>Ga0105246_10000485_pt1 | contig 21476 bp, 21 predicted proteins | sample KBSM64metaG_FD_99694 | JGI IMG/M metagenome (GOLD analysis project Ga0105246, IMG submission 99694) | Miscanthus rhizosphere microbial communities from Kellogg Biological Station, Michigan, USA - KBS M6-4 metaG | ecosystem: Host-associated > Plants > Roots > Rhizosphere > Soil | place... | reverse complement strand
GTGCTCAGTGTAACGGCACCGTCAGAGGTAAGGGGTGCATCGAAATACTTCTCGAGTCTACTCAACTTTTTGTCGACATAATCTTTCAAAGCTTCGGTAACCTCGATTTGTTGACCTCGAATACTTAAATTCATAGGGCACTCCTCCTTTATCTTTGCCACTTCATTATAACACGAATGTAAGCGCCATGTAAAAACTCCAGGTGACCGAATAATGACATCTGCTCCAGTCACATCAACCAATGTAGCTTTAACGCCATATTTCGCGATAATTCGCCATTTTCGGGCATATTGGAGTATTAGATAAAATCATGTCTGACGCTTGCTCATGTATTTAACCGTTTTGGCGATTACTTAATCTATGATGTAAAACTATCTTTATTATGACCCTTTAAGTTCCCCTGTTTAAGTTCAAGGATTGACGGGCAAATCTCCCATATTTCAAAAATCTATGAATACAAAAAAAGACCCCGGATCACCGGAGTCTGATGCTAGCGATAATTCAATTTGGTAACCATCTAACCATATATGTAGGTCGGATTGTCCGGATGATTATAATTTGATTACGTTAGCTGCTTGCGGTCCACGTGCGCCTTCGACGATGTCGAATTCTACGGATTGACCTTCTTCCAAAGTTTTGAAGCCTTCGGATTGAATTGCGGAGAAATGTACGAATACGTCGCCGCCATCTTCAGTCTCAATGAAACCGTAACCTTTTTCTGCGTTGAACCATTTTACTTTACCTTGCATGCACTAACATTCCCTTCGTCATCAAATGAAGTAAGCTCTGGCCAAGACCCCAGCCCACAATTCAGATGATATCACCTAAACTTATCCATTGTCAATTGGTAAAGAAAATGTTTTATTGGTATTTTTTGTAGATTTATAGGGAGAAATGTTGAAAGCTTCAGGATTTAAGGCACCGAATTCATTTAGTACTTGTTCCTATACGAAACCCTTATCGAATCTATCCCTTCCTTTGTATAACTCAATGATTAATCATGGGTTGTCTCTGAAAATATGCAAAAAAACCTCTTACATCTTCTGACAAAGGAATTAATCCTAAAATCAAAATAGTGTAATGAAGTTTTTTTGTAATACCTATTTTCTTTTGTCCATTAAGAAACTGTCTGGCGTGTATCCTGACTCATACGCACTTCTCTGTACTTTAGCCTGTCCACGCTTATGCAGCCAATCCTGAGCCTCCAGCCGGAGCGTGTTCATCCGAGCAAGAATCTCCGAGTCCTGTTCTAACAAGCTATGCAAAGTTAACTTCTCATATTCAATAGCCGGTGTATAAGAAAAGTGTTCAATGAGTTGATCTATAATTACTTGCCGCTCTTCAATAAAGGATTCAAGTTGTTCAAAGTTTAGATCATATAAACTAGCCAGGATGTCTTTAGTCATGATTTCCAATTGACTTATACATTCTGATCTATCCATGAGCACCAGCGGATTGTTCTCCTTGACCAGCTACCATTTTGGAAGCTTGTACCCAAGTCTCACGCAGTTCAGACAAGTAACCTACTGCTTCTTCAGCCTTGGATTCATCGCGCTGAATATTCGCTTCAACGAGCAAATAATTGGTATATTCATACAAGGAAAATAAATTTTTAGAAACGTCGTACGACTGGTCCAAAGTGCTCATTAGCTCACTTATAATCGTTTGAGCTTTACCCAGATTCAGATTCGTTTTTTCAATATCCTGTTGCTGCATACTAACAATGGCTGTTTTAATAAAACGAATAGCCCCGTCATACAACATGATGACTAACTGTCCAGGATTGGAAGTTTGGACAGAGGATTGACGATATTTATCATACGGAGAAGTGATCAAAAGTCTCACCCTTTATTTTAAAATGGATTAACCTAATTTAGCTAATAAACTGGACGACTGTGCCTGCATGTTTGACATTGCTTTTTCCATAGCAGCAAACTGTTTATAGTAACGATCCTCAGTACTTGCCAGATTGCGCTGCATTAGAGCAATACGACTGTTGTATTGTTTCATTTGTCTTCCCATCGTATTTTCTTCACTGAAAGTACTTGTGACATCCGTTGTAAACCGGTTTGTACCTGAACGGTCGGATATCCGCTGGATCGCAGCAGTAACTTTATCTGATAATTTATCGAAAATCCCGTCATTCGGTGCGCTATCAGGACCCTGGAGAAGATCTATGACTGCCTGAGGATTTGAACTGAGTGCAGTTCTTAACTTGGACTCATCCTGAATAACAAGTTTTCCATTTTCTGAGTATGAGCCAGTAGTTATACCCATGGCATTTAGAGGACCCAACTTTTCTGAAATGATGGACCTCATATCCGAGAGAACCGATTTAATGATGTCGTTGTTCTTTAACAATCCACTTTTGGATTTTTCAGTCCATGTTATAATTTCAGACTCTTTCATTTCTTTTTTCTGCTCATCCGTAAGTGGTTTGAAATCTTTGTATTTGGTTTCACGGATCGTGCTATTCAAAGATTTAATTAGATTATTGTAGTCATCGATAAACCCTTTAATAGATTCTAATGCTTTATCCGGGTCCGTTTGATTCTTGATGATAACAGGATTATCGACACCATTTTTCATGGTTTCTTCCTGCAGCGTCAATGTCACACCATTAATTGTAAATGTGTTCTTTCTAATGTTCTCCAGACTTTGATTATTCACCTTAACAATCGCGTCCACACCATCTTGTACTTTAGTCAGGGCATTTGTATCCTCTTTGAAAGGAACTGCACCTTTGAAAAGCGAAAGGAACTCATAGGAATTGCCGCCCATCTTGATCTCTTTCCCTGGATCTGCAGTGAATGTTAACTTACCTTTATCATCAAATGAAGCTGTAACTCCAGGTTGAGTTTTACTATTTATTTTACTAACCACACTAGATATGGTATCTGTTTCATTAAAAACAAAGGTCGCATTATTAATCACGAAGCTGTAACCTTTCATTTGCGCCCCAGGTTCAGGAGCCTTCCCATCTTTTAATTTCTGAAGGTCGCCCAGTGTCTGAGTACCCGTTACATCCAACCCGGCACCGTTTGTTTCTATTACTGTCTTTTTGGAAAAGAGAGCGATTAATGAGTTTTTGCCTGCAGGTGTCTCTATTTTGATATCTCCAGCGGCTCCACCTGAGCGTGAAGCGAGTGATAACTTCCCGGTTGCTTCATCGTAATTTGCAAATACATCTGCTGATAAGGATGAATTAATGGTCGATATAAAGGAAGAAATGGTTGTACTTCCGTTAAAGAGTGAATTCCCATCTTTATCCTTGAAGGTCATTCCATTGATCGTGATATCGAAGCCTTTCTTCAAGTAAGCCGTACGGTCCTCATCGCTCATTGCCGACAGCTCCACTCCATCAAGAGAAGCGAGAGTTGTATTTCTATTCACACCCTGACCTAGACCAGACGTTTCAAGCGTTTTGGCACTTGCCAGTTTTTCAACAGTGACTTTCATCTCTGCTGTAGTTGCACTAGCTGTAGCATCCGCTTTTACAGCAGTCGTATTGCCAGAAACGACAGATTTATTCGCATTCAATGCAGCAGGATTACTATACTTCGTTGTTAGTTTATTGACTCGAAAATCGTACAATTTACTGCTTAAATCACGATAACTCTCTCGCTGCCATTGCAGAACCTGTTTGTCCTGATTTAATCGGTCCAGCCTGAGATTTTTGGTAGCCATCATACTTTTGACCATACTATCAATATCCATGCCTGAAAAGCCGTTAACACGTGTAACCATTCTGCACCTCCAGATCTACATTATATCTTCTCATCTACTAGAATTCCGGCTAACTCCATCATTTTCGCAACCAGATCCAGTGTTTTTTCAGGAGGTATTTCACGAATGAGTTCTCCTGTATCTTTATTAAGGACTTTGACCATAATTTCATGTGTTTTTTCGTGAATGCTGATGTCGAGTGTTGTCTGCGGGCCCTGAAGTGATTTTACGGCATTCTCAATGGTCTTGATCAAATGCTCTTGACCAATGGACAGAGAGGCCCCCTGCTTCTCCAATTGGCTTAAACTCAAACCTTGATTCACAACTGCGTTCAATTCTTGTCGTTGTACTTCAGATGCTGAAGAAGAGTCTCCCTGTTGACTGACTGATGATGACGTTTTAGCGGATAATGAGAACTGTACATTCATCTTTACCACTACCTCCGGCTGCATATTTACTTTTTATATCGGCTCCCGTGAACGTTCTGATTAGAGCAATATGAAAAATATGTATAAAAAGACCTCGGATTGTCCAAGGTCTCAACATTTTAGTTTAATTTTTGATCATGATCGACATATATGCCATCGATTTAAAATCGTTGCTTTCGAGTAGGTCAAGTACGTTATTCAAATAATTTGAGTTATGCTCAACGGTTTTAGCAAAAGATTGGACCAGCTTCACTACAAGCTCTGTAGTTAAACCTTTATGGAAACCAGACATACCGATTAAATGCAGTTTGATCATGGAGAAATGAACAACCATCATGACATAATCGTCGAATACTTGACTTCTGCCATATGGGAACAGATTCTTGAACACATAATTTACAAGATAGTTTTCGAGTATATATTCATGTTCCACCATGAACGGTGCATAGTATTCTTCACTCGCAGTTCTATACCGTTCAGCAATTTCTTCCTCAGTAGAATCCTCAGTATACATAATCCCATTCAACGTTTCTATAACACATTCCATGTATCTGCCGCCTCTTACGCCATGACCAAAGCGATAATCCATGAGCTCTTTAGATAGCTTCAGCTGCACAATGTTGTTAACTGGTATATCCATTAACGAATTCTTGGTATCAGGGTCTTCCAGCATACTTGAATATGAGGTAATCGTATCCACTATTGCATCATAATTTTCTTCATTAACTTGAGACTGAATTTTCTGATAGAACAAACCTATAAAGATCAGTCTCTCAGCTAATGTATAAGCACGATTTTGTAAAACTTGGATCGTAAAAATTCGTAAATTCCAGAAGTATGGCATTAATTTGTTTTTTCCGTTGGGATTATCTGTAATAATTTGCTTGTTAATCCACACTTTATTATTCAGTGGCTCTTCAATTTCATTAAATTGAATTCCCTCTGGCTTCAGCAATGTAATCCTTGCTGCCTCAGGGCAGGATAGCGTTGTTGATTTCTCAAGCACCCCGTCAATGCTATTGATGCTCCTTGGATAACTGCTGCATACGTTAGACAGATAGTCTTCTCCTAAACCAAGCTGTATTTTGCATAAGTTTTCTTCAGAAAGAAAACCACATCTTCCCTGTTCATCCATATTAATTTTCGCATATTTACGAACAGTAGGCTCTGAACGATGCCTGGAGACATTTTTATCAAATAAAGGCTTCAACTCGATATTACGAGATTTAGCATACTTTTTATAAGTTTGCTGATCAATGTCCACTCTCCAGCCAATGCAACATGAATCTTCACAAGCAGATCCGATACAAGCGAAATCCTGCATATATTCCGGAACTAGAATCGTTCTATTTTTAACGGTCATATAAACTCTCCTTATACACCTTTTGTAAATAAAAATAGATACCCTCACATGGAAGATATCTATTTTAACTTGCAAATCATTAAACTTCCGAAGGAATTGGATAACCAATTCCTCCAGAAAGAGATTAAAATTAACGAAGCAATTGCAGAACGCCTTGTGGTTGTTGGTTTGCTTGTGCCAACATCGCTTGAGCCGCTTGAGCCAAGATGTTGTTTTTCGTTTGGGACATCATTTCTTTCGCCATGTCTACGTCACGGATACGGGATTCCGCAGCAGTCAGGTTCTCGGAAGAAGTTCCCAAGTTGTTGATTGTGTGCTCCAGACGGTTTTGAACAGCACCCAGTTTGGAACGTTCGCTGGAAACAGTAGCAATCGCTTTGTCTACAATAGTGATCGCGTTAGCAGCGTTAGCTGAACTTGTCAAGTCAAGTGCTTTTTCTGCATTTGTGTTGTTCGTTCCATCTGTAACGTTGTTCGCTGATGAGAAGCCTGCGCCTGATCCAACGATACCCAGAGCTGATGCACGCATATCATTCACACCCAGCGACAGGGACTGATGCTCATTGGCACCGATTTGGAAAGAAGCAGATTTGTCCTCTGTTTGACGTCCAACAGTTTCTGTCACCGTTTTAGCGTCTGCCATTTTAAGTTTAACTGTTGCTGCGAAAGAACCAGTTGCGCCGGCACCAACAGTAAAGTCGAATTTGATTCCGTTAGCATCATATTTCAATGTGTCAGTAGCTTTAAGGGAGAAGTCAGTCGTCGACAAAGTTTTGTCACCAGCAGCATTTAGGAGTGCAACTGTAGCCTTATCTCCAGTCCAAGTCACTTTGACTTGTGCAGCGCCATCTAACAATTCTTTACTTGCGCCATCAACTGTGATATCAGTCAAAGTTGAGTCAGCAGTACCTGTTTGTGTAGTAACAGCTGTTATACCTGAATTAGTGCTGATTGCACCGTTGGTAACTAGTTTATTTCCATCTGTAGCTGCAACTGCTCCAGAAGCTTTGTACAAATCAACAGTAACAGAGTCGCCACCTTTCCAACTATCTGCCTGTTCTTTTGTGAAGGAGAAGGAAATACCGTTGTTATTGTAGCTGTATGTTTTGGTGTCCATATCATATGCTACTGTATCAGCATCTACTTTGATCGTTTTGTCAGTACTGTCTTGGGCTTTGATATCGACAGTAAAAGTACCGTCTGTTCCCTTAGTAATTACTACTTTTTGATCAGTGGTGTCTTTATCTAGAGTTGCCCAATCCAAACCGTTATCTGCTTTTCCAGTGAATGAAACATTGAAATTTGCTTGCGGACTAGTACCGCTCCATGTCACTGGATTGTCACCAACCTTAGCCGTTTGTGCTGCAGCCAAAGTTACTGTCGTTGTTGTTGGAGTTCCTGCGTTAACAACTTTTTGTTCAGACAAATCACCGTTCAACAATTTCTTTGTATTGAACTCAGTAGTGTTACCGATCCGGTTGATTTCGGAAGTCAGTTGGTTCATTTCTTTTTGCAGTTCTTGACGGTCTGGAGTTGTGTTTGTATCGTTGGAAGATTGAACGGAAAGTTCACGCATACGTTGCAGGATGGAGTGAGTTTCGTTCAATGCACCCTCAGCTGTTTGGATCAAAGAGATACCATCTTGAGCATTACGAGTCGCTTGGTCCAAACCACGGATTTGTCCGCGCATTTTTTCGGAAATTGCCAAACCTGCAGCATCGTCACCAGCACGGTTGATGCGAAGACCGGAAGACAATTTTTCGATGTTTTTGTTCGTGTTAGCAGTGTTAGTGCTCAGTTGGCGGTGAGTGTTCAACGCCGCAATATTGTGGTTGATAATCATTGAGTGTTTCCTCCCTGAAATAAGTTAGTTCCACATCCTTGTGGTAAACGCCGCGACATTAAGGTCGGCCGCCCTGCCGAAGCAGCGTCTAAATTATATATCGACAGGAGGTTTGCAACTGTTTATAGCAAACTGGAATATTTTTAATCTTTTTTTGCTCCGGAATTACGAAGCCGTTCCATAAATGCCTCCACATTGGCGGCAAGCGGTGCAGCAGACTCCCGGTTAGCTTCCTGAATCGAAGCATATATTTCCTGACGATAGATATCGATATGTTTAGGTGCAGAAATACCAATTCGCACGGTATCTCCCTCTACCGCTAATACCGTAATCTCAATCTGATCCTGGATGATGATGGATTCACCTTTTTTCCGTGATAACACTAACATCTCATACACCACCCTTTGCGGATTCCAATTGTTCTTCCGGCCAGATCAGACAACGCGTTTTATACCCGGACTGATGAAGCACCACTTGTTTGCCCGTCTTAATCTCCGGGTTCAAAACCACGGGGGCCAGCAGGTTCATCGTAGATTGACTGACTTGCTTCTGAATCGTGACCATAGCATATACCTGGACTTGTTCTTGAATCTCAAGCTCCTCCCGATCTGCTTCCGGCAATTCAAAACTGTAATCCGGTGCAAACAAGAAGGGGTTAACCAGCAAAAATGAAAGCTCCGGTTCTTGAAGAGATTGCAAGTATATAAAAGGAGTATCCTCCCAAGGGATCAATGCGAATCGATGCTCATTCTCGAACCCTGGCAACCCCTTAGGAAAGTGGAATATCTCCTGCTCCTGAACTTCAATGTCTCCCCAAATGCTTGTCTGTATTATCATAATAACGAAGCCTCCCATGCGAAGAATTTACATAAAAAAAAGCTGTAGATGTCTGCTTCAAGACTGTCTACAGCTCTACTTTTATATTCGGTCTACATTCCTATATCAATAGCTGGCGGCGTATACTGTATCGATGCATATTGCTTCACATAGATGTCCAGTTTACCCCTCTGGTATTCAATCTCCGGCCGATTAATGGTAACGTTCATTTCTGAAACTGCTGGTGTGTACTCCAGTTCCGGCGCGCGGACATTGAAACGTATATCTACGTTGTCCATCGATGCCGGTCCGCGTATTTCTGGAAAAGAAGTCCCTTGCCAGTCTTCCCCAATAATATTAGCGATTGTATTGCCAGGCTTATGAATCTCGGCCAGTCGATCGCCCTGCTGCACTCGATTGGCAATGTTCTGTAAAAAAATCTGCTGGATACCCGAATATATTCGCGCATTCATATCAATCATATTTCCACCATTATATGCTGCAAAGGCTTTCGTCTGATCCACATTCAACTCCGGAGCATGGCTTTGTACTGTCAACTTGGCAGGCCTTGTATGAAGCTGCACGTCAGCCTTAGGCTGACGCATTGAAATCTGCCCAGGATCAGCATCAATCTGAAGCAGAGAAGGCGTTGTTCTAATCTGGAGAACGGGAAGAGTATTCATACTGCTCCTCCTTTTATCTCAAGAAATCCACAAGTGAAGGTGAAATGATCTTGGCACCGGCTGACAGGGAGGCATTATATATATTCTCCTGTATTTTCGATTTCATGATGAGTTCTGCATAATCTGCATCCTCGACCTTGGCCTGAAGGTCTGTCAAATTAACACCCAGATCATCCAAACGCCCCATCATCAAATCAATCCGATTCGTTTTCGCTCCAATCTCGGAGCGAATTGCCAACATTTTATCCATTCTACTATCAATTGTACCAAGTTGGCCCGAAAGCTCTTTTTGATCACCGTTCTTTAAGGCCTCGATAATGTTATTAAGAACCACAAACAAATTATCATTCTCAGTTTCGTTGCCAAACACTTCGTTACCCGTTACATTGATGGGAAGCTGCACACTTTCACCAACAATAAAATTAATTTTCCCTGTATCTGTGATCACAGAGGCAACATCTGTTGTATCTGAAACACCATCTGCATCTTTGGTAAACTGATAAGGTTTAATATCATATGTCTCGCCATTGAAGATGTATTTACCGTTAAGCTTACTGTTTGCTACATCAATAAGCTGCTCCTTTAACTGCATAACTTCTTCCTTAACGCTATCCATAGCAGACTGAGGGTTCGTACCGGTAGAGGCTTGAACTGTCAACTCACGCAGCCGCTGTACGATGCTCCCGGCCTGATCCATTACGGTATCATTGAAGTCCAGCCAGGATGTCGCACTGTCCACATTCTTCTGATACTGTTCATTAGAAGATAACTCTGCACGGTACCGTAGAGAATATGTGATGCCCACGGGGTCGTCTGAAGGTTTGTTAATTTTACGTCCTGTTGCCGATTGTAACTGTGTATTATTCATCTGTTGCGCGTTACGATTCAAGTTCAGCAACAGCTGTGAGCTAAGCATGTTATTCGTTATCCTCATCGCTTGAAGTCACTCCTTTCGTTCATTATCTACCAACTGTACCTGTAGAGTTGATTAATTTATCAAGTATTTGATCATATGTCGTCATAAAACGAGCTGAAGCACCGTATGCATGCTGAAACTTGATCATATTGGCCATCTCCTCATCCAAGGACACCCCACTCACGGATTGACGCCGCGTTTCTACCTGTTGAGTAAGAAATTCCGTATTGGATGTCTGACGAGCAGCTTCCTGTGACTGTACACCCAGTTGTCCCACAATAGCACTGAATTGCGCACCTATTGTTGCATTACGCAAGCCATCAGCTGTCATCATCGGGGTATCCTTGAGATTGGCCATAAGGAGCGCTAACGTGTTGTTACCCTTTACTATGCTTTCCGTTCCTGAGGTACTATCTGTCGTCGTACGTAATGAGGTTACGATCTTGTTTGGGTCCGCCACGATCTCGGCATTCAATGAAATATTGCCCGCTGTGATGGTTCCCCCGCCCGCTGCGGTAAAGAATGGAAGACCTGGCGAAGTACCACCACTTAAACTGTATCCAAGCTGATGGAGAGCATTCAGACCTTTAATGGTGACTTTCAGATCTTTCTCCAAGAACCGTTCACTGCCTGTGTAATTTTTCCCGTCTATAACTGTATTGTCTGGCAAAACCGAATTTGCCGGAATGGTGATCGTTATATTCCCGTTTGCAAGGGTATCAGCAAGAGAATTCATTTGAGTTTGGTAATCTGTCACTAAGGTGTCTCTGGATTTAATCATTCCATGAACTTCACCACTAGTAAGTGTACCCGCAGCAAATGCATCATTAAGGAAAGCGGCATCCACAGCAACTGCTGGCCCCGCACCCGCAACAAGCGTTTCTCCACCCATCTGGATCTCATAGCCTTGTGGCGAGTCCAATACGCTAATATTAATAATTTTCGATAATTTATCTGCCATCAAGTCACGTTGGTCACGCAGGTCATTAGCATTATCGCCGAGTGATTCCACTTTCACAATAGCACTGTTCAGATTCGCTATGTTACCAAGGTAACCTTGAATCTCACTCGACTTCACCTCAATGTTATTATTCAAATCTCGGTTTAGATTGTCCAGTTGGCGGCTAATCTGGTTCATTGCATCCGTAAGTGCAAGTGTCGTTTCTTTGACGATCCGACGTGCTGTTACGTCCTCCGGGTTTTTGCTCAGATCAGACCAGGATTTATAGAAGTTATCCATGACTGTCCGGAAACCCGTGTCGGACGGCTCATTGACAATGGCTTCGAGCTTTTCCAACGTATCCCGCTGAATGGACCAACTTCCGAAGTTGGTATTTTCGTTACGGTATTGGTCATCCAGAAATTTCTCCCGAACACGGGTGATGGAATCAAACTCTACCCCCGTTCCGAGTTGACCTGGCGATGTACTATGCAAAAATGCAAACGGCTCCATAGGAATGGATGCTTGCATATTGACTTTCTGGCGTGAGAACCCTTCTGTGTTAGCATTAGCTATGTTATGACCTGTTGTGCTAAGAGCGGCTGTCTGTGTCAACAAACTGCGTCTAGCTGTTTCGATTGAATGAAATGTAGATGTCACCTGGTTTCCCCCTATTTAATCAAGCCCGAGTGTCGAATAGACCCATTCGACCTGGATTGCCATGCTTATCAGCAGGATGCTGATAAGTTGCATCCTGTTCCGGCCTCGAAGCAAACATGTCCATCGACAGATCAATAAACATTAGCGATTGCTCGATCAGCTTTTGATTCAGTTGATTAATATCTTTCAATTCTTGTAATGTTCCCGCCAGCTTCTTCTGAACTTCAAACAATCGCTGTTTGTCAGCCGGATCAAAGATCAGCTTGGAAATCTCGGTAATATTCAGGTTCAGCATTGACTTGATGCCACGCTCCTGAAGAAGTTCATGAACAGCATGTAATCGTTCTGTATCAAGCGGCTCCTGCTGTTTCATGAACTTGGATTCCTTATTCATGATAGCAATAAGCTGGTCTACATCATTTTTAACGATAATCTCTCGCTTAACCTGACTGAGTTCCAGCATATCACGGTGACTTTGCTCCATCTGCTCTAAAACTGCAATTAATCTGTCCAGTGCTGCCATTACATCATCACCTATTCCTTATCAAAAGACTTAAAATACGGTAGCAGCTTGTCGGCAAGCTTGCTACTGTCTACCTGATATGTTCCCGAGCTTACCTGCTCTTTCAACTCCTGAATCCGTTGCAACCGTCCTGCATCTTGCGTACGTCCTTGTTCTTCAAGCATCTTCATCGCCTCCGGAGAAATGGATAACTCATCCTTGCGGCGGCTTTTCTTGGCCTCAGCCTGCTGGTTGGATTCAACATTCCTCTGATATGAATTGATGGCTCCAATTCGACTCGATTCATTGATTTTCATACGAAGTGCACTTCCTTTCAGATAAAATGTAATGATTTACGTTTTTCTTTCTTTATCTTTATGTGTTTGAAATGAGTTAGGATAATAAAAAAAACCGATAATCTTTAATAAGTTTATCGGTACGTTTCAAAACATTTGTTATAGCATTATTCGTATTTAAGACCACGTTCCTATGAATTGCGCAGTTTGTCGACAGCATTGTAGGCTCGTCCGCCTACTTGGTTGTTATCCTTCTGACCTACTTCACGAGCAGCACCAGCCAAGTCTTTCGTTAATCGAGTACGGCAGGAATCACACATGTGACCTTCACGGATCAACGTTCCGCATACTTCACAAGGATACATCATATTCGGGGCGTTTTCGATGGAAATCCGTCCCTCTCGAATAAACTTCGTGATTGTTTTAATCGAGACTTCTGTCGCATCCGACAGTTCCTGTATGTTAGTGCCTTTATTCTCACGCAAATAGTCTACACAGATCTGGTATTCCTGTTCCATCTCCTTGATACAGTTCGAGCATACATCTCGGAAATTCAATGCATACAATTTGCCGCAACGAGGACAATTTCCTAAGTTCATCGCTAAAACTCCCCTCTCCAACTTCCTTTTCCGAATAGCTAATACCTATAGATTACCTTATTTTCTCATATGAAGTCCATATATTATTTACAAATATAAAATGAGGAATATTGCGTAAATATGAAATCTATTTTAAAGTCGAAATCTCTTATTTCACACGGTTATCTTGCCTTAAATAAATCTAATAGAAGTATTTTTACGTTTTGACTATCTGAGTGATGAAAATAATAGACTATGATCTGGCTAATGTAAGTGTATAAATCTCCACAGGGACACTGCTATTAATTGCGGCATGTAGAATAACATGTCCACAAGCATCTAACGTACTGCCGGTCGTGTAGATGTCATCAATTAGAAGTAATTTAAATGGCTTGTTGTAATTTCGGAGCAGACTGAAATCAAATCCACCAGGCTTGATAGAAAAGGCATGTTTCATCGTCTCGAACCGCTCGGCGCGAGACTTGAAGCTTTGTTTCTCTGTGTTGATCTGGCGCTGCAACAGATCAACACAGGGCAAACGAGCGGCGGTGGCAAGCCCTGTTGCCAGACGCTCCGCCTGATTAAAGCCGCGTTCGGCCAAGCGCTCCCCGCTCACGGGTACATACGTGACAGCGTCAGGACGCCATAGCGGCTTCTTGATTTCTTTTTCACAAATGGAAGTCAGTTCCTCACTCATCGCCAGAAAGGCCTGAATCAGTAGTGCGGTTAGCAGCGGGGCATAGCGCTCATGACCTCGGAATTTGTATAAGCTTATCCAATCTTTCATCAGATCGTTATACTGGACGGCGCTGCGATTGCAGACAAAGGAACGTTTCTGCATGTGCGTACGCACACAGTCTGGACATCCCACACCACGGCCACAGCGGTGACAACGGATCGAACGAATCCATGGAATCTGCTGCACACAACGTGGACATATCCCCGGATAACGTAAGGACAGAACCGCACGGGTTCCGCAAGTCAGACATTGTGAACCGGGCGGGCCGAGCAGTCGGTAGAGATGTCCGGTTAAATGTTGAATACGTTCGAGCATATGAAAGATATAACTAAACATGAATGAGTTCTCCTTTCTTAACGAAATGACGAGAAGAAGTGGCAAGCCTAAGTATGTAGAAAGTTTTCAGTCAGGATGTGGGACGAGCGCCAGCTTTATTGAAAAGATGTAATGGTTTGCTTTAAAGGATAGATCCTTCTGGTGCAAAAAAAGTTGTTCGTTTGGAAGATTAGTCTACCGTTAGCGTGTTCAAGTTCAGGTGAGTACATTGATATGATGTGACTATTTGGGGACGGGTGGGTGCAGATAACCTTTGCGGCGGGCAATGACATTCATTTTGCGAATCTGGCCTACGGCTCTGACCTGAGAGCGTGTACGGCGGGATGCGGCAAATACGACACGACCTGCCGGATCATCCAAGGAGCGCCCAGCCCGGCCTGCCATCTGTACGAGTGAAGCCTCGTCGAAAAGTCCGTTGTCCGCATCCAGAATAAACACATCGCTACGCGTAATCGTCACGCCGCGCTCCAGGATGGTGGTGGTCACGAGCAGACGGATGGAGCGTTCCCGAAATGCAATGACTTTGGCAGCCCGCTCCGCATCCTGCGATGAGGTCCCTTCAATCGAGATGTTCGGAAAATTCCGGCGCATCAGGTGCACAAAAGCTTCAATCTGGGCGATACGTGTCACAAAAACAAACACCTGGGCATCACGTTGTAAGGAAGTGCGAATGTGCTTCACGATGGCGGCTGGAAGCTGTTTACGCTTGATGCACTGCGCCACGGTAGGCATGTTGATCAGTTTCGGTACTGGCAACGGATGCCGGTGAAAACGGACAGGCACTTTGGCATGAGCAAGCTTGCCTAGAGCAACCTCACGTTGTAACCGGGCTGGCGGCGTAGCGGACAAATAAATGAAGTTACCCTCTGGTTTGCAGCAAGATGCAGCCGCGTGAGCCAGCATAGGATCGTTATGATACGGAAACGCATCAAGCTCGTCGATGATCACCAGATCAAAGCCTTGGTAAAAACGCATGAGCTGGTGAGTGGTCGCCAGCGTTAGCCGCGCGTCCTTCCACCGCTCCGAACTTCCGCCATAGAGCGTCCCGAGCGAGGTGTCCGGGAATGCTTTGGCAAGGCGCGGAGCCAGCTCCAGCACGACATCCCTGCGCGGTGTAGCGACCAGCGCTCGCCCCCCTTGATCCAGTGTGTGCTGGATCAGGGGAAATATCATCTCGGTCTTGCCGGCCCCGGTCACGGCCCAGAGCAAGAACCGCCCCGGCCCATCCCCTGCGGGCGGCCGGGCCAAAAACGCGAGCGCCGCGGCTGCTGCCGCGCTCTGCGCTGCGCTTAGCCCCCACCGGGCGAGTCCGCCGCCGGTGGGGGCCAGGGCCGTGCCACGCGATGCTTCGCCGCGTGCGGGCACGGCCCCATGCGCTGCACTGCGTAGCAGCAGCGCACAGGCACGGCTGCGCCCTAGCGCGAGGCATGCCTCGCAGTAGGCGCACGCCGCCAGGCCGCAGGCAGCGCAGGGCACGCGCTGCCTGGCTTCGCTGCCACAGCGGTGGCAGCGGGGCGCGCTTCGCGCGCGGCCGAGCCACGCGAGCCGGCGGCGCGTGGCGGGCCCTTCGAGGGCGGCTGTGAGCTGCAGCCGCCCTTGCAAGCACGCGAGCTGCGCAGCCGCGCGCCAGCCCCCGGGCGGCATGGCGGGCTCCGCCGCCAGCAGCGCCTCGGCCTCGGCCGCCAGTAATTGGCGGCCGCTTATCCGCTCAGCCAGCAATGCTGCGCAACGCTCCAGCTGAGCCCAATGCTCGGCGGGATACGGCTTCGGCATCCCGCCAACCCTTTCCCGTGTCCCACTTCCTGTTCCTATACTTATCCCCCTTCCACCTTCCCCATCAATTCCTTTTCCCATTTTATCCCCTCTCCATTTGCCCGAACCATTTCCATTCCAACTTTTTGCTCCCGCCTGCTCAGCCCAAGCCTTTTTCGCCTCCACTTCACCCGAAAGCTGTTCATACAAGTCCAGCTTTGCGTTCAAGTAACTTTGCCACGCCTCCATCCGCCACTCATTCATGTTACGGACTGGCTCAAATTGATCTACCAGCCATGAAGCCTGACTTAACGGCAGCTGCGTGCTTAACATCAGCCATTGCTGAACGGGCTGTCCACTCATGCCCTCTAGCCACCACACCACATCCACCTGAATGTCCAAAGACATCACCATTCTCCATTTCTCACTCACCCGACATACATAAATCCCCACCTGCATCTGTTCTGCCCCCCTGTTTGTATCCGAAAACGCAAAAAAGCACATACTAACCGGCATTTTCGCCGGAGCATGTGCTTCATGTCCGTTATTCCTATCACATTTTTCTTATTTTCCAACCCATACTTTCGGTAACTCATTGGTGCTGGATTGAATATAAATAGATTCTCCTGGCTGTAATACCTGTCCATTTACTTCAAAAGTAAACGTTGTTTCCAGTGAAGTACCGTATACATCAGGAATCTCCCCTACTTCATCATAAGAATCAACACCATCCACATTTATAACATGACCCTTATGATCATTAACACCACATTTAATAATTCCATTCGTACTATGACCATCTTCTAAAGCATTCTGCCTCTCAATCTCACCGCGCCCGATTCCTTCAGCTACTGCTCTATCCATACTTAAAGGCACTGCAAACGCCAAAAACACAAACAGTAGTAACCTTCGAATATGTACTTGATTCATAGGCTCTTTTCCTTCCTAAATCATCTTCCAAATAAATACTTCTTCGAGAAATCAAACGCAACCCATCCGAAAATCCATATAAAGTAAGTATATGGTTCATTTTCCTGCTCGTCAATCCAACCTTAACATTATGCATTCACTCGTTTAAACATTTGGAATTTACCCAACGAATATGCGCAACTTTTTCCAGTTTTCTCAGTCTATACTTTTAAGTTAAGATTTCTGACTTCAAAGAGCTTCTTCGGGCGTCATCTGAAGTGATAAATCCAGTCTTTAACCATAGATTGCAATAAAACCCATATTCAATTTAAAGGCAGACTTGGCTACAATTACAAAAAAAGACTACAGCATCACGCTGTAATCTTTCTCAACTTGAATCGGCATATTAATGTCTGCATCATGTAAAATGTGAGCATTACCTGCTTCCAGCTACATCACTGGAATTACGCAGATCGATGAGGCGATAGCTGTCCTTCGTCTGTCCGACATGTTCAAGTTCTGCTGGCACAGCGGGCAGATAAGATAGCTCCATGCCTTGCCTTTGCATCATCTTCTCAATAATTGTGATCGTTTCCGCCTCTTTAGGCTCGGCGACCACCGTTAGGGAAAAGCTCTTCCCACGATATAATAATTCCAGGCAAAGTGCTCGAATAATACCTTCGATCCGTCCTGCCTGATTGGAAGGAATGAGCAGAATCTGCTCGAAGCCTTCGGACTCCGGGCGGGAGATATGGCGCTGGTGCATCACATGAACGGCCATTGCCGCCAGGAAGTATATGAGCAGAATCATAGTCAAATGAGCAACCATGGCAACTGCACCTCCTCGGAAGGTCATGTTCACCCATGGCGAACATCCCTGTATACCGCAGTATATGCTGCGTATTCCGAAGGGTTACAGCCAACAACAAGTCAGTACTCGCTTGAACAGATGTTCAGCACACCCTCACACTTTGTTCATGTGCAGTGATAAAGTCCATCAACCCGCAAACCAATCCAGTACTGGAAAGAGCGCGAGTGAATAGCTGTCTAACCATTATAAAATTAGAGCGTAACCCAACCATATTTGATGGAGTTAATAACAGCCTGTGTACGGTCGTCCACTTCCATCTTCTGCAGAATGCTGCTGACATGGTTTTTGACTGTTTTCTCACTGATGAACAAAAATTCACCAATCATCTTGTTGCTCTTACCCTCAGCCATCAAACGCAATACCTCAGCTTCACGACGTGTCAGCGGATTATTGTCTCCAGCCACAAATTTAACGCCTGCTTCCTTCGAAGCTCCTTCGCTCATTGCGCCTGTCTCGTTAAGATACGTCATACGACGAAGCTGCATAATCAGTTTGCCAGTAACTTTGGGATGAATGAATGCATGCCCTTCATGGACCGAACGAATTGCATTAATCAGAGATTCTGCTTCCATATCCTTCAGCAAATATCCGTTTGCACCCTTACGGAGTGTTTCGAATACATAACTTTCATCGTCATGGATGGACAAAATAATAACCTTTACATCCGGGAACAGCTCGCGCAGTTTCTCGGTGGCTTCAACGCCGTTTTCCACAGGCATGTTAATGTCCATCAGTACGATGTCCGGTTTATCCTGATTACAGAATTCGAGCACCTGAATACCATCGCCACATTCGCCGATGACCTCAATGTCGTCCTCCATATTTAAAATGCGTTTCAAGCCCTCTCGGAACAGCTGATGATCATCAGCCAAAAGAACTTTAATTGATGCTTTTCCAGTATCACGGTTTTCCATCCTGCTACTCCTTTCCCTTATCCACGTTTGTCGGGATATGAATGACTATTTTGGTTCCCTGATTCTCTGCGGATTCAATCTCTATTCTTCCTTCTAACAGTTCAACCCGTTCTCTCATCCCGATCAGACCGAAGTGGGTGTGATCCTTGCTTTTCTTGGCAAGAAGCTCCGGTTTGAACCCAAGCCCATTGTCTTGTACGACAATTTTGACGAGCTGAGCCTGGTATGTAATTTCTACGACAACATATGTGGGATAAGCATGCTTGGCAGCATTAGACAGACCTTCCTGCACGAGACGATAGATCGCAGCCTCCATTGCAGATGAGAGACGATGTTCCTTGCCTCTTGTTTCAAAAAGCGACCGGATTTTTGTTTTTACTTCAAAATCCTGCACATACTTCCGAAGCGTTGGAATCAATCCCAGATCATCCAGTGCCATAGGACGCAGATTGAATATAACTTTTCTCATTTCTTCAAGACTGGAACGAACCTGGCCTTTCAAATCTACTATTTCGGCCTGGACCATCTTAAAATCCTGCTTCATGAGCATTCTTTCTACAATTTCCGTCCTAAGCACTAGATTCGCAAGCATCTGCGCAGGCCCGTCATGAATCTCCCGGGCAATACGTTTCCGCTCTTCCTCCTGGGCCAAAATTATTTTCAATCCAATCATTTGTCGATTCTTGGCAGACTCGATAATCCGGGTCACTTGACCCAGCTCTCCTGACAAGTATTCTAGCACAACGCCCATCTGTGAACCAATTGTCTCGGCACGCTCTACAGAAGCCTCCACATTTTTGGCACGCTTCTGCAGATCATCCCGACGGGCCTTTAGATACATTTCCTTCTCACGATAAATCATCAGATCCAGCTGTAGCTGTGTCGCTTTTTCATACGCCTGCTTGATATCATGCTCCGAATAGCGGACAAAGTCGCGGCTCACCTCTGTAAGCCGGATCCGGGAACGGCGGTAATTCAGCTCCAATTGATCTACTTTCTCGATCGTTTCCGCCGTTTCCTTCAACACTGACTTGAGCTCCTCGTTGAGCGTCTTCAGCTCATCGCGAGTGGAGTCCATGATTTCAAACATTTGATATTTGCTGTTTTCCATGACTTGTATGGCGTTTTTTATGACGCGGTCTATGGCATCGGCTTGTAAATCCACGTTTGTTCGACTCCATTTCTATCGTTTCCGGTATATATCATACCATATCACGATGAGATGGTAACGGTCTTCGTGTTCTGTTCCCATTTTACAGTCAGCCCAAGTTGCTCGGATACGAGTCTGAGAGGGACTAAAGTCCTACCTCCACTTACGTAAGGTGCAACCGTTGCGCTCTGTCTTCTGCCATTGAGAACAAATTCTTTCTGACCTACCACCAGATCGATCAGCTTGCTTCCGCGAATGACAGTGATCCGCTGATTTTTGCTATCCCAGTTTGCCTGTCCGCCAAAGGCATCCAGTACATGTTTGATCGGCACATACGTTGTTCCATTTTTAATGACCGGTGCTGCATCAATGGACTTTGTTGTCCCGTTTACTGTCATAGACTTCTGTCCAAGTACCAATGAAGCAGTCCCCGCAGGCAATCCAACTTCGCTGGATTTGGAAGGCATGGTGAACGCAATGTTGTCGAACTCAACCGTTCCTGTCATCGCACGCTCATCCTGTCCCTCTTCCACGTTAACGACGTATACACGCTTCAGTTTTGCCGGATAAGCCATATTTAGCCCATTCAGGTCTACATTTACCTTTTTCCAGCCATTCCAGTCGATTGCTTTGGCGAGATCAGCATATACCGTTTTACCTTTGGCATCTGTAAATTCCGCACGCAGCCAGTTCAGGCTCTTGTCGCCCATCACATCCATCGACATTGAAGTTGCAGTTGCAGATACGTCTCTACCTGTTGAACCGTTCAATTGAGCGTAGGCGTACATTTTACCGGTTCCGCCTGTCATATCGTAACTGAGTTGCAACACCTTGGAACCAGCCTTTTCACCCGTTCCTGCTACGACTGCGGCTGATCCGGTTACACCTGCTGCATTTGTGGTGAAGTTAATCGGATAATTCGCATTTTCGAAATTCTCCCAGATGGTTTCGCTCGCTGCTGCAGAGAGTACAACAACGGTGCTGTAACCATCATAACGGCCGATCGCATAACCCACCTGTGCTCCATCATTCACAGAGGATACCGTTAACTGGTCACCTGCCACTTTTCCTTTGAACCCGATGAATTCCCATGTCAGAGAATCGGCTGGTACAGTCACGCTTTGCCCACTCTTCGTTGTAGCCGTCACCGGAATAGAAACGGTTGTACCTGATTGGAGCGAACCAAGACCAGATCCAGCTGTCAGGGAAGCCAGCTCACTACCGCCCAGTACCGTGACTTTGATCGAAGATGAAGCTCCGCTGCTTGTAGCCGTCAATGTTGCTGTACCTGGCTTCACACCTTTGACCGTTCCGTTGCTGACGCTGACAATTCCGTTATTGCTGGATTTCCAGGTCAACGGAATATTGCCTGTCGAGATCGGGTTGTAGTACGTGTCATAACCTTTTGCAGAGTACTTGCCTTCCTGACCTGCAAGCAACGTTTGGCTGCCGCTTACCGCAAAACCTTTCAGCTTACCTTCAGGTGCTGTGGAGAATACACCAAGTGTATTTACAACTAGACGCTGCTCGGTACCATACTCGGTATTAAATGTCAGACTGGCTGACTGTTCACCTAGCGGACGTGTAACCATCGTTGTTGATCCGCCGCCATCCAGATTCATACCTTTCCAAACCCCGATACTCGTCATGAACGACTGCAATTCGGTCAAGGACATACCGCTGCTGTTGCCGTTTTTCTCGGCTGCAATAATATACACATATCGCCCATCCTGAGAATATCCTACCGCGGTTCTGGCACGAACACCACCTATGCCGGAAGAAGCAATATTCCGCGAGAAGGAAGCAGCCTGACCTCCGTTCACCAGAATCGTATGACCGCCAATCATCATTTCCAGATTATTCGGGTCAACAGACTGTCCTGTCGTTTTGGCAACCAGCTTGTAATCTGCTCCAACTGTCTGTCCAACGGACAGGTGACTCATGACCCATGTTGCCGCTGTACCATGTGCACGGAGGATATACCCGTCCGGCGGTACGGTCATATTTAAGGCCTTTTTATCCGAAATTTGCGTGATGACACCATTCTGAACGAG
>Ga0105246_10000482_pt1 | contig 21505 bp, 22 predicted proteins | sample KBSM64metaG_FD_99694 | JGI IMG/M metagenome (GOLD analysis project Ga0105246, IMG submission 99694) | Miscanthus rhizosphere microbial communities from Kellogg Biological Station, Michigan, USA - KBS M6-4 metaG | ecosystem: Host-associated > Plants > Roots > Rhizosphere > Soil | place... | reverse complement strand
TTTGGTTGCGGGGTCTTTTACTGCTGCTGCTTCGCTCTTCGCCATGCCAATAATCCGTCACTAATCGGGTTTTCACAGTCGCACGGCAAGGCAAGAGCAAGTGTTATGCCAGAAGTGTCGGAGGGAGAAATCGGGCGCACCGCAAAGCAATGTGGGAGCCAGCCTGCTGGCGATAGCGGCCTGGCAGTCAACCACTGTGTTGACTATCAGACCCTCATCGCCAGCAGGCTGGCTCCCACAGTTTTTTTTCAGCGCTGAATCAGGCGTAGTAGTCGACGGCGCTGCTGCCGATCACGCTGGTGGTTTGAGCGGCGGCTTCAGCCACGGCCGCCGGCGTCAACTCTTCTTCGGCCGAATCCAGGCGACCGCCGGCGGCGCTGGTGCGTCCAGCCTGCCCCTGCTGCGCCTGTTCCTGGCCCTGCCCTTGCCAGCCACGGTTCTGGTCGGCCACGTTGACATCGACCTGCCCCATGCCCTGCTGCGTGAACATGTCACGCAGGCGATGCATCTGGCCGTCGAGCGCTTCGCGAACGCTCGGATGAGCACTCATGAATGTCACCTGGGTCTGCTGGTCCGGCACCATGTTCACCCGGATATCCAGACGACCCAGCTCGGCCGGCTGCAACTGAATATCGGCAGCCTTCAGGTTGTTGCTCGACAGGTACATGACGCGGTTGACCACTTCTTCGGTCCAGCCGTTCTGATGCATGGCGATCGGCTGGTTCACCGGCACCGCGTTGGCGGTTTTCGGCGTGGCCGCCTGAGTCAGTGCCGCCAGACGGTTGGCGAAATCATCGACGCGGGTATCGCTGGTGGCGGATTTCAGGTCTTTCAAACCATCGTCGATCAGACCACTGAAAGCCCTTTCACCGCCCTGGCTGGTGCTGTCCTTGTCAGCCTGCACATCCAGCATGCTGGCCATGCCGGCGGCAAACGTCTGCGCCGAGGTCAGCTCGCCATCAGCCTGGGTCTGGGCCGGCGCAACCTTGGGCTGCGACTGGCTGGACGCGGAAATGTGACCGCTCTGCTCCATCGCCATACGCAGCACCGGCAGCGCATCGAGCGGATCGGCCTCGGGATCGAAATCACTGTCGGCGACAGGCGTCGCCGTGGCAGCCGCCGGCAACGCAGCCACCGCTGGCGCCTGGGTCTCAGGCTTCGCTGGCGCTTCAACGACAGGTGCCGCCACGACCGGCGGCGTGACAACCGGCTGCACGACTTGCATCAGCGCCGGATCCAGTGCCGGATCCACAACAGGCGCAGTGTCGGCGACCGGCGTGGCCGGAGTGTCGGATGCATCGTCGCTGGCAACCTTGTCGTCGTCCGAGGGGGTCGACGACGTTTTATCGGCGGGCAAGGCTTTGCCGCTATCGGCAACCGTCGATGCAGCAGCGGCAGACTGATCCTTGCCGGCGTCCGCCTTGCCCACGCTGCCCGAGTCCTTGTCGCGTGCAGGTGCCACCGAGTTATCGGTGGCAGCGCAAGGCTTGTTCTGCCCCTGATCGGCAAATACTTGAGCGAAGCTGGAGGCCTTGTCCCCGGGCACTGCGGCCACCGCTGACGACTTGGCAGAGGCGGCTTGCGCCTTGGCCTGGGCGGCAGTCTGAAGAAGAATGTTAGGGGTTGCAGGCATGGCACGGTCTCCGCTGCACTGGGATCAAAGGTACAGTTGAACGAGATGACTGCAAGTGCCGGGCCAGTTTCGTCCGGCATCGGACAAAAGCGCCGGACGGCTGACTCAATGGGCAGGTGAGCGCTGTCGCTCGGCCTCATAGACGGGGCGCACATGCGCGAATTCGTCGTGGATTTCGGCCACCAGCTTGATGATTTCGGAGGGGCTCCTGTCCTTGGCGTGCTGTTCCAGCTCCTGGCAAAGCTCGGCCAGGCGGGTCGCCCCCATATTGCTGCTACTGCCTTTGAAACTGTGGGCGACAGACGACAAGGCGTCGGCATCGGCGTTTTTTTGCAATTCACACAGGCGCGCTTCGGAATCTGCCAGGAACGTATCCAGCAATTCCGGATAGCCATCCTCCATGACTTCTTGCAACGCGCTCAGCACGTCGCGATCTACACAGGCATCAGTCACTTGTTCACTCCTTGATCAAGAATGCGCGGATTATGCCAGAGCCTCCCAGAAAAACTCCACGCGAGCACTGCGACCATCGTCGGACCAGCTCGGGTTTCTGCTCAATTGCCGGATCAGGCTGACGCCACGCCCCGACAGACGGACATCGTCCAGCGGACGCTCCATCACCCGCGCCACGTCAAAACCCTTGCCGCTGTCTTCGACACGCACCACCAGACAACCACCTTCACCTTGCGGACGAACCTGCAGATGCACACGCACATAGCCGTCCTGCAAGGCATCCAGACGCTTGTTGCGCTGTTCATAGTAACGCGCAAAACCCGAGGCATCGCGCTTGAGACTGGAGTCCAGCCCCAATACCCCATGCTCCAGCGCATTGGAGTAAAGCTCGGCCAGTACACTGTACAACGCTCCGCTCTGGGTGCGCAGACCGTGCACCTCCAGCAGCAATTGCAACAGGTAGGGCAACGGGTTGAAGCGTTTGAGCGTAGCGCCGCGAAATTCAAAACTCACCGACCAGTCCAGCGGACAGGACTGGCCGCTGTCGGAGTACACCGGAGCCGGCGGATTGACCTGCACCACGTCCAGCAGGCTGACCTCGACCATGCTCACATCGTCCCGGGCTTCGCCGCGAAAATCCTGCAACGCCTGCTCGATTTCGGCGAACAGGCGATCCGGCTGCCGGTTACCGGCAAACACCCGCTGCAAGCGCTCGACGCCGAACAACTGATCATTGGCATCACAGGTATCGATCACGCCGTCGGACAGCAGAAAAACGCGATCCCCCACCGCCATCGAGAACACCTCGGTGCGATCATCGAAGGCCTGAGGACTGAGCACTCCCAGCGGCAGATGCCGTGCCGCAAGGGGCACCCGCTCCCCGGTGGCGATGCGATGAAGGTAACCGTCGGGCATGCCGCCGTTCCAGATTTCCACGCTGCGTCGTTGAAAACTCAGACAGAGCAGTGTGGCGCAGCAGAACATGTCCACCGGCAGGATGCGCTTGAGCTTGGCATTCATTTCACGCAGGGTTTCGGCCAGACCGTAGCCCTTGGCGGTCATGCCGTAGAACACTTCTGCCAGAGGCATGGCCCCCACCGCCGCGGGCAAACCGTGACCGGTGAAGTCACCCAGCAACACATGCATGTCGCCGGCAGGTGTATAGGCCGCCAGCAACAGATCACCGTTGAACAGCGCATAGGGTGATTGCAGGTACCGGATGTTCGGCGCACTCAGGCAACCGGAGTGCGCGACTTTGTCGAACACGGCCTTGGCGACCCGTTGCTCGTTGAGCAGGTAGTCGTGATGCCGGGCAATCAGGTCACGCTGCTGAAGGACCGTAGCCTGCAGACGCCGCAAGCGGTCCATCGCCTTGATTTTGGCGGACAGGATCACCTGGTTGTAAGGCTTCGCCAGAAAATCGTCACCCCCCGCCTCCAGGCATCGCGCGAGGGCTTCGCTTTCGGTCAGCGACGTGAGGAATATGATCGGCACCAGGTTTTCACCCGCCAGCACCTTGATTTGCCGCGCGGCCTCGAAACCATCCATGACCGGCATCATCGCGTCCATCAGCACCAGATGGGGCTGCTGGCTGGAAAACACCTCAACGGCTTCGGCACCGTTAGCGGCCGTGAGCACGGCATGCCCCTGACGACGGACGATGGTCGACAACAGCAACCGGTCGGCGGCGCTGTCCTCGGCGATGAGGATCGTCAGCGGCTCTTGCGGCTGCATGGCCGTCAACTGATGTCGAACAGTTTGTCGAAATTGGAAATGGCGAGGATCTTGCGCACATCCGAATTGCTGTTGACCACGCGCACATCCGAGTCGTCGCCTCCGGCGTGATCACGCAGCAGAAGCAACATGCCCAGAGCCGAGCTGTCGAGGTAAGTGGCGTCCTTCAGATCCACCACGATGGAGTCGGGCTTCCTGTCGAGTCGTTCATAAGACTCGCGAAACTCCTGATGGCGACCGAAATCGAACCGCCCCTTGATCGAAATCGTCAGCTTTTGACCATCGGGAGAGACTTCTGTAACGACTGACATGTACTGGCTTCCTTGTCATTGACGAACGTGTACAAGGTTTAGCACTTGCAAGGGCCATGGGCAAGGCAGGAAGCCGCCGGAGACTGTCAGAGATCCCCCCGTCAATAAGCGTCGCGGCGCGGCAGGCGCTGGGACAGTTCGTCCAGCAGCTTTTGCTCGCGCTTGTCTTCGACTCGCTGGGCTTCCTCTCGATAGCGTTGTACAAGTTTTCGCAAGCCTTCGACGCGGGCGAACGCCTGTTGCCAGGCCTCGCGGGCCTTGTCCAGATTGTTCTGGTGCCATTGCAGGCTTTGCCGTTGCTGGTCCACCGCCGTGTCGAGCTGGGTCAGAAACCCCTGAAACCCGAGCAGCCACTGCCCGGTCACGCCGGTGCTGCCGCGTACGATCCATTGCTCGGAGTAATCCAGACGAAAGGCATGCAGGTCGGCAAGTTTGCTTTCGGCCACTTTCACCTGCCCCTGGAAATACCCGAGACGCTGCACGGCGGTTTTCTCGGCCTTTTCGGCCATTTCCACCACCGGTGCCAGACGCGCGGCGCGGCTCAGGGCCATGACCGGTTACCCGCCGGTCGCAGGGGCGAGGATTGTTTCGAGGTACGCCTCGCTTTCGCCCAGACTGATGCTGTCGTTCAGCCCCTGGCGCAGGTACCTGACCAGTTGCGGCTGCAGATTGATGGCAAGGTCAGTCTCGCGATCACCACCGGCGACATAGGCACCGACACTGATCAGGTCGCGACTCTGCTGATAACGGGACCACAGCTGTTTGAAGTATTGCGCCCGGACCATGTGATCAGGCGGCACCACGGCCGGCATTACCCGACTGATCGACGCTTCGATGTCGATGGCCGGGTAATGCCCCTCCTCGGCCAGACGCCGGGACAACACGATGTGGCCGTCGAGCACGCCCCGCGCCGAGTCGGCAATCGGGTCCTGCTGGTCGTCGCCCTCGGACAGCACGGTGTAGAACGCGGTGATCGAACCCCCGCCCTTCTCCGCGTTACCGGCGCGCTCCACCAGTTTCGGCAGTTTGGCGAACACCGACGGCGGATAGCCCTTGGTCGCCGGCGGCTCACCGATGGCCAGGGCGATTTCCCGCTGGGCCTGGGCGAAACGGGTCAGGGAATCCATCAGCAACAGGACATTCTTGCCCTTGTCACGGAAATACTCGGCAATCCGCGTGCAGTACATCGCCGCGCGCAGACGCATCAGCGGCGCATCGTCCGCCGGCGATGCCACTACCACGGAACGCTTGAGGCCTTCTTCACCGAGGATGTGCTCGATGAACTCTTTGACTTCTCGACCCCGCTCACCAATCAGGCCAACGACGATGATGTCGGCCTCGGTGAAGCGGGTCATCATGCCAAGCAGGACGGATTTACCGACACCGGTACCGGCGAACAGGCCCAGACGCTGGCCGCGACCGACCGTCAACAAACCGTTGATGCAACGGATGCCGACGTCCAGCGGCACGCTGATCGGGTCACGGTTGAGCGGGTTGATCGTCGGGCCGTCCATCGGCACCCAGTCTTCGGCCTTCATGCCGCCCTTGCCGTCCAGCGCACGTCCGGCGCCGTCCAGCACACGACCGAGCATGCTCATGCCCATCGGCAGGCGACCGGTATCGGCCAGCGGCACCACACGGGCGCCCGGCGCAATACCGGCAACACTGCCAACAGGCATCAGGAAAACCTTGCTGCCGGAGAAGCCCATGACTTCGGCTTCAACCTGGGACGGGTGGTAGCTGTCGTCGTTGATCACCATGCAACGGGTGCCCATGGCAGCGCGCAGACCTTCGGCTTCGAGGGTCAGGCCGACCATGCGCAGCAGGCGTCCTTCGAGGATCGGCGCGCCTGGAATTTCGGTGGCCTCGGCGTAGGTGCTCAGGCGCTTGGCGAAACTGGTGCGTTCAAGGCGCATCGGGGGCGTCCGCGAGCGGCTCGTCAGTGACCGGTGCCGGTTTCGGCGTTTGCGGCAGATCCAGGCTCAGGTCCGGTTCGGCCGGGTGCAGGGCCTGTTCGTGCAGTTGATCGAACAGTTTGGCCATGACCTGGCCGACACGGGTTTCGATGCTCGCATCGATCCGGCTGTGTTCGGTTTCAACCCGGCAACCGCCCGGCAACAGCGATTCGTCCTCGACGATACGCCAGGTTTCCTCATGGCGTTCGCGCAGGGCTTTGACCTGCTCGAAATCCTGCGGATTGACGTACAGCCGCACATTGCCCACGCCCAGCGGCAACAGCTTGAGCGCGTCGCGCATGACGTGTTCGATCTGCGTCGAGTCGATGGCCAGCTCGCGCTGGATCACCTGACGGGCAATGTGCTGCACAAGGTCGACCAGCGACTTTTCGATCTGCGTGTCTTGCTCGGCGATGGGCTCGAACAGGTTCGCCATCAACTGCTCGAGGCTGTTGACCTTGGCTGTGAGGACCACTTCGGCTTCCTGACGCACCTTGAGGGTGGCGCTGTGAAAACCTTCTTTTTCGCCGATGGCGAAGCCCTCGTTGTAAGCCTCCTGACGGATGCTTTCGAGCTCTTCCAGGGTCAGTGGCTGGACTTCCTCCAGCGGCACTTCTTCCATTTCCGGCGGTTCGGGCTCCGGTTCCGGCTCGGGTTCCGGTGCCGGCGGATCGAAGCTCGGGATCGCCCACGTTTCGAAACCACGGACATCCCGGGCACGGATCAGGTCCGTCACATCGTCGTCGTTCTTGACCATGGTGTTAGATCATTTCCTCGCCGCCCTTGCCACCGAGCACGATTTCTCCGGCTTCGGCCATACGGCGGGCGATGGTGAGGATTTCCTTCTGCGCCGTTTCCACGTCGCTGACGCGCACCGGGCCTTTGGCCTCGAGGTCGTCGCGCAGCAGTTCGGCAGCACGTTTGGACATGTTCTTGAAGATCTTTTCCTTGACGCCTTCGTCCGAACCCTTGAGGGCCAGCACCAGCACATCGGAGGACACTTCGCGCAACAGCGCCTGGATACCGCGGTCGTCGACATCGGCCAGGTTGTTGAACACGAACATGAGGTCTTCGATCTGACCGGACAGGTCTTCGTCGACTTCGCGGATCGAGTCCATGAGCTGGCCTTCGATCGAGCTGTCGAGGAAGTTCATGATGTCCGCCGCCCGCTTGATGCCACCCAGGGTGGTGCGCGAGGCGTTCGAGTTGCCGGAGAACTGCTTCTCGAGGATCTGGTTCAATTCTTTCAGTGCCGCCGGCTGCACGGTGTTCAGCGACGAGACGCGCAGGATGATGTCCAGACGCACCTTGTGGTCGAAGTTGCCCAGTACTTCACCGGCCTGATCCGGATCGAGGTACGCGACCACGATCGCCTGGATCTGCGGGTGCTCGTAACGGATCACGTCGGCAACGGCGCGCGGTTCCATCCATTTCAGGCTGTCGAGACCGCTGGTGTTGCCACCCAGCAGGATGCGGTCGATCAGGCCGTTGGCCTTGTCTTCGCCCAGGGCCTGGGTGAGCATTTTGCGCACGTAGTCGTCGGAGCCGACGCCCAGGCTGGTCTGGTCGCCGACGATGTCGACGAACTCGCTCATGACCTGCTCGACCTGCTCACGATGGACGTTGCCCATCTGGGCCATGGCCACGCCGACCCGCTGAACCTCTTTGGGGCCCATGTGGCGCAGCACTTGTGCAGCATCGGTCGAACCCAGGGACAGCAGCAGAATCGCGGCTTTATCGACCCGGGACAATTTGGCGACGGCGGCTCGGTTATCACTCATCTGCGTTAATCCACTCTTTCACGACCTGGGCCACACGACCCGGGTCTTCTGCCACCAGACTCTTGATTGCGTTCAACTGAGCGTCATAGCCTTCGCTCGGGCTCGGCAGCAGGATGCTGGTCGGGCCACCGAGGCTGACGCGATCGCCGGACAGTTCACCGTCCAGACCGCCCATGCCACCCAGTTCCACGTCACCGCCCAGACCGGCCAGTTCCTTGCCTTTGCCGCCGCCGGTGATGTTATTCAGCACCGGACGCAGCACGCCAAACACCAGCACCAGGATGAACAACACACCCAGCACTTGCTTGACGATGTCCCAGAACCATGGCTGGGAGTAGAACGGAATGTCGGCAATCACTTCACCGCGCTCGGCGGAGAACGGCATGTTGATTACGCTGACACTGTCGCCACGGCTGGCGTCGAAGCCGACGGCGTCCTGTACCAGACGGGTGAAGCGCGCCAATTCGTCGGCGCTCCACGGCGCACGAGTGGTTTCGCCGTTGGCCGGGTTGATCTTGACCTGGTCGTCCACCACCACCGACACCGACAGGCGATTCAGGCGACCCTGCTGCTGTTTGGTGTGGCTGATGGAACGGTCGAGTTCGAAGTTCTTGGTGGATTGCTGACGCTTGTCTGCCGGGTACGGCGCGAGCATCGGCTGGCCGGTGGCCGGGTCCATGATCTGCTGACCGTTGGCGTCAACCAGTGGCTGGCCTGGCTGCACCATGCCGGTGGAAGCCTGGGCGCCACCGGTGGTTTGCGGCGCCGACGCCGGCGACGGTGGCTGATTGCTCAGGGCGCCCGGTACGCCTTGCGGGCCATTGCTGGCGGTGCGCTGCTCGTTGACCGACTGCTCGCTGCGCAGCGCCGGCTGATCGGGATTGAACTGCTCGGCGGTGGATTCGACGGCACTGAAATCGATATCGGCCGACACTTCAGCCTTGTAGCGATCGTTGCCCAGTACCGGTTGCAGAATGTTGTGCACGCGCTGGGTGAGCATGCTTTCCATACGGCGGCTGTAGTCGAACTGCTTGCCGGCCATGGTCATTTCGGAATTTTCCGCCTGATCCGACAGCAGGTTGCCCTTCTGGTCGACGACGGTGATCTGCGATTTGCTCAGCTCGGGAACGGAAGTCGCCACCAGGTTGATAATGGCAACGACCTGGCCTGGCTCCAGCGAACGACCGGAGTACAACTCGACCAGTACCGATGCGCTTGGCTTGCGTTCGTCACGCACGAACACCGAACTTTTCGGGATGGCCAGGTGAACGCGTGCGCCCTTGACGTTGTTCAGGGCGGAGATGGTGCGGGCCAGTTCGCCTTCGAGGCCGCGACGATAACGGGTCGCTTCCATGAATTGGCTGGTGCCCAGACCCTGTTCCTTGTCGAGGATTTCAAAACCGATGTTGCCGTCGCTGGGAGTGACACCAGCGGCCGCGAGCTTGAGCCGCGCACGGGACAGGTCATCGGCCTTGACCAGCAAGGCGCCGGAATTCGGTTCGACGGTGTAGGGAATGTCGGCGGAGGCCAGGGTGTCCATGACCTGCTTGGCGTCCATGCCGGCAAGGCTGCCGTACAGAGGCCGGTAGTCCGGTTGCTGCGACCACAGCACCACGGCAAAGCCAATCGCCACGCTCGCGGCCAGGCCGACCAACAGGCCCACCTGACGCAGCACGGTCATCTCGGAGAGGTTTTCCAGGAAGGACAGGCCGAACAGCGGCGGTTTGCCGTCTATCGGGGTGGCCTTGGCCGGAACGTTATCGGCGACTGCTTCTGCCATGACTCAATCTCGTCCTTAAACCGGCATCTGCATGATGTCTTGATAAGCCTGAACCAGCTTGTTGCGCACCTGGGTCAGTGCCTGGAACGACACGCTGGCCTTCTGCGAGGAAATCATCACGTCCGTCAGATCGACGCCGCTTTTGCCGATTTCGAACGCGTTGGCCAATTGGCTCGAGGCCTGTTGAGTATCGTTCACTTTGTTGATGGCCTGACCGAGCATGTCGGAAAAGCTGCTGCCTGCCACTTCAGGGACGGCGGCAGTCGATTTCGGCTTCGACATGGCGTCCATTTGCATGGCCTTCATGTCCATCATCAACCGATTAAATTCAATACCTTGGCTCATGGTCTACTCTCTTGGGCGGCCCGCAATTTTTTGACACTCACTCGGCGGGTACTCAGGTGTTAGCAACAACGGTGCCAGCTCACGGGCACCGCTTCGAGAAATGCGTTTTCAAACGTTTGCACCACCCTTCAGGTGGCGAACAGATAGCCTTCGACGTCCATCCCCGCATCGCGCATTTGCGCCAGTTTGTAGCGCAGCGTACGCGGGCTGATACCGAGTTTTTCGGCAGCCTCCTTGCGTCGGCCGCGCTCGGTGCGCAGGGTGTCGATGATCATCTGGAACTCGCGACGACGCAGGTCATCGCCCAGCGCACCGGCCGAATCCGCCTCGATCTCGACTTCACGAATGACGAGAGTGAGTGGCATCGCCACCGACAAAGGGGCGAACAGCGCAGGCCCGGAGAGGCAGAAATCCTGCGGCTGAATCAAGCCGCCCTGCTGGAGGATCAACGCCCGCTGGACCGCGTTATCCAGCTCGCGCACGTTGCCCGGCCATGGATAACCGATCAGGCACGCCTGCGCCTCGGGCGAGAACTTCGCCATCGCATGCTTCATTTTATTGACGTGCTTGGCCAAAAGACGCTCGGCCAGCGGCAGGATGTCGGCGGTCCGCTCACGCAGCGGACGCCAGGCCAGTGGAAACACCGACAGACGATAGTAGAGATCTTCACGGAACCGCCCCGCCGCCACTTCACCCGCCAGATCACGGTTGGTGGTCGCGACTACGCGAATGTCGAGGGTGATCGGCTTGCGCGCCCCCACCCGCTCGACCTCGCGTTCCTGCAAGACCCGCAGCAGCTTGGCTTGCAGACCCAGGGGCATTTCGGAAATTTCGTCGAGCAGAATGGTGCCGCCGTCGGCCTGCTCGAACTTGCCGGCCTGCGCCGCGATGGCGCCGGTGAACGACCCCTTCTCATGACCGAACAATGTCGCTTCGAGCATGTTGTCCGGGATCGCCGCGCAGTTGATCGCAATGAACGGCTGACTGGCACGATGGGACTGCTGGTGAATGTAGCGCGCCAGCACCTCTTTACCGGTGCCGGACTCGCCGGAAATCAGTACGGTGGAATCACTGCGGGCAACCCGCGCTGCCAGATCCAGCAACTGGGCACTGGCCGGCTCGACCGCGACCGGCCCTTCGGCGTCACTGGCGCCAAGACTACCCAAGGCGTGACGCGCTACCAGATCCAGCAGGGCCTTGGGCTCGAATGGCTTGACCAGATAATCCGCCGCGCCCTGACGCATGGCATCCACCGCGCGCTCGACTGCACCATGAGCGGTCATCAGCAGCACCGGCAGCTGCGGCTGACGGGCGCGCAACAGGCCGAGCAATTGATGGCCGTCCATGCCCGGCATGTTGACGTCGCTGACCACCAGACTGAACGCTTCGCGCTCGACAGCGTTCAACGCCTCTTCGGCCGAACCCACTGCATGATAGTCGTGACCGGCCAGCAACAGCGTATCGGCCAGCGCTTCGCGCAACGAGCGGTCATCTTCGACCAGCAGAACCTTGATGCCCATGACCTTCACTCAGCTCCCTGTACAACGGAAAACATCGGCAGGACGACCTGCGCGCACGTGCCGCGCCCGACTCGCGAACGCAGTTGCAATTCTCCCTGATGCGCACGGGCCACAGCCTTGACCACGGTCAGGCCCAGGCCGGTGCCGGTGACCTTGGTGGTGAAAAACGGCTCGCCCAGCCGCGCCAGCACCGCCGGCTCGATGCCGCCACCGTTATCGCTGACACACAGGCGCAGGGTGTTGTCGCGGGTGTAGCAATGCACTTTCAAGCGCACGTCACCACCACTGGCCTGAATCGCGTTTTCAATCAGATTGAGGACTGCCCCGACCAGCGTGTCGCGATTGCACAGCAACTCGCCCGCATGGCTGTCGCATTGCCAACGGATGGGCAGATCCTGCACATGGGTCAGCGCTGCCGCCTGCAACGACTGCATCAAGGCATTGGGCGTGATGCGGTCGGTCAGCGGCAATTCACCGCGAGCGAACACCAGCATGTCGCGCACCTGGTGCTCCAGCTCATGCAGACGCTCCTTGAGCCGCCCGGCAAAGCGCTGCTGGGTGGCGACCGGCAGCGCCTGCTCAGTCAAATGACTGGCATACAACAGTGCGGCGGAAAGCGGAGTTCGGATCTGGTGGGCCAGCGAGGCGACCATACGCCCCAACGACGACAGCCGTTCGTGGCGCGCGAGCTGATCCTGCAAGTGACGGGTTTCAGTCAGGTCGTTGAGCAGCACCAATTGCCCCGGCTCGGCATCCAGCGAACGGGTGGCAATCGACAGGCGTCGACCGTTTCTCAGGGAGATTTCATGACCGTCGTCTTCACGGGGCGCAAAGCAACGGGTAATCACATGCCGCCACAGCTCGCCTTCCAGCGGTAAACCCAGCAGATCGATGGCGGCGGGATTGGCCTAGCACACGATGCCGTGGCCATCGATGACGATGACGCCACCCGGCAACAGATCAAGGAGATTTTGCAGACGGTTGGCCAGACGTTCTTTTTCCGCCAGCTCCTGCATGCGCTGGGCGCTGACCACGGCCAGCTCGCCCTTGAGCTCGGTGACCCGCGCTTCAAGCATGCTGTAGGAGTCGGTCAATTGACTCGACATCTGGTTGAACAGCGCAAACGCCTGCTCAAGCCCCTGGCGACCGGCCTGCTCTACGGACGGCAGTTGTCCCGAGGACTCGGGAACAGAAGACATCTGGGAGGCTTGGGGCATTGTGCTCTCTCGCTTGGCTGACCGTCAGTTAAACGGAACGTTGCGAGGGACATAGCAATACCCGTGCCTAAAAAAAACTGCTTATAAATGAAGCCGTTGAAAAACAGGCGTCAATCATCCGCCTGTTCATCACCATCGCGTCGGCTCATGCCGTACTTGCGCATCTTCTCCACCAGCGTGGTGCGACGGATGCGCAGACGTTCGGCGGCACGGGCCACGATGCCGTTGGCATCATCCAGCGCCTGCTGGATCAGGCCCTGCTCCAGACCACCGAGGTAGTCCTTCAGATCAAGCCCTTCCGGCGGCAGCATGGCGTTGGCAGTGAAGTCAGGCGTGTGACCGTTGATTGCCACGCGCTCTTCCAGATCGCTGCGCAGGCTGTCGACCATTTGCTCGTCTTCGTCATCGACGTAGCGGAATTTCTTCGGCAGCTCGACCACGCCGATCACCCCGTACGGATGCATGATCGCCATGCGCTCCACCAGGTTGGCCAGCTCGCGGACGTTGCCCGGCCAGCCGTGGCGGCACAGGGACATGATGGCGGCGGAATTGAAACGGATCGAACCGCGTTTCTCGTGCTCCATGCGCGAGATCAACTCGTTCATCAGCAACGGGATGTCTTCGACGCGCTCACGCAGCGGCGCCATCTCGATCGGGAACACGTTCAAGCGATAGTAGAGATCTTCGCGGAAGGTGCCGATCTCGATCATGCTTTCGAGATTCTTGTGGGTCGCGGCAATGATGCGCACATCGACGCTCTGGGTCTTGTTGCTGCCCACGCGCTCGAAGGTGCGTTCCTGCAGCACGCGCAGCAGCTTGACCTGCATCGGCAGCGGCATGTCGCCGATTTCGTCGAGGAACAGCGTACCGCCGTTGGCCAGCTCGAAGCGGCCGGCACGGCTGGTGATCGCGCCGGTGAAGGCGCCCTTCTCGTGACCGAACAGTTCGCTTTCCAGCAGCTCTGCCGGAATCGCCCCGCAATTGACCGGTACGAACGGCGCGTCGCGACGCTTGGAATGGTAATGCAGGTTACGCGCAACCACTTCCTTGCCGGTGCCGGACTCGCCGAGGATCAATACACTGGCGTCGGTGTCGGCCACCTGCTGCATCATCTGGCGCACATGCTGGATCGCCCGGCTGGTGCCGACGAGGCTGCGGAACAGGTTGGGTTCGCGATGACGGCCGCGCTCGCGGGCCTGGTCATACATTTCGCGATAGACCTGGGCACGGTGCAGGGAGTCCAGCAATTTGCTGTAGCTCGGCGGCATTTCGAGAGTCGAAAGTACCCGGCGGCGTTGGTCTTCGGGCAAGTCCACCGAAGAATTATCGCCCATCAGCAAAACCGGAAGGAACTCATCCCAGGTTGAGAGTGTCTTTAGCAAGCCCAAAAGCGCACCAGGAGCATTGACCGTCCCGATCAGTACGCAAATGACCTCACGACTAGACGACAAAGAGCCGACTGCCTGCTGCCAGTCATGGCTTCCGCAGGGTAAATTTTCTTCGCCAAGAAAATTTAAGATCACCGCCAGGTCGCGGCGGCGGACGCTATCGTCATCGATCAGCAGAATTTTGGTTTCACGCCACATGCAATAGCAACTTCCCTAGTCAACTCAATGCCCAAAACGAGGGGCAAGCGAGACGCTTGCAGGACACCGTGTGCCTGTAGACGCCTGAAATCTGAAAACAGCCACTAGTTAAGTCAAAAAACCGTGCACAGTCAAATTTATGGCGCACATGTCTGGATTAACTGAGGGTTAATTAACCAAACAGATGGTAAACCTTTGCCGCGTTCTGCGCTTGGGTGATCTGCGACATCTCGTCGACTATCGCCTGACGTTCACCCATGGCGACCTCAAGAAGCTCCTTGTAGACATGCAGCAGCTCCTCAAGATTGTCGCGTAGCGCCACTTCATCCACCGAAGTCTCACTCAAGACATCTTCCATGCAGGAACGGCAATCGAGGTCCAGTTGACCGATCGCCTCCCAGTTGCGCTCGGCCAGGGCACCGACCAACGCTTCTCGGGTTTCTTCGATTCGCTGCAATACAAGACTCATGGTGATCTCCTTAGAACTGAGGAGCTGGCGTAGGCGCGATGGCGTCCCAGCCTTCTTTTACCGTGCTCAGCAAGCCGGCGACTTCATCCAGAATACGCGGATCGCTGTTGATATTGGCCTCGGCAAGACGCTTCATCATGTAGATATACAGCCCGTCCAGATCAGCCAGCGTATCGGCGGACTTCTCCAGATCCAGGCCTTCACGCAAGCCGCTGACGATGCCAATGGCCTTGCCGATCGCCGTGCATTTTGCAGGGATGTCCTTGCGCTCGATCGCGCCCTTGGCCTGCGCAATGCGCGCCAGACCACCTTCCATCAACATTTGTACCAGACGGTGGGGGCTCGCTTCGGACGTCTGAGCGTGGGCGCCAACTTTCTGGTATTGCCGAAGGGCTAACATCGGATTCATGTTCTACCTCATTTGCCACAATGACTCGCATGACCAGTGTATCGCCAGCGAGCCGAAAAACTTTAGACCACAAGACAAAAACCCGGCACACGCTCGAAAGCGTAGCCGGGTTTTTGTCGCTCTTACATGTTACTTCGCAGATTGCTGAGCGTTCAGCGAGCTGAAGAACGACGTAATGCTGCTCGCCGTGGCCTTCATTTGCCCTACCAGCAAGTCCATGGCGTTGTATTTTGCAGTCAACGTCTTGGTCATGCCGGCAACGCGTATATCCAGTGCCGTTTGCTGGGCGGTAAGGCTGCGCGCGTTACCGTTCAGGATGGTCATGCGCTGATCGAGCAAACCGGGAGATACACCATCCGCCCCTTTGAGGTACGGATCCACCGCCTTGCTCATGCGCGCCAACAAACCGTTTTTATCGGTGGTGCCAGAGAACATCTGCTGGACCTGGCCGGTCATGCCTGGCGTGCTCATCGTTTTGTTGAACGCGACCGTGTCGAAAGTCAGGTTACCGGTGAGCTTGTCAGTCATGACGCCCAGCTGCGACAGGTAGGCCATCGGACCGCCGGTGGTGCCGCTTGGCATGGTCAACTGGCTACGAATATCGGCAATCAGCGAACGCGGCAGGGAATCCCCAGTGAAAGCCGCCTGAACGGTCAGCTTGCCATCTTCGTCCGGCGTTGCCTTGGACAAAGTGTCGACAGTACTTTTCAAGGTGTTGTAGGCATCAACGAAGGCCTGAACCGACGTCTGCAATCCCTTGGTGTTGGCGTCAACACTCACCACAACTGGCGTGCCAGGCGGATTAGGGACAGTCAGCAGGTTCATCGACAAACCACTGATGGCACCCGTCACATTGTTGCTTTTGCTGGTCACCGCCAGGCCATCGATGGTCAGCGACGCATCCTTGGCGAGCCCATTGACCGCTCCGGAATCACCCGCCGCCGGGGTGGCACTCATCGGTTTGGTACCATCGATTTCCAGACCGGCAATACCGCTGACCGTCATGTCCGAGCCCGCGCCTGTCTTGCTCGAGCTGATGACCAGACGCGACGAACCGGTGCTATCCGTCACGATGTTGGCAGAAATACCATTGATACCCTGAGCCGTGTTGATCGCGTCACGAGTAGTCTGCAAGGTCGCATTGGCTGGAATCGTGACATTGTAATCAGTGCCATTCTGACTGATTTTCAGAGTACCACTCGGAATGGCACTGGCAGCACCGCCGGCAAAGGATGCGCTGGCTATTTTCGAGCCGGTAGCCAGATTGTTCACAACAACACTGTAAGTGCCCGAGACCGCAGTGTTATCCGAAGTCACGCCCAGAACACTCGGAGTACCCGAAGTGGCCGTGTAACCGGAAAACGCCGGATTGGTCTTGCTGCCCAGGTTGGTCATCGCCGTCTGGAATGCAGTCAGCGCACTCTTCAGCGTACCGACACCGGAAATCTTCAGCGTGTTGGTCTTGGTACTGGCATCGATCTGCGTCTGTTTCGCCGACTTGTCAGCGTTGACCAGCGCAGTAACGATCGCACCGATGTCCAGGCCGGAACCCAGGCCGGAACCCGGTAAAATTGGACTTGCCATGTGCATCTCCCTTGGGGTTGTTGCCAGTCTTTTGACCCTTGTGGGGTCTAAAGAACTTCAAACACGATTCATGCCAGCTATCAGACTTTGGCGTCGAACAACACGTGGCTCGCATTGGCGAGGCTGTCTGCCAGCTTGAGAGCTTCTGCGGAGGGGATCTGTCGTACGACCTCGCCCGTCTCGCTTGCGATCACCTTGACGATGACCTTTCCGGAATGCTCATCGATCGAGAACTCCAGGTTACGCTTGATCGACTGAACAAACTTCTCGATCTCCTGCACCGCCAGCTTCAATTTGGTTTCATCCGTTTCCTGGCTCTTTTTCGAATCAGTAACAGCATCAACCACATGAGGCTTGGTCTCCGACGGCTTGTCGGTGACGGTACTGGCTGGCTTGGGAGCCGGATAAGTCACGTTAAGCTTTACGCTCATGTCCATGCTCATCACCTCTTAACGCGAAAAAGCGAGAGAGCACGCAAGCGCACTCCCCCGCCAAAACTCATTCCGAAATTACTGAAGCAGCTTCAGTACAGCGGAAGGCAGTTGGTTGGCTTGAGCCAGAACAGAGGTCGAAGCCTGTTGCAGGGTTTGCTGCTTGGTCAGGTTAGCAGTCTCTGCGGCGAAGTCGGTATCTTGTACGCGACCTTGTGCAGCAGTGGTGTTTTCGTTGATGTTCTGCAAGTTCTGGATGGTGCTGTTCAGACGGTTTTGCGAAGCACCCAGGCTGGCACGAGTTGCACCGATTGCAGCGATAGCGGCGTCGATTGCAGTGATAGCGTTGTCGATGTTCGAAGCGGCGGCAGCCGAAGTAGCACCGGTCAGAACAACAGTACCGCTACCTACCGACAGGCTGGCGGCGTCGAACTTGGAGCTCAGTACCAGGTCGATGTGGTTAGCCGAACCGGTGTTTGCGCCAACTTGCAGAGTCACAGTACCAGCCGAACCGTCCAGCAGGTTTTTGCCGTTCAGGTTGGTCGAAGCCGAGATACGGGTGATCTCGTCGGACATTTGTGCGAATTCAGCGTTGGTAGCGGTCTGGTCAGCAGTGCCGTTGGTACCGTTACGTGCTTTAACAGCCAGTTCACGCATACGCTGCAGAATGTCGGTAGTAGCTTGCAGAGCGCCTTCAGCGGTCTGAGCAACGGAGATACCGTCGTTGGCGTTCTGGATGGCCTGGGTGTTACCGCGGATCTGGGAAGACATACGGTTGGAGATTTGCAGGCCAGCGGCGTCGTCTTTAGCGCTGTTGATTTTCAGGCCGGAAGACAGGCGCTGCATCGAAGTCGACAGAGCGTCGGAAGCGCGGTTCAGGTTCTTCTGAACGTTCAACGACGTGGTGTTGGTGTTTACTGTTAAAGCCATGACGAATTCCTCGTTGGTTGGGTACTGCGGCTTCCGGCCCTGGCAACCGCCGGGTATGGCCTAGAGAACCTTCGTAATAGTTATCGTCGGGTTTGCAGGTTGCTTGAGGGCTTTTTTGAAAAAATTTGCCATCACCCTGCCACCCCCTAGAAAACAAAGACTTAGCAGCACTTCACCCTCGGAAAAATGACGCCATGAAACCGTCTGCAGCGCAAACCTGCGGGCCAGCGCTATCGGCATTTTTCAGGACGCCGAACTTTCCAGTAACCGGATCAATTCGTACTCCATGAAGTCGGCGAGCCCGAGCCAATCCTGGCGCTCCTGACAATCGAGCATTTGTGTGAGCACTTGCGCCCACGACTGCTGGATATCCGGCGAGGCGGACACCAGCAAATGCTGCGCACCTTCGAATACATCAACCATGTCCAGCGCTGCTTCGACATCACGCCCCAGACGAAACAGGCCGGCACACCGACGGCATTCGTCGACACTTCGTTGCATTGCACTCATTGCACGAACTCCTGATTGAAGCGCGTCCCGGCAATCAACGCTCCTGCGCGACTACTGTTAAAAAACTCGACGTGCGGCTGGCTGGCGATGTATCGCTCCAGCACACACAGATAACCGCGGAAATTGAGCTGCGTACTGACGCGCTCACCGAACCCGTCACGCACCCAGTGCCGCGCCTGATTCACCGACGGCCCAAGATCACCATCGTTCCAGCCGGCGTGGGTCTTGTTCATCGGGAAAGCGAAGTCGGCGCCGAACAGGGTGATCTGCGCAGCCCCCATCTTCACCGCCAGATCCACCGCGGGGTGAATCACGCTGCCACCCACATGCAGCAGTGCCCGTGGATGTTGCTCTCGCAACGCCGCGTAGACCGGGCTAAGCGAATAACCGCCATAGCGTTTGCCCTTCCAGGCCCTCAACACCTCAGGATCGCTCATGGGCAGATACACCAAAGGAATGCCGTCGGATTCTTCGAAAGGCAAATGCCGAAAGCTGATGCGCTGATCGATGCTCACTACATAGTCGGGCACAATCCCGTGCTCGCGCAGCGGCCGGTAAGCGGTGTCGACGCAAATGAACAAGGGGCGCTCGTCTCGATCGCGAATCGTGGCCAGTCGCTCGAAATGCTGCTCAAGCGTCGGCCCGGTGCCGATCACGTAGATTTCCCGGCCAGTGCAAGTGCCGAACAATTGCGCCACATCATCGTCAGCGAGCAGCACCGGCAAGCAGTCCTGCAGACGCTGCAGAATGAACGGCGACTGCGGATCGAACTCACGATTGTTGAAACTCAAGTGCACTTCACTGACCAGCCGATCACGGATCTTCGCGTTGAAGTCATCGGCCAGCAGCATTTCGGCAGGCAAGGCAAAGAACGGCGTGCAGATGTCCGGCATGTCCCCGGCGTACAGAAGCTCTACCCTCGAGTCTTCCAGCCATTGCCGCTGATCGAGCAACTGCAACACCAGCGCAAACAGCGCGCCATTGAGGATGTGTACATACAGTCGCTCAAGCCCGGCACGCTCCAGCAGAACCGTCGGCAAATCTCCGAGGCCGGTGCCATAGACGTGCAGTCGCGACTTGTCCGCCGGCAGGCTGGCGGCCTGAACCCGAGCCTCATGGACGCGGTCGTGGCGACTGGTGAGCTGAATGCCGTTGATGCTCAGCGTCGAACCCAGCCCCTGTGTCAATCCGGCGTCGATCACCGAACTGTCTTCGTTCAGCAATCGCGCGAACAGCGCCGGCCAGCGTCGCTCAATGACGTGGGCATTGGCCTGGAAAAACTCGCTCATGGCGCCTCGCGCTCCCTTCAGGCAAAAAAATAGCGTTCAAGGTTAACCCTTGAACGCTATTTTTGTATCCGCCGTTTTTAACGGATTCAAGGACGATAAATAATCGCCGAACCCCACGACAGACCGACACCGAAACCACTGATCGCGATGCGGTTCCAGTCGGAATCCATCACGTGTTTTTCCAGCAGCAGCGGCACACTGGACGACACGGTGTTGCCGGTCTCGACCATGTCCTTGATGAACTTCTCCGGCTCGCCTTCAAAGCGCCGCGCCACGGCATCGACAATCGCCGCGCTGCCCTGGTGAATGCAGAAGGCATCGATGTCATCGGCGTTGAGGCCCGAATCGTCGAGCAACTCATGCAAGTGCGCCGGGACTTTGAGCAACGCAAAGTTGAACACCTGACGACCGTTCATGAAGAACACGCCATCGGTAACTTTCAGGTGCGGCGCACCGGAACCGTCGGTGCCGAACTTGGCCTTGCCTAACGCCCAGGTCGGGTCTTCGCCCATCCAGGTCGCGGTGGCGGCGTCGCCGAACAGCATGGTGGTGTTGCGATCTTCCGGATCAACGATCTTCGAATATGGGTCAGCGGTGATCAGCAGGCCGTTCTTCAGGCCGGCAGCTTCCATGAAGCCCTTGATCGCGTAGATGCCATAAACGTAACCGGAGCAGCCCAGGGAAATGTCGAACGCGGCGACATTGGTTGGCAGACCCAGTTTGTCCTGGACGATTGCTGCGGTGTGCGGCAGGCCTTCTTCGTCACCGTTCTGGGTGACAACGATCAGTGCATCGATGGATTCACGTTTCAGTTCAGGGTTGTTGGCAAACAGCGCATTGGCCGCTTCAACACACAGATCGGAAGTTTCCTGTTCTGCGTCTTTACGTGGCAGGAAGGCCGAACCGATCTTGCCGAGGATGAATTCTTCATCCTTCTCGAATTTTGCACCTTGTGCGTAATTGTCCACGCCGGCTACAGGAACGTAGCTCGCAATGCTTTTTATGCCAATCATTACGGCTTCCCAATAATAAACAGCCCAATACCACCGCTCGCAAGGATTCGAGGGGCGCCGACAAACAGAAAACGGCCGCCACAACGGGCAGCCACGGGGAGCGCAAAGGGCTATCACTGCAACCGATAACGGGCCAGGCGCCATCTCCCCGGTCAATACAATACAGTGAAGATGCGCGTTATGACTCGCAGGTCACGCTATTTTGCCGAATCGGTGCAGATCGGGTTATTCGACCAATGACCATTCCAGCGGCGTACCGCGCTTGATCGGCGCCCGCGCGCGGCGGCCCAGGACGGCATCGGCGTGCTTGGGCGGCAGACCGAGACCGGGACGAATGGCGCGCAGATTGGCCGCCGTGAAGGGTTCACCGGCCGCCATGTCAGCCGTGACGTACAGCGACCGGCGGTAAACCAGCGACTTCTGCTCAGCCTCGGTCACGCCGTAATGCACCTGGCCCATGGCCTGCCAGGCGCGCTCGGTTTCGACCACAAGGCTGGCCAGTTCCGCTGGCTCCAGCGAAAAACTGGCATCCACCCCACCCGCCGCACGGTCGAG
>Ga0105246_10000476_pt1 | contig 21621 bp, 23 predicted proteins | sample KBSM64metaG_FD_99694 | JGI IMG/M metagenome (GOLD analysis project Ga0105246, IMG submission 99694) | Miscanthus rhizosphere microbial communities from Kellogg Biological Station, Michigan, USA - KBS M6-4 metaG | ecosystem: Host-associated > Plants > Roots > Rhizosphere > Soil | place... | reverse complement strand
TTCCAAACTGTTACGTAGCAACCTTCAGGACGTAGCGGACCGCCTGGCATCCCGTGGCTTTGCCTTGGATGTTGCGCGCATCGAAGCGCTGGAAGAACAGCGCAAGACCGTCCAGACCCGCACCGAGGCACTGCAGGCTGAGCGGAATGCGCGTTCCAAATCCATCGGTCAGGCCAAGCAGCGCGGCGAAGACATCGCGCCGTTGATGGCGGACGTCGAGCGCATGGGCACCGAGCTGTCCGACGGCAAACTCGAGCTGGACAAAATCCAGTCCGAACTGGATTCGATCCTGTTGGGCATCCCCAATATTCCCCATGAGTCGGTGCCGATTGGCGAAGACGAAGACGGCAACGTCGAAGTGCGCCGCTGGGGCACGCCGAAAGCCTTCGATTTCGAGATCAAGGACCACGTGGCCCTGGGCGAATTGACCGGCGGCCTGGATTTCGAGACCGCCGCGAAAATGTCCGGCGCACGCTTTGCTTTGCTGCGCGGCCCGATCGCCCGCATGCACCGTGCCCTGGCGCAGTTCATGATCAACCTGCACACCGCCGAGCACGGTTACGAAGAAGCCTACACGCCTTACCTGGTTCAGGCGCCGGCGCTGATGGGCACCAGCCAGCTGCCGAAATTCGAGGAAGAGCTGTTCAAGATCAGCCGCGATGGTGACGCTGATCTGTACCTGATCCCGACCGCCGAAGTGTCGCTGACCAACATCGTTGCCGGGGAAATCCTCGATGCCAAGCAACTGCCGTTGAAGTTCGTGGCTCACAGCCCGTGCTTTCGCAGTGAAGCCGGTGCATCCGGTCGCGATACGCGCGGCATGATTCGCCAGCACCAGTTCGACAAGGTCGAGATGGTCCAGGTAGTCGAGCCTTCGACGTCGATGGAGGCGCTGGAGGGCCTGACTGCCAACGCCGAGCGCGTCCTGCAGTTGCTGGAGCTGCCGTACCGCGTACTGGCGCTGTGCACCGGCGACATGGGGTTCAGCGCCGTGAAGACTTACGACCTCGAAGTGTGGGTGCCGAGCCAGGACAAATACCGCGAGATTTCGTCGTGCTCCAACTGCGGTGATTTCCAGGCCCGGCGCATGCAGGCGCGGTTCCGTAACCCGGAAACCGGCAAGCCGGAGCTGGTGCACACCCTCAACGGTTCGGGCCTGGCCGTAGGCCGTACGCTGGTGGCCGTGCTGGAAAACTACCAGCAGACCGACGGTTCGATCCGCGTGCCTGAGGTGCTCAAGCCGTACATGGGCGGCGTCGAGGTCATCGGCTAAATGGAATTTCTGCCGCTGTTTCATAACCTGCGCGGCAGTCGTGTGTTGGTCGTCGGTGGGGGGGAGATTGCCTTGCGCAAATCCCGCCTGCTGGCTGACGCCGGCGCAGTGCTGCGGGTGGTTGCTCCCCAGATCGAAGACCAGTTGCGTGAACTGGTACTGGGCAGTGGCGGGGACCTGATGTTGCGCGGTTATCAGGAGGCCGACCTCGACGGTTGCGTGCTGATCATCGCCGCCACCGACGACGAGCCACTGAACGCGCAGGTGTCCAGTGATGCCAAGCGTCGCTGTGTACCGGTCAATGTGGTGGATGCGCCGGCCTTGTGCAGTGTGATCTTCCCGGCGATCGTCGACCGTTCGCCGTTGGTGATTGCGGTGTCCAGTGGCGGCGATGCGCCGGTGCTGGCGCGCCTGATCCGCGCCAAGCTGGAGACCTGGATTCCGTCCACCTATGGCCAATTGGCCGGGTTGGCGGCGCGTTTTCGTGCCCAGGTCAAAGGCTTGTACCCGGATGTGCAGCAGCGTCGGGCGTTCTGGGAGGAAGTCTTCCAGGGTCCGATTGCCGACCGCCAATTGGCCGGGCAGGGCGCTGAGGCCGAGCGCCTGCTGATCGAAAAGGTCAATGGCGCACCGCCTTACGCACCGGGTGAGGTGTACCTGGTGGGCGCGGGCCCGGGCGATCCGGACCTGCTGACCTTCCGCGCCTTGCGCCTGATGCAGCAAGCCGACGTGGTGTTGTATGACCGTCTGGTGGCCCCGGCGATTCTGGAGCTGTGCCGCCGTGATGCCGAGCGCGTGTATGTCGGCAAGCGTCGCGCCGAGCATGCCGTGCCTCAGGACCAGATCAACCAGCAACTGGTGGACCTGGCCAAGCAAGGCAAGCGCGTGCTGCGTCTCAAGGGCGGCGACCCGTTCATTTTCGGGCGTGGCGGCGAAGAGATCGAGGAACTGGCGGCCCACGGCATTCCGTTCCAGGTGGTGCCGGGCATCACTGCGGCCAGTGGTTGCGCGGCGTATGCGGGGATTCCGCTGACGCACCGTGACTATGCGCAGTCGGTGCGCTTTATCACCGGGCACCTGAAGAACGGTACGTCGGACTTGCCCTGGCGGGACCTGGTGGGGCCGTCGCAGACCCTGGTGTTCTACATGGGCTTGATCGGTTTGCCGATTATCTGCCAACAGTTGATCCTGCATGGCCGCGCTGCCGATACGCCGGCAGCGTTGATCCAGCAGGGCACCACCTCCAACCAGCGCGTGTTCACCGGCACACTCGCCGACTTGCCGCGCATGGTGGCGGAGCATGAAGTGCATGCGCCGACGTTGGTTATCGTAGGTGAGGTGGTAGTGTTGCGCGAGAAGCTCAAGTGGTTTGAAGGCGCTCAGTCTCAGGTCTGAAGCTCAAAAGCATCGGGGGCAAGCCCCCTCCCACATGAGTATGCATTCCAAGTGTGGGAGGGGGCTTGCCCCCGATGAGGCCATCAACTCCAGCCCGCCATCCGGATCAGCTCCACACACCTTTGCCACTCAACCGCGCCCGATCATGGCCAACATCAAACCGCTGCAACGGCCCCTTCGGCACAATCCCCGTCGGATTGATGGTCCGATGGCTGGCGTAGTAATGCCCCTTGATATGCTCGAAATCCACCGTCTCGGCCACTCCCGGCCACTGATACATCTCCCTTAGCCAGTTCGACAGGTTCGGATAATCGGCAATCCGCCGCAGGTTGCATTTGAAGTGGCTGTAATACACCGCATCAAAACGGATCAGCGTGGTAAACAGCCTGACATCCGCCTCGGTCAGGTATTCGCCGGCCAGGTAGCGATGCTCGCCCAAGTGATGTTCCAGGTGATCAAGCTCGGCAAATACATCATCAAACGCGCTTGCATAAGCCTGCTGCGAGGTGGCGAACCCGGCGCGGTACACGCCGTTGTTCACGGCGGGGTAGATGCGTTCGTTCAGGGTGTCGATGGTCGAGCGCAATGCCTGCGGGTAGAAATCCAGGGTATTGCCGGTCAGTTCATTGAAGGCGCTGTTGAACATGCGGATGATCTCCGCTGATTCGTTGCTGACGATGCGCTTGAGCTTTTTGTCCCATAACACCGGTACAGTGACGCGCCCGGTGTAGTCAGCGGTGTCGGCGGTGTAGCGCTGGTGCATGAAGTCGAAACCGTCCAGCGCATCGCCGCTTGAGCCGTGGGCCTTGTCGAAGGTCCAGCCGTTTTCCAGCATCAGCCAACTGACCACCGAGACGTCGATCAGGCTTTCCAGGCCCTTGAGCTTGCGCAGGATCAGGGTGCGGTGGGCCCAGGGACAGGCCAGGGAAACGTAGAGGTGATAGCGTCCGGCCTCGGCCTTGAAACCGCCTTCGCCGCTCGGGCCGGGCTGGCCGTCGGCGGTCACCCAGTGACGGCGTTGCGCCTGTTCGCGCTGGAAAGCGCCATCTGCGCTACTTTCGTACCACTGGTCTTTCCAGTGTCCTTCGATCAGCAAACCCATGACTGGCTCCTTGGCTAATAAGCGTTGGAGCCCAGTCTAAAGGGATGAGTTCGAACTAAAAGCGCAAAGACCGGAGGTGAATGATCGATTAAATCGATTTGTCTCGTGCGTCCCAGTACTGCTTTGCCAGTTCGAACGCTTGCTCGCGGGTGTGTCCCAGGCCGCGCAAGGCCAGGGCCATGGTCGCGATCAGCGCCAGTTGCGGGTAGCTGTCTTCGACGTCGCCACGCCACAGGGCGTTCAGATGCGCGGGCTCCAGGGTTGCCGGTTTGACGTGGCGCTGGGCGGAGAGGGCGGGCCATTCTTCGTCCCAGCTCTGGCCGCCGGTGGTGCCATACAGGTGGCTGAGGGTGTCGGGGTTGATCTCGATCTCGCCGCCGTCGCCCTTGACCACAATCACGTTGTCGCCCAGCAGGCCACTGGCATCGCGGTGCACGCCCTGGTAACCCGGGTGGAAAATGCTTTGCAGGCCGCAACGGGCATTCAGCGGGTTGAGCAGGCGGGCCAGGGAGTGGATCGGCGAGCGCAGGCCCAGGGTGTTGCGCAGGTCGATCATGCGCTGCAACTGGGGCGCCCAGTCGCCCAGCGGGATAAACGCCAGGTTGCCGTGTGCATACGCCGCCTCGACCTGCTGCCAATTGCGGCACAGCGGTATGTGCAAGCGCTCCAGCAACTGCTCGGTGTACAAGCGCCCCGCCGTATGCGCGCCGCCGCCGTGCATGAGGATGCGCACACCCTGTTGCGCCAGGCATTTGGCCGCCAGCAGGAACCAGGGCAAGTGGCGCTTTTTGCCGGCGTAGGTCGGCCAGTCGATATCCACATTCAATGCGGGCGGGTTCAACCGCTCGCGTACCGCTTCGGTGAAGCCGGCGAGCTCTTCCGGGCTTTCTTCCTTGTGCCGCAGCAGCATGAGGAAGGCGCCCAGCTGGGTGTCTTCGACTTTTTCGTCGAGCAGCATGCCCATGGCTTGCCGCGCTTCCTCACGGGTGAGGTTGCGTGCGCCGCGCTTGCCTTTGCCCAGGATGCGCACGAACGGCGCAAACGGATGTTCTTCAGGCGTCGAGAGGGTCAGGGGGGCAAAATCGGTCATAAGCAATTCGTCGGCCTGGGCAGGCCCGCCAGCTTGGCGGCGAGTTTGGCGGGAGTGCCGTTGAACAGTTTATTGAGGTGCAGGCTGTTGCCCTTTTGCGGGCCGAGCTTCAAGGCGGTGTACTTGATCAGCGGGCGCGTGGCGGGGGACAGCTGGAATTCGCTATAGAACTGGCGCAGCAACAGGAGGATTTCCCAGTGGTCCGGGGTCAGTTCCACGGCTTCGGCGCAGGCCAGGGCGTGCGCCACCTCATCGGACCAGTCATCCAGGTCGACGAGGTAGCCGTCCTTGTCCAGTGCCAGGCTACGCGTGCCCACGGTCAGTGTGTTCATAACCAGCTGTTGACCTTGTCATAGTCGATCGACAACTGCACGAACCCCGGATAGTCGACGCTGTCGGCCCAGTCCGGGAGCGGCAGGTTGCGTGCCTGCAGGTCTTCAGCCAGCACAAACACTTTTACCCCCCTGGTTTGCAGGGCTGCGTTGTGCAGGCCGTACGCGCCGTCGCCGCACAGCAGGATGGCATCCGCGTTGCCGCACACACGCAGGCAACTGTCCAGACGGCTGTCGGTAAAGGGGGAGTGGCTCACCACATGTAGAGTCGACATCAGAGGGTAATCACCTGATCGTAACGGTCAATCAGCCTGGAAATGGCCTGGCTGTCCAGGGCCTGCGCATTGTCCGGTGGCGGCAGCCCGCGTGCGGACAGGCTGTGGCCGCAGGCGAACACGTCATCGATGCCGAACAGGCCCAGCGCCTGCAGGTTGGCGCTCAAATCCTTTTGTTGCACGGCCCTGGCGTCCTGGTGCCGCGCCAGCTGGAACACGCCGTCGTCCAGAAACAGCAGGCCGATAGGCAGATCGAACGCGCCTCCGGCCAGCACGATATCCAGCGCTTCGCGCGCGCTGGGGCCGGACCACGGCGCCTGACGGCTGATGATTAGCAATGATTGGGCCATGTCACGCACCTCCAAAACAGATCAGGCGGTCGGCGTCCTGGATCGCATCATGCAACTGCCCCAGGCCCGACAAGGCCCAAGGCGCGTCCAGGTTCACCGCGCTGCGTTGATAGCGCGTGGCTTCCTCGGCATTGAGCACGCCGCGGCGCAAGGCGGCGGCGATGCACACGACGCCGTCGAGTTGGTGGGTGCCGACAAATTCGCGCCACTGGCGCGCGATGTCCTGCTCGTCCTGGGGCGCGACGATATTATTGGAGGCGCTGTACACGCCATCCTGATAAAAAAACAGCCGCACAATCTCATGCCCGCCGGCCAGGGCCGCCTGGGCGAACAACAGGGCGCGGCGCGAGGCGGGCGCGTGGGCGGCGCAAAACACTGCAATCGCGAACTTCATGGAACACTCTGCGAATAAACGTGGGCCAATGATAAAGCCGCCGCGACGAAAAAGCCCGCCGTGATCAAAACGGTCACTGCGCTTGATCGTTCTGACGATTGCCGCCGGCGCCGAAGGCTGACTACGCTGTGGCCAGTCCAATCGCAAACGGAGTTTGTATGTCAGGTCCCTTGGCGTCCCTCAAAGTGCTGGATTTTTCTACCCTGCTGCCCGGCCCGTTCGCCTCGCTAATGCTGGCGGACATGGGCGCCGATGTGCTGCGCATCGAATCGCCGACGCGGCCGGACCTGTTGCGCGTGTGGCCGCCCCATGATCACGGCACGTCGGCAAGCCATGCCTATCTCAATCGCAACAAGCGCAGCCTGGCGCTGGACCTCAAGCGGGACGAGGCGCTGCAGATCGTCTTCGAGCTGGTCAAGGGCACCGATATCCTCGTCGAACAGTTCCGCCCCGGGGTCATGGACCGTCTGGGCCTGGGGTACGCCGCCCTGAAGGCGATCAACCCCAGGCTGATCTATGTGTCGATCACCGGCTACGGCCAGACCGGCCCCTACAGGGACCGCGCCGGTCACGACATCAACTATCTCGCTGTCGCAGGCGTGGCCAGCCACACCGGGCGGCGGGACAGTGGGCCGTTGCCGCTGGGCGTGCAACTGGCGGATGTGGGCGGCGGGTCCCTGCATGCGGTGGTGGGCGTGCTCGCGGCGGTGGTTGCGCGGCAGCACAGCGGCGTCGGTCAATACCTGGACGTGAGCATGACCGACTGCTCGTTCAGCCTGAACGCCATGGCCGGCGCGGGTTACCTGGCCTGCGGGGTGGAGCCGGAGCGGGAAACCCATGTGCTCAATGGCGGCAGTTTTTACGATTACTACCGCACCCGTGACGGGCGCTGGATGTCGGTGGGCAGCCTGGAACCGGCGTTCATGCAGCGCCTGTGTGACACCTTGGGGCGACCGGAGCTGGCGGTGCACGGTGTGAAGCCTGAGCAGCAGCCGGCACTCAAGCGGGCGTTGCAGGTGGAGTTTGAAAAACGCAGCTTTGACGAGCTGTGTGCGTTATTTGCGGGCGTGGATGCGTGTGTGGAACCGGTGTTGAGCATGAGTGAAGCGCTGGCGCATCCGCAGTTGCAGGCGCGCGATTTGATCAGCCAGGTGCCGAGGGGCGATGGTTCGACCCAGGCGCAGATGGCCTGCCCGCTGAAGTTCTCCGAGGGGTTGCCGGCACCACGGCATATAGGGGCGGCGGTCGGTGCGCACAGTGATGAAGTGTTGCTGGAGTTGGGGTTGAGCGCTCAGCGGATTGCGGATTTGCGGCAGGCCAAGGTGATTGGGTGACTGTTCTGACCTCATCGGGGGCAAGCCCCCTCCCACCTTTGATTTGTGAATACATTCAAAATGTGGGAGGGGGCTTGCCCCCGATGAGGCCCTCACTCCACCCGAGTCTCCCCAGTGAACACAAGAGTACGCCGGCACCGCCGACACAAGTACCGCCGTCCCTGGCCGACCATCCCATGACGCTGGGCTGAAAACGCAAAGTCACTGTCGGCACACGGGCACCGGTAGATATAGCGAGTCACCTGGCGACGCTTGACCGCGTAGGTGTGACAACGGTCCGGCGGCAGTTCGTAGACCCCACGCATGATCAACTGCCATTCCTCTCCATGGGGCTGGATGCGCTCGCCAAACAGTTGGTGGGCAATCAGGTGCGCCACTTCGTGGGCCACGGTCTGCTTGAGGAAGTGTTGGCTGTTTTCTTGGTAGAGCTGAGGGTTGAAGCGCAGCAGGTTTTCGTGCAAATGCGCGACACCGGCTTTCTGGCCCCGCAGCTTGAGGCTGACGGTGGGGCGTTTGAAGCTTCGTTTGAAAAAGGATTCGGCTTGCAGGAAACACTCTTCGACGCGGGTATTGAGTTGCTCGGGCATGCTGTACATATCTCCAGAGACGCCCAGTATGCCGCAAAGCAGGGGGTTTCCGAATCTCTCAGGCGCCGAATGGTCATGCCTGACGCACAAAGCCACCTTTTCGGTGGCTTTGCCTGCATGCCTGGGGCTCAACTGGTGTAGATGGGCCCGACGCCCAGGCCCCAGACGATCACGGTAAACGCCATGATCGCCACCAGCACCACCAGGCCGACGGCCAATACCGAGCTGGAGAACAGAAAACCTTCATCCGGGTCGATACTCATGAACGTCGGCAAGCCCACATACAGCAGATACACCGTGTAGCAGATCGCTGCGGTCCCCACCACCATACCCAGCCACATGTGCGGATAGAGCGCCGCCAGCCCGCCGATAAACAGGGGCGTCGCGGTATAGGTGGCAAAGGCCACGCAACGCGCCATGCTGGGGTTGGCGTCATAGGTGCGGGCCATCCAGTGAATGAACGCGCCCATCACCGCCACACCGCCCAGCATGGCGGCGTACGACATCAGGGTCATCCACAGCGCGCTTTCCTGGGTAAGCATGACCGGCGCGCGGTTGCCGATGACCCAGCCGACCTGGGTGGTGCCGATAAACGCGGAAATGGCGGGGATCGCTGCGAGGACCAGCGTGTGAGTGAGGTACATGTGGCTGATGCTTTCTTCTTTATCGCCACGAATTTCCCGCCATTCCTGATCGGGATGGGTAAACAGCCCCACGACGTGATGGATCATGCCGGTCACTCCTGTCGTTATTCCTATCGCCCCCATCGGAGCGCCCACCGGCCAACTGGCCTGCAAGGTCTGGATAGTTGTGCGACCTCACGTCGCAGTATAGGAAGTGATACCCGGGAAAACTGTAGGGCCTTTAGAGTAAATCGCGCTGTAAATGCGGCGCTTAATCGCCACGTGGTCTGTCGATGACAACGCGATCCAATGTGGGAGGGGGCTTGCCCCCGATGGCAGTGCGTCAGTCGAGGTAGTTGCTACTGATACACCGCCATCGGGGGCAAGCCCCCTCCCACATTGGAACTCGGTCGTTCATGAAGGTAAAATGCTGCGCTTTTCGTCACACACCTTTAGCGGATCCAAGCGCCATGGGCACTCTTACGGTCAACCAGAACAAACTGCAAAAACGCCTGCGTCGCCTGGCCGGTGAAGCGGTCGCTGATTTCAACATGATCGAGGAGGGCGACAAGGTCATGGTCTGCCTCTCCGGCGGCAAAGACAGCTACACCCTGCTCGACGTGCTGCTGCACCTGCAAAAGGTCGCACCGATCAAGTTCGAGATCGTTGCCGTCAACATGGACCAGAAGCAGCCCGGCTTTCCCGAGCATGTGCTGCCGGCCTACCTGAACGAGCTGGGCGTCGAGTACCACATTGTCGAGAAAGACACGTACTCGGTGGTCAAGGAGCTGATTCCGGAAGGCAAGACCACCTGCTCGCTGTGCTCGCGCCTGCGACGTGGCACGCTCTATACCTTTGCCGATGAGATCGGCGCGACCAAGATGGCCCTGGGGCATCATCGCGACGACATCGTCGAAACCTTCTTCCTGAATATGTTCTTCAACGGTTCGCTCAAGGCCATGCCGCCCAAACTGCGCGCCGATGACGGACGCAACGTGGTGATCCGCCCGCTGGCGTATTGCAACGAGAAGGACATCCAGGCTTATTCCGACTTCAAGCAATTCCCGATCATTCCGTGCAACCTGTGCGGCTCCCAGGAAAACCTGCAGCGCCAGGTGGTCAAGGACATGCTGCAGGAGTGGGAGCGCAAGACCCCGGGGCGCACCGAGAGTATTTTTCGCAGCCTGCAGAATGTGATCCCGTCGCAACTGGCCGATCGCAACCTGTTCGACTTCGCCAGCTTGAAAATCGATGAGACGGCCGCCTCGCGTTTCGTCAATGTAGTGAACCTCTGAGCCGCATCGAGGCTCTAGTACACGGCGCTTGCGGGCGCCGTTTTCCATTCAACTGCCAGGAGAGGGCATGCGCGATTACAAGTGGCTGCACGAATATTGTCTGAACCGCTTCGGTTCGGCGGCCAAGCTGGAAGCCCATCTGCCTGTGCCCAAGACGCCGGCGCAATTGCGCAAGATCAGCGATGATCGCTACCTGTCGACTTTGGCGCTGCGGGTGTTCCGTGCGGGCTTGAAACACAGTGTGGTCGACGCGAAATGGCCCGCGTTCGAACAGGTGTTTTTCGGTTTTGATCCGGAAAAAGTCGTACTGATGGGCGCCGAGCATCTGGAACGGCTGATGCAGGACACGCGCATCATCCGTCACCTGGGCAAGCTCAAGAGCGTGCCGCGCAATGCGCAGATGATTCTGGATATCGAGCAGGAAAAGGGCAGCTTCGGTGCGTTTGTCGCCGAGTGGCCGGTGACCGATATCGTCGGGCTGTGGAAATACCTGAGCAAGCACGGTCACCAGTTGGGCGGCCTGTCGGCGCCGCGCTTTTTACGTATGGTCGGCAAGGACACCTTTGTGCCGAGCTACGATGTGGTGGCGGCGCTGAATGCGCAGAAGATCGTCGACAAGGCACCCACCAGCCTGCGCGACCTGGCGGCCGTGCAGGCTGCTTTCAACCAATGGCATGCCGAGAGTGGGCGGCCGATGTGCCAGTTGTCGATGATGCTGGCCTACACCGTCAACCACTGATCGTCAGACCGCCGCCAAGCGTCGATTCAACTGATGCCGCCAGCGCACATACAACAGCGCCGTACAAAACACCGCCAGGCTCGCCAGCATCTCAAGCACTCCGAAGCCCTGGCGGTTCGGGTCATACGCGGCCAGTGCGCCCTTGATGAAATACAGGTTCACCACAAAGCACATCCACGAATGCCCACGCGCGCTGCCTGTGATCATCCCTGGCGCCAGCACCAGCAGCGGCACCAGTTCGATCAGCAGGATCACCCACGGACGCGCCCCGTGCAGGTCGGCGACGAACAGGTAATACGCGCACAACAAGCCCACCAGGCCGAAAAACGCCAGCAGACTCAGTGCGCGCGCCAGCTTGACCCGTGGTTCCAGCCACGCCTGGGACGGCAGGACCTTAGGCTTTCTGGCCAACGCCGTTCTCCAGCAGTGTGGCGGTCTTGGCCAGGCGCAGGCCCAGGGCGCGGCACAAACTGATTTCATGCGGGTCGAGCAGACGCTTGCCGTCAGGCCCGGCGTGGTGGCTGGCGCCATAGGGCGTGCCGCCGCCCTGGGTGTCGAGCAGCGCCTGTTCGCTGTAGGGCAGGCCGGTGATCAGCATGCCGTGGTGCAGCAACGGCAGCAGCATCGACATCAGCGTGGTTTCCTGGCCGCCGTGCAGGCTGGCGGTGGAGGTGAACACGCCGGCGGGCTTGCCCACCAGGGCGCCGGTGAGCCACAGGTTGCTGGTGCCGTCGAGGAAGTACTTGAGCGGCGCGGCCATGTTGCCGAAACGCGTCGGGCTGCCCAGGGCCAGGGCCGAGCAGTGTTTCAGGTCATCCAGGCTGGCATACAGCGCGCCCTCGTCCGGGATACTCGGCGCCACGGCCTCGCACTCGGTGGAGATCGCCGGCACGGTGCGCAGCCGGGCTTCCATGCCGCCCTGCTCGATGCCCCTGGCAATCTGCCGGGCCATTTCGCTGACCGAGCCATTGCGGCTGTAATACAACACCAGCACGTAGGGCGCAGTCACGGCAGGATCTCCAGCACGTTTTCCGGCGGGCGGCCAATGATGGCTTTATCGGCGGTTTCCAGGATCGGGCGTTCCATCAACTTGGGGTGTGCGGCGATGGCGGCGATCAGTTGGGCTTCGCTGAGGCTGGCGTCGGCCAGGTGGAGGCTTTTGTATTCATCTTCGCCGGTGCGCAACAATTGGCGGGCACTGAGGCCAAGTTTGGCCAGCAGGGCCTGCAATTGTGCCGCGTTCAGCGGCGTTTCCAGATAGCGCACCACGGTTGGCGTGAGGCCGCGAGCTTCGAGCAGCTCAAGCGCACCGCGGGATTTCGAGCAGCGCGGGTTGTGATAAAGCGTCAGATCGGTCATGTGCGGGTCGCATCTTGCGTAAGGTGGCGGGTATTCTACCCGTGCTGGCGCCTATCCTTAAACCGTCAGAGGCGATAGGCCGCAGCCCACGTTCATTTTTGCGAAGGATTACCCCATGACAAGGCGACTGATCGGAGCATTGGCGATCATCACAACCCTGCTGCTCAGCGGCTGCGGTAACGATTACGGCGTTGACCAGTACGGCCAGAAAGTGCCGGCCGAACGCCTGGACAAGCAGTGGCTGGTGGTCAATTACTGGGCCGAATGGTGTGGCCCGTGCCGCACGGAAATCCCCGAGCTCAATGCCCTGGCCGAACAGTTGAAAGCGCAGAGCGTGGGCGTGTTCGGGGTCAACTTCGACAATGTGCAGGGTGAGGAACTCAAGGCTGCCAGCGATAAGCTGGGCATCAAGTTCACCGTACTGGCGCAGAACCCGGAGGGCATCTTCGATATTCCGCGTAGCGAGGCGCTGCCGGTGACCTACATCATCGATGACCAGGGCAAGGTGCGCGAGCAACTGATGGGTGAGCAGACGGCAGAGGGTGTGTTGGCCAAACTCAAGGCCTTGCGCGGTTAAAAAGTGTGGGAGGGGGCTTGCCCCCGATAGCGGTGTGTCAGTCACTGTGTGTGCTGGCTGATATACCGCCATCGGGGGCAAGCCCCCTCCCACATTTGGAATCCCATCAAGCCAAAGATTGGAGATATCAGCCTTCTTCAAGCCACAAGCGAATCGGCTTGCCTTCGGCGGGCCAGAATCGCGTCTGCTCGATCGGCGAGATATCCCAGCGCTGTACGCCTTGCAGGGCCTGGAAGAAGCGGTGCTCCTGCTCCATCAACGCCTCGGCGCACAGTTTGCGGGTGCTGCCGATCGGGCCGAAGCTGAGTTTGGCGCCTTCAAGGGTGTATGGCGCAAACCAGTGGTTGCAGCCGCCATTGCCATAGGCGCGACCATCGGCACCGAGGGTCACGGTCAGGTGCGCGTAGTCCATCAACGGCCGCTCGCCGATCCACTCCACTACATAGCTGTGATCCTGCTTGAGCTTGACCGCATCGCCGGCGCAGCCACTCAGGGCCGTACCCATGGCGGCGAGCAGCAGCAGGCCCTTCATTGCGCGGCCTGCTGGCATTTCGGGCAGCGGTGACTGTCGCCTTCGCTGGCCCAGCCGAGTGCTTTGATGCGGGCATTGGCGGCCGGCTGCAGCGGTTCCTGGGCGAGCTTGGTTTCCACGGCGAATTCGAACTCCAGCACGCTGTCGCAGCTGTCGCAATTGACCTTCCAGGTGTGAATCTCCAACTCGCCGAATTTCGGCCCCTGGGCCATGGCGACCCACTGGCCCGCCGGGCGGATGGAATAGCGCGCGTCACCTTCCACGGTCAGGCGCATCGACAGGGTTTTGCTGCCGCGCAGGGTGACGATCAGCACGTCGCCATGCTTGATCGAACCACCGTTGCCGGTGACTTGATAACGGCCCGGCACCAGGGCGCGGCATTCGATCAGGGTGTGTTGCGGGCTCAGCAAGCTGAAGCGGAAATCGTGTTCGGCCATGGATCCTCCAAATAGGCGCGGCATCCTATCACGGGTGCCGGACTATCATGAGCCCGGTATGTGACCGCTGATCATCCCTCGACGAGGTTCTGCGCGCGGCCGTCGGCCCACGCCGCAATATTGGCCAGTGTAGTGCCAGCAATCGCCGCAAGTGCCTCGCGGGTCAGGAAGGCCTGGTGGGCGGTGATGATCACATTGGGGAAGGTCAGCAGGCGGGCGAGCACGTCGTCCTGCAGGGGCAGGTCCGAGCGGTCCTCGAAAAACAGCTGGGCCTCTTCTTCATAGACATCCAGCCCCAGGTAACCGAGTTGGCCGCTCTTGAGCGCTTCCACCAGCGCCGGCGTGTCGACCAGGCCACCGCGGCCGGTATTGATCAGCATGGCGCCCGGTTGCATGTGGGCCAGGGTGTCGGCGTTGATCAGGTGCCTGCTGTCGGCCGTCAGCGGGCAATGCAGGCTGATGACCTGCGCCTCGGCGAGCAGTTCGGGCAGGCTCACGTAGCGCGCGCCCATGGCTTGGACCTCAGGGTTGGGGAAGGGGTCGTGGGCCAGCAACCGGCAGCCGAAACCGCTCATGATCCTGGCGAAGGTGGCGCCGATCTGCCCGGTGCCGACCACGCCGACGGTTTTGCCGACCAGGTCGAACCCGGTGAGCCCGTGCAGGCTGAAATCGCCATCGCGGGTGCGGTTGTAGGCGCGGTGCAGGCGACGGTTCAGGGCCAGCACCAGCGCCACGGCATGCTCGGCCACGGCGTGGGGCGAGTAGGCCGGTACGCGCACCACGCTCAGGCCCAGGCGCTTGGCGGCGCGCAGGTCGACATGGTTATAGCCGGCCGAGCGCAACGCAATCAGGCGCGTGCCACCTTTGGCCAGTTGCTCGAGTACCGGAGCGCTGAGGTCATCGTTGATAAAGGCGCAGACTACCTGGTGGTGTTCGGCCAGGGCCACGGTGTCGAGGTTGAGGCGGGCGGGTTGCAATTGCAGCTCGATGCCCTGGGGGAGTGGCTCAGCGCTAAAACTGTCGCGGTCGTAGGGTTGGCTGCTGAAAAGAATGACGCGCATTAAAAGGGGCTCCCTGCGATTTACAAGTGAAAAATGCTGACCGAATGTGGGAGGGGGCTTGCCCCCGATGGCGGTGTGTCAGTGACAAGTATTTCAACTGACACACTGCTATCGGGAGCAAGCTCCCTCCCACATGAAAAAAGCCTCAGACGCTGACCCGCGCTTCACTGGCCAAGCGTGCAATTGCCATGTCCAGTTCATCCAGTGCAGCCATGGCCTTGGCGTCGTCCTGCTTGAGCAGGGTTTCGGCGCGCTGGCAGGCCGCGCGCAATTGCGGCACGCCGCAGTAGCGCGTGGCGCCATGCAGGCGATGGACGCGTTCGATCAGGGCATGATTGTCATTGGCTTCACGGGCGACCGTGATCGCCAGGCGATCGGCTTCCAGGGAGGCCAGCAGCATGGCGAGCATGTCCGCCGCCAGGTCGGCCTTGTTGGCGGCCAGGCGCAAGCCTTCCTCATGGTCCAGCACCAGCAGTTGCACGCCTGGGCCCGGGCCTTCGGGGACGCGTTCCGGCCCTTGGTTGCGCAGGGCCAGGCCGGTCCATTTCAGCACCACCTGGGCCAGTTGCCGCTCGCTGATGGGTTTGGTCAGGTAATCGTCCATGCCGCTTTGCAGCAGGGCGCGCTTTTCGTTGGCCATGGCATGGGCGGTGAGGGCGACCACCGGCAGCGGCGTGCCATGGCGTTCGCTTTCCCATTGGCGAATCGCCTCGGTACTCTGGCGCCCGTCCATGCCCGGCATCTGCACATCCATCAACACCAGGTCGAAGGTTTCCTGCTTGACCGCGTCAATGGCCGCATAGCCGCTTTCCACGGCCATGACCTTGGCGCCCATGTCTTCAAGCAGGGTTTGCACCAGCAACAGGTTCGCCGGGTTATCGTCCACGCACAGCACGCGCGGCGCACGGCTGGACAACGGCTCGCCCGGTTCGCTGCGCAAAGGGCGCGGGCTGATCAGGTCGGCCAGGGACCGGCGCAGCTTGCGCGTACACGCAGGCTTGGCCTGCAACTGGCTGTTGGGGTTGGGCACCGATTGGTTGAACAGCATCTGCTCGGTCGTCGGGCACAGCACCAGCACCTTGCAGCCCAGGTGTTCGAGGTCCCACAAGTGCTGGTTGAGACGCTCGGGCGGGATGTCGTTGGCGGTGACGCCGAGCACCGCCAGGTCAATCGCCTGTTCGGTCTGGTGCGCGCTGGTAATGCCGTTGGTCAGGCTTTCCAGGGTGTTGAACGGGGTCACCTCCAGGCCGCAGTCTTCCAACTGGTGTTGCAGGGCCTGGCGCGCCAGCTCGTGGTTCTCCAGCACCGCCACGCGGCGTCCGAGCAGCGGCGCGCTGGGCAAGTCTTCAACGTCGTCGCGGGTCTTGGGCAGGTTCAGGCTGATCCAGAACTCCGAGCCTTCGCCCGGTGTGCTGTCGACGCCGATTTCGCCGCCCATCTGTTCGATCAGGCGCTTGGAAATCACCAGGCCCAGGCCGGTGCCACCCGGCTGGCGCGACAGCGAATTGTCCGCCTGGCTGAAGGCCTGGAACAGCGCACGCACGTCCTGGTTGGACAGGCCGATGCCGGTGTCCTGCACGCTGATGCGCAGCTGCACGCTGTCTTCCTGTTCGTCCTCGATCATCGCGCGGGCAACAATGGTGCCTTCGCGGGTGAACTTGATCGCGTTGCTGATCAGGTTGGTCAGGATCTGCTTGAGGCGCAGCGGGTCGCCCACCAGTGACAGCGGCGTGTCACGGTAGACCAGGCTGACCAGTTCGAGCTGTTTGGCGTGGGCGGCGGGAGCGAGGATGGTCAGGGTGTCTTGCAGCAGGTCGCGCAGGTTGAAGGGCACGCTGTCGAGCACCAGTTTGCCGGCTTCGATCTTCGAGAAGTCGAGGATTTCGTTGATGATGCCCAACAGGTTGTCGGCGGATTTTTCGATGGTGCCCAGGTAATCCAGCTGACGCGGCGACAATTCGCTTTTTTGCAACAAGTGGGTGAAGCCCAGGATGCCGTTGAGCGGGGTGCGGATCTCATGGCTCATATTGGCCAGGAATTCCGATTTGATCCGGCTGGCTTCCAGGGCTTCCTTGCGGGCCAGGTCCAGCTCGATGTTCTGGATCTCGATGGTTTCCAGGTTCTGGCGCACATCCTCGGTGGCCTGGTCGATGCTGTGTTGCAATTCCTCCTGGGCGTTTTGCAGGGTTTCGGCCATGCGGTTGATGCCCGACGCCAACTGATCCAGCTCCTGGCTGCCCAGCGGCGGCAGACGGGTTTCCAGGTTGCCGTCCTTGAGCTGGGCCACGGCTTGCTTGATCTGGCCGATCGGCGAATTGATGGTGCGGCTGATGCGCAGGGCCAGCGCCGCGGTGCAGATCAAGCCGATGGCGATCAGCAGCAGGCTGGCGAACAGGCTGCGATAGCCGCGCAGCAACATGCCATTGTGGGACAGTTCCACTTCGACCCAGCCCAACAGGCGGTCGGACTCATCCGGGATCAGCTCGCCCGCGAGGTTGCGATGGCGGCCAAACACTGGCATCAGATAGCGGGTGGCATCATTGCCGCTGCGCTGCAGCAGGTGCGAACTGTTGCCGGTGGGCGGTTGATTGAGCATGGTCGGGCCGGCATGGGCCAGGGAAGAGCGGTCCGGCGCCAGGATCGACACCGTACGCACATCCGGTTGTTCCAGGGATTGGGTCGCGATGCGCTCCAGCAGGTCCGTGTTCCTGCTGCTCAGGGCGGGTGCGACCAGCGGCGCCAACTGCTCGGCGATCATTTCGCCGCGTTGCAGCAATTGCGTCTGCAGTTCGGAGAGCTGCATCCAGGTGAAGTAGCCTCCCAACAGCAGGGCCATCAGGCTGGTCGGCAATAAAGTCAGCAACAGTACGCGGCCTTTTATTCCCATTCTTCTAAGCACGCCACTCTCCTGCTACCACATTGATATCAATCATCCACGCAGGCATCCGGCCCACGCCACGTGCGCAGTGTAGCCATTTGCGCCCTCGGGAATCTCGTAAATTATGACATGTAGCAATCTTCGGGCGATTCTGCGCCGGCCAGCGTCTGGCGGGAGAAACAGGAGGGAGGTACCGATGAGGCTGACTTGGAACGTATCTTCGCGCGCTTTATTCGGTTGGACGGTTCACGGCCCGGGCTTGCGCATTGCGCGCAGGGCCAGCGCGTACCTCTGCACCTGCCTGCCCGTTAGCCCTCAGCGGCGGCGTAATTTGCGTTTTTTCCACTGGTGCGCGACCCACCAGCGCCAATATCCCATGGTCAGGCAGTAGGCCAGGGCTCCCAATACCAACCCGCAGACCACCGAGCCCAGCAGGAATGGTTGCCACATCGTGCTCAACTCGCCGCTGATCCATTCCCAGGTAAGGTTATCGGGCAGGCTGCGTGGCGGCACGTTCATCAACCAGGCGCCGGTCATGTAGGTGCAGAAAAACACCACCGGCATCGTCACCGGGTTGGTCAGCCACACCAGGCTGACGGCAATCGGCATGTTGCCGCGCACCACAATCGCCAGGATCGCGGCCAGCAACATCTGCAACGGGATGGGGATAAACGCGGCAAACAACCCCACGGCCATGGCGCGAGCCACCGAGTGCCGGTTCAGGTGCCAGAGGTTCGGATCATGCAGCAGGGTGCCAAGAAACTGTAATGACTTGTGTTCCCTGATACTGCTGGGGTCGGGCATGTACCGTTTGAATAAGCGCCGGGGCATAGGGGGTCCAGGTCAGTTCGAGGGGCAAGTATGCGCGTATTCTATAAACAGAAAATTCAGACTTTGTGACAAAACATCAAAGGCGCCCCTGGGAACTCCGGCTAAGACTGAGTGAGTCATTGAAAGGAATGATTCATGAGAACAGGGATGTTCGCGCTCGCGCTGGGGTTACTGACCCTGCGCTTTCTTCCGGCATTGCCGCCCACCGGATGGCTGTTGGCCATGCCGGTGTTGGCCTTGATGCTGCTGCCGTTTCGCACCTATCCGCTGGCGTTTTTCCTGCTGGGCTTGAGCTGGGCTTGCATCAGCGCGCAGTGGGCACTGGATGACCGATTGCGCCCGGCGCTGGACGGCGAGACGCGTTGGGTGGAGGGGCGTGTGGTCGGGTTGCCGCAACAGACGGACACCGGCGTGCGCTTTGAACTGGCCGACAGCCGGTCGCGCAAGGCCCGGCTGCCCAAGCGCATCCGGGTGTCCTGGCACGGCGGGCCGCCGGTGCGCAGTGGGGAACGCTGGCGCTTGGCTGTCACCCTCAAGCGGCCGTCCGGTCTGCTCAATTTTCATGGCGTCGACCACGAGGCCTGGCTGCTGGCGCAACGCATTGGGGCCACGGGCTCGGTGAAGGACGGCCAGCGCCTCGCGCCGGCCCGCAACGCCTTGCGCGACAGCCTGCGTCAACGCCTGATGGCCACCGATGCGCAAACCCATGAGGCCGCCCTGGCGGCCTTGGTGCTGGGTGACGGTTCCGGGCTGCGAGCGGAGCAATGGCAGGTGTTGCAAGACACCGGCACCGTGCATTTGTTAGTCATTTCCGGTCAACACATCGGCTTGCTGGCCGGGCTGATCTACGCACTGGTGGCCGGGATGGCCCGTTACGGATGCTGGCCGCGCCACCTGCCATGGCTGCCGTGGGCGTGCGGCCTGGCCTTTGCCGCAGCGCTGGGTTACGGCCTGCTGGCGGGGTTTGGCGTGCCGGTGCAGCGGGCCTGCGTGATGGTCGGGCTGGTGTTGCTGTGGCGGCTGCGCTTTCGACATCTGGGCGCATGGTGGCCGTTATTGCTGGCGTTCAATGGCGTACTGCTGCTTGAGCCGCTGGCCAGTCTGCAGCCGGGCTTCTGGTTGTCATTTGCGGCGGTTGCGGTCCTGATCCTGACGTTCGGCGGGCGGCTGGGCCCCTGGAGTCTCTGGCAGGCGTGGACGCGTCCCCAGTGGCTGATTGCTATAGGCCTGTTTCCAATCCTGCTGGTGCTGGGTTTACCCATCAGCCTCACTGCGCCGGTGGCCAATGTGTTCGCCGTACCCTGGATCAGTCTGGTGGTGTTGCCTTTGGCGCTGCTGGGCACGGTGCTGTTGTGGGTGCCGGTGATCGGCGACGGCGTGCTTTGGTTGGCTGGCGGGGCGTTGGAGGGGTGGTTCAACGTGCTGGCCCTGCTCGCCGGGCAGTTGCCGGCCTGGATGCCGGCCCAGGTGCCGCTGGTGTATTGGCTGGTCAGCCTGGTGGGCGCGCTGATGCTGCTACTGCCCAAGGGGGTGCCGTTTCGGTTGTTGGGCTGGCCCATGCTGTTGCTGGCGGTGTTTCCTCCCAGGGAGTCGGTACCCCACGGGCAGGTGAGGGTGGTGCAGTTGGATGTCGGCCAGGGGCAGGCGCTGATCCTGCGCACCCGCAATCATGCGCTGCTTTACGATGCCGGGCCGCGTTCCGGGGCGGTCGATCTGGGTGCGCGCGTGGTTTTGCCGTCATTGAAAAAGCTCGGGGTACAGCGGCTCGACATGCTGCTGCTGAGCCATGCCGATGCCGATCACGCTGGTGGCGCGGCAGCGATAGCCCGTGGTTTGCCCATCAGGCGCGTGGTAGGCGGCGAAACCGAGGGGTTGCCGGCATTTCTGGGGGCCGGGCCCTGTATCAGTGGCGAGCGGTGGGAGTGGGATGGTGTGTCCTTCGTGTTGTGGCAGTGGTCCGGCGCCATAAGTGGCAATCCAAAGTCCTGTGTGTTGCAGGTGCAGGCCAAGGGTGAACGGCTGTTGCTCACCGGCGATATCGACAGCGCAGCGGAGCGCGCCTTGCTTGATACGCCGCTGGCAGTGCCAACCGATTGGCTGCAAGCGCCCCATCATGGTAGCCGCAGCTCGTCATCCAAGCCCTTTGTGCAAAGGCTTGCGCCCAAGTCGGTGCTGATTTCCCGAGGGCGGGGCAACGCCTTCGGTCATCCTCATGCGCAAGTGGTTGCGCGCTATCAGGCCCAGGGCAGCCGACTATACGACAGCGCCGAACATGGGGCCGTGCGCTTTCAGTTGGGCGCCTTCCAGCCCGCCATTGTTGCGCGCAGTCAACGCCGGTTCTGGCGCGAACCGTTGCCGTAATCCGGCGTTACCAAACACCGCAGGCTGCGACAGCCTGGTCTGCGGCCAACGAACCCTGCCGCCGAACCTATATGATAAAGTGGCGCACTTTTTCGAGGGGGCATTCACTGTGTGGGAATTGGTCAAATCCGGCGGCTGGATGATGTTGCCGATCATCATGAGTTCCATCGCCGCACTCGGCATCGTCGCCGAACGCCTGTGGACCCTGCGCGCCAGTCGCGTCACCCCCGAGCATCTGCTGGGGCAAGTCTGGGGCTGGATAAAGAACAAGCAGCTCGACAAAGAGAAGCTCAAGGAGCTGCGCGCCAATTCGCCGCTGGGTGAAATCCTTGCCGCCGGCCTTGCCAACTCCAAGCATGGTCGCGAGATCATGAAAGAGTGCATCGAGGAAGCCGCCGCGCGGGTGATCCATGAGCTGGAGCGCTACATCAACGCCCTCGGCACCATCGCCGCCATGGCGCCGCTGCTCGGTTTGCTGGGCACGGTGCTGGGTATGATCGATATTTTCAGCTCGTTCATGGGCTCGGGCATGACCACTAACGCCGCCGTGCTGGCCGGTGGTATTTCCAAAGCACTGATCACCACGGCCGCGGGCCTGATGGTGGGTATCCCTTCGGTGTTCTTCCACCGCTTCCTGCAACGGCGCATCGATGAACTGGTGGTCGGCATGGAACAGGAAGCCATCAAGCTGGTGGAAGTGGTGCAGGGCGACCGTGATGTGGACCTGGTCGAGGGCAAAGCGTGAAATTTCGCCGCAAGCAACGGGAAAATGTCGATATCAACCTCGCGTCGCTGA
>Ga0105246_10000474_pt1 | contig 21648 bp, 14 predicted proteins | sample KBSM64metaG_FD_99694 | JGI IMG/M metagenome (GOLD analysis project Ga0105246, IMG submission 99694) | Miscanthus rhizosphere microbial communities from Kellogg Biological Station, Michigan, USA - KBS M6-4 metaG | ecosystem: Host-associated > Plants > Roots > Rhizosphere > Soil | place... | reverse complement strand
CCTGGAGGTCCTCGGTTCCGCCCGCCGCATCACGGTCACCAAGGACAACACCACCATCGTCGACGGTGCAGGCTCTGCCGAAGACGTCGCCGGCCGTGTTGCCCAGCTGCGCGCCGAACTGGCCCGCACCGATTCGGACTGGGACCGCGAGAAGCTGCAGGAACGCCTGGCCAAGCTGGCCGGCGGCATCGGTGTCATCAAGGTCGGCGCAGCCACCGAGGTCGAACTCAAGGAAAAGAAGCACCGCATCGAGGACGCCGTGTCCTCCACGCGTGCCGCCCTTGAAGAAGGCATCGTCTCCGGCGGTGGCTCGGCCCTCATCCACGCCCTCAAGGCACTGGATGACGACCGCCAGGTCAACAAGCTGGAAGGTGACGCGGCTGCCGCCGTCGGCATCGTCCGCCGCGCGCTGACCCAGCCGCTGCGCTGGATCGCCCAGAACGCCGGCTACGACGGTTACGTCGTCGTCGCCAAGGTGTCCGAGCAGCCCGAGAACCACGGCTTCAACGCGAAGTCCGGTGAGTACGAGGACCTGATCGCCGCCGGCGTGATCGACCCCGTCAAGGTCACCCGCTCCGCACTCCGCAACGCTGCTTCCATCGCCGCCCTGGTTCTCACCACCGAGACCCTGGTCGCCGAGAAGCCGGCTGAGGACGCGGACGCACACGCAGGCCACAGCCACTAATTGCGTACCACAAGGCCCGGTTCCCCTTTGGGGAGCCGGGCCTTCTGCTGTTCCCGGCCTCTGAATTGCTGATTCTTAGCGGCGGGGTGGCCGCGGGGCTCCGGGCCTTGCCCGGGTGGCTGGCGTCTTATTGAGGGCGCGCTTTGCTTCGCCGCGCCGTTGCGCGAACTTGAAGAACAGGAGCACCGCTGCCGCGGCCAGCACGATTCCGGCCAGGTTCAACACCAGCTGCAGTGCCGATCCGGCGGCCTTGGTGGTTTCGCCTAGAACAAGGGCGACGGCGATGTACCCGGCGGCCGGGACGGTTGTCACCGAGATGAAGACGCCGATCAGCGCCGATGAGCGCCGGCTGATCATGGAGAGCATGCCTGCTGCGCCGGCCAGCGCTGCCACGATCAAGGAATATGGACCCGGGTGGTAGATGAATTCCACCGCCGAGCCGCGGTCCAGAGCGTCTTTCGGAAACAGGCCCAGCGGAACAGACAGCCAGGCGGCTGTGGCGGTCACCAGCATGGCGGCCGGGAATCCGATGCACAGCGCGACTGCGGCCGCACGCACCATGGCCCATTTGCGCTCCACGATCCCGAATGCCAGGGCCGCGAGGGGTCCGAATTCCGGGCCCACCACCATCGCTCCGACGATCGCGATCGTGGAATCGGTGACGATTCCGATGCCGGCCAGCTGGGTGGCGATCACCAGGAACGCCAGGTAGCTCCAGGTCAGCCTGGAGTCCTCGCCCGTCTGGCGCGAAACTTCATCCCAGATGACGGCGTCCGAACCCTCGCCTGGAACCTCCTGCGATGCCTTGTCTGCGCGATCCGACACCACGAGCTCGGGCGTGCTGGCGGACACCGAGCCAAGCTTCGGGACCCCTAGCCCGTGGAGTTCCTCCATGAGGCCTTCCACGGACTCCCGGGCCAGTTGCACCGTGATGATGTCGCCGGCTGGAACCACCGAGGAACCCCTGAAGACCGCGATCTCGGCGCTGCCGGCATGCCCCATGCAGAGGTCCACGACGGTGCCGGACAACGTGGCCGGGACGCAAATGCGAAGCTGGACAATCATCCTGGCCCCCTGTCGGTAGGTGCGCGATCCCTGTTCCCAGCCTAGTTATGGATCGGTCCAGGCGGGCATTGCACTTTGCTCAGCGTGCTTGGGATTCGCCCCTACAGGTAACGGATTGGTAACCTTGGGGGGTCAGGGTTACGAGCGTTGAGGAATCTGTACAGGTCATGACTATGGGAAACGCGGCACCGCAGGCTGCCTCCAAACAGGGCGGCCCGGGGGCGAAAGGCAACTTCCGTCCTGAGGTCCAGGGACTTCGAGCCCTGGCAGTCCTCATGGTCGCCAGCTACCACATCTGGTTGGGCAGGGTTTCCGGCGGCGTCGACGTGTTCCTCCTGGTCTCGGCCTTTTTCCTGACCCTGTCCTTCACCAGGAAGCTGGAGGAGGGGCGGGAGCTGCGGCTCCTCGGGCACTGGCTGCACGTCTTCAAGCGCCTGCTTCCGGCGGTGGTGGTCGTGATCCTCGGCGTCCTCGCAGGAATGTGGGTCCTGGTCCCGCAGACACGTTGGGGCGGCCTGCTGGATGAAGCCTGGGCCACGCTGTTCTACCGGCAGAACTGGCAACTGGCCGATGCCGCCGTCGACTACTACGCGCAGAACCATTCCGGCGCGAGCCCGTTGCAGCATTTCTGGTCGCTCTCCATCCAGGGCCAGGTCTTCATCCTGTGGCCGATCATCTTCGCCGCCGTGGGCATCGCGGTTCCGCTCCTTCGCAAGGTGCCGTTCCGCGGAGCGCTGGCGCCCCTCGGGCGACCAAGCCACCGCGGTGTCCTGGTCATCGTGTTCGCGGCGGTGTTCGCTGTGTCCCTGGCCTACTCGGTGGACCAGACGGCGAGCAACCAGGCTTACGCGTACTTCGACACCCGGGCGCGGCTCTGGGAATTCGCCCTGGGCTCGCTGCTGGCGCTGGCCCTGCCGTACCTTTCCCCGCCCCGCTGGTTGCGGGTGGTGCTGGGCTGGACGGGCCTCGCCGCGATGCTGTCCTGCGGCCTCCTGCTCACCGTCGACAGGTCCTTCCCGGGCTTCGTCGCCCTGTGGCCCACCCTTGCCGCGGCCGCCATCATCGTTGCCGGGCAGAGCGGCAGCCGCGTTGGCGTGGACCGCGTGCTCGGCTCCAAGCCGCTGGTCTGGCTGGGCGGCCACTCCTATGCGCTCTACCTCTGGCACTGGCCACTTCTGGTCTTCACCCTCCTGGCCACCGGCCTGGCCGCCCCGGACCTATGGGTTGGCCTCGGCATCCTCACCGTCTCCCTCCTGCTGGCCGTCGGAACCAGCCGCTTCGTCGAAGCTCCCGTCCGCGAGTGGAAGTGGCCCAAACTGCGCACCTGGCGCACCGCCGTCGTGATTGCCGCATGCGGCACCCTGCTCGCGGTGCCGCTGAGCGCCTGGCAGGGCATGATCGCCGCGGAGAACGCGGCCATCGCCGCCCAGCCCAAGGAACTGACGCCCGGCGCGGCCGCCCTGAAACCGGAGAACGCCGGGAAGCCCACGCCTGAGGCCAGGATCATCCCCGGCCCCTCCGCGATGGACGACGAGTGGGCACACGTGGACGGACTGTGCACCGGTGCCAACGTGCCCACCGACCCTTTGCTCCAGGGCTGCCTGCAGATCAGCCCGGCCGCCAAACCCACCAAGCACATTGTGGCGCTCGGTGATTCGCACGCCCAGCAGTACATGGCCGCGCTCGGGCCCATCGCCAAGAAGCACGGCTGGGAAATCGTCACCCTCTTCAAGGGCAACTGCCGCTTCGGCGCTGAGTCCCCGGAACGCCCCCAGGACTGCAACGACTTCAACAAGGCAAGTGCGGCGTACGTGCTGGAACACAAACCTGACGCTGTGTTCACGGTGGCGTCCCTGACCCACGTCGAGGCGCCTTTCGAAACCGAGGTCCCCGGGTACCTGGCAGGCATCAAGCCCTTTGCAGACGCGGGAATCGACATCGTGGGCATCCGCGACAACCCGCGCTTTGCCATCAACATGCCCGAATGCGTTCAGAAAAAGGGCCCGGACTCGCCGGACTGCAATACCCCGCTGGAGAAGTCCCTGGCCGCGTCCTCGCCGCTGGACGACTACCGCGGCAAGGTGAAGGGGCTCTACCTGATGGACATGAGCGACTTCATCTGTGCCAAGGGCGTCTGCCCCGCCGTGGTCGGCAACGTGTACGTCTACAAGGATGAAAACCACCTCACACGCACCTACGTGGAGACCATGATTCCCATGTTCGAGCGGCGGCTGCTGGCCGCCACCAAATGGAAATAACGGTCTGACGGCCAGATACCGCCCGACGGCGGCAGACGGCCGGGTGCGCTTGCTCACATTGCCGCCGTGGAATATGGGGATCGTCCGCAAGGTTCTAGTATTTACTCAATACCTGCCCCACCTCCTGCACAGGCCAGTCCCGTAATGACGGGTTGGTCATCTGTTGCAACCCCTACCCTTTAGACCCCACGAAACACGGTAAGAGGCGCACTCATGACCCAGCCCGAACACGATCCCTTCGGCTTCGTAGGCCTGACCTACGACGACGTCCTGCTCCTGCCGGGCCACACGGACGTCATCCCGTCCGATGCAGATACTTCCTCCCGCATCTCCAAGCGCATTACAGTCCAGACCCCGTTGCTTTCGGCCGCGATGGACACCGTCACCGAGTCCCGCATGGCAATCGCCATGGCCCGCCAGGGCGGCCTGGGTGTCATCCACCGCAACCTCGCCATAGCGGACCAGGCCGACCATGTGGACCGCGTCAAGCGCTCCGAATCCGGGATGATCACCAACCCGCTGGTCATCGGCCCCGAGGCCAGCCTGCAGGAACTGGACCAGCTGTGTGCGCGCTACCGGGTTTCCGGCCTGCCGGTCGTCGACGCCGACAACCGCCTGCTGGGCATCATCACCAACCGCGACACCCGCTTCGTTCCGGAGAGCGAGTACCCGTCCCGCCTGGTCAGCGAAGTCATGACCAAGATGCCCCTGGTCACCGGCCGCGTGGGCATCAGCCGCGAAGAAGCGTCCGACCTGCTGGCCAAGAACAAGATCGAGAAGCTCCCGCTCGTCGACGAGCAGGGCCGCCTCCAAGGCCTCATCACCACCAAGGACTTCACCAAGGCGGAGCAGTACCCGCTGGCCACCAAGGACGAGGAAGGCCGCCTGCGCGTCGGCGCCGCCATCGGCTTCTTCGGCGACGGCTGGGAACGCGCCATGACCCTGATCGACGCCGGCGTGGATGCGCTCTTCGTGGACACCGCCAACGGCCACTCCCAGGGCGTGCTGGACATGATCGCCCGCCTGAAGGGCGAGAAGGCCGCAGCGCACGTGGACATCATCGGTGGCCAGGCCGCCACCCGCGAAGGCGCCCAAGCACTGATCGATGCCGGCGCAGACGGCATCAAGGTGGGCGTGGGCCCGGGTTCCATCTGCACCACCCGCGTGGTTGCCGGCGTCGGCGTCCCGCAGATCACTGCCATCTACGAATCCGCGAAGGCCGCCATCCCGGCCGGTGTTCCGCTGATCGCCGACGGCGGCCTGCAGTACTCCGGCGACATCGGCAAGGCCCTGGTCGCCGGCGCAGACACCGTGATGCTCGGCTCGCTCCTGGCCGGCTGCGACGAGTCCCCTGGCGACCTCATCTTCGTCAACGGCAAGCAGTACAAGAGCTACCGCGGCATGGGCTCCCTCGGTGCCATGCAGTCCCGCGGCAAGAACACCTCGTACTCGAAGGACCGCTATTTCCAGGCCGACGTCTCCGGTGACGACAAGCTCATCCCCGAAGGCATCGAAGGCCGCGTCGCCTACCGCGGACCGCTGTCCTCCGTGGCCTACCAGCTGGTCGGCGGCCTGCGCCAGACCATGTTCTACACCGGTGCGCCGACCATCCCCGAGCTGAAGGCCCGCGGCAAGTTCGTCCGCATCACGGCCGCGGGTCTGAAGGAATCGCACCCGCACGACATCCAGATGACCGTCGAGGCGCCGAACTACGGTTCCCGCTGACGGACTCCGCCTAAGCGGCTGTTCCCCGTGGAGGAATCCGCGGGGAACAGTTGCTTAAGCGTGCAGCGGATAGGCTGGTGCCATGTCTGAAAAGCCCGCGGAACCGCGGCACCCGGCCTCTGTCCGGCTAAGCAAGGACCCACCCCGCAGGCTCGCGCTCCGGCCGTACGCCCGCGCCGTCGGGCAGGTTCTCAAGGTGAGTTTCCAGGCCTCGCCCGCCGCGGTCATCATGAAGGTGGCCGGGTCGCTGGTTTCGGCGCTGCTGCCGCTCGTCACCACCTACTTCGCCTCGCTCACCACGACGGCGCTGGCCGCCGGCTATGCGGGAGATCCCGACGCCGGCCCGCGGGCCGTGCTGTATGTCATCATCACTGCGGCGCTGGGACTGTTCTGGGGCGCCTTCAGCAGTGTGGACCGCTACATCCAGCAGCTCATGAGCTTCCGGGTGGGCGCCATCGTGGGCGACCAGATGTACGAGCGCTTCCTGGGATTGGAATTCTGGCGCTACGACGACAAAGAGACCGTAGACCTCTACGACCGTGCCAAGCGCTTCTCGGATTCCTATGCGCGGGTGCTGGACCGGATCGCCGCCATCTTCACCCAGTTGGTCTCCGTGGTGCTGGCCGTCGGGGCGTTGCTCCTGGTCAGCTGGTGGATCGCTGCCATCGTGCTGGTGGCCATCGTCCCCAGCGTGTACCTGCAGTTCAAGCTGTCCCGCGAACAGATTGCCCACTGGAATACGCAGGTGGATTCCCGCAGGCAGCGGCGCATGATCGAAACCAACCTGCTCCGCCCCCAGCACATCGCCGAGATGCGCCTGTACGGGATCGTCGGTTTCCTCATGGAACTGCGTTCGCGCCTGCGTGACGCCGATGAGCGGCGCCGACTCGACTTCCAGAAGCGCTACATTCCCAAGCAACTGGCGGCGGATGCTTTGCAATACGGTGCGGAGGTCGTGTCCTTGATCTGGGTGGTGGGGCAGATCATTGCCCGGGCCCAGCCGGTGGGCCAGTTCCTCTATGTGCAGCAGATCGTCAGCCGGGCGCTCTCCACGGCCAGCAACCTGGTTTCCTCGCTGAGTTCCATCGACGAGGACCTCGCCAACCTGAAGGACTACGAGCTCTTCATGACCCTTCCAGTGCACTCGCGCAGGGCCCCGGCGCTGGCTGCCGCGCCGCGGACGGTCGAGCTGCAGGACATCCGCTTCAGCTACACCGGAAGCGACATCGAGGTCATCAAGGGCATCTCCCTCACCATTGAACAGGGCCAGCACATCGCGGTCGTGGGGGAGAACGGCGCCGGGAAGTCGACACTCATCCGGATCCTGGCGGGGCTGTACAGCCCCGACTCGGGGCAGGTCCTGCTCGACGGCGTCGACCTCAGCACGCTTGACGTCAAGAGCTGGCACCGCCACCTCGCTGTCCTCAGCCAGGAGTTCCTCAAATACGAATTCGCCACGGCTGCGGACAACATCTATTTCGGTGACGTCGAAGACCCCCGCGACAACGCCCGGGTCAGCAAAGCCGCGCATGACGCCGAAGCCCTGGATTTCATCAACAAGCTGCCCAACGGCCTCGACAACCATGTGAGCAACTGGATGGAGGATCCGAGGGGACGCAAGGGCAGCGGCTTGTCCGGCGGCGAGTGGCAGCGGCTCGCCATGGCCCGGAACTTCTACCGCCGGGCCTCGTTCATGGTCATGGACGAACCTACGTCCGCGATCGATGCCCTCGCCGAACACCGCATCTTCACCCGGCTCTTTGCCGACCGCAGCAGCACGATCATCGCCATCAGCCATCGCCTGGCGACCATCGAAAAGGCTGACATCATCTACATGCTCGAAGACGGCCGGATTGTGGAGCAGGGGACCCACAAGGAACTAGTGGCCCTGCGCGGACGGTACTTCCGGATGTTCGAATCCCAGCTCAGCTTGGACGGGAGCACCCGGGACGAGGGTTGAGCTCCGCAGCAGGAAAGCGCGACGGCGGTGCCCCCTGTGGTGGGGACACCGCCGTCGTCGTCTTATGCAGCGGGGGTTTTGCAGCTGGAGTCGACTCAGCCTGCGGTCAGGAGACTGCCACCGAGGTGTCGTCCAGCTGGAAGGTGGTGGAGTAGGAGTAGTCCTCGGTGCCCAGGAACCGCACGGTTACGGTCTTGCCCTTGTAGGCGGACATGTCCAGCGTGCGCTGCACGTAGCTGCTTCCCTTGTCCTTGTTGGAGTAGGTGGCCAGCGTCGTGGTGGTGGCGCCGTCGATCACCTGGACCTTGAGGGTGTCGTAGGCCGTGGTGGTTCCTTCGTTGCTGAGGATGCGCAGGTAGAAGGACAGCGAACCGGCGCCGCTGCCCGTGGGCACGGTCACCTTCTGGTCGAGCGTGTACGTGGTGGACTGGCCCCAGCCGTTCAGGGCCGCGTAGCCGGTGCCCGTGCGGGCGGAGCTGCCGCTCTCAAAGGTGTCGCTCTTGTTGGAGGTCCAGGAGGCGGCGCCGGATTCGAAGCCCGGGTTCAGCAGGACATTGCCCGACGGCGGCGGGGTGCTTCCGCCGAGCAGCGCCAGGGTGGCTGCCGCGTCGGAGAGTCCGGCGCCGCAGCCGAGGGTGCACCCGGCGGGCATGGGGCGGGTGCCCTGCTTGAGGGTTGATTCGACCTGGGCCGGGGTGAGCGAGGGGTCTGCAGCCTTCATCAGGGCTACGAGGCCGGCGACGTGCGGGGTGGCCATGGACGTGCCCTGGTACCAGGCGTAGCCGGCGGCGGCCGGGGTGGTGGTGCCGGTGTTCAGGGTAGAGAGGATGCCGCCACCGCTCTGGCGCGCATCGCCGCCGGGGGCGGTGAGGTCCACCACGCTGCCGTAGTTCGAGTAGTAGGACAGCCCGCCGCTGTTGTTGCTGGCGGCGACCGTCACCACGTTGCCGCAGTTGGCAGGCTGCGAGGTGGAGGCGTTGGAAGCCTCGTTTCCTGCGGCCACCACCACGGTGGTACCGCGGTTTACTGCGCTGTTGATGGCGCTCTGGTAGGTGGAGGAGCAACTGCCCGAGCCGCCGAGGCTCATGTTGATCACCTTTGCCGGGTTGGCGTTGGCCGGTATGCCGGAGACAGCGCCCCCGGAGGCCCAGACGATAGCGTCGGCGATGTCCGAGAGCATGCCGCCGCATTTGCCCAGGACACGGACGGGGACGACCTTCGCATCAGGGGCGACACCGGCCACGCCGGTGGCGTTGCCGGTGACCGCGGCGATGGTGCCGGCTACGTGCGTGCCGTGCCAGGAGGAGTTGGAGCTGCTGGCGTCGCCGCATTCCCCGCTGGCGTACCAGTCGCCCTGGTCCTGCGGGTTGGCGTCGCGGCCGTTGCCGTCGCGGGCGGCGGCGGAGTCGGCGATGAAGTCATAGCCGGGGAGGATGTTGGCGTCCAGGTCGGGGTGGGCCGTGATGCCGGTGTCGATCACGGCCACGACCGATCCGGAGCCGGTGGAGGTGTTCCAAGCGCCCGGGATCCGCATGCCGTTGGTGCCGGTGAAATCCCATTGTTCGCCGTACCGGGGGTCGTTCGGGGTAAGGCTTGCCCGCATCCGCGCATCCGGCTCGACGTACTCAACGGCGCCGGACGCCGCCAGCCCGGTCATGAACTCCTGCGACTGCTGCGCATCCAGGGGCCTTGAGCTGGCGATCAGCGTGGCGCCGGTGGCCAGGCCGCGGACTTCATGCGGCGTGATGCCAAGCTCCTTGGCGACCTTGCCCCAGGCGTTGGCACGGGCAGCTGCCGTGGCACCCCGGGCTCCGGCCTTGTACTGCACGATGAACTGGGAATACTGCTCACCTGCTTGCAGGTTCCCGACGGCGGCCGTTCCTGTTCCGGGGTCGCTGGTGGATGGCGTGGTGGCACCGGCGGGGGCGGTGCCGAAGGACATCAGGCCGGCCAGCACGGCGGCCGACAATGCAAGGCCGCTGTATTTCCGGCGGCTCCAAATGGTGTTCTCCATGGGGTTCCTGTCTCCGGGCGAGTGTGGTCCCGGGCGATGAAAAGTGGAGTCGGCGCAGAGGGTTTCCGCAACCGAGAGAAATCTATTGGTACATTTCAAGACTTGTAAATACTTCTTTCAGATTTTGTGAAGTCTTTACTTGATTGGTCGAATCGGTTCCCTGAAGGGGGTCCAGTAAAGTAGAGCCCGTGACTTATGAGATTGAGATTGGCCGTGGCAAGCGTGGGCGTCGTGCCTACTCCCTGGATGACATTGCGATCGTCCCCAACCGCAGGACCCGCGACCCCAAGGACGTCTCCGTCTCGTGGCAGATCGACGCCTACAAGTTCGAAATGCCGGTGATCGCCGCCCCGATGGACTCGGCCATGTCGCCGGAAACGGCCATCGCGCTGGGCCGCCTCGGCGGCCTGGGCGTGCTGGACCTCGAAGGCCTGTGGACCCGTTACGAGGACCCGCAGTCCGTCCTGGATGAAATCGCCGCTCTCGCCGACGAAACCGCCAGCCCGGCCGTCACCCGGCGGATGCAGGAGCTCTACAAGGCACCCATCCAGCCCGAACTGATCACCAGCCGGCTTGCCGAGATCCGCGCCTCCGGCGTTACGGTGGCCGGCTCCCTGACGCCGCAGCGCACGCAGGAGCACTACAAGACCGTGGTGGCCGCCGGCGTCGACATCTTCGTCATCCGCGGCACCACCGTGTCCGCAGAGCACGTCTCCAAGAACCACGAACCGCTGAACCTGAAGAAGTTCATCTACGAACTCGACGTCCCGGTGATCGTCGGCGGTGCCGCCGGCTACACCCCGGCACTGCACCTCATGCGCACCGGTGCTGCGGGCGTCCTGGTCGGCTTCGGCGGCGGCGCCACGACCACCACCAGGCGGGCTCTGGGCATCCACTCGCCGCTGGCTTCGGCCATCAGCGACGTCGCCGCGGCGCGCCGCGACTACCTCGACGAGTCCGGCGGCCGCTACGTGCACGTCATCGCCGACGGCGGCATGGGATCCTCCGGTGACATCGTAAAGGCCATCGCGATGGGCGCCGACGCCGTCATGCTCGGCAGTGCCCTGGCGCGCGCCGAAGAAGCACCTGGCAAGGGCTGGCACTGGGGCCAGGAGGCCCACCACCTCGAACTGCCGCGCGGTGACCGCGTCAACGTCGGCACCGTCGGCCCGCTCGAGGAAGTGCTCTTCGGCCCGGGACACCACACCAACGGCACCTCGAACCTCATCGGTGCGCTGCGCCGCTCGATGGCGACCACCGGCTACTCGGACCTGAAGGAATTCCAGCGGGTCGACGTCGTCGTGTCTCCGTACCTCGGCTAAGCCGCCCGGCCAGGCCAGTACGGCCCTGCCCAAGCCCGCACTCAGCAAGTAGTCTGGGGGGATTGACGGGCTGAAGGCGATGGGAGGCGTCCAATGGGCAGGGCAGCAGGTGCTTCGCAGGCATTCAACGCACCGGACGGTGCACTGAGTCCGCAGGCGAGGGCCGAATCCATTGAAGTGCTCAAAGGCACCATCGAGGCCAGCCGGGAACTGGACATCCTCATTGTCGGCGGGGGAGTGGTCGGTGCCGGCGCGGCCCTGGACGCGGTGACCCGCGGCCTGTCCGTGGGCATCGTGGAGGCCCGCGATTGGGCTTCGGGGACCTCCTCCCGTTCGTCGAAACTGATCCACGGCGGCCTGCGCTACCTTGAGATGCTCGACTTCGCCCTGGTCCAGGAAGCCCTGCAGGAGCGCGGCCTGCTCATCCAGCAGATCGCCCCGCACCTGGTCCGCCCGGTTCCGTTCCTCTACCCGCTCACGCGGCGATTCTGGGAGCGGCCCTACGTGGGTGCCGGCATCTTCCTGTACGACACACTCGGCCTGACCTCCGGGCACAGCCGCGGAGTGCCCAGGCACAAGCACTTCTTCCGGCGCGGCACCCTCCGGGCCGCGCCGAGCCTGAAGAACGATGCCTTCGTCGGGTCCATCCGCTACTACGACGCGCAGGTGGACGACGCCCGGCTGGTGGTCAACGTCGTCCGGACGGCGGCCCGCTACGGTGCGCACGCCGTGAACCGGATGCGCGTGGTCTCCTTCCTGCGGGAAGGCGAACGGGTGGTCGGGGCGAAGGTGGAGAACCAGGAAGACGGCAGCACCTTCGAGATCCGCGCCAAGCAGGTGGTCAACGCCACCGGCGTCTGGACCGATGAAACGCAGGCCATGGTGACCGACCGTGGCCAGCTCAAGGTGCGTGCGTCCAAGGGCATCCACCTGGTTGTTCCGCGGGACCGCTTCCAGTCCACGGTGGGCCTGATCCTGCGGACCGAGAAATCCGTGCTCTTCGTCATCCCCTGGGGCCGGCACTGGATCATCGGCACCACGGATACCGACTGGAAGCTGGACAAGGCGCACCCGGCGGCTTCATCGAAGGACATCGACTACGTGCTCGAGCGCGTGAACAAAGTGCTGAAGCGGCCGTTGACCAGGGAAGACGTCGAGGGCGTCTACGCCGGCCTGCGGCCCCTGCTGGCCGGTGAGAGCGATTCCACGGCCAAGCTTTCACGCGAGCATGTGGTGGCGCACCCGGTTCCGGGACTGGTGGTCGTGGCCGGCGGAAAGTTCACCACCTACCGGGTCATGGCCAAGGACGCCGTGGACGAGGCCACTCGGGCCATGGACGAGCGCGTTCCCGCCAGCTGCACCGAGACCATCCCGCTGCTCGGGGCCGAAGGGTTCAAGGCCGCCTGGAACCGGCGCTCCCGCATGGCCGAGGAGTCCGGCGTGCACGTGGCCCGTGTGGAACATTTGCTGAACCGCTACGGTTCCATGGCCACCGACGTCCTCGCGCTGATCAAGGAACTGCCCGAGCTCGCCGAGCCGTTGCCGGGCGCCGATGACTACCTTGCCGCCGAGGTGGTCTACGCCACTACCCACGAAGGTGCCCGGCATGTGCATGACGTCCTGACCCGCCGGACCCGCATTTCAATCGAGGCGTGGGACAGGGGAGTGTCCGCGGTGCCCGTAGTCGCTAAGCTGATGGGTGAAATCCTCGGCTGGAGCGATGTGCAGCGCGAAGGCGAAATCAAGCACTACCTTGCCCGCGTCGAAGCGGAACGGCTCAGCCAGGAGCAGCCCGACGACGAGTCGGCGGATGCTGCCCGGATGGGGGTGGATGACATCGTTCCCTTGCGCTGAACCCGGCGCGGGGGGCGGCCATGCCCGGGGGAGACGAACACTGGAGGGAATCACTTTGGCGGAAACACTGGACCCGTATGATGCGGACTTGACCACACCGGACCTGGTCATCCTCGAAATGGAAGCCGCGGACAAGGGTGAAGCCGCCGCGCAGCTTGCCGAACGCCTCCACGCCCATGGCCGAATCACCGACCTCGACGGTTTCCTGGGCCAGGTCAACGCCCGCGAACACCAGATGGCGACCGGCCTGCCCGGGGGCATCGGGCTGCCGCACGCCCGCAGCGAGTTCGTGTCCCGGATTTCCATCGCGGTTGGCGTCACCAAGTTCGGGCACGCCCTGGACTTCGGCGCTGCGGACGGGCCCGCCACCCTGGTCCTGCTGATCGCCACCCCGCCCAGCTCCTTCTCGGACCACCTCGAGGTCCTGGCCACCATGGCCCGCTCACTGTCCAAGGAATCCTTCCGGGAATCCCTGCGACGCGCCCACGACCCCGAAGTCATCGCTGAACTGATCAACTCCAGCCTGGTGTTCTTCGACCACTAGCGATTGGACCCGGCTGCCGGGCGCCAGGGGCTGGCTCCGCAGGCCCGTTTAGCTGTTCTACAGCCTGACGAAGTACGGTTAAGGGGTGTTGAAAACCGCTCTGAAACCCCGCTGGATCGCAGGGCTTGTCTTTGCGCTCCTGCTTTCCGGGGTGTTCGTGCTGCTGAGCCAGTGGCAGTTCGGACGGTCCACCCAGAGCGAAGTCCCGGTGTCTCCGCAGATCGAGGAAAGCAAAGCGCTGACCACCGTCCTGCAGCCCGGCACCTTCTTCCCCGGTTCCGTCGCGGACCAGATGGTCAGCGCCACCGGCAGTTACGACCCCGCCAAGCAGGTCCTCGTGGAAGGGCGGCTGAAGGACGGCAAGAAGGGCTATTGGGTCGTTTCGGCCTTCGCAGTCGACGGCGCACCCGCCCTGCGCGGCGCCGGCGCCTCCGCGAAGACCTGGATCCCGGTGGCCCGCGCCTGGGTGGCGGAACCCGGCCAGGCCGGCCCGCCGCCGTCGGGCACTGTTGAGCTGACGGGACGGCTGCTTCCTTCGGAAGCGCCTGTGCCGAACGTCGACGCCGGTGCGGGGCGCGCCTCTGCGGTCTCGGTAGCCGAACTCATCAACCGCTGGGACGTGTCCAGCTATCCGGGGTTCGTTGCCGCCAGTGCCGAAAGCAGCGGTGGCAAGGCCGTTGAACTGCCCGCGGACATGAAGGCACTCAACATCCCGGCCCAGCCGCCGGCACAGCAAATCAACTGGCTGAACCTCTTCTACTCCGTGGAATGGGTGGTCTTCGCCGGTTTCGCGCTCTACATCTGGTGGCGCCTGATGGCCGACGACTACCGCCGCGACCTCGAAGAGGAGGTCCCGGATGACGACGGCCAGGACGACGAAACGCCAACAGCAAGCGATCCAGAACAAAAGGTGCAGCCATGATTGAGCCGAAACCGGCAATCCCCTCAGAATCCGGTGCCTCGCAGCCCGGCGCCCCGGACGGCCGCCCGGCCGCCAGGAAGCGCCGCTTCGGCGGGACCGAAGCGCAGATCCGCTCGGCGCTGAAGTTCTACAAGCTGATGGCCTACCTCACCGGCATCATGCTCCTGCTGTTGTGCGTCGAGCTGATCGCCCGCTACGTGTTCGGTGTATCCCTTTACGCCGGCGGCACGGACGCACTGACCGGCCGGCCCTTCGGCTTCGGCCTGGCAGGCTCCGACCCCAAGGGCGTGATCGGCGGTGTGAACCTGTCGGTGATGGTGCTGATCGTCCACGGCTGGATGTACGTGGTGTACCTGATCTCGGACTTCCGCCTGTGGTCCCTCATGCGCTGGCCGTTCACCAAGTTCATCCTGCTCGCCCTGGGCGGTGTGGTGCCGCTGATGTCCTTCATCGTGGAGAAGAAGTTCCACGCCGAGGTCGAGGCCGAACTGGCCGCCAACCCGCAGGCTTCCAAGCGCTACTGAGCCCCACCCGGTGTGAGATTGCTGACGTACGACCCGTTTTGGGTGTCCGTTGGCGGGACTGGAGATGCACCGGGGCAGCCGGGCAAAGTAGGCTGTTCTGGTGACTACTCCCACCGCGCCCCAGACTTCCCAGAAGCCGGTGCTGGTTGTTGACTATGGTGCCCAGTACGCGCAGCTGATTGCCCGCCGCGTCCGTGAAGCAAACGTGTATTCGGAAATTGTTCCGCACACCTTCACCACCGAGCAGCTCCTGGCCAAGAACCCGGCAGCGATCATCCTTTCCGGCGGCCCCTCCAGCGTTTACGCCGAGGGTGCTCCGAGCGTCGGAGCCGATCTGTTCGAGGCCGGCGTTCCCGTCTTCGGCATCTGCTACGGCTTCCAGGCGATGGCCAACGCGCTGGGCGGCAAGGTAGCCCAGACCGGCCTGCGCGAATACGGTGCCACCGAAGCCACCACCGTGGGCGCCGCGCGCTCCATCCTCGAGGGCACCCCGGAGTCCCAGAACACCTGGATGAGCCACGGCGATTCCGTGCACGAAGCACCCGCAGGCTTCGAGGTCCTGGCCACCACCGCAGGTGCTCCCGTGGCGGCGTTCGCCAACGAGGAAAAGGGCCTCTACGGCGTCCAGTGGCACCCCGAGGTGAAGCACTCCGCCAACGGCCAGCAGGTCTTGGAGAACTTCCTCTTCAAGGGCGCCAAGCTCGAGCCCAACTGGACCACCGGCAACATCGTCGAAGAGCAGGTCGAGCGGATCCGCGAACAGATCGGCGACGCCAAGGTCATCTGCGGCCTGTCCGGCGGCGTTGACTCCGCCGTCGCCGCCGCGCTGGTGCAGCGCGCCGTCGGCGACCAGCTCACCTGCGTGTTCGTGGACCACGGACTGCTGCGCGAAGGCGAGGCCGAGCAGGTCGAACGGGACTTCGTCGCCGCCACCGGCGTGAACCTCTACGTGGCCAACGAGCAGGAACGCTTCCTGAACGCCCTGGCTGGCGTGAGCGACCCCGAAACCAAGCGCAAGATCATCGGCCGCGAGTTCATCCGCGCCTTCGAGGAAGCCGAGCGGGCCATCATCGCCCAGGCTGCCTCCGAGGGGGAGAGCATCAAGTTCCTCGTCCAGGGCACCCTGTACCCGGACGTCGTCGAATCCGGCGGCGGCGAAGGTGCGGCAAACATCAAGAGCCACCACAACGTGGGCGGCCTTCCCGAGGACCTGCAGTTCGAGCTTGTCGAACCGCTCCGCGCCCTGTTCAAGGACGAGGTCCGTGCGGTCGGTGCCCAGCTCGGCCTGCCCCAGGAAATCGTTGGCCGCCAGCCCTTCCCGGGCCCGGGCCTCGGCATCCGCATCGTCGGCGAGGTCACCAAGGAACGCCTGGACCTGCTGCGCAAGGCCGACGCCATCGCCCGCGCGGAACTGACCGCCGCCGGCCTCGACAACGAGGTGTGGCAGATGCCGGTCGTGCTGCTGGCCGATGTCCGCAGCGTCGGTGTCCAGGGCGACGGCCGCACCTACGGCCACCCGATCGTGCTGCGCCCGGTGTCCTCCGAAGACGCCATGACCGCCGACTGGTCGCGACTGCCCTATGAGCTCCTGGCCCGGATTTCCAACCGGATCACCAACGAGGTTGACGGTGTCAACCGCGTGGTGCTCGATGTGACCAGCAAGCCGCCGGGAACCATCGAGTGGGAATAAGGTCCTGAGTGGCCGGCCTCTTCCGGGAGGCCGGCCACTTGCTTTTTCCGGCTGAATCACGGGGAATTTGCCCGGCGGCCAGTGTTGCGGTCCCTCAGGCCCGGCCGTTTCCGGCTACCCTCGAAAGTATGCCGATTTGGTCCAAGTCGTCTCAAGCCAGTACAGAAAAGAAGGCAGCGGTGTCTGTAGGTCATAGCCAGGAGGAGAGCTCCCCGGAGCTCAGGAAATGGCTCTCCGGGCTGAAATCGGTAACTGGCGCGGACACCATGCTGCGCTTCGTGAAGACCCCCGAAGGATCAATCGACCTCAGCAATGGCCATCCCTCCGGCCTCGCCCAGCTCCTGGCCGGACGCCGTACCCGGCTCTCGACGCTGATCCGTGACCGCCAGCAGTACATCGTGGCCGCACGGGCAGCGCGCAACCTGCGCTCGAAGGTCTTCGAACTGTCAAACGACCGCGGCGTCGATGCAGGCTACCTGTCCTGCGGAACCGTCGTCTGGACGTCCGCCGTCGGCGGGAAACCGCAGCGTGTTTCCGCCCCCGTGATGCTTGCCGGCATTTCCCTTACCGCACGCCCCGGCGAGGACGACTACGAACTCCAGCTCACCGAGCAGGCCGCCATCAACCCTGCGCTGGTCCGCCACCTGAAGACCGTCCACGGCATTGTGTTCGACGCCGCCGCGGTGGGCCGCATGGCGTACAACACGGCCAGGCTGGACCCGCTGCCCGTCCTGGACCGGATCGGCACGCTGGTCAAGCCGATCCACGGCGCGGAGGTCTCCCCAAACCTCCTCGTGACCACTCTTGCGGACCTCTCCGGCAACCTCGACGATCCGTGGATCAACGAAGGCAACACGATCGTTGCCTCGTTGGCGGAACGGGCCAACGGCGGGGAGGTTGTGCCGCCTCCTTTGCAGGCCGGCCGCTTCCCGGGCCTGGACGAACGCGACCCCGCCGACGAACTCCTGCTGCTGGACGCCGATACCGACCAGCAGTACGTCATCGATGCAGCCCGCGCCGGCGATTCCCTCGTAGTGAGCACCCCGCCCGGCAGCGGCCAGACGCAGACCGCGATCAACACCATCGGTGCATTGGTCGGGGAAGGCAAGTCAGTCCTGGTCGTGGGGGAGCGACGGACCAGCCTCAACGCCCTCGCCAGCGGCATGGAGGCCCTCGGCCTCGAGTCCCTGCTTTTCCGGCCGGGGAACGGTGTTCCGGCGCAGCAGCTCAAGACCCAGCTGGTGAGCGCGATCATCCGCAACGAAAAGTCCCTTGAACCGCAGCTCAGCAATCTGCACGAGACCCTTGTCGAGCACCGGCACGCGCTCATGGACCACGTCGCGTCCCTGCACAACGTCCGCGAGCGGTGGGGATGCTCCCCCTACCAGGCAATGCAGTCCCTGGCGGAGCTGACCGCAATCCACCCCGCCCCCGCCACCACGGTCCGCCTGAAGCGCAGCGTCCTGGACAGCATCAAGGACCGCGAGGAACTGGCCGGACGCCTGCGCCGCGCTGCGGAACTGGGCAGCTTCAGCAGCTCCGCGGTCAACAGCCCGTGGTACGGTGCCCGGCTGGTCACCCGCAAGGAGACCGAGGAAGCGCAGCAGCTTGCCCGTGCCGCCCACGAACAGCTGCCGGTCCTCCGTGAACGCATGGTGGCACTCGCCGGGCACTCGGAGATCAGGCTGGGAAGCACCTTCGCCGAATGGGGAGCCCAGCTGGAGCTGCTGATGGCTGTCCGGGAAAGCCTGGACAAGTTCACCCCGGACATCTTCGACCGGCCCGTCCACGACCTCATTTCGGCAACGGCCTCCTCGGCATGGCGGCGCGAACGCGGCCTGGAGATGCCGTCCATGCAGCGTTCGCGCCTGCGCCGCGTGGCGAAGGAGTACGTCCGGCCCGGCGTGCACATTGCTGACCTGCACAGTTCCCTGGTCCTCGTGCAGGAACAGCGCAGCCTCTGGGCCGGCTATGCGACCAGCCAGCGCCACCCGGCGGTACCGTCCGGGCTCGCGGAGCTCGGCAGCGCCTACCGGGATCTCGACCGCGAACTTGTCCGGCTGGGCACGTGCCTCAAGCACACCCGCGACGGCGGCAAGCTCCACGAAACGCCGTACGGCGAGCTCATGGCGCGCCTGGAATCCCTAGTGGCGGATACCGAGACCCTGGAAACACTTCCCGAGCGCACACTGCTCGTCGAGAACATGCGGGAACACGGCCTGGGTGAACTGTTGGCCGACCTCGCCGCACGCGAGGTGGGGCCGGAGTCCGTCGCGGCGGAGCTCGACCTGGCCTGGTGGCAGTCCGCGCTTGAGGCCATGATCAGCGGCGATGACTACCTGGCGATGTCCGACGGCGAATCCCTGCGCAAGCTCGAAGCGGAGTATCGCCTGGCAGACCAGGCCCACGTGGCGAGCGGCGCCGCACGCCTCCGCTGGCAGCTCGCCGAACGGTGGCGGGCGGGTATCGCTGAACAGCCGCGGCAGGCTGAACTCCTGAGGAACCTCATCAAGGACGGCCGGATCACCCTGCCCGCGCTGAGCGCGCAGGCACCGGACCTGGTGCCGCTCCTGGTGCCCGTCTGGTCGCTGAGTCCCCACCTGCTGACAGGCCTGCTGCCCGTCGTGCAGTCCTTTGACGCGGTCGTGATCCTCGATGCAGCGTCGACCTCCCTCCAGGCGGCACTTCCCGCGATCGCCCGTGCCAGGCAGGTCATCGCGTTCGGCGACCCGAAGACCGCCGTCGCACGCAGCTTCAGCGTGGCGGTCGAACCCCGGTTCCCGGGCACGAACGGCCAGGAAACGGTGGACAGTGCCTTCAACGCGCTGGCCGGCGTCCTGCCCACCTGGCAGCTGAACTGGATCTACCGCGCCGTGGACGAGGACCTCGTCCTGCAGCTGAGCAAGAACCACTACGACGGCAGCCTGCGCCGGCTGCCCGACGGACAGTCCGTCACCGGGCTCGACCGGTCCGTGCTGGTCGAATACATCCCGGACGGCACGGGCCTGCCCAGCTCCGACCACGAAGGGGTCGAGTCGGTGGCGGCCGAAGTCAATCGGGTGGTCGACCTCGTGTTCGAACACGCGAGCCTGCGCCCGAGGACCTCCCTGGCTGTCGTGACGGCAAGCCTGCGGCACGCGGCCAGGATCGGTGAAGCAATCCGCCTCCAGCTGCCGAACTATCCGCTTCTGGCCGGTTTCTTCAGTGCCGGTCCGGAATCGTTCCGCGTGGTGGACCTTGAGCGCGCACAGGGCCTGGTCCGGGACCACGTGATTTTCTCCCTCGGCTATGGCCGCACCCCGCATGGACGCGCCCTGCACAGCTTCGGGCCGCTCTCCGTGGAGGGTGGCCGGAACAAGTTCGCCCTTGCCATGACCCGGTCGCGCAGGTCCCTGCACGTGCTGAGCTGCTTCCGTCCGGAAGACCTCGACCTTGACCGTCTCTCCCACGGTGCCGTGGATTTCTATGAGCTGCTGGACCGCGAAGTCTCCGGGAACTCCACGCTCGGCACGCCGGCGATCAGGGCTGCCGCCAGCGAGCAGGCGCTTGGCGAGGATCCCCTCGTCGCAGACCTGGGCGAGCGCCTCCGGGCGCGCGGTGCACGCGTATGGCACCACTATGACGGCGCCCTGGACATCGCCGCCGCGGCGGACCCGATGCTCACCATCGGGCGGGACGACAGCGAACTGCCCACACCCGTGGCCATCGAATCCGATGGTACGGAGCGTTACCGGCGCATGAGTGTCAGGGAGCGCAGCAGGCTCCGCCCCCAACTGCTCGAACGCATGGGCTGGCGCTACATGTCCCTGTGGACCATTGAAGTCTTCACTGATCCGTCCTCCTGCGCCGACAGGATCGGCTCCTACCTCGGACTCGAAACAGCTGCGAGGCCGTACACGGAGAGGGAGCAGGGCTTCCTTGACCTTCAGGCTGACGATCTGGAGGCCGGAGACCCGGCCGCCGGTGAGCGGAATGACGGACAATTGGAACCGGACCACACGCGGTCCCCGGGAACGGACGCGGAAGCGCAGGCAAGCCCGGAAGAGCAACAAGAAGCGGAGTAGTGCACCATGGACGCCGAAGCCCGGGACGACAAGAAGGACCAGGGCAGCCAGCAAAGGCCGTCGGCCGGGAAATCCAGCGCGCGGCGGAAGCCCTCGCCCGAGGGGATCCTCCCCAAGGTTGCGTCGGAAGATGAACCTCGCGGCTGGGGCGACGATGGCGGTTACGACCATGACGCGTGGCTGAAGGAGCAGAAGCCACCGCACTGGGGCTGAGCTGCAGCGGGCTCACGGGCCCGCTGGAGCCGCTGGGCGCGCGGAGGGAACCAGCACGAAGAACAGCTTTCCGCGGGTTGAGGCCCCGGCGAGTTTTTCGGCCTGCGCCGGATTGGCTGCGACCACCAGGAGTCCCTCGGTATCCGGCGTGCCCAGCCAGTCTCCGGTCTTGCCGCCCTGCGCCGAGGTCCAAAGCACCGGCACTCCCGCGGCGAGGGTCTCCGGTTTTCCGCCTGTTCCTCCCAGCCCATCCGAAGCGGTGAGCACAATGTTGACCAGTTGCCCGGCCGAGACGAGCTGGATCGATGAAGGATCGGCGAGCCGGACAGGTACCGCGGCCGCTCCTGCTCCGGCGCCGGTGAGGAGACCAGGGCCCAGCAACTGCGCTTCCGTGGGGATCTGGCCGCTGTTGAGCGGAGCAGCGAGCGGGCGGCCCTGGACATCCTGCCAGTCGCTCAGGGCTCCGGCCGGAACGATTTCAGGAGGAACCGCCCGCGGAACCAGGTCTGTCTTGCCGACCGAGAGCCCGGCCGGAAGGTCCCGGGCTGCCACCAGGACCTGGATCTTGTGTTCGGAGGCAGGGGTCAGCTGATGGACCGCGATCCCTGCAGCGAGGCAGAGCAGCAGGGCGACCGCAAGCCGCCGGTTCCGCAGCAGCCACGCTCCCGCCCGGGCAGGAAACGGACGCCGGGCAGCGGACGGACGGGAAGCCCGAGTATAGCCGGAGCGTCCGCGGAGGAACCTGGGGGCTGGTTTGGCTGGCATGAAGCCACGCTAACCAGAGCGCGCCGGCGGCAGAACGGGCAGG
>Ga0105246_10000471_pt1 | contig 21717 bp, 20 predicted proteins | sample KBSM64metaG_FD_99694 | JGI IMG/M metagenome (GOLD analysis project Ga0105246, IMG submission 99694) | Miscanthus rhizosphere microbial communities from Kellogg Biological Station, Michigan, USA - KBS M6-4 metaG | ecosystem: Host-associated > Plants > Roots > Rhizosphere > Soil | place... | reverse complement strand
TTGCATGTGCCCAAGAGCCTCAAAGGGGTCGCCGTGTTCAGCTTCAAGCGCTTGTGCGGCGAGCCGCGCGGCGCGGCCGACTATCTCGCCATAGCCCACGCCTACAAGGCGGTGATCGTCGTCGGCATCCCGGTCATGGACGCGGAGCGGCGCGATCAGGCCGCGCGCTTCGTCACGCTGATCGACGCGCTCTACGAGACCAACGTCAAGCTGTTCGCCACCGCCGCCGCCGAGCCCCAAACGCTCTACCCGGCGGGCGACGGCAGCTTCGAGTTCGAGCGTACCGTCAGCCGGCTCAAGGAAATGCAGAGCGCCGAATACATGGCGCGGGGCCATGGAGCGGTGTAACCAGTCAGGGACTCAATGGGGAGAGAGCAATGATCGTAGCGACCACCGAAAACATCGTCGGCCACCGCGTGACGGAGACCATAGGTCAGGTGTTCGGCGTCGTCGTCCGCAGCCGGGGGCTCGGCGGCAACGTCATGGCCGGGCTGCGCTCGCTCGGTGGAGGCGAGATCAAGGAATATACCTCACTGGTCGAGGACACGCGCCGGCACGCGCTCGATCGCCTGGTTATGAACGCCCAGCTGATGGGAGCCGACGCGGTCGTGATGATGCGGTTCGATTCCGGTTCGATCGGCCAGACCATGAACGAGGTCGTCGCCTACGGCACCGCCGTGAAGCTGGCCGCCGAATGAGCGGCACCGCGCGCACGATCGTCCTCGCGCTGGCGGCGCTGGGCGTGTTCGGCGGCACCCTGATGCTGGTCGACGGCAACGGGGGCGGTATTGTCGCGCTGGCGATCGGGCTGGTGCTCGTCGTCAGCGTCACCTTAGAAGGGCGATACGGCCGGCCGGGCCAGGAACCGACGCCGGCCTCGGTAGAATGGCGGCCGACTGGCGAGAAGTTCATCGACGACGAAACCGGCCAACCGCTCGAAGTTTGGATGGACCCGCTGACCGGTGAACGCCGCTACGAGGTGGCGGCGAGCGATCCGCGGCTGTCCAACCGGCGCCCTTGAAGCCCGCGCCGGCCGATCACATCTAGCCGTGATACCGGCGGCAACACCCCGCCGAGGTGGATTTTCCGAAATGATCGATATCCGTCCCTTCGCCGGCCTGGCGCACAGCAATCATGGCTGGCTCGACACCCGCTATCACTTCAGCTTCGCCGACTACCATGACCCCCAGCGGATGGGCTGGGGCAGGATCCGCGTGTGGAACGACGACAAGATTGCACCTCAGAGCGGCTTCCCGCCGCACAGCCACGCGAACATGGAGATCGTCACGTTCGTCCGCACCGGGGCGATCACTCATAAGGACTCGCTGGGCAACACCGGCCGGACCGGCGCCGGCGACGTTCAGGTGATGAGTGCTGGCACCGGCGTCGCCCACGCCGAATACAACGTCGAAAACGAAGACACGACGCTGTTCCAAATCTGGATCATGCCCGACCAGGCCGGCGGCGAACCTGGCTGGGGCATGCGCGAGTTTCCGCGCGGCGAGCGCGCCGGACGCTGGGAGATCGTTGCCAGCGGGGAACCCGACAAAGACGGCGCGCTGCCTATCCGGTCCGACGCGCGCATTCTTGCTGCGACGCTGCCGGCGGGTGAGAGCGTGACTTACGAAGCCACTCCCTCGCGCCACCAGTACCTGGTCGCCACCGGCGGCCGCATCCGTATCAACGGCGCTGAAGCGAATGTCCGCGACGGAGTAGCGATTACCGGCGAAGAGTCGATTACCGTCGAAGCGCTCGAGGATTGCGAACTCGTGATGGTCGACGCGCGGTAAGGCCCGTCACGGTCCCCCTATTACGGTCCCCCTCCCCATTTCGCTAAGCAAAATGGGGAGGGTCTAGGCGTTGCCCATCCGCTCCTGCGCGCGGGTCAGGCGGCTCATTACCTTGAGGTCCTGCTCGGACAGCTGGATGGCGGCGTCGGCCCACAGCTCGACGATGTCCTTCAGTTCCCGCAGGTCGACAGGCCGGGTACGCTTCATCGCCTTGCGCGCATTCACGACTCCCGGATGGCGCCGTTCTGTGCGCTTGATGAACTCGCGGCAGGCCTTGAGCCCCTCGCCCGGCTCGGCAAGCTGATGAACCAGCCCGAGCTCGTACATCTGCTCGGCGGTGTAGGTCTCGTTCGACAGGATCAGCCTGTCGGCCATCGCACTGCCGATACGTCGCGAAAGGATCGCGTGCGCGCCCATGCCCGGGAACAAGCCGAATAGAATCTCCGGCAACCCGAAGGTGGCCCCGCGCTCGGCGATGAGGAAGTCGAACGACAGCAATGCCTCGAACCCGCCGCCGAGCGCCGCGCCTTCGACCAGGCCAATGGTGAGCATCGGCAAGTCGAGCGAGTGCATGTTGCGGTGGAGGATTTCGACGCAGCGGAAGCCGTAGTTCGCCAGGCCTTGCCGGTTGCCAGTGCGGATCAGCTGCTGGAACAGCGCCAGGTCGCCGCCGAAGCAGAACACTCCGGGCGAACGGCTGCCAAGTACGAGATAGCGCAGCGGAACCTTGTTGGGGCCGAACTCGGCACCGATCAGCCGCTGCCAGCTTTCGAAGTCACGCAGCATCGCCGGCGTGAAGCTCGGGCGGCCTTTCGGGCGCATGTATGACCATAGGGTCGCGGTCTGCGACTCGTACATGCAATCAAGCTCGTCGAGCGCGAATAGCTTGGGATCGATCGCCCGATGGCGAACGCTTTCCTCGATGAGGTGCGCATCTCCGCTACCAAATCCGATGGCCGAAACGTCGGCTTCGTGAGAAACCGGCTCGACATTTTCGATATGTCCCGACAACCGGTCCATACAACAACCCCCGTTTGCGACCCCGCGCCCCCCGTTAAGTTTTTGGCGCTACAAGGGGAATCTACGCCCGGCGCACTTGCTTTGGCAACGCAATATTTACCCTTAGGCCTTTCGGGAGGGCATAGGTCCCGCCTTGGGACAGAGCGGTGTGACCTGTTGGTAACACTACCAAAAGTTCAGGAAACGACCCCCAGGTGGCGCAGCGAACGGTCGAGCATGACCAGTTGCCAGAGCAGGCGCGAGTTGTCGGAACGGCCGGAAATGTGGGCCTCGGCCGCCGCCGAAACGCGCGCCGCATCGAACCATCCGGTGCGCGCCAACGCGGCCCCCTTGGCGACGGCCCGCGCCTCTGACGCGAGCGGACCGCGCAGCCATTCTGCGATCGGGGTAACGAAACCCTGTTTTGGCCGGTAGAGCACGTTTTCCGGCAAATACCGGCGCATTGCCTGCTTGAGCAGCACCTTGCCCTGCTTTCCGCGCACTCGCAGGCCTTCCGGTAGCCCGGCGGCGAATTCGATCAGCCGGTGGTCGAGTAGCGGCTCGCGCGCCTCCAGGCTCACCGCCATGCTGGTGCGGTCGACCTTCGTCAGTATGTCACCCGGCAGCCAGAATGTGAGGTCGACGTATTGAGCGCGGTCGAGCCCGCTGCGCGCCGGAGCTCCGTTCATAAGCCGGACGAGCGGGTCCTCGGCGCGATAATCGCCAACCTGCCGCGAGAAGTCCGGCGAATAGAGCGCGCGCCGCATATCGGGCGGAGTGACCGACAATGCCCGCGCGTACCCCTCCGCCCCGCTGCCGGCTAGCGAGAGTAACGTCGTCTTCAGTCGCATTGAACGCGGAGCCCAGTCGGCCTTGGGATAGACCGAACCCAGGCCCCCGAGCACTGACTGGCGAAACCCTGCGGGAAGCCAGCGGCGCACCTGCTCCTCGTGGGCATGGAACACTTGCCGGCGATAACCGGCAAAAGCCTCGTCCGCGCCGTCACCGGACAGCGCTACGGTGACGGTTTCGCGGGCGAGTTGACTGACGCGCCAGGTCGGTAGCGCGGAGGCATCGGCGAAGGGCTCGTCGAACATTGCCGCGAGCGTACCCATCTCGCCGAACTGGTCGGCGCTCACGATGCGCGCGTGATGGTCGGTCGCGAACAGGGTCGCAATTTGCTCGGCGTAGGAAGTCTCGTCGAGTGCGGCGACGTCAAAACCGATCGTGCAGGTCTTGACCGGCTCGCGGCTCGCTTCGGCCATCAGCCCGACGACGCTCGAGGAATCGACCCCGCCCGAAAGAAACGCGCCGAGCGGCACGTCGGCAACCATTCGGCTCGTGACCGCCTCGCGCAAATGGTGCAGGAGCTCGGCCTCGAGGTCTGCGGCTTTGCTCTTGTGCCGCTCGGCGAACGAAACGTCCCACCAGCGGACCGGAGCAGCGGGTGGCGTATCGTGCCGCAACAATCGATAATGCCCGGCCGGCAGCTTCTCGACGCCTTGCAGGATCGAGCGGTGATCGGGCACATAGCCCCAGGTCAGGTAATCCTCGATCGCCAGGGGATCGACTTCGCGGCGCAGCAGCGGATGTGCCAGGAGGCCCTTGAGCTCGGAAGCGAACGCCAGGCTACCATCGCTTAGCGGCGCCATGAACAGGGGTTTCACGCCCAGGCGGTCGCGGGCGAGGAACAGCTCGCGCCGCGCGCAGTCGTAGATCGCGAAGGCGAACATGCCGTTGAGTCGGCGCAGGCAATCCACGCCCCATTGCTGGTAGGCGGCGAGGATGACCTCACTGTCGCCCTCGCTGCGGAATTGCGCGCCAAGGCTCGCCAGCTCGCGGCGCAGTTCGCGGTAGTTGTATATCTCGCCGTTGTAGACCAGCACCGCGTACCCGTCTGCGGAATGCATCGGCTGCGGAGAACCGGCGATGTCGATGATCGACAAGCGCCGGTGGCCCAGCCCGACCCCGGGCGCGGTCCACACGCCCGAGCCGTCAGGGCCGCGATGGGCAAGCGCCTGGCTCATCCGCTCGACCCGCGCCGGATCGACCGGCTTGATGGTGCCGCAATGGAATAGGCCCGCGATCCCGCACATCGGCTTGGCGTTACGGACGCAGGCCCGTGACCGCAAGGAAGCTGTCGGCGAACGGATGGACGAAAGCGGCCCTCCACATCGCTGCAATCGTCGCCGCCAGAAGTATTACCGCAGTGGCCGGCCACCCGCCCAAGCGATGCCCGGCCAGTCGGTTGAAAAGAGCCGAGGCCTCCAGCGCATCCGCATTCAACAGGCGATCGTCCACGGGGCGGTCGGAGAAACGCCAGGCCAGGCCGAGCAAGGCGGTCATTACGATCGCGAAGAATATCCAGCCGTAAACGACGTGATCGAACCCGGCCGCGAATTCCACCCCGCGGCTCTGCGCGATGTAGATCGTGCCCCACGCCCGCACGCCGTTGGCCAGCACCGGAACGATAACGCAAGCGGCTAAAAACACGGCGCGGCGCTTCCAGCTGCGGAAGCACAACTCCGCGACCAAAGTGCCGAGCGCGATCATCGCGATGAGGAACTTCACGCCCGAGCACGCCTCGGCGACTTCGAAGCGACCCACTGGCGTGTCGATGAAGACGCCGCTGAGGGTGGCGGATACGCCGCTGGCGTGAGTCAGCGCGACGGCCATGCGCGCGGTGAGCGTCTGCAGCGGCGGGACGATCTCGTCGCCGAAAGGCACCAGGAACACCATGTAGGCGAGCGGAAACAGCAACCCCGCAGTGACCCGCGGCCCGAGCAGGGTTGCTACGGCGGCCTGCATGAGCATCACGGTACCGAGCTGGGCGATAAGGTTGATGTCGGCAGTCGTTCCCAGCCCCCAGGCCAGCAGACCGACGGCGAACCAAGCCAGCGGTGGCCACCAGGCCTGTGGGCTCAGTCTGGTGAGCTCCGGCCAGCGCAAGCGCACTAACCAGGCCAGGATTGGCGGGATCAGCAGGATGTGGTTGCAGGTCGACGAATTCCACCACTGGCGCGCCATTTCCGCCCAATCGTCGCGAGTCAGCACGGCCAGTCCGCTCCAGGCGAGCGCCAGTTGCAGGAGCGGCGTCCGCCAGGCTTGGGGGAGCCGTTCGAGCCAGGCGGAGCGCCGCGGAAAACTCAGCTCAGGCAGCATCGCGACGCGCTTCCGCCTTGGCCTCGCGGCCGACGACCCGCGGCAAGGGCGCCAGCATGGCCGGCCAGCTCATCGTCTCGCTCACGAACCCGCGGGCCGTGGCGCCCATCGCCGCAGCCCCTTTACGATCGGCGAGCAGGGCGTTGGCACGCGCGGCGAAGCCGGCGTCGCTCCGCTCGACAGCGAAGTGGACCCCGTCAATGGCGGCAATTCCTGTCGCCGCATCGGGCGAGAGAAGCACCGGCCGCGCCAAAGCCATCGCCTCGAGCACCTTGTTCTGGACGCCCCTGGCGATGGTCAGCGGCGCGACGACGATGTCGGCGGCGACGAGGAACGGCTGCACGGCAGGCACCTCGCCCCACACACGCACGGCTTCGCCAGCGAGCGCCCGCACCTCGCCAGTCGGCGCCCGGCCGACGATGTGGAACTGCGCGGCCCGGTGCGTCCGGCGGATTTCCGGCAGGATGGCTCGGACAAAGCGTTCGACGGCGGCGACGTTGGGCGGATAGTCCATCTGGCCGGTGAATACGAAATGCGGCCCCCGCGTGGCTGCAAGCTCAGGGTGCAGGTCCGTGGCCGCAGGATCGAACGCCGCGAGATCGATGCCGTTACCGAGCGCTTCGATCCGCGCACGCTCCGGCTCTCGCAAGCGCGAGCCAAGCAGCGCAGCCTCAGCTTCGCTAACCAGCAGCGTCTGGTCGGCAATCCTGGCCAGACGTTCTTCCTCAGCCCGCAGCAGGCGGTCCTCGCGGGCGAACAGCCACGATCGCGGCCAAGGGGCTTCTCTGCCATACGATTCGAACTTGGCCGAATCGACATCACACAGGTCGACAATCAGCCGACCATCCCATTCGTCCGGGACATACTGGCCCATCTGGCCGGAGAAGACGTAAATCGTGTCGACCGGCCGCTCGCGCAGCGTGCGGTCAACGAACTTGGCGATCGCGCGATGGCGAAAGGCGGTCAGGCTGACTGGCTTTCCACCGGCGAGAGACTGCATCCCGGCGAGGGGCAACGGCTTGCTACGCGCGGCCAGGCAATGGCTCGCCGCCAGGGAAGCCAGGTCCGGTTCCTGCGCTCGGTCGGCGGCGGTTTCGGCGAAGGTCGCGACGTGCACCGGGGCCAGCTCCGCCAGCGCCTTGAGGATATGGTGCGAGCGGATCTTGTCGCCGCGATCTGCGGGAAACGGGATGCGGTGAGCGAGGAAGAGAATTTCGCCCTTCATGCAAGCCCCTGCGCGATCGGTGGGCCGAGCCGGTTGGCGATCGCCAGCGGCAGACGGCGCCACAATGCGATCCGCGCGGCATGCCTGGCGCTGGTCGGGTCGGCGTCGCGCTTGTCGGCGCCCGGAGCGGTCCAGCTGGCGTAGGACAGCGGTTCGGGAGCGAAGCCCCAGTTCTTCTTGAACGACCATGGGCCGCTGCCGGTCTTCGAGCGGCCGAAATCGAAACGCCTGCAGCCGCGCCGGCGGGCGTGGAGCATCAGCTCGTAATAAAGTCGGTCGTTAGCCCGTAGCCGACGCGCAAGTCGCGTGCCGCCGCCCCAGTAGGGCATTACCGCGCCAGCGTGATAGAACGAGAGTACGCTCGAAACCGGTTTGCCCTGGTGGAAGACAGTCAGGATATCGCCGTCGAGGCCCTGCAGCATTGCCTCGAACAGACTGCGCGGGAACACCGGCGTACCGAGGTTGCGCACGCTTTCGGCATACATTGAGTAAAACGCCGCCATGCCCTCCGCGCCCGTGCCGACGCGGAGTTCCAGATCCTGCTCCAGGCCTTTGCGGACCTCGGCCCGCTGCCGTTTGGTGATGGCGAGAAGCTGCGCTTCGTCGTCGGCCGCAAGGTCCGCGGCAAACCCGCAGTGGCTGTCGGTCCGGTGGTTCCAGTCCGCCGGCGCGGGTCCGCCGCGCAGCTCGATCGTCGGGCACGTAAGGCGGACGGCCAGTTCCTCCGCCGCGCGGCACAGCGCCTCTGCCGTCGAGTCGCGGTCCGCCAGCACTCCGCCGCCGACGGCGAACCCACTTGAGGCGAGCATCCGTCCGAAGATCGGCGAATGCACTTCCGTGAGCGGCAGCCATCCGGTGATCGTCCCGCCCTTCTCGGCAAGTAGGCCGCGCGCCCGCTGGCCCGTGCCACGCTCGGCGGCCAGCAGCCACGCCGGCCGGTGGAACAGGGTCCCAGCTATGTCGGCCACGAAGCCTTCGATCCGCGCCGCCTCGTCAGGCTGGTGCAAGTCGACCGTGCGAACCTGCTCGCGAGCGAGGGCGAACGGCGCGTTCACGCCGCCGCCTCGCTCTCGAGCCGGGCGGTCTCACGGTGGGCGAGCAGGTCCATCCGGCCCCAGGCGAATTCGCCGACCAGTTGGCGCAACTTGCCGGCCATCTTGTCGAGGTTGGTGTAATGCCGAAGCCGCGACTTGAGCGGGGCACCGGCGACGCGCGGCTGGCCCGGGTCGATCTCCCACGGGTGGAAGTAGAAGATCGCCGGGCGGCCTTCGCTGCCGTTGACCTGGCGGATCGCCCAGCGGGTGAAGCCGTACGGGATCACCCGGAAGAACCCGCCGCCGCCCGCGGCCAAGCGCTTTCCGGCGAACATTGCCGTGGTCACCGGAAGCTCGACCAAGGGGACGCCCGGGATTGGGTGAAAGGCGAAGCGTGGCGCTTCCGACCAGCCGTAGTGGTCGTGGCTCACGGGGGCGACGCTGGACGAATAGAGATAGCCCTGCTCCGCCAGCTCCAGGAACGCCCACGGGGTGCGCCGGTCGATCGAGAAGCTCGGCGCGCGGTAGCCGACGACCGACACCCCGGCGACGTCCTGGAGAACGTTGCGCGCGCGGGCGATGTCCTCACCAAAGCTTTTGCGATCCATCCGGAACACGCGGCCGTGATCCCAGCCGTGGCTTGCCAACTCGTGGCCCCGAGTGACGATCTCGCGCATCAGCCCGCCATGACGCTGGGCGACCCAGCCGAGCGCGAAGAATGTCGCCCTGACATCGGCCGCGTCGAACAGGTCGAGGATCTCGCGCACATTGCGCTCCACCCTGTCGGCCAGAGAGTTCCAGTCGTCCCGCTCTATCACGCTCTCGAACGCGCCGACCTGGAACCAGTCCTCGACGTCGACCGAGAGCCCGTTGACGATCGCGCCGTTATGTTCGGCCCGAAGAGGGAGGGTGACCGCGTTCAAGTCAGGCGGCCTTGCTCTCGCTTTCGATCCACTCGATCAGCATCGTCAGCGTGTGGCGGATCGTGCGCTCCTGCTCGAAAGTCTTGGCTTCCAGCTTGGCAATCTTTTCCTGCAGCGTGGCGATCTCGGGCATCAGGGCCAGGCGAACACTGTCCTCCTGGCGGTTGGACAGCTCGACGATCGCCTGTTGAAGTTCGGCGATGGTCCCGTCGCGCACGGCGAGCATGCTCTCGACAGTCTCACGATCGAGTTGCGCCGCCGACCTAGGCTGGGCGACGGGCGCAGGCCTCGGCTCGGGTCGCGCCATCGGCTTGGGCGCCGCTTCGGGAAAAGCCTTCTCGCCGGTCATCTCGTCGAGCACGGACTTGAGCATCGCCGAATCGATCCGCGTGCGCTCCTCGACAGCGCCCAGCAGCAGCAGCCGGTTGGCAATCTGGTTGATCCGCCGGGGAATGCCCCGGCTTGCTTCGTAAAGCTCGGAGAATACGCGCTGGTCGAACGCCGGATTGCCGTCCCAGCCGACCTTTTCCAGCCGGTGCTCGATGTACGGTTCGACCTCGCTTTTCTCCATCGGCTCGAGGTGGTGGGCGGCGATCACGCGCTGGCGCAGCTGTTCGAGATCGGGGCTGCCCTGCAGGGTCGCGCGGAACTCGGGCTGGCCGAGCAGCAGCGTCTGCAGCAGGGGGTGGCTGCCAAGCTGGAAGTTCGACAGCATCCGCAGCTCTTCGAGCGCGGAAACGGAAAGGTTCTGCGATTCATCGACCACCAGCAGGCAGCGCTTTCCGGCGCGCGCCTGCTCGTGCAGGAAACCCTCGATCGCGCCGAGCGCGCTGGCCTTGTCGTGGCCCTCCACCTCGAGCCCGAAGCTCTGCGCGACGACGTGGATGACCTCTTCGTGATCGAGCTTGCTGGTGACGATCTGGGCCACGGTGAGGCGCTGCGGATCGATCGTGCCCATCAGGTGGGCGACGAGCGTCGACTTGCCAGCGCCGACCTCGCCGGTGATGACCACGAAGCCTTCGCCCTGCGCCAGCCCGTAACCGAGGTACGACAGCGCCTTGCGGTGCGTTATGCTGCGGAAATAGAACGCCGGGTCGGGCGTGAGCTGGAAGGGCTTGCCGCTCAGTCCGTAGAAGTCATGGAACATCTCGCGTCTCCGGGGCGTCAGAACGAGTACCGCAGGCCGGCCAGGGCGGAAGCGGACACGATGTCGGGAAGGGTTTGCTGGGTCAGGCCGTCGAGGCCGACCGCAGCTGTGCCGGTGAGCCCGGCGACGATCTGGCGGTAATAGGCGAGCGAGGCGCTGTAGCCGACCACGCGGCCGCCGCTTCCGGCGAAGCCGCCATCGAACAGCGTCTCGGTGGCATTGAAGTTGACGCCCGAACGTTCGTCCAGCTTGGTCGCGACATAGACCGCGCCCCACCACGTCTGATCGACCACTCCATCGGCAGCGGCGAGAACGGTGCCCGGCGCTGCGATGAACCGGCGCCGGTCGTAGCCGACGCCCAGGCCGGCCGTGGTCCGGCCCATCCTGACCGCGTACGAAGCCGAAACGCCGCGGCTGCGGAAGGCGGCGGATTCGAGCGAGCCGAGCGTCCCGCCGCCGATGCAATTGCCGCCCTTCAGGCTGGCCACGCAGCCGCCGATGTCGCCCGACAGCGCGTTGCGCACCGCCGTGAACTCCGCCGGTAGCCCGGCGAGCCGGTCGGTGATGACCCCGCCGAAGCTGCTGATGCCGTCATAGACCGAAACGTTGACGCTCTCGCGCGAGTTCGGCGCGTAAGCGAAGCTGCCGTAATAAGTCGTCGAATCGTAGCGCCGGCCGACGAAGGCCTCGAGCGAAGTGCGCCTGCTGGGGCGCCACATCACGCCGACGTCCCAGATCAGCCCGTCGGTCTGGTAGGCAATCGTCCGAGGCGCGGACTTGTCGGTGACGTAGCGGCCGTCTTTGCCGATCACCGGATTGCCGCCGGCGTCGCGCACCGCATCGCGGCTCGACACTTCGACATCCTCGTAACCGACACCGCCGCCCAGCGCGAGCGTGGGGCTCAGCGGTACCGTGACGTCGCCGCGCACGTTGCGGTCGCGCACGCGCTGATCGAGGTTGGCGACGTCCTGTTCGTTCCACATGCCGCCGACGCCGACACCGACCGGAAGCACCGTGTTCGGGCGAAAGCCGACGCGGGCCTGCGCATTGTGGGTGGTGCTTTCGTCGGCCAGGTCGATCGGCACCACGCCGGTAGCGATAGCGAGCGTGTCGGGCTCCTCGACCTTCGTGTAGCCGAAGCGATAATGGCCCTCGACCTGCAGGTCGCCGACTTGGGTTTCGACCGAGGGTCCGACGTAGCCGGAGTAGATCTGGCCGCTGGTGCTGTCGTGTCCGACCAGTCCGCCGGCAAAAGCCTTGCCGCCGCTATCGAAGCTGGCGCGCGAGGCGAGCGCGCCGGCCTCTATCGTCACCGCGTGCGGCACAAGCGCGACCGAGGCGCGAACGACGCCGCTGACCGTGTCGCCGTCGCTGCCGCCGCCGCTTTCCTCGATGTGCCGTTCATAGCGGACCGAGGCGGAAACCGCGGAATTGCGCCCGATCACCGAGGCGTCCACGCCGGCGGCCAGGCTGGTGTAAGTGACCGTATCGCCGCCCGATCCCAGGTCCGCGCTGAGCACCTGATCCGCCTCGATATACGGCGTAACGGTAGTGTGCGGCGCCGGATGCGCACCATTGGCATCGTCGCCGGCCCAGGCGGCGCCGGGCAGCGCCGCCGCCAGCAGGCCGAGGACAAGGAAGCGGGCACGGCGGCGCACGCCCGTCACTCCCCGTAGCCGTAATATGTGCCGAAGCGGCGGCCGCTGGGGCTGAAATGCGCCGCGTTGAGCAGAAGCTTGATGTCGGGACAGCTCGACAGCAGCGTCAGCGCGTCTTCCAGCGCCGTCTGTCCGGTCAGATCCGCGCGGGCCACGACCAGCGCTTGGCCGACGTGCTTGGCGAGCTCCGCGGCAGGCGACGCGGCGAGCGCGGGCGGCGAATCGAAGACTACGATCCGGTTGGGCGCGCCCTGGGTCAGCCGATCCAGCACCTCGGACGTGCGAGCGCTGGCGAGGAATTCGCTGTCGGACGGGCTGGTATTGCCGGCGGGCAGCACAAACAGGCCCGGCACGTCCGTCGCGATCACGCAATCCTCCACCCGGATTGCGCGGTCGGTCAGCGCGTCCATCAAGCCCAAAGCGACTCCGTGCCGGCCGGGCAGGCCGAGCGTGGAGAGGATCGACGGCTTGGCGAAGTCGGCATCGACCAGCACCACTTCGCTGTCCTTCTCGGCGGCGATCGCGAGCGCGAGGTTGGTCGCGCAGAACGTCTTGCCCTCGCCCGGGAGCGGCGAGCAAACCAGCACTCGCTGAGCGCGCGCTCCGCTGTTCCGCGCGGCCCGCGCCGAAAGCAGCAACTGCCGCTTCACGATGCGAAATTCCTCGAGCAGCGCGGTGACTTTGCCCTCGGGCTCGATCAGCCCCTGTTCGGCCAGGCGCGCGCGATCGATCGCCTTAGGGCTGCCCGTGAAGCGGATCGTTTCGGGCGCGGGCTCAGGCTCAGGCAAGGTCTCGAGCGGCTTGACCGTTGCGGTCGGTACGTCTGGTACCGGGGGCGCCGGAGGGGGAGCGCGCCGTTGGACAGGCTCCGAAGGCCCCTTGCGCGAGACGCGCTTGGCGGCCGGCTCGGCCAGGCCTTCCGGCACCGGTGGAGGTGCTAAGCCTTCGAAGCCCAACAGCTCCTCGGCCCGCTCGAATAGCGACTTCGGCTGTCCTGGCGGGGGAATCTTGCCCTGTTCGGTCACGCGACCAACCCCCGCTGCACGAACTCGGCCGCGAGCAGCACGACGAACAGGCCGCCCAGGCTGCCGGACGCGGCCAGGAACAGCTTGCGTTTCTTCCTTGCCAGCACGCGACCGGAGTCGGTCATCGCCAGCGAGATCGTGCCGATCACCGGAAGGCCGAAGGCGGCTTCCAGCTTGCTCGCGGTGGCGAAGGTCGCTCGCACCTTGCTGGCAGCGAAAGCCACCCCGCAGCCCGCGCAGATGCCGACGAACAGCACTCCGAACAGCAGCAGCGGCCGGTTCGGCGCCGAAGGCTTGCGCGGCACGTCCGGCGGATCGATCACGTCGAACTTGACCGAGCTGTGCTCAGTCTCGACCTGCCCGCGCAGGCGCACCTCCTCGCGATCGGCCAGAAGCTTGTCGTACTGCGCCTTGAGGACGTCGTAGTCGCGGCTGATCTGCTTGGCCTCGGCGGCGGCCGCGGGGGCCTGGGCCTCGTTGGCCTCGACCGTCATGATCTGCTGGCGCAACGCCGCCGAGCGCGAGGTCAGCGCCTCGAGGGTCGCCTGCCTCTCGACGCGGATGGCCTGCAGCGAGCTGTAGGCGGGATTGGGCGTGCCAAAGTCGCCACCAGGCGCCTGGGCCGCCCTGCTCATCGCGGCGACCTGCTTCTGGGCCGCAATCACGTCGGGATGGCTGTCGGTCAGCCCGCGCGCCTGCAGCGCGGCGAGATTGGCCCGCGCCTGCGCGAGCGCTGCCTTCGGTCCGCCGTTCCCTGGCGTGTCGAGGGTCTTGGGCGTGCTCGCCAGCTGGCCGTCGCTCGCCGCCAGCGCACTTTGCGCCGCCGCCCGGTCGGCTTCGACGTTGCGCAGCTCGGCGCGGTAGCCGTTGAGCTGCGAGATTATCGCGTCGGTCCCGCCGGCGAGGTCGGGGTACTTCGCTTCGAACGCCAGGCGGCGCTGCTCCGCATCCTCGAGCTGCTTGCTGCGCTCGGCCAGCTGCTGATCCATGAACCCGATGGTGTCGCGCAATTCGCCGCGTGAGCCGCCGAGGTTCTGTTCCTTGAAGATGTCGATCAACTGCTGGGCGATGGCCTGCGAGACCTGGGCGTTCTCGGCATCGGAGAGATCGCGGCGGCCGCTGGTGGCGGTGATCTTGAACACGTGACTGCCGGGGTCGCCCTCCGCGACCATGGTGATGCTCTTGGTCAAGGCGGCCACGGCGGCCGGCATCTGACTCGGATTGGTCACGGTGTCGCCGGGCCTGGTCGAGCGGACGATCTTCTCGAGGTTGACGGAGCTGGTCAGCGTCTGGCGGATGCGTTCGATATCCTTGTCGCGCGCGGCAGCGGTGATGCCGATCTGGTCGGCGAGCATGTCATCGAGCTGCACGAAGACCTTCGCTTCGGACTGGTACGAATTGGGGATCAGGGCCACGACCAGCCAGCCGAGCGCACACACGCCCCAGGCGACGCCGAGAGCGAGCCAGCGGCGGTTCCAGATCGTCCACAGCGCAACGCGCGCTTCTGCGAGCAGCTCGGTCATCTAGAACATGCTCTCGGGGATGATGATGACGTCGCCAGGCTGCAGCATCACGTTGGCGCTGGTGTCGCCCTTCTTGAGCAGGTCGTTGAGGCGGATGCCGTATTCGGTCTGCTTGCCCTGCTGCTTGTCGAAGCGGACCAGCTTGGCGCGATTGCCGCTGGCGAATTCCCCGAGCCCGCCGACAGCGATCATCGCGTCGAGCACCGTCATATTCGCGCGATACGGCAACGAAGCGGGCTTCTCGGTCGCGCCCACGACGCGGATCTGCTGGCTGAAGGTGCCGGAGAACTTGTCGACCATTACCGTCACCAGTGGCTCGGCGATGTATTGCGAAAGCTGCAGGCGGATGTCCTGCGCCAGCATCGTTGGGGTCTTGCCGACGGCGGGCATGTCGGGGACCAGCGGCGTGGTGATGCGCCCATCGGGCCGCACCTGGGTCTTCGCGCCAAGCTCGTCGTTGCGCCATACGGTGATCGTCAGTTCGTCGAGCGGACCGATGACGTAGTCCTCACCCGGCCCTTCCTGCATTGCCACGAAGCTCGCCGGGGGCAAATGACCGGCAGGGGCACTGGCGCAAGCTGTGAGCGCGAAACTCGCCATTGCAGCGACGAGGTAGGCGACCTTGGAATTGAACATGCCAACAATCCTGACTTTGTTGGGCGGCGACCGATGCGACATCACGCAGCCGATCCACTGCCCGCGGATTTCGGTGCGGTTTGTCGCGAAAAAGGGTGAACAATGCGTTAGTCTTAGGCCTTGAAAGCCTAGGATTTCCGGGGTTTTGGCGGGCTGTCCCGGCTTGGGACGCGTGCCGGCGAAAGTCTAAACGAGGACTTCGCGAGCCGGGCCCTGGCCGAGGAATGCCGACGGGCTGGCCGAGGCGCCGTAAGCTCCGGCGCAGAAGATCGCCACCAGGTCGCCGACCTCGGCGTGCGGTAGCCGGGCTTGGTCGGCGAGCCGGTCGAGCGGCGTGCACAGGCAGCCGACCACGCTGACTTCCTCGACGGGCTCGGCGTCGAACTTGCTCGCAATGGCGGCCGGGTAATTGCGGCGCACGACCGTGCCAAAATTGCCCGAGGCGGCCAGCTGGTGGTGCAGGCCGCCGTCCGTGACGAGATAGACAGAACCGTGGCTCACCTTCCGATCGACGATCCGGGTCAGGTAAACCCCCGCCTCGCCGACGAGATAGCGGCCCAGCTCGACGGAGAACTCGGTTGACGTCAGCACGTCGGGCAACGCCGCGAAACGCTCGTGGAGGGCCGCGCCTACCGCCGCAACCTCGAGCGGCTGGTCGCCGTGGAAATAGGGAATGCCGAAGCCGCCGCCCATGTTGAGGTGCGGCAGCGGCACGCCGATTTCATCACTCAGCGTGGCGGCCAGGTCGAGGACGTTCCCTTGCGTCTCGACGATCGCCCCAGCATCGAGCGCCTGGCTGCCGGCGAAGATGTGGAGGCCGCGCCATTCGGCGCCGGCGTCGATCACCTCGCGGGCTAGCGTTGGCACCCGCTCGGCATCGAGCCCGAACGGTTTGGCGCCGCCGCCCATCTTCATCCCCGATCCGCGCAGCTCGAAGTCGGGATTCACGCGGATCGCGAGCCGTGGCGTCACACCCGCCCGCTGGGCGATAGCCAGCGCGCGACGTGCTTCGGCCTCGGATTCGAGGTTGAGTGTCACACCAGCCTGGATTGCGGCGGCCAGTTCGTCGTCGCGCTTGCCCGGCCCGGCAAAGCTGATCTTTTCCGCCGCAAGACCCGCGGCCAGAGCCATTCGCAGTTCGCCACCCGAGGCAATGTCAAACCCGTCGGCCAATGTTCCCATAAGCTCGAGAAGTGGGGCGTAAGGATTTGCTTTCATGGCGTAATGAATACGCAGTCTTGCAGGCATCGCGGCCCGCAACGCAACCATGCGCCGGCGGATGAGGTCGCCGGAATAGACGAACAGCGGCGTCCCTCCGGCCTCTTCGACCAGCGCGCTCGCGGAGTGCCCACCGATGGCCAACTCGCCGTCGATGACGTCATATCCGGGAGGGGTCGGGCCGAGCGGCTTCATCCGGCCATCTCCGCCTGCAGCGCCGCGCGGTCGATCTTGCCGTTGGGGTTGAGCGGCATGCGCTCGACCCAGCGGATCTCGTGCGGCTGCATGAAATTGGGCAAGTCGCGCTTGAGCGCCGCCCGCAGTCCTTCATCGTCGCCGTTCCCACGCACCACCAGCAGGACCGATTGACCGAGCCTCTCGTCCTTCACGCCGACCGCAGCCGCTTCGGACACGAGGCCTGTCGCCAGCGCCGCCTCCTCGATTTCCTGCGGGCTGATGCGGTTGCCGGCGCTTTTGATCATGGCGTCACGCCGCCCGACGAAATAGAGCAGCCCGTCCTCGTCGCGCACCACCCGGTCGCCCGACCACACCGCCGTGCCGCCATATCTCGATTCTTTCGGTGCCGGCTTGAAACGCTCGGCGGTACGCTCGGCATCCTGCCAGTATCCTTTCGCCACCAGCGGGCCGCAATGGACCAGGTCTCCCTCCTCGCCGGTTGACGTCACGCGGCCATCGTCACCAATCACCAGGATTTCAGCGAATGGGATCGCCTTACCCATCGAGGTCGGATGGCTGTCCACAAATGCGGGATCGAGATAAGTCGAGCGGAAGGCTTCAGTCAGGCCGTACATCGGGAAGAGCCGCGCTTGCGGGAACAGACCGCGCAGGCCGCTCACCAGGTCAACGGTCAGCGCCCCGCCGCTGTTTGTCAGCCGCCGCATCGACGCCACGGCTTCCGCCGGCCATTCGTGTTCTACCACTTGCACCCACAGCGGCGGAACCCCGGCCAGCGTCGTGACGCCGTGGCGGGCGCAGGCCTTGATGACGTCGCGCGGTGTGAGATAATCGAGCGGCACAGCGCTGGCGCCTGCGTACCATGCCGAGAGCAATTGGTTCTGACCGTAATCGAACGACAGCGGCAAAACCGCCAGCACTACGTCATCGCGTTCGAGGTCAAGGTAGTGCGCAACGCTGACCGCGCCGAGCCACAGGTTGGCATGGCTCAGCATCACGCCCTTGGGCAGCCCGGTCGAGCCGCTGGTATAGAGTATGGCCGCCAACGCATCCGCGTCGGCTTCCGACGGAGGGATCGGTGGACAGCTGCGCGATTCCTCCATGACAGTGCGTTCTTCCAGCACCGCAGCGCCCTGGGAGACGTCCTCGGGCTCCAGACTGTCGAGCCGTGCCTTGGTGCCAATCAGGAGCTTCGCACCGCAGTCGGCCAGGATGTGCGCCACCTGAGCCCGCTTGAGCAGCGGGTTGATCGGCACGTGGACCAACCCCGCGCGAACCGCGGCCAGCGGCAGCAGACAGCTCAGCTCCCCCTTGGCCGCCCAGCTGGCCAGGCGCGCGCCCGGCTCCGGGACACGATCCGCGAGCCACGAGGCCAGCTGGCCGACACGGGTTCTTAAGGCCTTGTAGCTAAGGACTTGTCCGCGCAACACGAGCGCCGGGTCATCGCCCTGCCCGCGTTCGGCGAGATGGTCGAGTGGACGCGGCATGGGGTCGAGCGGCAGGGACATATGGCTCCGCAGGGGGACGCTTTTCGGTGACGGCCATCAGCTATCACGCCAGTCTTAAAGATGTGCAAGCGCAGCCGCTTGCGCCCGCTGGGCCCTTTGCCCGTCGCGAATGGTTCGAACGCCTCGAAGCCACGCAGCGCGGGCCGCTCTATGCTGTCGCCGAGGATGCCTCCGGCGCGGTCGTGCTGCCCCTTCGCCGCCAGGGTCGACGGCTCGAAGCGCTGCTTAACTGGTACGGTTTCACCTGGCGCCCGCTGGCGACACCGTACGGCTCGCTCGACAGCCTGCTGACCTCGCTGGCGCATGCGCTGAGCGCTCGGAGTTCGCACATCGTATTCGACCGCGTGCCGGACGAGGACGGCACAGCCCGGCAACTGCAGCGCAGCTTCGAACGGGCCGGGTGGCTGGTCCGGTTGGACCCTTGCGACACCAATCGAATCCTGCATCTGGATGGCCGCGACTATCGCACTTACCTCGAAGGCCGCCCGGGGGCGCTTCGCACGACGCTGAAGCGCAAGGCGAAGAAGGTCGCGGTGGAACTCGTCGACGCCTTCGATGCCGATATCTGGGCCGCCTACGAAGCGATCTACGGCGAAAGCTGGAAACCGGAAGAAAGCGATCCGGCGCTGTTGCGGGCCTTCGCCGAGGCGGAAGGCGCCGCCGGGCGAATTCGCCTCGCCATTGCCCGCCACGACGGCGAGGCGGTTGCAGCGCAATTCTGGACGGTGGAAGACGGCACGGCCTATATTCACAAGCTCGCCCACCGCGAAAGCGCCAAGCCGCTCTCCCCGGGCACCACGCTGACCGCCGCCTTGCTCGAGCAGGTGATCGATCACGACGGCGTCAAGCTGGTCGACTTCGGCACCGGCGATGATGCCTACAAACGTGACTGGATGGATGCGTCGCGCCCCCGCTTTCGCCTACAGTGCTGGCGCAAGCGCGATCCACGCAACTGGCCCGCAATCGCCCGGGCCTGGCTGCGCACGCTTGTCTCCGGCAAAACGCATGGCTAGTGCACGCGCGCTTTTCGACGGGGACATTTGCATGAGCGGCCACGCGATCACGGGCCATGCCGATAGGGTGCTGCGGCAGGTACTGCAGGACGTGCTGGGACTTTCCGCCGAGCGCGTTGCCGCGTTTACGTCGGAAACGGGGCTGTTCGGCGATCTCCCCGAGCTCGATTCCATGGCGGTTGCGGGCTTGCTGACCGAAGTCGAGGACCGCTTGGGCATCGTCATCGACGATGACGAGGTCGACGGCGAAATGCTGGAGACTTACGGCGCGCTGCTCGCCTTCGTGCAGGGCAAGCGCGGCTGACGCGCGAGCGATGATCGCGGCCTGGCCCAGCCCGGTGGGCGAAGAATACGCGCTCGCCTTCGACAAGAGCCGGCCACATCGCGTGCTGGTGCTCCCCGCATGGTTCGATGAAGCCAGCAAACTGCGACATTTCACCGCCGAGGTGATGCGGCGGCTCAACGGCGCGGGCATCGACAGCTTCCTGCCCGATCTCCCCGGCTGCAACGAGAGCCTGGCGCCGCTCGCCGAACAAACGCTTGATACTTGGCGCGCCGAGGCAGCCGAAGCGGCCTGGTATTTCTCCGCGACCCACGTGCTGGCCATCCGCGCTGGCGCCATGCTAGCGCCGGACGCCCTCCCCGGCTGGCGCTACGCGCCGGTGGCTGCGACATCGCAGCTTCGTTCGCTGCTGCGCGCCCGCGTGCTTGCCGCACGCGAGGCCGGACGCGACGAGGACCGCGACGCTCTGCTGGCCGAGGGTCGCCAGCACGGTCTCGAGCTGGCCGGATACCGCCTGGGCGCAGCGATGATATCCGATCTGGCCGAAACGGACCTGGCCTCCTGCACCAAGCAGCGCGACATCGCCCAGGGCGACATCGGCGGAGCGGGGCTCTGGCTGCGGGCCGAACCGGATTACGATCCGAAGCAGGCGGATGCGCTGGCGGCCATCGTGGCAATGGAGCTGCTGGCATGAGCCGGCGCCACTTCGCTTTCGATTGCCTTGGCAGCACGCTGGCGGCCACGTTGGATGACGCACCCGGGGCGGAGGGTTTGCTAATTGTTACAGGCGGCAACGAGACTCGTGCCGGCGCCCTCTCGAGCCAGGCTCAACTCGCCGCGCTTATCGCCGCCGCCGGACATCCGGTGCTGCGCTTCGACCGACGCGGCGTTGGCGACAGCGAGGGCGTGAACATGGGCTTTCGCCACTCGGCGGAGGATATCGCCGCCGCGCTCGCCGCGTTTCGGGCGCAATGCCCCCGCGTCAGGCGCGTGGTCGCGTTCGGCAATTGCGACGCCGCCAGCGCACTGATGCTGATGGGCGGCGCCGGCTTCCAAGGCCTCGTGCTATCGAATCCGTGGACCTACGAGGACGACCAGGCCGACGCCCAGCCCCCGCCTTCGGCCATTCGTGCGCGCTACGCTGCCAAGATCAGAAACCCGCGCGAGCTTTTGCGGCTGCTCACCGGCAAGGTGAACCTGGCCAAGCTGGCCCGGGGACTTTTCAGCGCAACGAAGAGATCGGCGCCCAGCGGCTTGGCTGGGGCGATGGCGACGGGCCTCGCCCGTTTCGCTGGCCCCGTCCGCATCCTCATCGCGGAGCGCGACCGGACCGGGCAGGCCTTCCTCGCCGGATGGAATGCGCACGATCCTCGCCTGCGCCGCTGTGCGGGTGCCGATCACGCTTATTCCGACGACGGGTCGCGCGAGTGGCTGGTCGACGAGGTTCTCGCAGCGCTAGCGGACGAATAGGCTCGCCAGCTCGACGTGTGTCGACCAGCGGAACTGCCCCACCGGGCGGAGCTCAGCCAGGCGATAGCCGGCTTCCTTGAGCATGGCCGCGTCGCGCGCCCAGCTCGAAGGGTTGCAGCTGATATAGACCACCCGCGCCAGGCCGCTTTGCGCGATCTGCGCCACCTGCTCGCGCGCGCCGGCTCTCGGTGGATCGAGCACGACGGCGTCGAAGCCGCGCAATTTCTCGGCGCGTACCGGGTTGCGGAACAGGTCGCGATGGACAGCCTCGACCGGTCTTCGCGCCCGTGCCGCTGCCCGGCGGCAGGCCAGATGCGCGTCGCGCGCGGCTTCCGCGGCCAGCACGCTGGCCTCGAGCGCGAAGGCGAATGTGCCGAGGCCGGCGAACAGGTCGGCCACCCGCTGGGCGCCCGGCAACCACTCGCGCGCAGCGCCAACCAATGCCGCCTCGCCGTCGCGCGTCGCTTGCAGGAAGGACCCGCTCGGGAAGGCCACGGGGACGCCCGACAACGTCACAGTCACGGGCTCCGGTTCCCACAGCGCCTCGGGGCCGAAGCCCTGGTCGAGCATGAGCCGCGCCAGGCCCTGCCCGCGGCAGAAGTCCAGCAGCGCCTCGGTCTGCTCCAGACCCTCGACCTCAAGCCCGGCGATCGCGCAATCGACACCCTGATCCGCCAGCGCCAGTTCGATCGAAAGCGCATACTTGGCCCGCCGTCCGCCGAGCATGCGACGAAACGGCTCGACCAGTGCGAACAGCTCGGGCGCGAGCACGTGGCACTCGCGCATGTCGATGACCCGGTGCGAGCCGGCCTCACGGAAGCCAATCAGCGGCCGCCCGCCGCCGTTGACCGCGTGCAACGTCGCGCGCCGCCGCGCATGGGGCGGCGAGAGGTGCACAGGGGCGACCG
>Ga0105246_10000469_pt1 | contig 21755 bp, 22 predicted proteins | sample KBSM64metaG_FD_99694 | JGI IMG/M metagenome (GOLD analysis project Ga0105246, IMG submission 99694) | Miscanthus rhizosphere microbial communities from Kellogg Biological Station, Michigan, USA - KBS M6-4 metaG | ecosystem: Host-associated > Plants > Roots > Rhizosphere > Soil | place... | reverse complement strand
GGCCCACGGATTCAAGCCGGAGAGAGGGCACACCGAGCCTAAGCGAGGTGCCGAGTGGTGGGGCAAGAGCGTTTTGCTTACTTTTGCGCTTTTCAAAAGTGAGCCGCTGTAAAAGCGGAACCCTAAGCAGCCGTTACCGCAGAAACGGATATGTACTCGGTCTGATCCAGCATCTTGGTCGGCCCTATGGTCGCCATCGGGGGCAAGCCCCCTCCCACATTGATCTCCATCGTCCCAACTGGCTTTTTCCATCCGGAACAAGCTGTTACTGTACCGATCATAAAGCCCAAGCCGCCCGGATCGGATCTCTGACTTGAAGCGTCCCCTCCTTCTACTAATAAGTCTGGCCTTGAGCTTTGCGGCGAACGCGACGATTACCGAGAGCCACGGTTACGCGCAGTTCGGCACGCTCAAGTACCCGGCCAAATTCACCCATTACGATTGGGTAAACCCTGCAGCGCCCAAAGGCGGCACACTGCGGGTGATGGCCTTTGGCACGTTCGACACCCTCAACCCCTACACTTTCAAGGGCTCCAGCCCGGTTTCCACCCCCAACTTCCTGCAGTACGGCGTCAACGAGCTCAACGAGCCGCTGATGGTCGGCACCGGCCAGTACGCGCCGTCCGGTGACGAGCCGACTTCCAGCTACGGCCTGATTGCCCAGTCGGTGGAATACAGCGAAGACCGCAGCTGGGTGGTGTTCAACCTGCGCCACGAGGCGCGTTTTCACGACGGCACGCCAATTACCGCCGATGACGTGGCATTTTCCTATCGCACCCTGTTGACCGAAGGCCACCCGCAGTACCGTACCAACCTGCAGGAAGTGGCGCGGGTCGATGTGCTCAATCGCCATCGCATCCGCTTTGTATTCAAGCGCGCCGGCAACCCGCTGCTGATCCTGCGCCTGGGCGAGCTGCCCGTGCTGCCCCAGCATTACTGGAAGCATCGCGACTTCAAGGCCACCACCTTCGAACCGCCGCTGGGCAGCGGGCCGTACCGCATCAGCAAGGTCACTCCTGGTCGCCAACTGGTGTTCGAACGGGTCAAGGATTACTGGGGCAAGGACCTGCCGGTCAATCAGGGGTTGTATAACTACAACAAGGTCGAGGTGGAGTTCTACCGCGACAGCGACGTCGCCTTTGAAGCCTTCAAGGCGGGCGAATTCGACATTTATATCGAGCACCAGGCAAAAAACTGGACCACCGGCTATAACTTCCCGGCAGTGAATCGCGGTGAGGTCATCAAGGCGCAGATCGCCCACCGGATTCCCACCCAGAGCCAGGGCCTGTTCATCAACAGCCGGCGACCGGCCTTCAGCCAGACCAGGGTGCGCGAAGCCCTGGGGTTGATGTTCGACTTCGAATGGACCAACCGCACCCTGTTCAGCAGCGCCTACAAGCGCGCCTTGAGCTATTACCCCAACAGCGAGTTCTCGGCCACGGGCGTGCCGGTCGGGCACGAGTGGCTGATGCTTTCGCCCTACCGCGAGCAACTGCCGGCCAATCTGTTCACCCAGGCCTTCAGCCTGCCGCAGACCGACGGTCGCGGCATCCCGCGTGAAACCCTGCGCCGTGCCCTGGCTCTGCTTGGCGAGGCCGGGTGGAAGCTGTCCGGCCAACGCCTGCTGAACAAGGACGGGCAACCGCTGCGCCTGGAAATCCTGCTGGTCAATCCAAACCTGGAGCGCATCCTGCAGCCCTATGTCGAGAACCTGATCAGTATCGGCATCGACGCGCGCCTGCGCACCGTTGACCGCGCACAGTACAAGCAGCGTCTGGATCAGTTCGACTTCGACATGGTCCTGGTCACCCTCAACCAGACCCTCAGCCCAGGGCTGGAACAATGGCAGTATTTTCATTCCAGCCAGGCCACCATCAAGGGCAGCAAGAATTACGCGGGCATCGCCAACCCCGTGGTCGATCACCTGCTCGAACAACTGCTCGCGGCACAGACCCGCGAAGAACAACTGGCTGCCGGTCGCGCCCTGGACCGGGTGCTGCTCTGGCAGCACTACAGCATTCCCAACTGGTACCTCAACTATCATCGCCTGGCGTACCGCAACCGGTTCGCCTTTGTCACCACGCCGCCCTACAGCCTGGGCTTGAGCGCGTGGTGGCTGAAAGCTTCGGAGAAAGCCCAATGATGTCCTTGCGCAGTACTGTATTGGCCGGCCTGTTGCTGTGCGGCGCGGCCCAGGCCGCCCCGCAACATGCGTTGACGCTCTATAACGAGCCCCCCAAGTACCCCGCCGACTTCAAGCATTTCGACTACGTGAACCCCGACGCCCCCAAAGGCGGCACCTTCCGCGAGTCGGCCATGGGCGGCTTCGACAGTCTCAACCCGTATATCAGCAAGGGCGTGCCCGCGGACAATCTGCCGCTGATCTACGACACGCTGGCGATGCAGAGCCTGGACGAGCCCATTACCGAATACGGCCTGGTGGCCGGCAAGATCGAGAAGGCCCCCGACAACAGCTGGGTGCGCTTCTACCTGCGCCCCGAGGCACGCTTCCATGACGGCCACCCGATCCGCGCCGAAGACGTGGTGTTCACCTTCCAGACCCTGATCAAGGACGGCACCCCGCTCTACCGCACCTACTACGCCGACGTGGATGAAGTGGTCGCCGAAGACCCGCTGCGGGTGCTGTTCAAATTCAAGCGCACCAACAACCGCGAGCTGCCACTGATCCTCGGGCAATTGCCGGTGCTGCCCAAGCACTGGTGGGCCAACCGCGACTTTTCCAAAGGCAATCTGGAAATACCGCTGGGCAGTGGCCCGTACAAGGTGGCCGAGGTCAAGGCCGGGCGCATGATTCGCTACGAGCGGGTCAAGGACTACTGGGCCAGGGATCTGCCGGTGGCCAAGGGTTTCTATAACTTCGATAACCGCATCACCGATTATTACCGCGACAGCACGGTGTCCCTGGAAGCCCTGAAAGCCGGGCAGTTCGACTATTGGCTGGAGTTCAGCGCGAAAAACTGGGCCAACGCCTACAACATTCCGGCCGTGGCCCAGGGCCGTTTGATCAAGGAAGAAATCCCCAACGGCAACCCCACCGGCATGCAGGGTTTTGTGTTCAATACGCGCAAACCGATGTTCCAGGACGTGCGGGTACGCAAGGCCATCAGCCTGTTGCTGGATTTCGAATGGAGCAACAAACAGCTGTTCAACGGCGCCTACACGCGCACCCGCAGTTACTTCGAGAACTCGGAAATGGCCGCCACCGGTTTGCCCGGCCCGGATGAACTGGCCATTCTCGAACCGCTGCGCGATAAAATCCCCGCCGAGGTCTTCACCCAGGCGTTCGAACCGCCCAAAACCGACGGCAGCGGCATGATCCGCGCGCAGCAGCGCCAGGCGTACCAGTTGCTGCAGGAAGCCGGCTGGAAGATCGTCGATGACAAGATGGTCGACACCACCGGCAAACCGGTGACAATCGAATTCCTGCTGGCCCAGACCGAGTTCGAGCGCATCCTGTTACCGTTCAAGCGCAACCTGGCCGACCTGGGTATCGACCTGGTGATTCGCCGGGTCGACGTGTCGCAGTTCGTCAACCGCCTGCGCTCAAGGGATTTCGACATGCTGGTCGGCAGCTTTCCGCAATCCACTTCACCGGGTAATGAGCAGCGTGAGTTCTGGAAGTCGTCCAGCGCCGACAAACCGGGCAGCCGCAACTACATGGGGCTCAAGGACCCCGCCGTCGATCAGTTGGTCGAGCAACTGATCGACGCCGACTCGCGCAAAAGCCTGATTGCCCACGCCAGGGCACTGGACCGCGTGCTGCAGTTTGGCTACTACGTGATTCCCAACTGGCACATCAAGACGTTCCGTGTGGCGTATTGGGACCACCTCGGCCACCCGAAAGTCTCACCGCGCTATGACGTCGGCACCGCCACCTGGTGGGCCAAACCCGACGTCAAACCGGCGGTTCCCCTGGACACCACGCAAAGCGCCGAAGCGGCGAGCGGAGGCGATTGAATGCTGGCCTATATTGTTCGTCGCCTGTTGCTGATCATCCCCACGCTGTTCGGGATCCTGCTGATCAACTTCGTCATCATCCAGGCCGCCCCGGGCGGTCCGGTGGAGCAGATGATCGCCAAGCTCGAAGGCTTTGACGGTGCCACCAGCCGCATTGCCGGTGGCGGCGCCGAGGTTTCGGTGGCCGGCTCCAGCAGCTACCGTGGCGCCCAGGGCCTGGACCCGGCGCTGATCAAGGAAATCGAGAAAATGTACGGTTTCGACAAGTCGGCACCGGAACGCTTGTGGATCATGGTCAAGAACTACGCCCGGCTGGACTTCGGCGACAGCTTCTTCCGTGACGCCAAGGTCATCGACCTGATCAAGGAAAAGATGCCGGTGTCGATTTCCCTCGGGTTGTGGAGCACCCTGATCATGTACCTGGTGTCGATCCCCCTGGGCATTGCCAAGGCCACGCGTCACGGCAGTCACTTCGATGTGTGGACCAGCTCGGCAATCATCGTCGGCTATGCGATCCCGGCGTTCCTGTTCGCCATCCTGCTGATCGTGGTGTTTGCCGGCGGCAGTTACCTGGACTGGTTCCCCTTGCGCGGGCTCACGTCGAACAACTTCGACGAATTGAGCTGGGGCGGCAAAATTCTCGATTACTTCTGGCACCTTGCCCTGCCCGTGACCGCCCTGGTGATCGGCAACTTCGCCACCATGACCCTGCTGACCAAGAACAGCTTTCTCGACGAGATCAACAAACAGTACGTGGTCACCGCCAAGGCCAAGGGCCTGACCAACCACCGCGTGCTCTACGGCCATGTGTTTCGCAACGCGATGCTGCTGGTGATCGCCGGTTTCCCCTCGGCCTTTATCGGTATCTTCTTTACCGGCTCGTTGCTGGTGGAAGTGATCTTCTCCCTCGATGGCCTGGGCCTGATGAGCTTTGAAGCGGCGATCAACCGCGACTATCCGGTGGTGTTCGGTACGCTGTTTATCTTCACCCTGCTGGGGCTGATCGTGAAACTGATCGGCGACCTCACCTACACCCTGGTCGATCCGCGGATCGACTTCGCCAGCCGGGAGCATTGAGATGAACCTGTCCCCCCTCAATCGCCGCCGGTTCGAGCGGTTCAAGGCGAACAAGCGTGGCTGGTGGTCGCTGTGGCTGTTCCTGATCCTGTTCGTGCTGAGCCTGGGCGCCGAGTTGATTGCCAACGACAAGCCCCTGGCCGTGCACTTTGACGGCGACTGGTATTTCCCGGCGCTCAAGCGCTACCCGGAAACCACCTTCGGCGGCGAGTTCCCCCTGGAAGCCAACTACAAGAGCCCGTATATCCAGGAACTGCTCAAGGCCAAGGATGCCTGGACCTTGTGGGCACCGATCCCGTTCAGCTACCAGAGCATCAACTACGACCTGAAAGTGCCGGCCCCCGCGCCGCCGTCGAGCGTCAACCTGCTGGGCACCGATGACCAGGGCCGCGATGTCCTGGCGCGGGTCATCTACGGGTTTCGCGTATCGGTGCTCTTCGCGTTGACGCTGACCGTGCTCAGCTCGATCATCGGCGTGATCGCCGGCGCCCTGCAGGGTTTCTATGGCGGCTGGGTGGACCTGGCCGGGCAACGCTTCCTGGAGATCTGGTCCGGGTTGCCGGTGCTGTACCTGCTGATCATTCTCGCCAGCTTCGTGCAGCCCAACTTCTGGTGGCTGCTGGGCATCATGCTGTTGTTCTCGTGGATGAGCCTGGTGGACGTGGTGCGTGCCGAGTTCCTGCGCGGGCGCAACCTCGAATACGTGCGCGCGGCCCGTGCGCTGGGCATGCAGAACGGCGCGATCATGTTCCGCCATATCCTGCCCAATGCGATGGTCTCGACCATGACGTTCATGCCGTTCATCCTCACCGGCGCCATCGGCACCCTCACCGCCCTGGACTTCCTGGGTTTCGGCCTGCCGGCCGGCTCGCCGTCACTGGGGGAGCTGGTGGCCCAGGGCAAATCCAACCTGCAGGCGCCGTGGCTGGGCATGAGTGCGTTCGCCGTGCTGGCGATCATGTTGAGCCTGCTGGTGTTTATCGGCGAGTCCGCTCGCGACGCCTTCGACCCGAGGAAATGAGATGAATCAGGACAATCTGATCGAAATCCGCGACCTCAGTGTCGAGTTCGTCACAGGCGAGCATCAGCATCGCGTGGTCAATCACGTCAGCTTCGATATCAAACGCGGCGAAACCCTGGCCCTGGTCGGCGAAAGCGGCTCGGGCAAATCGGTGACGGCGCATTCGATCCTGCGCCTCTTGCCCTACCCTCTGGCGCGGCACCCCTCCGGCACCATCAGCTACGCCGGGCAAGACCTGCTGACGCTCAAGGAAAAGACCCTGCGGCACATTCGCGGCAACCGCATCGCGATGATCTTCCAGGAGCCGATGACCTCGTTGAACCCGCTGCACTGCATCGAGAAACAGATCAACGAAGTGCTCGGCCTGCACAAGGGCCTCACCGGCAAGATCGCCACCCGGCGCACCCTGGAACTGCTGGAACTGGTGGGCATTCCCGAACCGCACAAACGCCTCAAGGCGCTGCCCCACGAACTCTCCGGAGGCCAGCGCCAGCGCGTGATGATCGCCATGGCCCTGGCCAACGAGCCGGAACTGCTGATTGCCGATGAGCCGACCACGGCCCTCGACGTGACGGTGCAATTGAAAATCCTGGAACTGCTCAAGGAACTGCAGGCGCGCCTGGGCATGGCGTTGCTGCTGATCAGCCACGACCTGAACCTGGTCCGCCGGATCGCTCACCGTGTGTGCGTGATGCAACAGGGCTGCATCGTCGAACAGGCCGACTGCGAGACGCTGTTCCAGGCGCCGCAACACCCTTACACCCAGGAACTGCTGGCGGCCGAGCCCAGCGGCGGGCCGGCCAGCAATGCCGTGGGGCCAACGCTGCTGGAAGTGGACGACCTGAAAGTCTGGTTCCCGATCAAAAAAGGCTTTTTGCGCAACACCGTCGATTACGTCAAGGCCGTGGACGGCATCAACTTCAGCCTGCCCCAGGGGCAGACCCTGGGCATCGTCGGCGAAAGCGGCTCGGGCAAATCCACCCTGGGCCTGGCGATCCTGCGCTTGATTGGCAGCCAGGGCGGGATTCGCTTCGAAGGCCAGCAGCTTGATCGCCTCACACAGCAACAGGTACGCCCGCTGCGCCGGGAAATGCAGGTGGTGTTCCAGGACCCCTTCGGTAGCCTGAGCCCGCGCATGTGCGTCAGCGAGATCGTCGGCGAAGGGTTGCGCATTCACAAGATGGGCACGCCGGCCGAGCAGGAAGCCGCGATCATCGCCGCGCTCAAGGAGGTCGGCCTGGACCCGCAATCGCGGCATCGCTACCCCCATGAGTTTTCCGGTGGCCAGCGCCAGCGCATCGCCATCGCCCGCGCCCTGGTGCTCAAGCCGCGCCTGATCCTGCTGGACGAACCGACGTCGGCGCTGGACCGTACGGTGCAACGCCAGGTGGTGGAACTGCTGCGCGGCTTGCAGGCCAAGTACAACCTGACCTACCTGTTCATCAGCCATGACCTGGCGGTGGTCAAGGCGCTGAGTCATCAGTTGATGGTGGTCAAGCAGGGCCAGGTCGTGGAGCAAGGGGATGCCGCGACGATTTTCGCCAACCCGCAACATGCCTGTACTCGGCAATTGCTGGAAGCGGCCTTTCTGGTGCCCGCATAACAGGCAGGAGCCATCGCCATGTCGTTGAACAGCCCCGCTCACCCTGCGCACTCGCCGCGCTTCTGGCGCGACGAGCGTCTGCCGTTCATCGAGGCGCGCACCATTGCCGATGGGCGCAAGGTCACCTACACCCGCCACGCCCATGAGCATTTTTCCATTGGCGCTATCACCGCCGGGCGCAGCTATTATCACTATGGCGAACAGACCTTCGTGATCAGCGCCGGCACCGTGGTGTTGATGAACCCCGGCGACGTGCATGCGTGCAATCCCATCGAAAACGAGCATTGGTCCTACCATATGCTCTACCTCGACACGCCCTGGCTGACCGACCTGCAGCATCAATTGGGGTTCAGCACCGACCAGGGTTACCGTGCGTTCAACACGCCCCATACGCGGGATACCGCGTTGTACAACGGCTTGCTGGCGCTGTACCGGCTGTTGGTGGATGAACGGGCCGAACTGCTGCACAAGCAGAGCGCGCTGGTGGGCTACTTCAGCGAAGTGCAGCAACGCCTGAACCCTTCCCTCACCCCCATGCGCGAGGTCAATCACAAGCTGGAGCGGGCTGCGGACTACATCCGTGAACACTGTACCGAGGCCTTGAAGCTCGAGGACATTTGCCTCGCGGCCGAGCTGTCGCCGTCCTACCTGATCCGCGCCTTCAAGCACTATTACGGGCTGACGCCCCATGCGTTCCTGGTCAACCACCGCATCCAGTTCGCCCGCACTCAACTGCGCAATGGCGCGCTGATCGCCGACGTCGCCCTGGCCGCAGGGTTTGCCGACCAGGCGCATTTCCAGCGTGCGTTCAAGCAGCATTTCGCCGCCACGCCCGGGCAATACCGCGAAACGCTCAAGCCATCAGCAAATAACCCACACTGGCCACCAGCAACGCGGCCATGGAGCGGTTGAAGACTCTGACCCCCTTGGGATTGTGCAGGTAGCGCCGCAGAAAGGTTCCGGCGTAGGCCCAGCACGCCACCGACAGGTAGCAGATCACCAGGTAGAGGCTGGCAAACAGCCAGACTTGCCTGGGCTCGCCGTCCGCCGCAAACAACCCCATCCCCGCCACACAGGCCAGCCAGGCTTTGGGGTTGAGCCACTGCATGATCGCGCCATACAGCATCGAGGGCGCAGTGGCGGCGCCATCGGCGTGCAACTGCCCATCATCCACGGCGAGCTTCCAGGCCATGTACAACAAGAATGCCACCCCGCCCCACTGGATCAGTTGAGTGAGGATCGGCCAGCGCAGCAGCACTTCGTGCAAGCCCAGGCCGATCAACACCAGCAGCAATGTGAAGCCGACAGCCGCGCCAAGCACATGCTTCTGGCTGGCGACAAACCCGAAGCGCGCGCCGGCACTCAAGGCGACAACATTGACCGGTCCCGGCGTGATGGACGTGGCCAGGGCGAAGGCGGCCATGGAAAGAGTCAAGCTCATTGCAGTTCCTTTTCGTGATGCCAGACAGGGAGGGCATCACGGTAAAGGCTGGAATGGCTGAGGTATTGAACAAAATGCCCCTCGGACAGCGCTGGACATTCGGAATCAGCGCTGCGCCGGAATCCGAATATCGCCATCCCGGCACTGGCTTTTCACGCTGCGCGGGCAGCCGGCGAAGGCCAGGTCCTTGGTCAGGCATACCCGCACCTCAGACAACACCTTGCCTTTGCAGATGACGGCCATGCCGTGGTTGCCCATGCGTGGGTTGCTGTCGCGAAACAGTGCCTCGATCTCGCCGGATGACAATGACGGCGGCGTGTTGAATGGCTGCAATTGTTGCGGAATGACCACCGTGCCCAACGCCGTGTCGGATTTTTCCAAATACTCCATCGGCTCAAGCCCGCTACAGGTCCCATGTTTGGCCCATTCGTGCTTGAGCAACGCACGCGAAGGGAACAGCGTGGCGCCTTTTTCCAGCGCTTCATCGCTCAACCGCGATTGCGTCGCGCAGGACGCCGGCCACCCGCCTTTGGCATATTGCGGCCAAAGTCCATGCAGTACAAAGCCGTAGCCTTTACCCGAACATTGCTCATTGTTCGGGTGCGTCAGGCAAAACGTCGGCGACCATGACAGCGATAACACATAAAAATCAAACTCCCCCGCCTGCCCCTGACTGCGCGGCGCCGCCGTCGCGCCAGTCACGATCAACAGCCACAACAGCATCCAGTATTTCATCGCGATATCCTTCCAAAAAAATGAAGCATCACGCTATCGCGCTGACTAAGGGTGTTGGGAGTAACGTTGTAGCACCTTGTCCAGGATGCGATCGGTCTTCAACGCCTCGATCGCCAGCGAAGGGTGTTTGGCATCGCCACGGATATGGGCATTCATCGCCAGGACGTGGTGCCATTGGATATGCGCATGGCACGGCACCTCCAGCACCTCGTCGGTCTCCCCTTCGAGGCGCAGCGGCTGGTCTTCGAATACCGCAAACGTGATGCGCCCACGGCTGCCGATCAGCTCGACCCGGTCTTCGCGGCGGTCAGCGACAAAGTTCCAGCAGCCCATGCCCAATGCGCCATTGGCGAAGGTCCAGCAGGCCGTCACTGCGTCCTCCGCCGCATAGCGTCCGGCCTGCCGCGCGGTAAAGCCCGAGACTTCGACGATATCGCCCGCCAGGTACTGGAACAGGTCAAAGCCGTGGCTGGCCAGGTCGGCAAAGTAACCACCGCCGGCAATCGCAGGATCCGTGCGCCAGTTGGCCGGGTGGGTGTCTGCCGGCGCTGCGGGCTTGCACAGGGTCCAGGTCAGGTGGCGCAACTCGCCGATACGGCCTTCCTGCAACCAGGTGCGCACCTGCTGGAAGCGCGGCAATGAGCGCCGATAGTAGGAGACGAACAGATGCAGCCCGGCGCGCTCGAAGGTGCGTTGCATCAGCGCACTTTGTTCGGCGTTCAACGCCATGGGCTTTTCGACGCAGCAATGCTTGCCCGCCGCCGCCACCATCAAGCTGTACTCAAGGTGGCTGTCGGGTGGCGTGGCGATGTACACCGCGTCCACCTCGGGGTCGTCGATCAGGGCTTGGGCATCGGTGTAGAAGCGGGCAATGCCATGGCGTGTAGCATAATCGCGCACGGCTTCCTCACGGCGTCCCATCACGGCCACCAGGGCCGAACCTGGCGCTTTGTAGAAAGCCGGTCCACTCTTCAATTCGGTCACACTGCCACAGCCGATCATGCCCCAACGTACGGTGCTCATCTGCTCTCCTCGTTCGTTTAAGTCAGTCGGGCAGTATCCACATACACGGCCCGGCGCGCCATAACCACTTAGCATGACAATTGCATTACACTTTTATGACAAATTTCCCGTAGCAGGTATAAACGATGAAAATACGGGCCACCGTCATCTGCGAACACGAAGGGCACATCCTCTTTGTGCGCAAGGCAAGATCGAAATGGGCATTGCCGGGCGGCAAGGTAGAGCGTGGTGAACGCCCGGTAGGCGCGGCGCAACGCGAGCTGGAAGAAGAGACCGGGCTGAACGTGGACGGCTTGCTGTACTTGCAGGAGCTCAAGGCCCGCGACACCGTGCATCATGTGTTTGAAGCTTCGGTCGTGAATATCGACGAGGCACGGCCGTGCAACGAGATCGTCGAATGCCAGTGGTACGCCTACGGCACCCTCGACGAATTGGACACTACCGACGCCACCCGACACATCGTCAAGTCCTTTCTGCGCCGCCTCTGATACGGCGCTCTGCCGGGCGAGTTGTGTCGGCACTGGGCTGCGAAGATCAAATTCCAGGCAAAAAAAATCCCAAGTAGCTGATGGAAACTTGGGATTTAAAAATGCATAAACCGTGGGAGGTGAACGCCCGGCTATAGTAACGACTGCAAAATCGGCTCACAAGATTATTTTATTCCTTTCGTCGGATTAAACCGTTGTAAGTCATTCAATAACCACATGTTTTTTAAGGTGAGAGGCCTGTCTGTGCCACTTTTTGGTGCAAGTTAGCGAACGATACCGAACTTAATCCATTGTATAAATAAGGTTATTACTTATTCCACTTTTACGCGGTTCAAAAACTCTATGTTCACTTGCTCGCATGCCTTGCCAAGTTCGACATGGGTTGAGGCGTTCGCACCGGCGACCCGCTTCAAACGAACGCACAAGGCCAACTGCTCGGCGGCGGCTTCACGCTGGCGGTCCGCCTCGGCATTGAGTTGTACAAAATAGAACCCCAGCAGCGCCGCAACACCCAGCACGCCCACCACGAAGTTGCGCAAGCTGTTGGGTGACTGGGGGACCGGAGCGCTCATGAGTCAGCGCGCCCTGCGCTTTTCGTAGCGGACGTCGTCACCGTCTGCGACGCCAGCGTTCAGCCAACCCAGGCACTGATAGAACCCGTTGGCGCGGATCTCATCGCGGCCATCGGTGATGAGGTACAGGCGGTCGTGATGTTCGAACAATGCCGCCTCGGCTTCGGCCATCAACTGCCGGCCCAGCCCCAGGTTCTCGTGCGTGGGCAACACGAACATCGCGAACACCTCGCCAGCCTCCAGATCGACCATGGAAAAGGCCGCCGCCTGGCCGTCCACTTCCGCGACCCAGGCGCACGGGGCTGTGCGCAGGGTGTCGGTCAGTGCCTGCGGTGTGATCCCCAGGTCAGCCATCTGTTCGACACTCAGGTGGTTTTGCACCACAGACGTACGGATTGTAATGAGCGTGTCGACGTCATCGACGGTCGCCGCTCGAATAAGCACATGCATACACGCCTCCCGATCAAGGAGGTGATTGTATGCAAATACTTACACGGCATTTGTCGTGGATTTGTAAACCGCTGGGCAGGAACCTGCGACAGGCGCTTATTTGCGCGCCACTTTATAGCGCAGGCAATCCTGGTAGAAACTCTGGCGAATCGCCTCGGGCTTGAGCCGTGAGCGGCTGTCGTAGGTCTGCTCGGTAATGCCCATGGCCATCATGCGCATCCACGATTTGTTGAACTTGAGGGTCTGGATCTTTTGTCGCGCGGCGTACAGCGATACTCCCGAGAGCTTCAGCTCCTGGGCCCTGGCGGCCGTGCCGGCGCCCCAGCTGCACATATATTTGTCGCCCTCGCGCAACTCTCGCGCCTGCACGGCTGCCGCGCCGCCGGCCAGTGAACAAGCAACCAGCATGATTCCCACAGTGCGCATTGGCTTCCTCACCTAACCACCTGAAAATAAAAGCGATTCTGGCGAGAATTTTGTTACAGAGGGGCCATCAGATTGCCTTATCTCAGGCCCATGCCACGACCAACAGGCCAGCGCCCAAGACCAGGCACAGCGGTGAATAAAAGTAGGTGTCCAACCTGGCGAATCTTGAGCCCACCACCTTCTTGAAAAAACCCACCAGCTCCGAATCGCCGATCGCCCTGGCAAACATCACCACCGCGATCGCGCTGATCCCCCATTGCAGCGCCCCGTGGGACACCGGCGAAAAATACAGTCCGGCGCGCAGGCAGACCAGCAGCGCGATCGCCACCAACCCCATCGCCACCAGGAAGGTACCCAGCGTCGAGGGCTTGAAAGCCGGCCTTGGCCCGCCGGCGAATTCGCCGGGTAATTGCGGTATGGCGGCCAGGCTGCCGAATTTTCCGCCGGCGGCCCAGTACAAATGCACCATGCTGATGCAGGTGAAAATCCCGACGATCCAGCGCGCAACGAAGAAGCTCATGGCGGGCGTCCCCAGAAATGGTGGGAATGAGCATAGACGCCCTGATATTTTTTGCAGGTATTTCGTCGGCAGCTGATGGTAAAGTGCCGCCCCATGAAACTTGCCCGAACCGACCGCTCGCTCATTGCCTGGATGCTGTATGGCTGCGTCCTGTTCAATGTGTTCGCCTGCAGCATCGGGCACGGGCAAATGGTCGGGATGCAGCTCAACGGCATCAGCGGTCAGTTCTGTACGGTCGACCCGCGCACCCAGGCGCCCGTGCAATCAGACTCCACCGAGGACAGCCTGCCAACCCTGGCCAAGGCGTTCGGTTGCCCCCTGTGCTCCACCGGCGGCATGGGCCCCGCGCTCAGCAGTCACCTGAATGTAGCGGTGTTGCCGCAGCCGCACGCCCCGCCTGCGGCCGTGGTACTTGCCGCCGACATCCCCGCCCGTCTCACCTGGCCCACGGCCCACCCGCGCGCGCCGCCCGCCTTCGCCTGATCCCTGCGCTGCCCCTCTGCACTGCCCCTGTTTCCATGCGGAAACACGCGCGGTCGTGCGTTGTTTTCACGCCAAGTATTCAGGATTCAACCATGAAACATTTACCCTTGCTGGCGGGCCTGTGCGGCTGCCTGCCTGTTTGCGCCCCAGCCCTTGAGCTGGCCCCGACCACTATCGAAGGCGAGCAAACCGTCGATCCCGGCCTGGCCCTGGATCAACCCAGCGGCATGGCGTCGCGGCTGGGATTGAGCGTGCGCGAAACCCCGGCGTCGGTGGCCATTGCCACGCGCAACGACATCGAGCGCCATGGCGCCAAGACCTTTCGCGATGCGGCCAATACCCTGCCCGGCGTCAACGCCAGCGCGCCACCGGGCTTTGGCGGGTTCGTCTCATACCGCGGGTTCACCAGCAGCCAGATCACCCAGATGTTCAACGGTATCAACGTCGCCACCGGCCTCGCGCGGCCGGTGGATGCGTGGATCTACGACCGTGTCGAACTGGTCGGCGGTCCCTCCTCCCTGATCAATGGCGCAGGCTCCGTAGGCGGTTCGCTGAACTACGTCACCAGGCTGGCCAGCCGTGAGGAACACGCCGTCGAAAGCCAGTTGACCTATGGCAGCCATGACACCGCCGGCCTGGCGCTGGGCCTCAACCATGCGCTCACCGAGCCCGGGGGCCCCGTGCAGCATTACGCACGCCTGGATGTGAGCCGCAACACCCAGCACAGCTACATCGACCGCGACCAGCGCGAGGCCTGGAGCGTGGCGTTTTCCCTGCTCAGCGACCTGACCCCGGACCTGTCCCACACCCTGGCCCTGGAATATCAGGACGAGCACGAAGACAGCCCCTACTGGGGCACCCCGGTGCTCAACCCCAAGGCCGGCGAGCTGAAGATCGACCGGCACAACCGCTTCAACAACTACAACGTCGCCGACGGTCGCTATGAGCAGCGCACACGCTGGGCACGTTCAATCATTGACTACCGGATCAACGACAGCACCACCCTGAAAAACACCCTCTACCACCTCGACAGCCAGCGCGATTACCGCAACCTGGAAACCTACCAGTACAACGCCGACAACAGCGCAGTGAACCGCTCCACCGCCTATCAGGTGCGGCATCAGGGTGAGCAGAACGGCAACCAGTTCGAGCTGCGCCATGAGGACGCCGTCTTCGGCCTGGCCACCACCTGGTCCGCAGGCTTCGAATACAAGGTCAACAGCACCACCAACAGCCCGTTGAACGTGCCGGGCAACAGCACCGTCGAGCCGAACGGCTATCAGCCCGGCCACTTCTACGACATACCGGGCACCCGACCCGGTTTTGTCAAAGACAAGACCAGTGCAGTGACTACAAAAGCGCTGTTCGTGGAAAACCGCCTGGGCTTGACTGACACCTTGTCGTTGCTCACCGGCCTGCGCTACGACGCCATCGACCTGGACGTGACCAACCACAGAACGGTGACAGCCGCCAACCCCAGGCACCTCCAGCGCAGTTGGGAACCGGTGACCGGGCGCGTGGGTTTGACCTACCAGTTCGTGCCATCCGCCAACGTCTACGTGCAATACAGCACCGCCGCCGAACAGCCGAGCACCACGACTCAGGTGTTCGACGTATCGACCGGCAAGCAATGGGAAATCGGCAGCAAGTTCGACTACCTCGAAGGCCGCGGCGCCGCCACGCTTGCCGTCTACAGGATCGAGCGCAAGGACTTTGCGGTAACCGACCCACTGGACCCCACCCGCAGCATTCCCGTCGGTGCGCAGTCATCCAGGGGCATCGAACTGGCCAGTTCGTTGCGCATCACCCCCCGATTACTGGCTGAAGGCAACGTCGCCTGGGTGGACGCGCAATACGACGATTTCAACGAAAAAACCGCCAGCGGTGCGGTGGTCTCGCGTAAAGGCAATACGCCGACCAACGTGCCCAAGCGCGTGGGCAATCTATGGCTGACCTATGACTTTTCAGAAAATTGGCAAGGCGGCGTAGACGCGCGCCATGTCGCCCAGGTGTATGCCGACAATGCCAACACCCAGACAGTGCCGGCCTACACGCTGTTTGGCAGTTTTCTGCGCTATAAAGTGGACACACACACCTCGATAACCGGCCGGGTGCGCAACCTGACCAATGAGGTGTATGCCGAATTCGCCCACGTATCACCGGCGTATTACCTCGGCTCACCGCGAACGTTCGAGGTGGCTGTACAAACCCGATTCTAAAGCTCAAATGCAAGCAATGTGGGAGGGGGCTTGCCCCCTCCCACATTTGGATCGCGGATCGACACACGATACCGGTCGGCTCTAAGGCCGCCGCGCTTTTGCTCTTGATCTCAGGCGCCCCGTTAAACCACGCTGGCCGAACGCAGGCTTGAATCCGTGGGTAACCCGGCAGGACGCCGGGTTAGCCGCACTGGGCCATGGATGGCCCATTGTGGCGGCCCACGGATTCAAGCCGGAGAGAGGGCACACCGAGCCTGGGCGAGGTGCCGAGTGGTGGGGCAAGAGCGTTTTGCTTACTTTTGCGCTTTTCAAAAGTGAGCCGCTGTAAAAGCGGAACCATTAGCACCCGTTACCGCAGAAACGGATATGTACGCGGTCCAATCCAACATCCTGATCGGCTCTGAGGCCGCCATCGGGGGCAAGCCCCCTCCCACATTTGGATTGCAGTGCATCAGTCAGACAGCTATAGGCTGCCCCGCCGTCATGGGAGCAAGCCCCTCCCACATCTGGAACGCCATCAGGTAGCAATACTGTCAATCACTTGAGGGCCGACTCAACCTTGAGAGCCACATCCTCCGTCAACCACGCCTTCCACACCTCAGGATGAGCCTTGAGAAATGCCTGGGCCACCTCCCGAGGCGGCGTATGATTCTCACTCATTTTCGCCAACGCCTGATTAAGCGGCTCAATAGGAAACTCAACCTTCTCGAAAAACTGCGCAATCTGCGGATGCTCTTTCTGGAACGGCGTGGACACCCCGATGCTCAACCTGGACGCCAGCGACCGCGTCGGCTTGGGATCAGGATTGTCCGCATCCGTCAGCGTCTTCCAGGCCTGCGCATCGAACGGCGGCTCTTGCAGTTGAATCAACTTGTAGCGGCCCATCAACGGCGTGGGCGACCAATAGTAAAACAGCACCGGCTTGCCCCGACGAATCGACGAAGCAATCTCCGCATCCAGCGCCGCCCCCGAGCCGCTGCGAAAGTTCACGTAGCTGTCGTCCAGGCCGTAAGCCTTGAGCTTTTGCCGGTTGACCACTTCCGAAGTCCAACCGATAGGGCTATTGAGAAACCGCCCCTTGTCCGGTGATTCCGGGTCCTTGAACACATCCTTGTAGCGTGCCAGGTCTTGTACGCTTTTCAAGTCAGGGGCCAGCGGCTTGATACCTTTGGCCGGATCACCCTTGACCACGTACTCCGGCACCCACCAGCCTTCGGTGGCGCCCTTGACCGTATCGCCCAGGCCCACCACCTTGCCTTCAGCCTCGGCCTTGACCCAGACAGGGCTGCGGCCCGCCCACTCTTCACCGATCACCTGAATGTCGTTCTTGGCCAGGGCGGTTTCCAGGGTGATGGTGGTACCGGGCAAGGTGTCGGTGGGCAAGTCGTAGCCCTTCTCGACAATGAACCTCAGTACCTCGGTGATCAGGCTGCCGCTTTCCCAGTTCAGGTCGGCAAAGTGCACCGGCGCCTGGGCGGCCGATACCGGCACTGACGCCATGGACAGGCCCAGGCTCGTCAGCGATGCAGCCAACAGCGTTCTCAATCCTTTCATTCCTTTGTACCTCGCGATATCGCAGCCATCAGCGGACGGCTTTGCTGCTATGCGCGAAGCCTCTCTCGTAGTTAAGTCAACTCAACTGTAGTAGAGGTTCCGGGAGATAAAAGAAGTTCGCCGTGATTGCGCTTACTCACTGGCCTTGAACGTCACCAGTTCGCCCTTGCGCCACTTGGCGGCCTTGCCGGTGACGGCCTTGAGGGTTTTGGTCAGGCCTTCCTGCAGTTGTTCCCTGGCGGCAAATACCAGCATGACGCTGTGGCCTTCCTTGAACACAATGCCTTCGCCTTCGGCCGAAGACACAAAGGCGTAGTCGCCCAGGCCGTACACGGTCAACTTGATATCGCGAAACTTGAGTTCAAACTTGCCACCTTCGCGGCTGGGCAATACTGCCGCGCGAAAATGATCGCCCACCTTGAGCTCCAGGCGTGGCTTGTCGTCCACGACCAACGCCGCTTCAGTGTCGATCTCGGCGATGTAGATACCTTCCGGGGTCTGTTCGGTAACGTAGACAAAACGAGATTGAAACTGCTTGACCAACTTTGCGCGTAAATCACCCAGCACGAATAACGCGTGCATATCCAGATTACTGACTGCCAAGGAAACGCCCCCACATCGATAAAGCACTGACCGCTTGAGCGGGCAGCACAAAAAAACGGCCGTTACGGCACGAAAGACATACTCGTTAAAAACCTGAAGACAACCATAAGAGCCGTACAGACAGCCGCGGTGGCCTTGTGCGAGGTCATCCGGCGACACAGCAAATCACAGGTTCAACGACGCGAGAATACGAGTCGAACAACTTCAGAGAATAACCCGATTAAAAACACTGTTTTCCGACACGCATCACAAAAGAAAATACCCGGCCATGGAACCAGGCGCGCGTTGCCGACGACAATACTAAACAGCAACACCGGTCAAAACCAGCCGCTGATATCAACCAGGTCGATCGACAGGAGCTGAGCATGCAACGACGTCAACACGACACTGCGTCTTTTCACACTCGTTCATCATGTCCAGACGCACACCAATACTACTGCCTACCCACACCCGATGGGTACTCCCATTCCGTGCTTTATCGAGTGGTGCCGGCCGGCAGAAACTTTTTCCATATCCAGGAAGTGACCAGCGGCAGGATAAAAGGCTTTCGCAGCGATCACAGCAAGGCCTGCGCACTGGCAAAAGCGCTGGAAGCCAACCTGTATGGCCTGCACGGCACACTCGTTTCGTCAGCTGGCTGAGTGTAGTGCACACTTTACTGCACAGCGGCCCTTCAACAACTGCCATACTGACCCGTCCTTGAAGTTTGCCCCCTGCGGGTCAGGTTTCATCAGTGCAGTTACCGCGAAGGGAAGGCTATACGTGACGGAATTTGATATTGGCGAATTTTTTATCCATGGCGATGCGAGGGAAGTGGACGGAGAGTTTCAAGCGGTCATCATCATGCGGGCCAAACCGCCGCTGACCACAATAACAACGCATCAGGTCGAAAAAGACCGCTGGTTCAAAACCGTCGACGCTGCCGCCATTGCCGGCAAAGACGCCGCCAGGGCCCTGAAAGCCGCCGTGGATTCAGGCGCACTCAATTCGTGACAATCCGATAGAACTCTGGCGCGCCATCCCCCTCACATGCAGAACGATGATCAGCCCGCATGGAGAATATAATGGACACCACGACCCCGACACTTGAAACCCTCTTCGACCAGTTAGGCCTGGATTCCAGTCAGGAAGGCATCGAACGCTTCACCGCCGAGCACCGTCTGCCGGATGACGTGAAACTCGTCGACGCGCCCTTCTGGAGCGAGCAACAGGCGAGTTTCCTCAAGGAACAACTGCATGTCGATGCCGAATGGGCGCCTGCGGTCGATGACCTCAACGCCCTGCTGCATGAGTCTCCCGTCGCCTGAATCAACCGCACTGACCGCACGCCCGCTCCTACCGCAGGAGCGGGCGTGCTGCTATTGAGGCTTGTAGCCCAGGCGCAAGCCTCCCCAATGCCGCCCCCGGACCATGATCGGCACCGACAGGTCATGCATCAGCTCGCCGGTATCGCGCGTGTAGGTCTGCAGCAACATGGCTTGTTGATGGCTACCGCACCGCAGGCCGGTACGGTCGTCAAATTTGCGCTTGGTGCGGTTCTGCACCGCGTCCACCTGGGCATCACCGGTCAATGCGTGGGAAAACGCCTTGTTGTGTGTCGGCACGTAGCCCTGGGGCGTGCAGGCAATGGCAAACACCAAACCCTCATGAAGCGGCAACAGCGCCTCTTGAATGGCGGGTAATACCTGGTCGGTGTAGGCGTCGAAACGTGTCTTGTATTTGCTCGGGTGGGTATTTGGAATCAGCGTGTAGTTGCGATCGAACAGATCTTCCAGGCTGATCCGGCTGTGCAGCACATCCGCCTCGAACTGTTCGCCAATTCGCCGGGCGCCTTCGCGGGCCAGGTCGTAGATACGCTGGTGATAGTCATCCAGGCCGACCTGCGCCAGGCGCTCGCTGATGGTTTCCGCCTGCCCTTCCATCTGCACGGCGGCGTCGGCGAGTTGGCGGGTTTGCTGGTCGCTGACCGCCAGGTCGCTGCGCATCTGCTCCACGGCGTGGAACAGGCTGTCGAGTTGGGTTTGGTTGGTGTCGGTGCCCTGGGCGATTTCACTGACCTGCTGTTCCACATCCGCCGCCAGGCCGGCGATGCTCGCCAGGTGTTCGCCGGCATCTTCCACTTGCTCTACACCGGTGTGCAGGTCCGCCGACAGCTGGCGAATCTGCTCCACCACCTGGGCCGTGCGCTGCTGGATGTCGGCGACCATCACCCCGACTTCATCCGTGGCCGTGGCCGTACGTCCGGCGAGGCCGCGCACCTCATCGGCGACCACCGCAAACCCGCGCCCGTGCTCTCCGGCCCGCGCCGCTTCAATCGCCGCGTTCAACGCCAGCAGGTTGGTCTGGCTGGCGATGGACTGGATCACCAGCGTCACGCGCTGGATTTCCTCGCTGCGCTGGCTCAAGGCTTCGATCAGCGTGCGGCTGGCATCGGCACGCTGGCTGAGCTGATGCATGCGGGTGATCGACTGCACCAATACTTCACGGCCTTCGCTGCTGCGCTGACGGGCCTGGCTGGCCGCGCCCAACGCCTGGCGGCTGAGCTGGGCAGTGACCTGTTCGGTGCCGATCATCACCTGCGCGCTGCTGACGATTTGCTGGGAGGCGCTCAACTGCGATTGCAGGCGCGCCGCCAGTTGCTTGACCGAATAGGCCACGCCCGCAGCGGAGAGTGCATTATGGCTGGTGGTATGGGACAGGTCGCGCGCCAGCTCGCCAATCGCATCGCTGGCCGCAGCGTGGGTCACAGAAGGTTTGGGACTTTTCAGGCGGGGTAGCCAGATCACCAGCAAGGCCAGCGGCAGGCACAGGTAGATCGGCCAGCCGGCAAAGGCCAGGCCCAGCAGTAGCAGCACCAGGACGGTACTCTGCGCGAGCGGTATCAGCCAGCCGGGCAGCACCCGCGCCACCGGTTGCGGTGGTACTGCTGCGCCCATCAGAGATCCATCTCCAGCCATTGTCGTTACCCCACTGCTTGTCGTTATTGTGTCTGCATTAAACGCCACTAACAGGCCATTATCCATGGGCCTTTAGTACAGGGGCTTGCAGTAGATCAATAACGGGGGTGTCACGCAAAAACTCTGCGGGGGCCGATGATGCGGCCCCCGTGCAACCGCGTCAGGCTTGACGCTGGTGCTTGTCGATCTGCTCGTGGCGCTCTTGCGCTTCGATGCAGTATTTGGTGGTCGGGCTGATCAGCAGGCGTTTGAGGCCGATAGGCTCGCCGCTGTCATCACACCAGCCAAAGGAATCTTCCTTGATGCGTTCCAGGGCACGTTCCAGTTGCGGCAACATGCGCTGGTCGCGGTCGATGGCATTGACCAGCCAGGTGCGCTCTTCTTCCACGGAAGCAGCGTCGGCCGGATCGGCCGGGGTGTCCAGGCTTTCAATGGCGATACGGTTCTGTTCAATGCGCTCGTGGTGTTCCACTTTCATGTCTTGCAGCAACTTCTCGAAAAAAGCGTGCTGTTCGGCATTCATGTAGTCATCCGCCGGCATGGCCAGCAACTTTTCCTTTGTCATTGATTTCTCTATAAAAAATACGTGCATTAAGGCGAATAAG
>Ga0105246_10000467_pt1 | contig 21774 bp, 21 predicted proteins | sample KBSM64metaG_FD_99694 | JGI IMG/M metagenome (GOLD analysis project Ga0105246, IMG submission 99694) | Miscanthus rhizosphere microbial communities from Kellogg Biological Station, Michigan, USA - KBS M6-4 metaG | ecosystem: Host-associated > Plants > Roots > Rhizosphere > Soil | place... | reverse complement strand
TGCGGCAGGTTTTTGGATTGGCCACGCTAGGGGAGATGCCGGATGATATCGCCCTATTGGTGTTGAGCAGGAATCTTTGATGAGTACCGGAAGAATCCAATTCGCCGAGCAAGACGGGACCTTCGTCCTGAAGTTTGTCGGTGAAGTGCGCCTGACCCTGTGTTCGGCGCTGGATGCGACGATCGAGCGGATCTTCACAGCGCTGAACTTCTCGGCGATCGTGATCGATCTGACCGAAACCCGCAGCATCGACAGCACCACCCTGGGCCTGTTGGCCAAATTGTCCATTCTGTCGCGGCAGAAGGTCGGTCTGTTGCCGACCGTGGTCACCACCCACGAAGACATCACCCGTCTGCTGCAGTCCATGGGTTTTGATCAGGTGTTCAACATCGTTGACCGCCCGATCCCCTGCCCGGAATGCCTGACCGACCTGCCGTCGCAGGACCAGTCCGAGGAAATCGTGCGGATCAAGGTGCTTGAAGCACACAAGATCCTGATGGGCCTGAACGAGTCCAACCGCGAAGCCTTCCACGACCTGGTCAACGCCCTCGAGCGCCACTGATCCCCAATTGAAATGCGCTCAAATGTGGGAGGGGGCTTGCCCCCGATAGCAGTGTGTCAGTTATGAATAAGCTGACTGACACCCTGCCATCGGGGGCAAGCCCCCTCCCACAGTTGATCTATGACAGGCTTGAAACCGGCGCCCACAAAAAAGGACGGCACCCACTCAGGTGCCGCCCTTTTTGCTGCCTGCGCTTTTACAGCTTGGCCGACAACAACGCTTCAAGCTTCTCCTGGTCCCGCGCAAACTGACGAATCCCCTCCGCCAGCTTCTCAGTCGCCATCGCATCCTCGTTGGACTCCCAACGGAACTGCGCTTCAGTCATATGCACCCGCGCCTCACCGGCGTGCCCTGGCGACAACTTGCGCTCCAGCTTGCCTTCATCCGCCGCCAGCTTCTCCAGCAGGTCCGGGCTGATGGTCAGGCGATCACACCCGGCCAGTTCTTCAATCTGGCTCAGGTTACGGAAGCTCGCACCCATCACCACCGTCTTGTAGCCGTTAGCCTTGTAGTAGTTGTAGATGCGCGTCACCGACTGCACGCCCGGGTCATCGGAACCGGTGTAGTCGTTGCCGTTGGCCTTCTTGTACCAATCGTAGATACGGCCCACGAACGGCGAAATCAGAAACACACCCGCCTCGGCACAAGCCACAGCCTGGGCGAAGGAGAACAGCAGCGTCAGGTTGGTCTGGATGCCTTCTTTTTCCAGCTTCTCGGCGGCACGGATGCCTTCCCAGGTAGAAGCGATCTTGATCAGCACACGGTCACGGCTAACGCCGGCTTTGTCGTACAGATCGATCAGACGGTGCGCACGCTTGAGAATCGCGTCTTCGTCGAACGACAGACGGGCATCCACCTCGGTGGAAATACGGCCCGGTACGACTTTGAGAATCTCTTGACCCACCGCCACGGCAAAGCGGTCACTGGCCAGGCCAACGTCGCCGTTGCAGTCCTGCACACACTCATCCAGCAGCTTGGCATAGCCTGCGATCGACGCGGCCTTGAGCAGCAGGGAAGGGTTGGTGGTCGCATCTTGCGGCTTGAGCTTGGCGAGGGTAGAAAAATCGCCGGTATCGGCTACGACGGTGGTGAATTGCTTGAGTTGTTCCAGCTTGGAAGTCATGGGCGTGCTCTGTCCTGTGGGTCTGTTGACATTACCCGAGCGCTGGCAGGCGCTCAAGGGCGCAAATGCGTTAGGTCGTTTGCGCGGGGCAACAACCTGAAAACAGCCGTTTAAATACCGGCCGTACTGCTCAATAGGAGGCCAGAATCGATGGCAGGTTCAACCCAACTGCCCGATAGCGCCTCCACCGCCACCGATACCTCCCCTGACACACACGGCACCCAATGTGGGAGGGGGCTCGCCCCCGATAGCAATATATCCGTCAACCCAAAACTACCTGACCCCCTGCAAGCCAACCAGTCACCGCCCCTCCAACAATTCCCCCGCCTGATCCAACAACGCCAACGGATCCGCCGCCTTATGAATATCCACCGACAACAACTGCCTGAACTTGCGCGCCCCCGGGAAACCAGTGCCCAGCCCCAACACATGCCGCGTAATGTGATGCATCGTCCCACCACTGGCCAAATGCTCAGCGATATAAGGCCGCAACTGCGCCAACGCCTCCGCCCGGCTGATCACCGGCGCTTCACTGCCAAACAGCCGCTGATCCACCTCCGCCAGCAGATACGGATTGTGATAAGCCTCCCGCCCCAGCATCACCCCATCAAACGTCTGCAAATGCTCCTCGCACTGCTCCAACGTCTTGATGCCGCCATTGAGATTGATCTCCAACGCCGGAAAGTCCCGCTTCAACTGCGCCGCCACGTCATAACGCAACGGCGGAATGTCGCGGTTCTCCTTGGGCGACAACCCCTCCAGAATCGCAATCCGCGCATGCACGGTAAAACTGGTACAACCGGCGTCCTTCACCGTCCCGACGAAATCACACAACTCGGCATAACTGTCCCGCCCATTGATGCCGATACGGTGCTTCACCGTCACCGGAATCGACACCGCATCGCGCATCGCCTTCACACAGTCCGCCACCAGGGCAGGGTGCGCCATGAGGATCGCGCCGATCATGTTGTTCTGCACCCGGTCGCTGGGGCAGCCGACGTTCAGGTTCACTTCGTCATAACCCGCGGCTTCGGCCATACGGGCGCAGGTGGCCAGATCAGCCGGCACACTGCCGCCTAATTGCAGCGCGAGCGGGTGCTCGGCTTCGCTGTGGCGCAGGAAGCGCTCGTGATCGCCATGGAGGATCGCGCCGGTGGTGACCATTTCGGTGTAGAGCAGGGCGTGTTTGGAGAGCAGGCGTAGGAAGAACCGGCAGTGGCGGTCAGTCCAATCCATCATGGGGGCGACGGAGAAGCGACGGGAGAGTGGGGCGGTTTGTAGGGGCATTGGATATCTGGATCAACGAGACGAATGGCGCAGTTTATCAGGGATATATCTGAGGCGTTGGTGTGGTGTGCGCCTGTCACGCCACAACTTGCTGAGAGGGCGTTGCATCATGTGAAAAATGACGAAAATCTAAAGATAATAGTTTTGTCATTAAAATCCACTCCTTGCTAATCGGCCGGACTAATCGGATCTACCCTCTATAGCCCACTGCAATGCGGTAGTGGCTATAAGCCAGTATTTTATAAAATGCTCCAGTTCGCTGTACTTAAGTTGCTTTTTCAACTAGGCGGATAAAAACAGCCAAAAGAGGTCATGCGTGTAGCGCAGTCCGTCGCAGCGCGTCCGTTTTGATGCTGTTTGATGGTCATTAATAAAATTCTTTTCGCTTCCTAAGCGTGGATAAAGGGAGCATAACTAGGCGAGATTTAAATCGGAGAGAAAATTTTTGCGAATCGGGGCGCTATCGTTATTTTTTTAAAAAGCTCTGGATTATACGCTCAAGCATGGTGGCGGCCGCACAGAATAATAGCTGGATGTTAGCTGGCTAACAAAAAGCGACTGGTTTTGGAAAATCCTGTTACATCATCGTAATAGTTGCTTGAGGTTTTATAATGAGAAATTACAGAGTTTCCGTTCGTGCCAGCGTTAGTTTTCTGTTTGTAATAGGCTTGCTTATTGCTTTGGGGGGTATTTCATTAGTTAAAATGAAAGACCTTAGAGCTGGCATGGTTGCCCTCCAGACAGATGCGATGGCAAGTGTGATCTTGGCTAATGAAATAAGTATTTCGACGTTACGGGTCCGGCTTGAAGCAAGACGTCTCATTGCGCAAGATGACCCTCAAGCCAAAGTCCTCACTATTGAACGCCTTAAAACTGCGCGAAATAATATGCTCAAACACACAGCTGATTATGCGCCATTGGCAACAGGCAAAGCGGAAGAAGATATTTATCAGGGGGGTGAGTGACTCAGTACAAAAATTTTCAAGTCAGTTGGATACGGTGCTTGATTTAAGCCAGAAAAACGCCAAGAACGAGGCTATTGCTTTCTCCGATGCGAATATTGTTCCGGTTACGCAAGCGTTGCAAACGGCAGTTGATAGTCTTGTAAAGCTAAATATCGAACAAGCGAACAGTTTAGGCGTAAGCGCAGCAGAAGCTTACCAAAGTGGTTTTGTATTTGTTGTTGTGATCATCTTGATTTCTACAGTTATTACAGTGTTTCTCGCCGTAACGTTAATACGGAGTATCGTCAATCCTCTTAAAGAGTTGTTGTCGGTCAACGATAAAATTGCTGCAGGTGATCTGCGAGGCGATATCATTATTTCCGGAAAAGATGAATTCTCAGACCTCCAGCAATCTACGCTTGCAATGCAAAAAAACTTGCGACAGACCATCGGGCTCATCAGTAATTCATCATTGCAACTGGCCTCGTCGGCTGAAGAGATGAACTCTATTACCGTCCAGTCCAGTGATGGTTTGGGTCGTCAAAATCAAGAAATTGAACAAGCGGCAACCGCTGTTAATGAAATGACAGCAGCGGTCGATGAAGTCGCCCGCAACGCCGTCGCAGCGTCTGGCGCAGCCAGGGAATCCAATGAATCCGCTGTTCGCGGATCGCAGCGGGTTGCCAGTACGGTCAGTGCCATCGAAAAGCTTAGCTCTACAGTGCTTCAGACCAGCGCCGACGTGCAGCGTCTGGCAGGGCAATCGCGTGACATCAGTAAAGTGTTGGCAGTCATCCGTACCATTGCAGAGCAGACCAATCTTTTAGCACTCAATGCTGCAATAGAAGCAGCTCGGGCGGGTGAGCAAGGTCGTGGCTTTGCGGTAGTGGCCGATGAAGTCAGAGCATTGGCCCACCGTACCCAACAGTCAACTGAAGAAATCGAAAAAATGATTGGCGCGATACTGCAGGGTTCCGAACAGGCCACTAAGTCTATGCAAGAAAGTTGCGATGGCGCGCAAAGCACGCTTAATGTAGCGCATGAAGCAGGAACGGCGTTAACCGAAATTGCGCACGGCATCAGAGAAATTAACGAAATGAATACGCTGATTGCTACGGCATCTGAAGAGCAGGCGCAAGTTGCCCGTTCTATTGATCACAACCTTGTTAGCATTCGTGACCTGTCCATTCAAAGTACCGAGGGTGCCCACCAGACATCCTTGGCAAGTAGCGAGCTTTCGCGACTGGCCATCGAGATGAACACGGTAGTTGCAAGATTCAAGATGTAAATCAGTCAGTGTGGCGTCTCTTAAGTAGTCTCCGACCTGGGCTTGCGTCGGTCGTCCATCGCTAACCTCTTCAAGCCGCTGACATCTCAGCGGCCGGACGTGGAGGCCCGAACCAGCTGAAGCGCTCAATCGCCTATAAACATTTATCTTATGGCGGCTGTGCGCTAGCGCATGCTCAGCTTCGTTGTGACGCAGGAAGCGGTCGTGATCGCCATGGGAGATCGCGCCAGTGGTAACCATCTCGGTGTGGAGCAGGGCGTGTTTGGAGAGCTCGCGTAGGAAGAACCGGCAGTGGCGGTCCGTCCTGTTCATCATGGAGGCGACGGAGAGCTGGGGGAGAGTGGGGCGGTTTGTAGGGGCATGGGGGGATCTGAGTCAACGAGGCGAATGGTGCGCAGTTTATCAGGGATGGGGCGTCGGGAAGCAGTTCGTACCCTTCACCATTTCGAACGGGGGCGTTGCTGTGTGTGAAATATGCCCAGGATCTGTAGGCGATCACCGCGCACCCGGTAGGGGATTAGATAAGACCAGTTGGGTACAGCCCATTCCCGAGTCTGTTTAACCCGACCTTCACGGCCCATTAAGGGAAACTGAGCGAGTTTGTCGACGCTGGCGAAAATGGCGTCGGAGAAGTCGTCGGCCGCCTTGGGATTTTCGAGAGCAATGTAGCTTGTTTCATCTTCCAGATTCTTGAGTGCTTTTTAAGCCACTCAACCCTCATTCCGGCTCCAGCGCCTGGCGCGCATGGCCACTACTTGATCATCGGTGGCAAATTTGCCTTCGTCTGCGTCTTTTACCGCCAGTTCGATCTGAGCGGTTAGCGTTTTTTCGTGCTCAATGTAGTCGCGAAGAGCGTCCATCGCCAGGTAGCTCGCTGTCTGACCATTGGATTTGGCCAGGTCAGCGAGAGAGTTGGATAGGTCTTCCGGCAGGTTTAAGAATATCCCAGTCATGGCGGCCTCGATGGTGGACGGATGTTGGGCATCTTACACCGTGAAGCGTCGGGTTGAATCAGCAGGCCGTCGCGACATGTGCCCGGGGGTGAATCGTTTGCTTTTCCTCTGCCAGCTCAAAGCTGGGTATCGTGGTCTGATCCCGATATTGCTACGAAAACAGGCCGCGCAGGCTTGAGCGCTTAAATGCGGAGCGGAGCTGGATGAACCTGTTGCGATCAAGCGCGCAAACCGCAAGGGTGGCAAGCTCAAAGAGATGACAGATCGCTACCTAGTCGAAGTTCAGAACGCAAGAGTCTATCTCGCGCAGTGACAGCAAGATGGAGGTGTTCAGCTTCGGCGATCCGTCACCCGTGCCTAACGGGCGCGAGGTGTTCGATTATCTGGGTTGTCCGCAAATAACCAGAGTCTACGTACCCATCTGAATACAGCTCGTTGGTAATGGCTAATAGAAATCACTACCGTTGTTCAGCCTCAATATGCATAAATGCATTTTTTTGTTGCTGTCTTGTCTGTATGTGCATACAGTATCTGTACGGCATGATGAAGAGTGCAGAAGGCGGAGATTTTTGTTCGTTGAGCTTCTCAGAAACAGAAAACTTGAGAGCTGAGGCCGTTCGTCAGAGCGTAGTAAGGTGATGGGATAACCAGCCGTTCATTTTACTGAGATATGAGAGATTTTGTACTGGATATAGCGAAAAGGAAATTCACTATGGCTAATGACGATACGATTTATCTACCACCAATTGTAATCAACGATATCAATAAATATGAGCCTCAGATATTCGGAGGAGATGGTGGTGACAGTGATTTTTCACATAGTCACACCGGACAACTCATTAACGTTGCAACGCGTACTTATGTACTTAACACATACCCCCCTATGATTTCCCAGAACGTTAAGGACCAGGAGGCGAGCTTTGCGACGAATCTTCAATCTATGCCAGAAACTATTGCAAAAACTATTGCTTTAATAGAACAAAATGAAGGCGGCCCCGCGAGCGAAGTTGAGAAAATCGAACAGCATATTCGTTCTGTAGATACGCTAATCGCTCAAAAAGCACAGGCGTCTGCTGCTCAAAAAGTGATTGCCGATAAGTACTACTATGGAGACTTCTTCCGTTTCCCGACTATGCAATTTATTAAAGATGCAATCAGCGGGAGCAAGACAAATTACCCTCCGGATAAAAACTATAAAGAATGGTACGCCTCACTTGAGGCTGCGTATGCTGCAAAATACAGCAACCGCGAGATCGATTATTTGAATGCCCTGAAGCAGAACCTTCAAGCACAGGCTAATCAAGCACGCGCAGACGCCGAGGCAAAACGTATTGCCGATGAGGCGGCCGCAGCAGAGGCTGCAAGGGTAGCCGCTGAAGCCGCAGCGCTTAAAGCTGCTCACACGTTCAGGCTTCCCGGAGCCGGTGCTACGCAACTGAGTGCGGCAGCAGGCTCTATTGCAGTCACGGCAGGTTCAGGCGTTACGTTGGAGGCGGCGATTCAAGCGGCTAAGGTAGCGCTGGGTACAGTTGTGAGTGGGGTCACGGCAGTCGGTATTGGAGCTTTGACGTATTCAGAGTCCCTTGGCAGCGGGGAGCTGCCAGCGACAATGCTGGACCTGCCAGCTAAGGAACTGGCGCCTAGCTTGCCTGATAATCTTCTCGAGGTAGCGGCGGCAGGTGGGACGGTTGATGTTCCATATCGGATTTATGGTGATCAATCGAAGTATTCGGTAGTGGCCACCCAGGTCACTGGTGGACTAGCCCCCACTGTTCCGGTGAGAGCATTGGTGCTTGATCCTGTGGCCAACGCCTATACGTTTACTACAACCGATACACCGCCGATCACCCTGACATTTCCAATTGCTGCACTAGGTGATAGTTCAACAGCGACCCCAGCGCAATCAGTGGAAAATCCGGTATACACCGGCATCACGCTGACGCCAATTGAGGTCAAAGCTGAGCCGTTTCCGATTGCCAAGCAGTTGTCCATCCGAGATGGTATCTACGTGTACCCCGCAGATTCGGGTTTGCCGCCGATTTATGCGGTATTTAGTAGTCCGTACGAAGGCGCTACCACCAAAGGTGAACACAGCGGACGGATGTACAATCCTGATAAAGCCGGAGGGCCAACCCAAGATCTTGATTGGACAACGGCAACGGTGACTCAGGAAGGTATTGATCTGGTTAAGTTGCATACGTCACGATTCGATCCATCAGACGCTAATAAAATTATGCTTGACCGACTTGAGAAAATTTTGAGTGGTCAGATATCTATTACTGATATTGATAAACGTTTTTACACACATGAAATTCGAGAGCTCGAGCGGTATAGGGCATTGGGAGTCGCAGATGGTGGGAAACCGAATGATGATACCATCTGGAATAGTGCCCATACTGCTACCTTGGAGGACTATAAGCTAAAAGACGGATTTAACTTATTTTACACGCCAGAAGCGATAGAAGCTGACGACGCGCAAGTAGAGAGGGAAGAAAAATGAGTGTTATCACTAAAATAGTGCAATCGGAAACGCCCGAAGATGTCATTCTTTTCGCAACTCGGAGTGAAAGTGGCATCTCATACCCAAGATTAGATGGGCTGTACAGTCGAAACGGATGGATCAATATTGGCAATAATCTTGAGCTTATGAAATTGGTTCACAATATGGCGCTAGAGGGATTGGTTTTATATAAAGACTTAACCCTGACAAAAGGGCCAAACTGGAGAAGCCCTACATTCTTGACTGAGAATAAATACACTTTTGATTAATATATAGGCCTGCAGAAGAAAACCCAGCTCAAGCTGGGTTTTCTTTTGCCTGGACATTGAAGAATTATTCCTCTCCGTATGCTGGATGCAATTGATGCTTGTGCTTTTTAGGCATGCTCAAATGGGTCATGGGCATGAGATTTTATTTTCGGAGTTATCGGGGCAGACCCTGAGGAATCCGGCGAATACCGGATTTATGGAGTCCTATTGATGAGCAAACGTAAGCGCGGAACCCAACTGACCACCGTTCTGCCAGCTTCTGAAAGGGAGATACTCCCGCCCGAATCCGGCCCGGTCGAGGCATTCACCTTCGGCGATCCGGCGCCCGTGCTCGATAGCAGGGAGATCCTCGACTATCTGGAGTGCTGGGCCAATGGCCGTTGGTTCGACACACCGATGTCGATGGACGGCCTGGCCAAAACCACTCGCGCCAGTGTGTACCTGCAGTCCGGTCTCAACTTCAAGCGCAACATGCTGGCCCGCACATTCGTTCCTCACCGGCTGCTGAGCCGTCAGGCCTTTGAGCAGTTCGCCTTGGACTGGCTCTGGTGCGGCAATTGCTACTTGGAAAAGCGCAACAACATGTTGCGTAACACCATGGGCTTGCTGCCGCCGTTGGCGAAGTACATGCGTCGAGGCGTCGACATGGAAACCTATTACCAAGTGCGCGGCTGGAAGGATGAGCACGAGTTTGCACCAGGTTCGATTTGCCACCTACGTGAGGCCGATATCAATCAAGAAATTTATGGGTTGCCGGAGTGGCTGGCTGCGCTGCAGAGCGCACTGCTCAACGAGAGCGCCACGCTATTCCGCCGCAAGTACTACAACAACGGCAGTCACGCCGGATTCATCCTGTACATGACCGACGCGGCACAGAAGGAAGAGGACATCGACTCATTGCGCACCGCGCTGAAGAACTCGAAAGGGCCTGGCAACTTCCGAAACCTGTTCGTGTACGCGCCCGCTGGCAAGAAGGATGGCATCCAGCTCATTCCGGTGAGCGAGGTGGCCGCAAAGGACGAATTCAGCTCGATCAAGAACATTAGCCGCGACGATCTGCTCGCGGCGTTGCGCATTCCACCCCAGTTGATGGGCATCGTGCCGCAGAACGCGGGCGGTTTCGGGTCGTTGCGGGAGGCTGCTGAAGTTTGGGCGGTCAACGAACTGGAGCCGTTGCAGGCCAGGCTGGCCCAGGTAAACGAGTGGCTGGGTGAAGAGGTTGTCAGCTTCAAGGAATTTGAGCTTCCAACGGGGTGAAAGTAGTACCCCCGCGCAGTAAACGATGCGACGAGTTGTAGGGGGAGCATGGATAATTTAGGGAACTGAAGCGTCGTGGCATCATGTGCAATGACTTCTTGATCGAGGACGACGCGGACAGACCGCTGCCTGATTTGATGTCAAAGGGCCCACGGCTCGCTATGATGGCTATTCACAGCGCCGGGAGGGCCTATGCCAGTCATCGAATTGTATTCAAAACGTAGGAAGCGTGAGCTCGGTCTTGAGCCTGATGTCTACAGCTACGAAAACTTCAATGCCAACCTCCGAGCTCAAATATGCTATGTGATCGGTGATGTACTTGGTATTCAGAATCAAATCGAGCTCGAAAGAAACTATGGAAATATCTGCGTGATCCTGCGGCGGGAGTATGGGGTCTACAAGCTTGTGGAAGGTCTCCATGTCCGGGCTTCAGTAATTGATGAGCTTGTCCAGTTTATATCATTCGAACAGGATGTTGACAGAGTTCTTGATGCTATTGAGCTCTGCTTCGTAACTGCGGAATCCTATAGAGGTAATTCCTATATATACCGATATCCTCAGGAAGATACTGGCGCCTACATTGATGGGTGTGTTTCTGAGTTAAATACTCGATTTAAAGAGCATGGTAAGGGATACGAAGTAACTGACGCAAAAGTTATTAGAATTGACTCCGAGCTTCTTCATACAGAAGCGGTCAAACCCGCCATAAGCTTCCTGAATCAGTCTGAATACGCGGGCCCAAGGGATGAGTTCTTTGGCGCATACGAGCACTATCGGCACAACAACCTCAAAGAGGCCCTGAATGACGCGCTGAAGGCGTTTGAAAGCACTATCAAAGTTGTGCTGGAACTGCGTCGCTGGGAGTACGATAAAACTTCACCGGCTAAGAAGCTTTTGGGCGTGCTGCTAGCTAATAATTTTTTGCCCTCGTATCACCAGAACCATCTGAACGCTCTCTCAACGTTGTTGGAAAGCAGTGTTCCAACAATCAGGAATAAGGAGGGCGGGCACGGGCAAGGCTCTGAGGTCTCCGAGGTAGAGCCTGAGATTGCTGCATACGTTTTGCATATGACCGCATCGGCAATCGTGATGTTGTGCAGCCTGGAGAAAAAGACCGCCCCAACCGCACCTGACTCGTGATGCCCTGCTCGTACGCTAGGGTGTGAGCCATCGCTCAGACGAGGATGGCGGCGCTAGGATGGTTGTTCTGAGCTTGAATAAGTGTGCAATGCCATCATATAAACCGCCGTTTAGGCGGTTTTTTTATACAGGGAGATTAAATTTAGCGCTGCTGATAACCGGTTCACAGGTCTATTGTTCTGATAGTTTGCTAGCGGTTGATTAGATTTATTATTTTTGTTTTTCGTGGGTGGGGTTAGGTGGTAAGAATTTTCCATCAGGAAATATACTCTTCGAGATTTTCCATGTCTTCTGATGTAACTCATAATTTGATTCTAGATTTTTGCAAAGAAGCTCATATGTTGTTTCTGCCTGGTTAAGTGCGGTGTGAAAAATAAGTGGGCCAAGACGTCGCTTAATTTCTTCAATTGGCATTTCGACTCCGATTATATTGTGTTTCTCAAGAGCAGGCTGAAGAGTACTTACGTGAAAGTTATTTCTCAAATCCATGCTTATTATGGTTTGGTTGAAACGCTCCTGCTCTATCGTCAAAGCGAGGAGGTGACCGATTTCGTTTGTCTCTGAAAAAAAGTTCAAGCCCTCGAAGTCGATACGAACATCTTTATACTCTGGGAATTTTATTGCCTGCATAGAGAATGCTCGATCAAGAGCTAATTCATATTGGTCAAATAATTTTTTCATTTGATGCATGGCGTTGTATTGCCTGATTAAAGTAAATAGGCATGCATCTAAAGCGCTTTTTCTTTTATTCAGCTTCGCCTGCTTGTCCTCATGCTTCCTGAATAAATACGCAAAATAAGAACCGGAAAATGCGCCAAGTCCAGCAGAGAAAAAGGGCCATAATTTATCCGTCAAGGGAGTGATGGATTTTTCAACAGCAAGGCTGGAAAAGTACCAAAGAATTAAAGCCGCCAAGCCTGTAAGAATACCCATCCATATGGGGTCATAACTTCTTAAATTTCTCATAGCATTCCTTTGGTTTAATTTTGCAGCGTGCCTGAGCAAGCATGGAGGGGCGGTCGACCTGACATAAGTGGGACTTTAAGCGAATAGCGTTTTGCCAACCAGCATCTGTTGGCAGTGTCACGCTTGCCCTGCCAGAGCGGCGGCGCCGGGAATCGGGGGACTGACGTGCCACTAGGCGAGGTGACATGCTTCATCACCCGGCGCGCGCCGTCGTCCCCCCACCTCGCCTGCGGGCTAAATGGGTCGTTTTTTCTGCGCACCTGCGGACCATTCACAGCGGCCCAGGCTGAGGCACTGCTCGTCGTTTTAGGGAGGCTAAAAGCCTGCGGAACCCTGCGAAGGTGGGTAGTTTTCGCAAAACTCACAAACGCGCATGGGCAGCCGGTCCAGTTGGTGCCTCGGGAAAAGGGTTAGGTTTTTTTGAGTGGGGCGTGTTCGGACTGGAAGTCCCGTATTTGCTGGGCTTGAGACCTAACTTTGATGGGTTAGGCTGGGTTAGGTAAAAAGTTAGGAGTTTGTAACTATCTGTTTTTAAAGAAATTAAGATATTGAATATTTAACATCAATAAAAGTTAGGTAATTACCACTGCTAACCAGAAGCTAACTTTGTCAATCCTTCCCAAACCCGCACCAGACAAGGCTTTCATAGCATCTAGCAAAAAAACTAACCCTCCTAACCTGTTTCCCGTGGGTCAACATGAAAATCTTGAATGTACCTAGGCCGAGGGATCTACTGACGCCGCATGGATGATTGCGCGCTCCTCATCCGTCTCACATTCGCGCGCGCTATCTTCAGCACTGCGTTAGATGTTGCCAGTTGTTGAGGTTGCTGGGGTTGGAGCTACAGGCACTAACGATCAGCATTGCAGCGCGACACAGCGCATACCAGCCCTGGCGGTGGTGGTTTCCACAGTGCCAAAAAAAGCCCCCACCCTGGCTTAGATGCGGCGGCCTTTTGAACATAAGCGGAGTATTATGCATAGGGGTGTAACAGCACACCCACCATACCCCTCGGGAAAGCCTACCAAGGAAGAAAAATGTCACGAAGAATCTTAGAAACCCGCGAAATCGAATCCCATGAAGTGAAAGAGTTCCAGGAAGCAGACTGGGAAATCTTGTCTGTTGCACCAGGCACAAGAAAAGACGGTACCGCCTATTTCCTTTACAGCATGGCCAGGTTTTCCGAATTCGGTATGTTCGAAGAGGACTGATTTTGTTCGCTGCGCTATTGGACCTACCGGGACCTACCCAGCTCCAGCGCTACACGTCACGGGACCGTGCAGGCTACGCATACGAACGGTGAAAAGGAACTGGGCAAATCAGGTCGCGAAGTGGCACCGTGTGGCTCACACGTGTTCTGAACGCAAAGAAAAATCCCAGGGCTCTCACGGGCGCTGGGGTTTTTCTTTGGGCGTTAGACCGGCCGGCTTCGCTGGATATCGGCGCCGGTATTGCAACGCATTAACGAAGATCTACGAGGCGCCTAATGCCCTTCGGGCAGGTCGAGGTCCGCAAGACCATTAGGTGTAGTTTCCACGAAGAAGCGAAATCGGGGACGCGTTAAGAAGCTGCAAACCTTTCTCGGTAAGCAAAACATTCTTCGAGAGAGAAGAATAATGCTTGGAGGCTCTCAAATAATCAGCAGACTCAAGCCATTCAACACAGCTGGTGACGAACTCATAAACCTCAAATTCGACTTCATCAGCTGGTATCTGAGAGTGATTAACAATTTTATAAGCCGGACCTTTCACAAGCCCAAGTAAATGCGCATCGACATCAATGGGCATAGGAAACGCAGCTGCCAGCGATTCAAAAATACCGTTTACTACACTATTAAAACGATCTCTATTTTGCAATTCCATCAGAAAACTCCCTATGCCGATGTTGGCAAAGGGAGTGTACTCGCAATTACTCCCGGCTGGCCTTTCGGATCAGCTTGATCAGACTGGCCTTTTTGGTATCCGACTTTTCATAGCGAGCCAGCTCAACCAGATACTCCTGCGCTGCATCGCCCGCGGCCTCGGCGAGTGTCGCATAGATCGCACTGCGTTGAAGGTCGGTCGTCGCGCGCTCGGCGCACTCAATCAAAGACGCCACATCTACGTTGCCTTCATTTGCCATGCTGACTCCTCGTATTGCGGGAAATGACCTGCAAAGCAAGCCCTGGTCAGCAAAGGATAAGCGTAAAGCTCCTAGAGCAGATAGGAGGGTGGAACTATCGCTCGTGATAGGTGACGTGGTATGAAAGTGGTACAGGTTTGTTTGAGTGAGGCCGGAGGCGGCAGATTATAAGGTCTATAAGTTTAGTCGTTCCAATCCATCACCGAAAGAAGCAGACATTCAGGACCTTCAAAAGGGACGGATTTATCCTTTTTTGTTCGTTCCTGTGGAGAGAAAGTGTCCCTTTCTACGTACCCTGCTACGGCTTGCGGCCGGGCTTGAATTAACGCAAAACGAATTTCCTAGGCTGGTTCAACGCTTACGTATGGTGGAAGCAGATTTACCACGGAGCCAGATTGAGGCTCAATCCAAATTTGCCGCATGTGGGCACCGAGGCCATCGAAACGAAGGACGATCTTTCTTCCGTCACTGAGAAGGAACTTATAGTTGCGACCTAGCATGAAGCTGATCATATGATTTCCTTGTTCAAAAACGCGAAAACAGCATCTCTTAAGTGTCGTGGCCCGAGTTTATTGAGGCCGGGGCTAGGGCCAACTGAACTCCACTAGAGTCGTGTGATTTTCTTAACTAGCGCACCTGGTGCTGTCCAGGTCTGGATTTCGCTGGGTTCCCCTTGATCAATGCTGGAAACCAAATAGAGAATGTCCCCTAAAGCATCGTCTACCTTTAACCGCCCTTCGCTGACAGCTATAAGTGCTTCCCTCAAAGCAGATTCCATGTTCTCTAGCGTTTCGTCATCAAGTGCAGACTTGCGAACAGTGTCCATATCGATATCTCTGGGCTGAGCACGATTATCATGCTCATCTACGTCCTTAGCCCCGGATTTTTAGGGCCAGGGCTTGGGCACAGCGGTGCGAAATTTCCTGTTTACCGCTTCAGGTAAATGGCCTTGTTCGCGCTATTGCGGCGCAACCACACGGCGATTTCCAAGCGCTCAACCTCTTTTCGGAAACTTCGGCCAAGCGATTTACGGTCACCACCACTCAGACGATTCCAATCCTCGTAACCCAAAACGTCATCGAGTGTAAATTCAGCGTTTTTTTCGATTGCTTCTACCCCACGTATCGCCACGTGAAGGAAGGCACCAAGCGATTTGCTTTCTAAATCAGGGTCATCGAGGGCTTCCCGCAATATGTCGTCGATAGCGCCCTCAACCGTTGAGCCATTCTTTTTAGCTTGAGTGAGTAAGGCGAGGAGTAAATCCTCTTTGATCTGGATATTGACTAGCATTTTCGGGGATCCTCATCGAAATTATTTCATGCATGAATATAAATGAGTGATAAAATGAGCGCAACTCATTTTAATAATGAGTGCCACAGGATGGCTTCTCCCCTGATCTGCCGTATAAAAAATGGTGACTCAAATACCCAACGAATCGCCGCTTGATCGACAGTCAAGTAGGGCTTGCCGTGATCAAGACAGGCTTGGCCAAGGTTGGGTTGCACCGTCTCAACATAGCCGATTGCCGCCACCACCCTGGCTACCAGAGTGGAAAAAAGGGCGGACGTATTTATTTGTAGGATCGACCGGCCGCTTTTGGCCGCTATCTGCCTGATGCCTATGGCGGCTAGTCAGGTCGGAGGTATGGGCCGAATGGGGGCCAGTGGTACATAAATGGTACGAGATAAAGATGAATCAGCTGTAGGTCTTTGTTTTAAAGGCTCTTTGGTTCAGTAGTTCCAATCCATCATGGGGGCAACGCTGAAGCGGCGGGAGAGTGGGGCGGTTTGTAAGGACATGGGAATCTGAGTCAGCGAGGCGAATGGCGCGCAGTTTATCAGGGATGCATCTTGGGTGTTGGGGAGGCGTCATTCGCGACTTTTATTATTTTAGCCGTTTGAAAAGCGCAGGCAAATTATAGAAAACTGGACCTCTTTATCGCTGCGCTTTCAAAAACCGCCCATCGTGATCCGCCACTGGAAGGCGAGCTGAGTCGTACTTCCCAAACAACCTATAACGATTTATCGCGATTTTGTCGTACATCCAATCTCGCAGTGCTATTGGGATGATTCGCGCAGCCGTTAACCAGCGCCACTGAGCACTCAGGCGCGCCAGAATCTCGAACATCGCCTCGGAACGCACGGACACTCTGCCATTGGAAATGAGCACAATGGTGTTGAATTGGTCCTGCGGCAGCCCCGCCCACTTTAATAGTGTTTGACCTTCCGGTGATTGAACCGCTGCGAGCTGAATTCGATGAGCATGGTCATGGTGAATAATGAACCGTGCCCACCCGTTGCAAAGCTTGCAGGTGCCGTCGAAAAGCACAGCTGTGTCGTCCGGTAGTAAGAGTGGGGCAGGGGATTCGGGTTGGATGGTCATTGGTCTAGCCGTACCTCAAAGATAAAGTATCGCTGACAGATGTCATTTTGCTATCGATTTTATAACTTAACGATCTTTAAACTTTCATTGCCTCTGCAACTGTTCAACTAATCTGGTTCAGGGTTGGCAGGATATGACAGGGAACGTTGCCGGGGCACCCCCGTGTCGTTGGCGTTCGCTCTACCTCATAAAGTTGTTCAATTCTCATAATGAAATGAAGCAGGCCCGCACCGGGCATCCTCAATGACGAGGTGAATATGAACGGACTTTTAAGAAATAACGCCCTGGCAACATTGGCATGCGTAGCGCTCCTGTCCATGTCTGGCATTGCACCGGCACAATCCGGTTCCATAGCGTCCAAAGATGCGGCAATCGCGGCTATACCGGGTGGATGTCCAAGGTTTGCCGAAGGCGCGCAAGTGGTGACGCCTCCCGCGCTCTACAGTCAGAACGGTGCGCTCGCGGTGAGCTTCTCCTACCAGCAGAGTGTTGATGCGCAGGGGCGTACGCTTTACTGCTTTATGACGCCCAATGGCTTGCAAAATCCTACGTTGCACGTACTGCCCGGTGACAAGCTGACAGTGGTGGTTACCAACAATACGCCTCAAGGCGTTAACCCGATGACGCTCAACCCGCCTAACTGCGGCGCCAAATTCATGAACAGCACATCGGTGAACCTGCACTATCACGGAACCAATACCGCTCCGACGTGCGGCGGGGATGAGGTGATCAAGACCATCATCAATTCCGGTGAAACCTTTACCTATACGCTGGATTTTCCCACCGACGAACCGCCGGGGATGTACTGGTATCACCCTCACGTGCATGGGATTTCCGAGCCGGTGGTTATGGGCGGGGCGACCGGCGCACTGATTGTGGACGGGATCGAGCGTTTTTTTCCGGGAATCGGAGCACTACCGCAACAGATCCTGGTACTGCGTGATCAGCGCCAGCTCAACGACCTCAAAGAGGGGCCGGGTAACTGTGGGGTCGCCGTGCCGTTCCACGACGTCACGGTGAATAATGTTCCGGTCAATTCATACGTAGATAAAAACGGCGTTTCTTTTGTCCCTTCCGTACTGCCGGTCTCGGCCGAACAGGCGCAATTTTGGCGAGTCGCCAATATTTCTGCCGATTCAATACTTGATCTGAGCCTCGTCTACGACAACGTCCCACAGACGCTGAACCTGATCGCCATCGATGGCGTTCCAATCAACTCGCAAGACGGCACCGGCGCCGCCGGTCAGAGCATTGCGGTTAACCATTTCCGTTTGCCGCCCGCATCGCGCGTTGAGTTTGTGGCAGTTATGCCTGCGGCCACTGTGCAACAAGCCAGACTGATGACCGCTAACATCAATACGGGCGCCGATGGCGATTGCAATCCGACTCGTCCGTTGATCACGCTTAACACCGTGCCGAACGCTGAGGCAAAAGTCGCCAGCGTGCCTGCGCGGCAGATTTCCGATGCGGCAGGGCGGCGCTTCGCCGGGCTGGCGCAAGCCGCTATCGCGGCGCAGCGCAATTTGTATTTTTCCGAAAACGCCGACCAGAGCGAGTTCTACATGACGGTTGACGGTCAGGCGCCCCATGTTTTCAACCCGGACGAGCCTCCGAGCATTACCACCACGCAGGGTTCGGTCGAACAATGGTCCGTGGAGAACCGCAGTACCGAAAACCACGTGTTCCACATCCATCAAATTCACTTCTATGTGCAGGGGCAGAATAACTTCGGCAAAGAGCCGCAGGCGCCCGGGATTGTGGGCCAATACCTGGACACTATCGAGGTGCCGGCCTGGTCTGGCAGAAAGCAGGATCCGTATCCAAGCGTGTCGCTGTTAATGGATTTTCGCGGCGAGGTGGTGGGGGACTTTGTCTTTCACTGTCATCTGCTGGGGCACGAGGATCTGGGGATGATGAGCATCATTCGGGTGAATCCTGCGTCGGGGAAAGTGGCACAGGTGGGCGGGGCTTCGTTGCTGGGGGTGGGGGGTACGCATCATATGGCGCATTGACTGGTTTAAAGGGGTTAGGCGTGGGGGGAGTGTTATCTCCCTTTCCCGTGCCTTTTAACATCATGGTCAGTTCACGAAGCTCCATAGGAAACTTCTCACTCCTTTCTCAGCTTGCCCATCAGACGCTCCATCACTAACCTCATCAAGCCGCTGCAAACCCAGCGGCCGGAGGTGGAAGTCCGAACTGCTTAGGCGTTTTAACTCCCGTGAATATTTGGAGCTTCGCCCATGCACAACAACACACGCAGTGCTTCAACTGATCAAACCGCATCGTCCGTCGATCCCAAGCTTCAAGCCGCAGCCCACCGAGCAATCCATCATCACTTGCCCCTATCCGACGACGCTGCGCCCGCCGAGCGCCCGATCAAAAACCTTTTCCTCGTCAACCCAACCATCGACCCCGAAACCCTCCTGGCCAACGCCGCCGAAAACCTAGCATCCGCCAACGAAATGGCCGCCACCTTGGCGTTCGACCTCGACGACTCCCAGCGCGCCATCGCCCTGGGCATTCAGCAGTTGATCGAGTTGAGTTCGCTACTCGTTGACCGAGCCCAGGAACAAGTTGCGCCTGTAATTCAACCAGTCAAAGCCTGACAACCAACCCCGCCGCCTTACCCGAGGCGGCAACCTGAACCCATCCTGTCCCCCAGCAAAGTTTCATAATTCCCTGCGCCGTTGAGGTCTACGATTCCCTGCAAGCGAGGACCCCAGCGCCTCCAGCTCACAGGGAACTGAAATCATGATCTCGAACCTCGTCAAAGTCGCAATGATCACCGGCACGTTGCTGTTGAGCGCTTGTTCATCTTCACCCGCGGTGAGCAGTGATCCGTGCTTTTCAGGTGGATGCCAGGCGTTTGGGGACCACAGCCCCAGCAAAGCCGCCAGGATGAATTTTGGTGGCAGTGGGCTGGGGAGTAGTTATGGGGAGTATGGGGCGGGGTTGTTGCATGATGATTGATGGGGTGGTGGGTCAGTCAGTGGTGTGTTGACTGACCCATTGCTATCGGGGGCAAGCCCCCTCCCACATTGGAACTGTGATCGGCGCAAAATCGGCGGCGTTAGTTGCCGCCCTTCATGCGACGGGCGATGAGGTAGAGGCCCAGGCCGATGAGGGCCGTTACGGCGCCGATGTAGCCGGTGCTTGTCCAGCCGAGCCCGGCTGTAATCGCCATGCCGCCAAGCCAAGGGCCCAGCGCGTTCGCCAGGTTGAACGCCGCGTGGTTGGAAGCCGCCGCCAAACTTGGGGCTTCGTGGGCGATGTCCATCAGGCGGATTTGCAGCGGCGCGGCCATGGCGATCATGGTGCCGACCAGGCCGATGCCCAGCAGTACGCTCCACAGTGAGCTGGCAGCGAAGGTGAAGAAAATCAGCACGGCCATCGACCACACCATGATCCAACCCACGGCCCGAAACTGCAGGCGATCAAACAGCTTGCCGCCGGCAATGTTGCCGATGATGCCGCCCACGCCAAATGCTGCCAGGCCAAACGGAATCCACTGCGGCGAGACTTTGGTCACTTCCAGCATGGTCGGCGCCAGGTAGCTGAATACGCAGAACATCCCGGCAAAGCCGATCGCGCCGATGGACAGGGCCATCCAGACTTGAGGTTTGGTGAAGGCGCGCAGTTCTTTGCGCGGGTCGCTGCGTTCTTCGTCGTGGCGGTGGGGCACGAATTGCCAGACCAGGGCGATGGTGAGCAGGGCGATCACGCTGACCAGGGCGAACGCCGAGCGCCAGCCCAGGTGTTGGCCGAGGAAGGTGGCGATGGGGTTGCCCAGCAGCATGGCCAGGGTCAGGCCCATCATCACCCGGGCCACGGCGCCGGCGCGTTTGTCGGTGGGCACCATGCTGGAGGCGACCACGGCGGCGATGCCGAAGTAGGCGCCGTGGGGCAGGCCGCTGATAAAGCGGAAGGCCACCAGCGAGCCGAAGGTAGGGGTGAAGGCGGTGGCGAAGTTGCCCAGGGCGTAGAGGCCCATCAGCAACAGCAGCATGTGTTTGCGCAGCAGCTTGGCGCCGAGGATGGCCAGCAGCGGGGCGCCGACCATCACGCCGAGGGCGTAGGCGCTGATGGCGTGGCCGACTTGCGGTTCGCTCAAGCCCAGGTTCTGGGCGATGTCGGGCATCAGGCCCATAATGGCGAATTCGCCGGTGCCGATGGCGAACGCGCCCACGGCCATCGCCGCTTCCATTTTGGCGGCGCTGCGCGCGGGCAGCAGGTGCCCGGGTGTTTGCTGGATAGACATGGATCGCTCTGTTTGGATGAGGTGCACGAAAGACAGTCGCCGATGCTACGCAGGCGACTGTGAAGGTGTCTAGAACAGCCTCGAGCGCGAGAGTTCCGGGCCTGTGACCCCAGGTCGCGGCTGGCAGTCTTGACACATGCGCAATAAAAGCCGCGATTTAGCGGTGTCAATCGGCCAAACGGCGCATAAACGCTGTTTGGCGTGATATTCTGCGCGCCGTCCTGGTCTAGGCTTTCCTTGGTGCGTACACCCGTATACGTCCCAGCGGTTGGCTGTCGCCCAGGTAGCTGAAGCCAATAATGATAAGAAGTCAGCGCAGAAGGGACATAACAGTGAGGTCGATCCATCGGCCTTGTGTGCCCACCCTGCAGCCTTGAACAATCAGGGGCGGTGGGGCGGATGGCGTTTTATCATAGGTGCTACTGATGTTTAAAAAAGTAAACACTGCCCTGCTGGGGCTGGCTTTGTCGATGGGGATCACGTCCGTTCACGCGGAAGAGGCAAAGAAAGTCGATGTGCTGCTGATCGGCGGCGGCATCATGAGTGCGACCCTGGGTGTCTGGCTCAATGAGCTGGAACCGGACTGGTCGATGGAGATGGTCGAGCGCCTCGATGGCGTTGCCGAAGAAAGCTCCAACGGCTGGAACAACGCCGGTACCGGTCACTCGGCCCTGGCTGAGCTGAACTACACCCCGGAAGACAAGAACGGCAACGTTGAGATCCC
>Ga0105246_10000466_pt1 | contig 21786 bp, 20 predicted proteins | sample KBSM64metaG_FD_99694 | JGI IMG/M metagenome (GOLD analysis project Ga0105246, IMG submission 99694) | Miscanthus rhizosphere microbial communities from Kellogg Biological Station, Michigan, USA - KBS M6-4 metaG | ecosystem: Host-associated > Plants > Roots > Rhizosphere > Soil | place... | reverse complement strand
TAGGAGTGATAGTAGGTGTACTTGCTGTACAATTCTCCGCGGCGCGCACCGTTCACAACAATCCCGAGAACGTTGTTGTTGCATAGCGATTGCACGGCGCGCGTTACCGAATCGATGGTGGTGTGCCCGATGCGCACTACCAGCAGGGTCCCATCGCATAGCGTGCCCAGTAGATTGGCGTCGGCGGCGAACAACAGCGGGGGGCTGTCCATGATCACCCACTGAAACAGCGATGGCAGCCGGTCCATCAGGTGCTTGACTTCGCGCAGGTTCAGCAATTCGAGCGGATTGATCACCGCTTGTCCGGCCGGCATGATGTACAGGTTGGTTCCGGCGAGCCGCTTGATCACCTTGTGCAGCGGAGCTTGTCCAAGCAGGTAATCCGTGATCCCCGGGCCGCGATCGATTCCGAACATGGTGTGGATGAGCGGGCGGCGGAAATCGAAATCGGCGAGCAGCGTGGTGTTGCCCGCCAGATGCGCCTCGGCCAACGCCAGGTTCGCCGCGGTCAGGGATTTCCCTTCAGCGGGCGAAGCGCTGGTGACCACCACGGTGTGGATGGGCTGGAGGCTCTGCATGTGATTGAGCCGGGTCCGCAACGTGCGGAATTCTTCCATCGGAGCTTGGTGCGGGCGAGTGGCGTCAATCAGCAGGGAATCGGTAGCGGTGCGAAAAGGAACTTCTTCCACCAGTTCCAGTAAGCCGGCCAGATTCGCTCCCATTTCGACGCCGGGGGGAGGCGTAGTTAAGGGAGGCCGGGTTTCGCCGCTGGGGTGGACCACCGGGTTGGATTGGGCCACCGGCGGAGCCAGTTCCCCGCTTTTTTCCGCGCGGCGGAGCGCATCATGAACTCGACTCATTCTAAGTTATCCTCCGAATGCCTATACCGACTGCTTGTAGTAGTAAAAAGCTACCGATCCAGCCATCGTTACCGCCGCCATCAAACATGCGGTGGTCCATCCCAGCCAGGCGATACGCCTGCGGCGGCGGACGACGAAATCGTTCTCCAGCAGTGGAACACTTCCCAAAATTGCCATTTGAGTGTATGCACGCACGTCTTTCAAGTTTTTAAGTGACGTGTCTTTCATTTCGCGCGCGGCTGCCATGACTATGCCGAGCAGCAGTCCGAGTCCCGCGCCGACTGCGATGACCATCGGCCGCTTAGGCTCAGTGGGAGACTGCGGCAGCGAGGCTGCGTCCAGCAAATCCAGCCGTTCACCTTGCCCGCGGTATTCCAGGTTCTTAGAGATCTCTGCCGTGCTCAAACGCGCATCCAGATCGACATACTTCTTGCTGGCAATATCCCGCTGGCGCAGCAGATCGTCGTATTGCTGCTGTCCCAGTGGCGCCGAGCTGATCTGCGTCTCCAGCTTGTTGATTGAATCCTGCGTCTGTTTGATCTGCGCGTCCAGGCTCGCGACTTCCAGGACCCTCTGCTGGATGGCGGATTCCAGACGTTGTATGTTTCCGTTCACGTCGACCACTTGCATTTGCAACTGCCGGTTCACTGGTGAGGCAGCCACCACGGCGGGCGTCTTGGCTTCGGATTCTTCCTTCTGAAGATCCGCCTTCTGCTGCTTCGCCAGTTCCAGACGGCTCTTAAGACTCTGCACGTCCGGATACGTGTCCTTGAATCTCTGGCGAGCGGAGGCGAGCGCATCCTCCAGGGTTCGAACTTGGCGCTCGAGTTCCTGCATTCGCTCGCTCTTCATGACCGTGGGGCCGCTCTGCGGCACTTCCCTGGTCAGTTCCGCCTTATGAGCGTTCTCTATCTGCAGATTCGTTTCCAGCGAGAGCTTGTCCAGTTCAGCCCGATTTTTTGAATTGGCGAGATTTTGATAATTGGTCTGGAGCGTCTGCAGGTTCCGGTAGTTCACGTCGGTTTGCTCGGGTAGGCGTCCGTTGTTCTGAATGCGGTACTGAGAGATTTTATTCTCCAGCTCTTCCAGTTCCTTTCTTGCCCGGTCGGCCTCGTCCTTAAAGAACTGACCGGTTTCGGTGGTGACATTGGAGCGGTTGGACTGGTTCTCGGCAATGAAACGGCCCACCACGTCCTGAACTACCTTTTGCGCCAGTATCCGGTCCGAATAAGTAAACTGGACGGTGAAAGCCGGGACCGTCTTGGCGCCTGCCCCAGCCATCATGGGGATAATGTGAATGTTGCTTTTCATCACGTTATCGACTACATCCTCCATGGGCAGCCGCTTGCGCTCGCTCTTGTAGAGATCGAAATTATTGATGATATTGATGAGAACGTTACGGCTGAGCACCGTGGTAGCCATCGAATTGATCCGGTCGGCCAGATCGTTGGTAATCGACGACTGGACCATGTTCTGCGACACCTGCTGCGGAACGATCTTGACCACGGCGACAGAATCGTAGCTGTCAGGCCAAAGGTAAACTCCCACTACGCTCGCCACCAGCGTCAACAGAAAAGGCCCAAAGATCCAGCCTTTGTGGCGTCGCAGGATGTCGATGAAATCCTCGACGTCCAGAGCTCGTCGCGGTACGGTGAAATTCTCTGATGGTTGCATGCTAGGGAGTCCTTGGGGTGGCTATTTCACCAAGATGGTGTCGCCGTTCTCAAGCCAGATGTTCTGATCCACTGCGTCCTTCTTGCCCTTTACGAAATCCTTGTAGTTGAAATACAGGCGGTCGCCACCGCGCACGATGGTGATTTTCTTGGTATCCGCAAAGTCCTGAAACCCTCCCGTCAGGCCCAGCGCGTCGAAAACGCGGATAGGCGTCACTAAGGGGAACTTCCCGCCGCGGTTGACCTTCCCCGTGATGACGAAGGCCTTGCTGTTCACCCCCATGACCGAAACAGTCACCTCCGGATTGACGAGGGATTGGGAATAGGCTTCCTTAATCTGGGCGGTCAGCCGCTCGGGGGTCAAGCCTGCTGCCTGGACGTCGCCGATCAGCAACAACGTTATCTTGCCATCGGGCCGGACGTTCACCATCCGGGACAACTGATCTTCGCGATACACTTCGATCTTTAAAATGTCTTCGGGTCCAATCTGATAAGTGTGTGGGTCTACCGGCAGGGCTACGGTCTCGGTTCCCGAAGCGGTCACGCGGGGAGCATCCACCGCCTGAGGGATCGCGGGAGGGGCGTTTTTCCCGGACTGACCCCAGGCAGGAATACACGCTAGGGCTAGCAATACAAAAGGAATATTGATCTTGGCGGTTGCCATGCGCGCCTCCTCCAGCGTCGCCGATAAGTACTTTTTATTGTAAACCTTTATCATTGGGCCGCGCCAGACTTTACTGGTACCATTCGATTAGACTCCGAGGGTTGGAACGTGTCCAGTAACCACCGTACCGGAACTTTAAGCCTGATAGTAATCCACCCATGACCTACTACTTAGCCAAGACCGACCCCGACACTTACTCTATCGGCGATCTGGAACGGGAAAAACAGACCATTTGGGACGGTGTGACGAATCCGCAGGCAGTACGGGCTATCCGCGCCATGCAGTCGGGTGATCGAGTGTTCATCTACCACTCTAGAGGCAATTCGGCGGCCGGCGTTACAGGAATCGTGGGGTTAGCTGCGGTCCGTTCGGCCGGGAGGCCGGATCCTAAGAATCCCAAATCTGCCGTTGTGGATATGACGTTTCTGAGCCGGCTGGATCCCCCCACTTCGCTCGCTGAGGTGAAAGAAAGCGGCCGGTTCAAGGATTGGGCTTTGGTCCGCCAGGGGCGCCTCTCGACCATGCCGGCACCGGAAGAATTCGTGGCATGGATGCGGGCGCGCTATCCCAATCAGAAAATCTGAGCCGTACACTCCTGCCGTCACGGTAGACTAAGAGCTAAGAATCCTGAATGCCGCTGTTAGCCGGTTCGATCGCTGATCTTGCCCGTGCACCGGAGCTGCGCGTGGCCCTCGACTGGTTCCGCCGCGAGCGGGCCTGGATCAACGAGCAACACCTCAAGCTGTGCCGGGTTCCCGCGCCGACCTTCCTGGAGCAAAAACGCGCTGAGTATATGGCTGAGCGCTTTCAGGACTTGGGTTGGGAATCCCACGTGGATCGTTCGGGAAACGTGATTGCCGGGCTACCCGGCCGGCGCGACAACGCGACGGTGGCGGTTACCGCGCATCTGGATACCGTACTCGCGCCCAGATCTCCTGAGGAAATCAAGCTTTCCAGTGATGGCCGGCTCATGGGACCTGGTGTTTCCGACAACGGCGCCGGTCTGGCTGCCCTTCTCGCGCTGGCCGCGGCCTGGAACGCAGCACCACCCTTGCCGGATACGCCTCTGGCACCCCTCCTGATCGCCAACGTGGGTGAGGAAGGGGAGGGCAACCTGAGCGGCATGCGCTACCTGTGCCGCGAGTCGAACGGTTCCCGGCCCAAGGCCTTCCTGGTTCTGGACGGACCCAACACCGATCACATCACCTGCCGGGCCCTGGCCAGTCGGCGCTTTGAAGTGGCCGTCACCGGCCCGGGTGGGCATAGCTGGAGCGACTACGGCGCGGGCAATCCGGTGCACGCGCTCAGCCGAGTGATTGCGGAATTCACTTCCGCCGATTTCGCGGTGGGCGCGCCTCACGAGCCCGCACCCCGGTCCTCTTTCAATTTCGGATTGATCCAGGGCGGGACCAGCATCAATTGCATCCCCACGGAAGCGCGCGCCAAGGTGGACCTGCGATCCGAAAAGCCGGAGAAGATCGATGAGATGGTTTCGCTGCTGACCGCCTGCGTGGCGCAAGCCGCCGATAGCGAAAATGCTCGGGCCACCGGCGGCCGGGTAACGGCGCGTTTGAAAGAAATCGGTTCGCGTCCGGGAGGCGAATTGCGCGAAGGCGCGCCGATTCTCAACTGCCTTTTGGCCGTGGATGCGTTCCTGGGTATCCGCAGCCGGCTGGATTGTTCTTCCACCGATGCCAACATCCCTTTGTCGCTGGGAATTCCGGCGGTGTCCATCGGCGCGGGGGGGCAGGGCGGCGGTGCGCACACGACTGCGGAGTGGTTCCATCCGGAGAGCCGCGAGCTGGGCTTGCGCCGGATTCTATTAGCCCTCTGTGGGCTGCTATTGGCTGAGTAGACCGCTGCCACGAATATCGAGCGGAACCCGTGGGCCCCGGGTCGCGTCCATGCGCTTGCGGCCCGTATAATGGAAAGCGACGCCGGTAACGATAGCCCAGTACAGGCCCTGCACACAGACTCAGGCCCAGGGAGAAAGAGATTCGCCATGAAGCTGTTCGAAAAAATGCGCCAGCAAAAATTGATGTCCATGGCCTTGATGCTGTTCACTCTTTCGGTGGGCATCCTGATCGGGACGTTGATCAACACTCAGGTGAACGCGGCCCGCGATCAGAACGCCGCTCCGGACGCGACGCCCCTCACGGTGCCGAAATTGTCGGAGCTGGGGAACGACTTCACGGCGTTGGCTAAGAAGCTGGAGCCGAGCGTGGTGAACATCACGGTGGACGTGGCGCCTGCGGAGAAGAGTGCGGCCCGCGGCCAGGCTCCCGATGACAACAGCGATGAAGTGCCCGACTTTTTCAAGCGGTTCTTTGGTCCGAATGGCGGTGGCAACGACGGGCCCGATGCTGGTGAATCGCCCAAGCGCCAGGCTTCCGGCAGCGGCTTTCTCGTCGACAAGAACGGCTACATCGTCACCAACAATCACGTGGTGGAGAACGCCACCAAGATTCGCGTGCGCCTGCATGGAGATCCGGCGGACTACCGCGGGCGCCTGATTGGGACGGACTACGAGACGGATTTGGCGGTGATCAAGATCGATACGGGCAGACCGTTGCAGCCGGTAACGATCGCCAATTCCGATTCGGTGCAAGTGGGCGATTGGGCCGTGGCCATCGGATCGCCGTTCGGCCTCGAAGCGACCGTAACCGCGGGGATCGTGAGCGCGATTGGACGCAGTCCCGCGCAACTCGGCGCACGCACGTTCCAGCATTTCATTCAGACCGACGCGGCCATCAATCCGGGCAACAGCGGCGGTCCGCTGCTGAACATCCGGGGCGAGGTGATCGGCGTGAATACCATGATCGCCACCAGCGGGCGTGGCTCCGAAGGTGTCGGATTCGCACTGCCGGTGAATATGGTCGCCCGCGCGTATAACGATATCATCCGGCTCGGCCGGGTAACCCGCGGTTCCATCGGCGTGAGCCTGGATCGCAGCATAGAGCCCGAAGTCACGCTGAAAGCGTTGGGCGTCGACCATGGCGCCATCGTCGAGGCCATCACCAAGGGCGGTCCCGCTGATAAGGGCGGATTGCGTGCTGGCGACATCATCGTCGCCGTGAACGGAACGGCGGTGAAGGATGGCGACGATCTCATCTCGCATGTCGCCGATACCCCGGTGGGCGGCACGGCTTCGCTGAGCGTCGACCGCGACGGGAAGCCGGTTACGGTCAAGGTCACCGTTGCCGATCGCAGCGAACTCTACAAAGACCGTCCCGACATCGTGGGCGGTGGCAAGCCGCTTGAAACCATCACCAGCAAAGTCGAGATTCCCACCGAAGTAAAGTTCGGCTTCCGACCTCGTCCTCTGACGGAACAAGAGCGCGACAGCGTCGACGCCCGGCGCGGCGTCATGGTGACGCTGGTGGAGCAGGACTCCTTCGCCGAGGAGATCGGCATTCAGAATGGCGACGTGATCGATGCGATCAACCGCCAGCCGGTGAACTCGCTTGACGATATTCGCAAGGTTCAGGAGAAGCTCAAGCCGGGCGATGCGGTAGCGTTCCACGTTTTGAAGGGCGTGAATCCGCCACCGGCGGCGGCAGCTCCGCGCGCGGGGCGTGGCACCCGTGTCCCAGCCGCTGTGCAAACGCGGCCGGCGGCGGATGGACCGCAAGGCCTCTACTTGTCGGGAATCCTTCCGGGGCGCTAGCATTTTGCGCTCGAAAGCGATCGTCGTCATTCTGGCGTTGAGCACCGCGCTGGCGGTGTGGGCGGCGACCCCTGCTCCCAAAGGCAAATCTTCCGCCAAGAAAACAACCGCCAAAAAATCGACGGGGAAGGCATCCAAGTCTGCTCCGAGGGCCGCTAGCGGGAAACAATCCACGGCCACCAAGCCCTCCGCCACCAAGCAGGCATCTTCAAAGAAAACTTCCGGCAAACGTGTTCCCGCGAAGACGGCGGCATCCAGCTATCGTCGATCGACACAAAGGGAACCGGATCCGGAACGCTACAAGGAAATCCAGCAGTCGCTCGCGGATAAGGGCTATTTCTCCGGCCCTGTGAACGGCGCCTGGAATTCGGATTCCGTGGATGCGCTCAAGCGGTTCCAGCGGGATCAGAAGATCGGCGACGATGGAAAGCTCGGATCGCTGTCGCTAATTGCACTCGGGCTGGGCCCGAAGCGAGGAACCGAGAAATCGGAAAATTCCGAAACTGGGCCAACCCCTCCTTGATTTTGGTAGAACAGAACAATGACTTATCAAATTGACCCCAAGCACAGTGCCGCCCGTTTTAAGATCCGGCACATGATGATCGCCAACGTCGGAGGGGAATTCAACTCCGTCTCCGGCACCGTCGAGTTCGACGACAGTAAGCCGGACCAGGCACGCGTAGACGCGTCCATTGACGCTAACAGCCTGCACACGGGCGATCCCCAGCGCGACGGGCACATCAAGGGAGCCGACTTCTTCGACGTCGCCCAGTTCCCCGCGATCACGTTTAAATCGTCCAAAGTCACAGCCAATGGAAGCGGCTATACAGTGGCCGGCGATTTGACGCTGCACGGGGTCACCAAGCCGGTGACGCTCAAAGTGGACGCGCTTTCGCCTGAGATCACGGATCCCTGGAGCGGGCAGCGCCGCGGCATGACGGCTACAGCGACTTTCAATCGCAAAGATTTTGGGATGGGCTGGAACGCTCCGGCGGGCGGCGGCGTGATGCTCAGCGAGAACGTCGAGATCACGCTGGATCTCGAAATGACCCGTCCAGCCGCGTAAAGTGTGGTGGAGCAGGCTTCAGTCTGCAACGGGGTGCTTCAGCACCCGCACCGAATCGCCGGCTAAAGCCACCGTAGCAGGCTAAAGCCCGCTCCACTAGCTTCGGGCGAAGTACAGCGCCGCGGCGCGCTCAAGCTCGGGCTTGGTCATCTGTGGCGGACGGCCTTCGTAACGCCCAATCGCCAGCAGGATGTTGCAAATGTCGGCGGGATAGCAGGCGCGCAATTCCGCCCGGCCATCGCGGAGGCATAGCTTGCGAAGGTATTCGGCGCTATCCGCCTCGGCTTGAATATTTCGGGACGCCACCACACGCGAAAAGATCTGGTCGAATGCGCCGGCGTCCACTGCCTCCACGTAGATCTTGTTGTGGATACGCCGCAGGAAGGCCTCGTCGGCCAGGTCGGACGGCTCGAGGTTAGTGGAGAACACCACCATCAACTCGAAGGGGATCTGAAACTTGATTCCGTACCGCAGCGTGAGGTAATCGACGCGCCGATCTAACGGTACGATCCAGCGGTTCAGCAGATCGCGCGGGGACATGAGCTGGCGGCCGAAGTCGTCGATCAGCAGAATGCCGTTGTTGGCTTTCATTTGCAGGGGCGCCGCATAAATGCCCGACGATTCGTCCAGGCGCAGTTCCAGCATGCTGGGAATCAGCTCGCCGCCCACCACGATGCAGGGGCGCTTGCACAGAATCCAGCGCGGATCCACATCGGCGTCTTCATGATCGACGGGATGGTGCACCACCGGATCGTAGACACTGATGATCTGGTTGTCCACTTCCACCGCGTAGGGAATCATCACCGCGTCCTGATATACGCGCAGCATGCGTTCCGCCAGACTGGTTTTTCCGTTTCCGGTGGGACCGTATACGAAGATCGATGTCTGCGAAATAATCGCCGGACCCATCTGGTCTAGCATTTTGTCGGAGACTACGAGATCGGAAAAAGCCTGCCGCAACAAACGGCGGTCGACGCTGATGCGCGCCGATTGTGCCTTGGTGGCCGCATGATATTCGTCTAGCGATACGGGACAAGCGCCTGCATACTGCGAGACTTGAAAGCGCTCGCTCGCGAGCTGCTTTCCCGCCGCGGAAAGCACGAACTGATAGTCGTTCCCGCTCATGCCCTTGATTTCCACCAGCTGTTGCTGGCGCATGTGCTTGAACACCAGGTCGACGATGGGAAGTGACACTCGAATCGACCGGCTGAGACCGGTCATGCTGGAAAATCCCTCGATCACCATGCGGCGAAGCATGAGGTCGAGTACCAGCGATTCCGGAATGCCCAAATCAGCGAAGGTTTGGGGGACTTTGGGAAGAAACGAGCAGCGGACGTTCGCGAAGGTGGCCATAGCTATCTCTACGTATTACTATCGGCTGCAGGGCCTAAGGGGTTTATCTGCACGTTTCTGGTGGTGAGAACGTCAAACCTTATCTGTGGCTATATTCCGTATCGGATTGATTCTGCTGGTCTTTGGCGCGGTCCTCGGAGCCGAGGACGAGGCCGGCCGGGTTTTCAGGGCGGCCCAGCGGGCGCAACGCTCTGGAGATAGCCTCCAAGCCTACCAGCTCTACTCCCAGGCGGCGGCCCTTAAGCCCGCCAACGCACAATACACTCTGAATCGCGATCTGCTGCGCCAGTGGGCTGCGCTGAACGCTCAAGTTTCCCTGGGCGATGATGCGGATGACGCCGCGCGCCGGATCACGGTAGACGCGCTGAGTCCCAGCGAAGTGATCGCCGGAAGACTGGCTCTTCCGCCAGCGCGGCTGCAGGTTTCGGCGGAACGGCGAAGTTTCGATCTGCGGGGTACCGCGCGGCCGGTGCTTGAGCAGGTGGCAGCCGCCTACGGCATCCAACTCCAGTTCGAGGACGGTTACCAGGGGCCGGCTTCCGCGTTTACGCTTCGCATGAACGATCTGAGCATGACGGAAGCCTTCCGCGCGCTGGAGACGATCACAAATTCATTCCTCGTCCCCGTAAATCCGAAGGTGGCCATGGTGTACCAGGACAACGCCCAGCGCCGCAGCGACAACGCTCCCATGGTGACGGCGGAGGTTCCCATACCCGAGCGCCTCTCCGTGCAGGAGGCCCAGGAAATGGTGTCAGCGGTCCAGCAAGTGATGCAGGTCCGGCGAATCGCGGTGGATCCGGGCCGCCATGCGATCTTCCTGCGCGACCAGCCAAGCACGGTCATGGCTGTCCGCCAGATCCTGACCAATTTGTCGCGCAATCGGGCGCAGGTGGATATTGAAGTCGAGCTGCTGTCCGTCTCGAAAAACTCCACCCTGACCTACGGGTTGCAATTGCAAAACCTGGCGCCGGTATTCAACTTAGGGACGTTTCTTAACAACATTCCCGGGACCGTCGCGGGCGTCGCGCAGTTCGCGACCTTCGGCGGAGGAGCAACCCTCATGGGCATCGGCATCGCTGACGCCGCTGCGTTCGCCACGGTGAGCCGTAGCGTCGGTGACGCGATTTTCCGGGCCGACCTTACTGCCGTGGACGGGCAGGCCGCGTCGCTCAAAGTCGGTGAGCGCTATCCCATCATCACCAGCGCCTATATCGGGCCGTCTGGCGCGGGCCAGAATACCGGAATCCCACCAGCCATCCAATTTCAGGACCTGGGGCTGATTTTGAAAGTGACTCCCACGGTGCAGGCAAATGGCGAGATCACTCTGGATGTAGACGCCGAACAGAATGCGCTGAACGGCGCCTCCAACAACGGCATTCCGGTGATTACCAGCCGTCATTTTCAGGGCGTCACGCGGCTGCGCGAAGGCCAATCCGCGGTGGTCGCGGGATTGATGCAAAGCAGTATCAGCGAGAATCGGTCCGGATTCCCCCTACTTTCCGACATTCCGATCCTCGGACGTCTGTTCACCACCACCACCAAGACGGAGCTAGTGGGTCAGACGCTAATCGTGCTGAAGCCGCATCTGAAGAGCCTGCCTCCCTGGGAGACCCCCTCGCCGATGTTGTGGGTGGGGACAGAAACCAAACCCCTCAGCCTCTACTAAGGACGTTCCAATATTCGCGGGCGACTCTTTGTGGATCGTGACACTGCGCGATGTGCGTGGAGGCGCGGCGGCCGATTTCGAGTCTAGCCTCGCGGTTTCCCGCCAGCCAGGTGATGTAGCCGGCCAGCGTCTGCTCTTCGTCAGGTCCCACGTCGAGCCGCAAACAAGCATTCGCCGGGATTCGCGCCACAGCTTCGCCAGCCGTGAAGACGACTGGCTTGCCGATGCCCATCATCCTGGTTGCAATTCCCGAAGTCTCCGCTGCAGACGGATAGCGCAGATTGATGCAGAGATCTGTGGCGGCGGCGTAGCGCCACAGCTCAGACTCAGGCAGGTAGCTGGTTCGAATAATGGCGGGATGCTGAAGCAGCGGGGCGATGGCGTTTTCGAACGTGCTGGAGACGAAGTCTCCGGAGACCAGAAGTCGAGCGTTGGCGTTCGCTCGCTGGAACGCACGCAGGATCACGGCCAGGCGTTTCGTCTCGCGCTGGTGGCCGAAGGTTCCGATTAGGAGCGTCTCGGGCGCAATGCCCAAAGACGCGCGAAATCGTATGGTTTCCTCGACAGACGGCAGTGCGGGCTGCTGGAACAAGTGCGGAATCTCGCAAACCTGCGCCTGCGGTGCGTGTTCGCGGACCAGTTTAGCCGCGGCAGGATTGTGCACGATGATTGCGCGCGAGGCTGTGGCGCTGCGCTTCAGCATGGGGCGTGTGAAGTAGCGGACATCGGCACCGGATCGTGCGCGCTGTTCCCAGAGCTGGCGGCCCAACTCGCGCGAGGACTCACCGTAGTTGTAGACGAACTCCTCGACGTACTCGTTTTGATTCAGCATCCCCAGCAGCAGGTGTTGCAGTACCGCGTCATGGAGGACCACGATCCCAGGGTGAGTGAGCGCGCGCTGGTAGATATCGCGATGCAGGGTGTTGTTGCCGACGTGATAGAGAGCGATATCGCACTCGGATGAGGCGATCTCGACGGTTCCGCAGCTCCGAAGGAGCGGTAACAATGTGGCACTGTAATCGGCGACGCCCGTGGGCGCGGGCGGCAAGGGTGAGTAAAACCCGACCTTCATGTTTTAGATCGTGGTCCGAAGAGTGCCGTGCCAACGCGGATATGCGTCGCGCCTTCTTCGATGGCGGCTTCCAGGTCGTGCGACATGCCCATCGAAAGTTTGGGCAATTGATGGATTCGGGCCAGCTCCGCCAGGCGCCGAAAAAAGGGACGGGTCGTCTCCGGATCGGGATTCCAGGGCGGCATGGTCATCAGGCCGGTCAGCTTCAAGTTGGGGCAAGTGCGGATTGCGTCGATCAGCGCGGGAAGGGCCTCCGGAGCCGCTCCGGCCTTAGTGTCTTCCGGTGAAAGCTTTACCTCGATCATCACTTCCAGAGATTTACGTTCTTGATTCAGATCAGCTTCATTCAGCCGCCGGGCGAGTTTTTCGGAATCGACCGTTTCGATGGTGTGAAACAGCTCGGTCGCCTGGCGCACTTTGTTGGATTGAAGATGCCCGATCAGATGGAACTGCGCGTCGGCCAACCCCGCCAGTGCAGGATGCTTTTCCGCGAATTCCTGAACGTAGTTTTCGCCGAACACGCGCAGGCCGAGGGAGTACGCCTCGCACGTTACCGTCGCGGGGAATTTCTTGGTGACCGCGACCAGCGTGACCTGATCGCGCGTGCGGCCGGAGCGCCTAACCGCCGTCTGGATGCGATCCTCGACGATTTCGATACGTTCCCGCAGACTCATGTGGCCGCTCCAGCAAGCCATGCGGGCATGGATGCGGCCGTGGCGGGTGGCACTCCATGGCCCGCGCGTTCGACGACTTGCAAGCGCGCGGCAGCCGGGATCAGCTTCATCGCTTCGCGAAGTTCTTCCACGGTGCCGAATGCATCGCGAGTCCCGTGAACAAATAGCACAGGAGTCCGCAGTAAACCAAAATGATCCGTTCGCAGTTGACCGGGTTTTCCGGGCGGATGCAAGGGGTAAGACAGCAGCAGAAGCCCATCCGCAACACTCGCGTCGTCCGCGGCGACCATACTCGATTGCCGGCCGCCGTAAGACTGTCCTGCGAGATACAGGGGTACATCGGGAGCTAGCTGCCGCAACAACTTCACAGCCAGGACGATCCCGTCGCGGTCGCGCTTGCCCGAACCGCCCGGTGAGCTCCGAGGGCCCGCTTGACGAAACGGCAGGTCCCAGCGCAGAACACAATATCCGGCGTCGCAGAAGGCTTTGGCGACCGCCACCATCAGGGGAGCCGTGCAATCCCCTCCTGCTCCGTGAGACAGAAGCATGGCTGCCTTAAGCTTCTCCGGCTGATGCAGCCAGCCTCGGATTCCAGGTTTTTCCAATCGCTCCGGCTCTATTTTATGTGACGCCATGTATGCTACGTTTGACCGCATACCATGGTATCGCTTGGCGACATTCAAGCCGCTCGCGAGCGCATTCGCGGGGCTATCCGGCAGACTCCACTGCTGTATTCGGAAATCCTCTCGCGCGAGGCCGGCAATCAACTTTTTCTGAAGCTCGAAAACCTGAATGTCACAGGTTCCTACAAAGAGCGTGGCGCGTTAAACAAGATTCTCACGCTGACCGCGGACGAGCGCGCGCGCGGAGTGATCACAGCCTCGGCCGGAAATCACGCCCAGGCGGTGGCGTATCACGCTTCTCAGAGGGGCATCCGGGCGCAGATCTGCATGCCGGAATACACGCCGCTGGTGAAGGTGACTGCCACCCGGGCCTGGGGTGCGGAAGTGATTCTCTTCGGAGCCAACTACGACGAAGCTCTGCAAGAAGCCCGACGCCGCGGCCAGGCCGAGAACCTGGTATTTCTCCACGCCTTTGACGATCCCGCGGTTATCGCGGGGCAGGGCACCATCGGTTTGGAATTGCTGGAACAGCTCCCGGATGTAGATGCCGTCGTCGTCCCTGTGGGAGGTGGAGGACTCATCGCCGGAGTCGCCTGCGCGGTCAGGGAAACGCGTCCCGAGGTGCGGATTGTTGGGATTCAACCGCAGGCGCTGCCTTCGATGGAAGCCGCCTTGCTCCAGCGCAAGCGGGTGATGCTTCCGGCGGCGGCCACTATCGCCGATGGCATTGCGGTGCGGCAGGTGGGCGAGCTGACGCTGGAGCTGGCATTGCAATACGTCCAGGAAGTGGCGACGGTGGACGACGAAGAAGTGGCTCGCGCGATTCTGCGGCTTCTCGAAAAGCAGAAAATGCTGGCCGAAGGCGCGGGAGCGGTAGGCGTCGCGGCACTGCTCCACGGAAAGACCACGTTGCGCGGAAAAAAGGTCGCCGTCGTGATTAGTGGAGGCAACATCGACGTTACCCTGCTCGCGCATATTATCGAACGCGGCCTGGTGAAAGATGGCCGCCTGGTGCGCTTGAGAATTACGCTGCCCGATCACCCTGGGGGCCTCGAGCGCTTGACCGCAGTCATCGCGGGCGAACGCGCGAACATCGTCCAGGTAGTGCATGACCGGGCATATTTCGGTGTGCATCTTGGCGACGCGAAGATCGACGTCACCATGGAGACTCGCGGGGCGGATCACGCCGAAGAAATGATGCGGCGGCTGCGTGAAGCCGGGTACACGTTCGAACGGGTACTGTGAACTTGTGGAGCGGGCTTTAGCCTGCAACGGGTGCTTCAGCGCCCGAGCTGAATCGGAGGCTCAAGCCTCCGTTGCAGGCTGAAGCCTGCTTCACTTACGCCGGACGGCGGATGCCCAGCCGCTTCATCAGGCTGCGCAGTGTACTGGGGTTCATCTCAAGAATTTTAGCAGCGCCTTTCGGGCCTTCCACAACCCAGTTTGTGGAACCCAGAACGCGTTCGACATGAAAGCGCTCCGCGTCTTCCAGAGACTGAGTATGCGAAGTCTCCGGCGAGGCGTGGGCGGCCACAAGATCCAGAGGTGCGTCGAGCACTTCGCCTGTGCTCAGGACCACCGCGCGGGCCAGAAGATTTTCGAGCTCACGGACGTTTCCGGGCCAATCATAGGCCGTCAATTGCCGCATGGTCGCCTCGGGGATCCGATGGACACGGCGTCCAAACTGTCTCCCCAGGACTTTCACGAAGTGAGTCGCCAGGGCCGGGATATCCTCGCGGCGTTCGCGCAAGGGCGGCACCTCCACGGGAATCACCAGGAGGCGATAGTACAGGTCCATGCGGAAGCGGCCTTCTCGTACGGCCTCGGCCAAATTGCGGTTGCTGGCCGCGAGGATCCTCACGTCCACCTTCACCGTGCGGTTCGAGCCTACCGGTTCGAATTCCTGCTCCTGCAGCACGCGCAGGATCTTCGACTGGCTCTCCAGCGGCAATTCGGTGATTTCATCGAGAAACAGAGTCCCGCCGTTGGCGTGTTCGAAACGGCCGACACGCTTCTCGGTGGCGCCGGTGAACGCGCCCTTGACGTGGCCGAACAACTCGCTCTCGACTAAGCCTGCCGAGATCGCCGCGCAATTGACCTTGACCAGCGGCCGGTCCCGGCGCGGACTGAGATTATGAATCGCGCGTGCGACCAGCTCCTTGCCGGTGCCGGTTTCCCCGGTGATCAGCACCGTGGCGGACGTTCCGGCCACCAGGCGGATGCGATCGAGCAGCTCGCGAAACCGCGGGCTGTCGCCCACCATGTCATGACTACTTTGGCCCGCATTGACCTCTTCGAGCAGATAGGCGTTATCCTGCTCCAGCCGGCCTTTTAGCTCGGTGAGCTCGGCGACATGCTGTTGCAGCTCGGCATTGAGGCGGAGAACTTCCGCTTCGGCCTGCTTTAATTCCGTGATGTCGCGCGCGGTCAGCCACGCCCCATAGGCCTTGCCGTTTTCGATGATACCCTCGCGCGTCATCAGAAGCCTCCTCCCGCGAAGCGTACGCTCCACTTGGGAGAACTTCCAGCCGACTCGGAAACCCGCGCGGAGTCGCTCGATTTGCTCCGGATCGTTGCGAGGGGAGATGTCCTCCAAGCGTGCGCCGATCAATTCTTCTGCGGTGTCCCGACCGAACAGGCGCGCGGCCTGGTCATTGCAATCGCCCACGACGGCGTGGCGGTACGCCAGATCGATCTGTTCGTCTTCGGGAAGATCCAGCGGAATCGGTTGCTCCAGGTCAACGCGGGCGATGGCCTCTTTGCCGTGGACGACGAAGTCAGCCAATCTTTGCTGGCTGTGCTTGAGTGCGTCGTCGTAATTCTTGCGCTCCAGTTCCGCGGCTGCGTGAATGGCGCAGAGTTGGAGCAGCGTTTCAGCCATCTTCGCGTGTTGCAGAGGCTGACGCGAAAGCGCGCAAATCAAGCCCAGGCAGTGCCCGGCGGAATCGATCATGGGAGAACCGACGTAGCCCTCTGCGCCCATTTCGGCCAGCATCAGATCCTTGGGAAACATCCCTTGAATGCCGCTCGGGTAGGAGCAAAGCCGCTTTTCGATCACGTTGGCGCAAGGCGTGCCGTCCAGATCGTACTCCAAAGCCGGAACGTCCGCACCATCGCCAAAGGCGGCCAGAGTGGCGATTCTGTTGTTGCCAGGCTGAAGAACGCCCACCAGGACGAAGTCCGCTTCGAGCGCCTCCGCCAGGCGGCGGACCAGCGAGTGAAAGAAGGCTTCGCCGGTTTGGCCAGACATGCCCTCTGCCATCTCGAATACGAGATGCTCGAGGAGGCCGTTGGCTTCACTCGGGGCGCTCATCTTATAGAGGCTCCCTTCTGCACTGGGACTGTGGGCCTCATTGTAGTCGAGCCGGATGTCCGGTGCAACAGCCGAGACCGTCACGTACAGGTGGTGCCGGCCGCGCATCCGCCGGTTTGTTTGACTCCGGGCCATGTGGTCCAGCGCAGCAACACCAGCCGGAGCTTTTCGATTTGAAAAGGCTTGGGCATTAAGTCGTTCATCCCGGCCGCCAGACACTCGGCGCGGTCGCGGCCCGCGGTGGTCCCGATGATGGGAATCTGCTTGCCGTGGGGCATGGTGCGAATTCGGGCTGTTGCCTCGAAGCCGTCCATTACGGGCATCTGCCAGCCCATCAGGATGAGGTCGTATTTGTGCTTGAGGAAACTCTTGACGGCCTTGGCGCCATCCTCGGCGATATCTACGGAGCACGCCAGGCGTTCAAGCATGACTCGCACAGCCTTGGCACTTACTTCGTCGTCCTCGGCAACCAGGACTCGTATCAATTCTGTTGACATCGATATGACTAAGGCACGCGACTGGCCATAGCTAAATGGCTGAAATCTCAGGCGTCGTTTCTCCGAGTGACACGGGATCTCGTGGTGCATCTTCGATCTGCCGCGACATTGCGTGGGGACCCTTTTGTCTGCCGTCTATACTTGTAAGCGCAGCCCTGTAGGAAAGACATGTCTACGTTTCGACTGGGAATCGACTACAAACCGCGCGGCGATCAAGCTACCGCCATCGACTCCTTAATACGCGGCCTCAAGGATGGAGAGCAGCATCAAGTCCTGTTAGGCGTGACCGGCTCGGGGAAAACGTTCACGATGGCCAAGGTCATCGAGAAGCTGAATCGACCGGCCCTGGTCATGGCGCATAACAAGACGCTGGCCGCGCAGTTGTATCAGGAGTTCAAATCCTTCTTCCCGTCGAATGCGGTGGAGTATTTCGTCAGCTACTACGATTACTACCAGCCGGAAGCCTACATTCCAGCGGGCGATGTCTACATCGAAAAGGAAGCCACCATCAACGACGAGTTGGATAAGCTGCGCCTTTCCGCCACACGTTCGCTGTTCGAGCGGCGGGATTGCGTGATCATCGCCAGCGTCAGTTGCATCTACGGACTCGGGTCGCCCGAGGCGTATTACGGGATGCTGCTGATGCTCGAAAAGGGCCAGAAAATCAAACGCGAAGAGATCACCGGGCGGCTGGTGGACATCCTCTACGAACGCAATGAGGGCGATTTCAAGCGCGGGACATTTCGCGTGCGCGGCGACGTGATCGAGATTGTTCCCACATATGACGATCTGGCGTACCGCATCAGCCTGTGGGGCGATGAGATTGAGTCTCTGGAGCAGATCGATCCGCTGACCGGGCAAGTGAAGCAGACGTATCTTCGTCTGCCGATCTATCCCAAGACGCACTACGTGATGAGCGAGGAGACGCGATCGAACGCGCTCCGCAGCATCGAGAATGAGCTGCACTGGTGGAAAGCCGAGCTGGATAAAGAAGGCAAGCGGATCGAGGCGCAGCGTTTATGGCAGCGCACCATGTTCGATCTGGAGATGATCCGCAATATCGGTTATTGCCACGGCATCGAGAACTATTCGCGGCACTTTTCGGGACGGCTGCCCGGGCAGGCTCCGCCAACGCTGCTGGACTACCTGCCATCGGATGCACTGCTGTTCCTGGACGAAAGCCACCAGACGGTTCCGCAACTGGGAGGCATGTATCACGGCGACCGCTCGCGCAAGGAAAATTTGGTCAAGTTTGGATTCCGCCTGCCCAGCGCCCTGGATAATCGCCCTCTGACCTTCGAGGAATTCGAGAATCGCGTGCACCAGGCGATTTATGTCTCGGCCACGCCGGGCCCATACGAGCTGACCAAAACTTCCGGTGCGGTGATCGAGCAAATCATCCGCCCAACGGGTCTGGTGGATCCGGAAGTGGACGTGCGGCCGATCCGCGGGCAGGTGGATCACCTGCTGAATGAGATCCGGCTGCGCGCCGAGAAGAACGAACGTGTGCTGGTGACCACGCTCACCAAGCGCATGTCCGAGGATCTGTCGGAACACTATACGGAAGCGGGTGTGAAGTGCGCGTATTTGCACTCGGAGGTTTCAACGCTCGACCGAGTGAAGATCCTGCGCGACCTGCGGCGCGGCGTCTACGACGTGCTGATCGGCGTGAATCTGTTGCGCGAAGGCTTGGACCTGCCGGAAGTATCGCTGGTAGCGATTCTCGACGCGGACAAGGAAGGTTTTCTGCGTTCAGCTGGCTCGCTGATCCAGACCATGGGACGCGCCGCCCGAAATCTGAACGGTCGTGTGATCCTGTATGCGGACGTGATGACGGATTCGATGAAGCGGGCGATGGATGAGACCAAGCGTCGGCGGACCACGCAGCAGGCCTACAACCTGGCCAACGATATTACACCGCAGTCGATCATCAAGCCGATCGATATCAACCTCATCGCCGTGGCCGAGGCGGACTATATGACCGTGCCGCTGGAAGAAATCGGTCCAGAGGAAAGCGTTCCGCCGGAGCAGATGGACAAGTATCTGGCGGAGATGGAAGAAAAGATGCGCGAGGCTGCGCGCAAGTTCGACTTCAAGCAGGCGGCGGCATATCGCGACCGGCTGAAGGAAATACGGAGTCGCGCTGTCGTTCAGGATGCGTGATTCGGCGGCGGGCCGTATTGCAGCACCTGGACCCTTTCGAGCGTGATCAATCCGCTGCCCATCATCGGATCGATCGCCTCGACGAATCCCTTGATCTTCTCTTCGGTATCGACGATTTCAACCACAAAAGGCAGATCTTCCGAAAGGCGTAGGATTTTCGCGGTGTGCAGGCGGCTGGAGTGTCCGAATCCCATAGGTCCGCGTAGAACAGTCGCGCCGCCCAGATGCATCTCGCGAGCCTTCAGGACCAAGGCTTCGTAGAGAGGCCGGCCCTGCCAATGATCGTTTTCGCCCAGGAAGATCCGGAGAAGCATCGCGTCTTTTGGTATATGCATCGCTACCTTCCATTGACGGTGACGGCCGCTATGTGGCCGAGCCACACCCCCAGTAAGCAAAATACAAGCGAACCGAATATATAACCCGCTGCTTGGGGCCACTGGCCGTCGCGCGCCAGTCTCAGTGTTTCCAAGCTGAATGACGAAAACGTGGTGTAGCCGCCGCAAATCCCGACCATGACGAATTGGCGCATCGTTGTGCCCATGATGACGCGTCCATCGGAACCCGTTAAGGTGGCGAAGAAACCGATGAAGCTGCAACCGATGATATTTACGATCATGGTGCCCCACGGGAACGTTTCGCTGATGAAGCGCGCCGCCCATCCTTGGCAGGCATAACGCGCGACTCCTCCGAGCGCGCTCCCGAATGCGATCCACAAGTAGACAATCATGCTTTGGTCGCGATCGCATCCAACACGTCCTGGTAGGTCTTGGGAAATTCGCCCCCAAATGTTTCGCGGAGTCCAAGATCGGCCGCCCAGTCCATGCGGCGCGCCGTAGCGGCGGCCATGATCGGTTCGATGCCTAGTTCTTCGAGTGTGCGGGCGACCTCGTCCATTTCACGCGCGCGACGCTCGCCGTGGACCACGACGCGTCCCACCATGTAATCGGCCAGCTTTTTCCAGTCGATGCCGGGAAAACTTTCGGCGAGTGAGGCGAACACCCGGGGCTCGGCTCCATACTGGCTGGCGCCCAGCACGCATTCGAAGATGAGAGCTTCCAGGCCCTTGTAGATCACGCTGCGGAACATCTTCACCGCGGCGGCGCGGCCAATCTGGTCGGTGGAAACCACATCCATCCGCATGCCGTAGGGCGCGAACATTTCCTGGAAGGCAGGCGCGGAGGATCCACCTAGCAGCATGGGAGTCTTGTGCTGCTGCGGCGGAATCGGCCCCATTACCGCGATCTCGACAAAACGGGCGCCGCTGCGCGTGATGGTTTCGCCCACCTTTTGCTTCGTACGAGGCGACACCGAATTCAAATCTGCATAGATGTGGCGCGACGTCAAATACGGAGCCGTCTGCTGCGCGGCGTCGACAGCCTGATCCGCGGTGACGGCCGAAATAATCACGTCGGCAGCAGCCGGGAGTGCAGCGGAGAATTCGACCAGACCCGTTCCGGTCTCCTGTGCCCGCTCCTGAATCTTCTCGCCCAGGCCCGGCGTGTGCATGTGGATGTCGAAGGCGATGGTGCGCTTCACACCAGCTTCGCGGAGGCCTTTGGCAAGGTGGAAAGCCGCCTCGCCGAAACCCACAAAGCCCAATGATTCGACCATGAATATAAAGTACCGCGCGCGGCTGGCGAGGCGCTCGGCGTCATTCGCCGGTTGCGGGCGGGCGTCGGTCGAAGAGCACGTGAACCGGACCTGGGAGTGCCTTAACGTGGACACATGTACAAAGCAGCCATCGAAATCGCAGCGCCCCCCTCGAAGATTTTCGAGTTCATGACCGACCCGAAACAGCTCCAAAGCTGGCAGCCGGATGTGGTCGACGCGCGGCCTCTGCCGCCCGGAGGCCTGCAGGTTGGCGCGCACGTCGGCACCACCGTCCAGGAGTATGGGCGCCGGTTCGACGTGGACCTTTTGGTGGCATCCATGAAGCGCAACGAACACATCGCGTATCGCATGGAGGCGCCCACGGCGTCCGCGTATGTCGAGTACCAAATCGTTCCGTGGGGACCCAAAACCCTGGTGGTGAGCACTGGCGCGATGCGGCCTAAGGGCTTCCTGCGGTCGCTCTATCCGTTGCTCCGGGGTCTTTTCAAGAGAATCGCCCAGCGAAAAATGGCTTCAAGGCTGATGCTGCTTCGAACCGCCGTCGAAAGCCATGCCTGACTTTCTCCGTTAGCCCAGACTCTTCTCCAAACGATCCAGTGTCTGCATCGCCGGCAGCACCTGGGCGAGGCTGGCATTGGGCTCACGCTTCTCCTTGATCGCCGCGAAGAACTCGCGATCCTGAAGCTCGATGCCGTTCATCGAAACGTCCACTTGAGAGATGTCGATCTTGTTGTTGTCGCCGTCGATCAGATCGTCGTAATAGCAGATGTAAGTTCCGTTGTCGCAGATATAGCGAAAGAATGTCCCGAGAGGTCCCTTATTGTTGAACGATAGCGATAGCGTGCAGACCGCCCCCGAGGGCGTTTTCATGATGATGCCCATGT
>Ga0105246_10000462_pt1 | contig 21826 bp, 24 predicted proteins | sample KBSM64metaG_FD_99694 | JGI IMG/M metagenome (GOLD analysis project Ga0105246, IMG submission 99694) | Miscanthus rhizosphere microbial communities from Kellogg Biological Station, Michigan, USA - KBS M6-4 metaG | ecosystem: Host-associated > Plants > Roots > Rhizosphere > Soil | place... | reverse complement strand
TTCTACTGCGTCCTGAACGGTTACGCGTGCCATAGGTGTGCTACTCCACAGATGAAGAAATGACTGCGCATCATACTGAAACTGTATTCAGACTGCCAACAGTTTGCTGATTAAAGCATCGTGCCGCGCCTTCTGACGCGCCATACGCAGACGTTCTGCGCGAATAATGGTTTTCAGATCGGACAGCGCCAGATCGAAATCATCATTCACAATTAAATAGTCATACTCGGCGTAGTGGCTCATTTCCGCTACCGCCTGAGCCATGCGACGCGTGATCACCTCTTCGCTGTCCTGGCCACGACCGCGCAGACGGCGATCGAGCTCTTCTTTCGAAGGCGGCAAAACAAAGATGCTGCGTGCGCCAGGCATTTTGGTGCGAATTTGCTGCGCACCCTGCCAGTCGATGTCGAGAAACACGTCAACGCCGGTTGCCAGCACCTGCTCAATAGCATGGCGCGAGGTACCGTAATAGTTGTCGAAAACTTTGGCATGTTCGAGGAAAGCCTCTTCCGCGATCATCTGCTCAAATTCATGCTTCTCAACAAAAAAGTAATGTTCGCCATGGGTTTCACCCGGACGCATACCGCGCGTCGTGTGCGAAACAGAGACCTGCGTATCATACAACGGCTGGGTCTTTAACAGCGCCTGAATCAGGCTGGATTTACCTGCGCCGCTGGGAGCAGAAACAATATAGAGCGTGCCTTGAGCCATGGTTTTCTTGAATTGATTAAAAGCGGAGTCGATTTCCTGCACAGTATACACAGCTTCCCGCCGCCACGCAGCGTTTGCGCAGCGGTAACACCCAACTTTTGCGCATCTTCGCGCAAATCTCTGTCAGACGACTGTAATTATTCCCTGATTGCGACGGCATCCCTTCCATAGCTGAACATCACCTCTGGCTGACGCTGAAGCACCGGTATTGAATGCTGCAAAACGTCAGGAGAGAGATCATGAAAGGATTCGGCTGGCCGCTGTTTGCGGCTGCTCTGTGGATCGTCCTATGGCCTGCACATAGCGCCCTTTGTCCCGTCTGGACACCCACCCGGGCGTCAGAAGAGATCCGTCGTCTGCAACAGCAGCTGCAGCACTGGGATGATGCTTACTATCGTCAGGGACAGAGTCCGGTGGCTGATGCAGATTATGACAGTCTGCAGCAGCGACTGAATCACTGGCAGCACTGCTTTAACCCTCCGCAGCCTGCTTACGTACCGCAACTGCCGGGTGAGGGTGAGCACCTGCATCCGGTCGCCCACACGGGCGTAAAAAAGATGCGCGACAAGCTGGCCCTGGCTTACTGGATGCAGGGGCGGCACGATCTCTGGGTGCAGCCGAAAGTGGATGGCATTGCCGTTTCCCTGGTTTATCGCCACGGCAGACTGGTTTCACTGTTGAGTCGTGGTGATGGATTACGCGGTGAAGAGTGGCTGGCTAAAGCCGCCTGGATCCCTGCGATTCCGCTGCGGATCGAGACCGGACTTGAAGAGGTTGTGCTGCAGGGTGAGCTGTTTCTGTCGATGACCGGTCATCAGCAGGCGGTTGATGGCGGCAGGAATGCGCGCTCACAGGTAGCAGGCGCCATGATGAGCAAGCAGCGGGTTCCTCTGCTGGACTCGCTCGATATTTTTATCTGGGCCTGGCCAGATGGCCCCGCCACGATGAGGGAACGCCTTCAGCAACTCAGCCGCTGGGGACTGGGCGTTGCCGCAAAATGGAGCCACAGCGTTAAAGACGAAGAGGAGGTTGCAGCGTGGCGGGAGCGCTGGTTTCATGCTGCGCTGCCCTTTGTCACTGACGGTGTCGTCGTTCATCAGAGCCTGCGACCTGCGGGCAAAAACTGGCTGCCTGGAGAGGGAACATGGGCCGTTGCCTGGAAATATCAGCCTCCGGAAGTCAGCGCTGAAGTGCTCTCCGTCGATTTTCCAGTCGGCCGAACCGGGAAGATAGCCGCGGTACTTAATCTGCAGCCGGTACAGCTGGATGATAAGACGGTCAGGCGGGTCAATGTTGGATCGCTGCGTCGCTGGCAGGAGAGCGATATCGTGGCGGGAGATGTCATCACACTGAGTCTGGCAGGCCAGGGCATTCCCCGGCTGGAGCGGGTGATCTGGCGCGTGGCAGAGCGGCACTATCCTCAGCCTCCCGACGCGTCGCGCTACACGCCGCTGAGTTGTTACACCTTCAGCGCTGAATGCCAGAAGCAGCTACTGGCAAAATTACGCTGGCTCAGTCAGAAAACGGTGCTGAATATTCCTGGCGTTGAGCGCAGCACCTGGCTGCACTTACTGGAAACCGGCAGTATGACGCACCTGTTCGGCTGGCTGACGTTAACACCGGAACAGATCGCCGCCGCAACGGGCCTCTCTCGGGAGCGGGCGGGTCAGCTCTGGCACCGTTTTAATCTCACCCGTCAGCAGCCGCTTCGTCGCTGGGTGGATGCCTTAGGTGTTTCACTGCCGCGGAAGGCCCTCAATGCGCTGCCCGATCAGCAGTGGGAGAGCTTAACGCAGCGGGATGTCAGGGACTGGCAAGCTTTACCGGGTGTCGGGGCGGCGCTGGCAAAACGCCTGGTTGCGCAGTTCCATGATGTCCGCCTGCAGGCGCTGATCGCTTTTCTGAGACAGCAGGGAATTCCCGCATCCTCAATGCTCGGGATGGGGATAGTTGAAAATCGGCAAACCAAGACGGAAGCGCAGCGCCAGTAAACGGGCGAAGAATCCGAACAGCAGGGTAATGATAATCACCGCTTCATGCGCCAGTGTGGTTTTCAGCAGCAGGATATACATCCAGCCAGAGGCGAAAGCGATACCGGCGTAGAGTTCCTTCTGAAACACCAGCGGAATGCGATTACAGAACATGTCACGCAGTACGCCGCCAAAGACGCCGGTAATGACCGCACTTATCGCGGCAATAATCATGGCGTGTCCTGAATCGAGCGCAACCTGCGCGCCGATAATAGAAAAGACCACCAGTCCTAACGCATCGAGCACCAGAAACACTTTGCGCAGATGCGTCATCAGGGGTGCCAGGAAAGTGGTCACTACCGCCGCCGCTGCAACAATCATGATGTATTCGGGATGTTTCACCCAGCCCAGCGGATAGTGACCCAGCAGGATGTCGCGCACCGAACCGCCACCAATGGCGGTCACGGACGCGATAATGATGACACCGAACAGATCCATTTTGCGACGCCCCGCCGCCAGCGCACCCGTCATGGCTTCAGCAGTAATACCAATAATGTAGAGAACGGTCAGTAACATAGCAGACTCCAGTAAGACGGCGGCAAGACTACGGCATTGCTTGAGAGACGGCGCCGAAGATTTTCTGGCGATCGGCGTCCGGGATGAGCGCAGTTTATACCAGCCAGCGCTGGCGTCATCATAGAAAGACTTTTTTGCGAAGGGACTGCGGCAGGTGATTGAAAAAGTTGAGAGGAAACAACGTACAGAGGGTTTGCGCGTTCCGGTGTGGGGTTTTCCCACTCAGGGCGGGCGGTGAACTGAAGACGATCGCCAGATAGCCGCTGGTCGAAAACCAGTTTATACAGGAGATAAAAAAGGGCTGGATGTTGCGGGAAAAGAATCGATCAGGTAAATATTGTGACAGACTAAATAAAAAGAAAAGGCGTGCTGGTTAACAGCACGCCAACGCATCGTTTCGGATGCTCAGAGCCCACCATACAGACTTATTTTATTATTTGTTTCTTGCACGAATTTTAGAAAATGCATTCAGGCTAAAACGGTATTCCGGCTGGAACCATGAACGACCGTAGTAGCAGTAAATCAGCATACGAATGGATGCCATGGCCAGATAACCCCAGATCGCACACAATACTGAAGGGGTCAGCCAGACGGTAAATAAGGTGACGGCAAGTCCGGCTAATACCGAGGAGGTTTCAGCAAAAGCGATACGGGTATATTGTTTTTCGCGCTGTAATATCGCACGGTAATGCTGACCCTGTGGGATGATAATAAACACCACTGAGACCATCTGCAGCATTAATGCCAGTTCAGGCTGATCAAAAAGGCTGGTCAGCAGGTGGCTGCCAGTAAATAACAGACCAAACACCGCGACCCCCATCAACATATTACCCCAGTAGATCGTGGAGAGGTCATTGATAGAGAGAATCGAGCGGCGGATCAGCGTATTTGAGAAGCCCCGATCGGCCAGAGTATCGATAGCCAGTAAAGCTATCACGGCGATCGCCAGCAGATTGAGCTCATTCGCCTGCAGAATCTGCGCCAGCAACGAGAGTTGTAATACGCCGATGCCAATAATTTTGATTGAAGAGAGCAGAGACCATTTTGCGCCATTCAGACTGCTTTCACGTATTGCCATAATATACTCGTTAGAGTCCATCGACTCTGTGAGAATTAAATAGTTGTGTAACGGCAAGGAGAGGTTGCTGTAACACCGTTAGTTAGTGCAATTTTTCCGGCCGAAGTCCTGAAAACGCTTTACAGGCTTGCCATGTTATTATGGATTCAATCAAATGATGCCTGGATAAAAAAGATATCCCTGGTAAAATCGCTGTTTCGTGTCATGGCGGAATTCCCTTCAGCGAATAAGAATTCCGCCAGATCACGAATAAATCCTGTTGTAGTTTTATATTCTCCTGCCAGCATCCTTGCGGCAATCTCAACGCATTCTTTTTCTGATAACAAAGGATACGTTGAGCGGTCCATGACTTTTTTCCTGCTTTATCATTATGGGTATTGCTGTGTGTGGAATGATTTATACATTGTTTTATTTAATTTAACACCATAAGAAAAGTCTGATTACGTGACCACAGAAATAAATGGTTTCACTTTATGCATGATAAATATTAAATCCTCAGCAGATTGCTAATAAACGATTGTTAATGATTAATGTATGGGTCAGTCAGAAATTGTTTGTGCGGCAAACCAGGAGGCCCGAAATCAGAGGGGGTCGCCTGCCTTTCAGAGGATTTTGCCAGGATTTTTCCTGGCAGCGATGCTTAAGCAGGGTTGGTGATAAATGCGTAAGGATGATGAGTAATCAGATAAGCGCTTTATGCTTTATCGTCGAAAGTTTTTCTATTTTTTTTCATTAACGGCCAGTGATAAATGCAGAGAAAAAGGCGCGCTAAGTCATTGATTTATTGTGTAAGAAGCTGGTTGAGTTTCTCAAGATCGTTGCTAACCCATTCAATATCCTGCTTAAATTTCTCATCTGAAGTAAATGGCTGGCGATAAACCGTTACCATCACCTCGGCGCCCTGTTCGTTTGCTATCACGCGCATCGGTACGTAGATCTCCTTTCCCGAGCCGCTATCAATCCAGTGATCCATTACCCCAAACGGATTATGTGGCGAGAACCGGATCTTCACATTGCCCTGGGGGCCTTTAGCACGCCAGCGATTGCCATCGGGTTCTAACGCACTGTGCGTCAGCCCGGAAGCCCACTTTGGGAAAAACTCTGGCTTCCAGATGGTTTCATAAAGATCTAACCAGTGACGTGGAATCGTCAGGCTCAGAGTGCGAGAGGAGAGCATGTAACCTCCGGTGAATAAGCTAAAAAGGCATTAAAGCATGTGGTCAGGCTTGTTAAAACGTTGTAACAGCAGAAGTGTGGTGTTGAAAGGGTTTCGTACAAATGGCAGACAACGGATGATGCTGTCTGCCACTGACTCAGATGAAATTGCCGCGCGCAGAAACCACATGATCTTCGCTATGGCCGTTAGCGTGCCGCAGAACAAAGCCGTCCGACTGCGCCATCACGGCACAACTGTGATTAGGGAAAATACGCAGCAGCGTGCCGACTTCAGGGCGGCGATCCTGATAAAGCAGAAAACCGTGCTCCTCAGATAATTTTGTCACTTCATAAGTCTGACCCGCTTCGTCGGCTGCCACACCAAAGCCGCTGGCATTGGTGCCGTGTGGCCCTTTATCCGAACTCAGCATTTTTGACCCGGCATCCACAATCGCGAAATGATCGTTCACCGCCACGACACGGGTAATGACGCTCATTGCCAGCTGATCGACGTGACTTAATCCGAGACGGCAGGCGGTAAGGTCCAGTAGTGCATAGTTTCCGGGCCGGATTTCATGAATGCAGGGTGCAACCTCTGCTGCCAGCGCCGTAGGCGTTGAACCTACAGAGAGAGGGCAGTCGGTAAAACCAGCCGCCTGCAGTTTTGCCTGTACTCGCTGCATCAATGCCGTTTCCTGCCGGGCGACATCCGCAATGGCCGCGGCATTACCGGCACCATAAGCGTGGCCAGCATGTGACACTAATCCGGCAAAGCGTAACCCTTTGTCCTGCAACGCCTGAGCAATCAGCACCGCTTCATCTGTATCAGGATTGACACCTATCCGATGTAATCCAACATCAACCTTAATCGCTACCGCCAGGTCGCATTCCGATTGCTGCTGGCAGGCATCAGCAATAGCCGCCACGCCCTGCAGCCTGTCCGCAATCAGGGTGAGCTTTGCCTGATGAAGCACGGCGTGGCGCAGCAATTCAGCCACGCTTTGCGGTTGCACAATCGGATAGGCTAATAGCAGATCACGAACACCGCCCTGAATAAAGCTGATGCCTTCGCTGGGCTTAGAGACGGTCACACCCTGTGCACCGGACGCGATCTGACGCTGCGCAATCCAGACGCTTTTATGCGTTTTGATATGGGGTCGCAACGCGACGCCTGCCGCACTGGCTTTGCGCTGCATATGCTGCAGGTTCTGCTCCAGGCGCTCTGCATCCACTTCAATATAGGGCGTAAGGCGATCATCAATCAGCGGACGCTGCCACTGCTGTGTATCGTTGATATCCATAAGATTGTCCGGCATTGACGAGGTAAGAGGATTCATCATTCCTTAATTATCTCTTTGATACCAGCCTGCCGGACGCAGACCGGTGTGCTGAACAGCTGAAACTGCAGTGGTAGCTATAACGGCAGAGTCAGTATGAGAGCACAGCAAACGAGGATGAGAGAGTGGACGTAGAGCAGATGTCGTTCAGCAGATTAAAACAACAAAGCAGGCGCGAGGCCTGCTTTATCAGTTAACTCAGACGTAGAGCGACTCTTCACCCGGTGGCCGGGTTTTGAAGCGACGATGCAGCCAAAGATACTGTTCGGGTGCGCGAAGGATCTGATTTTCGATTACTTTGTTCATATAAGCTGCAGCAGCAGCCTCGTCCGTATGAGGATAATTTTCCAGCATCGGTTCGATGATCAAATGGTAGCCATCATTTCCTGGATTACGAATCAGCATAATCGGCACCATCGCTGGCTTCGCCAGACGCGACAGAACAAAAGTCCCGTTAGTCGTGGCGGCTTTTTCCACCGCAAACAGCGGCGCAAAGGTGCTGCCTTTGGGGCCGTAATCCTGATCAGGCGCAAACCAGACCGATTCACCCTGTTTCAGGGCATTAACCATACCGCGTAGATCACGACGGTCGATCATCGCTTTATTTGAGCGCATCCGCCCTTTGGTCTGCACATACTCCATCGCCTGGTTATTGTGTGGGCGATACATCGCCATCATTGGCTGACAGAGTCCGCTGATGCGGCCGCCCAGCTCCAGTGACATGAAATGCACACCAATCAGCATCACGCCTCGCTTTTCTTTCTGCGCGGCATGCAGGTTTTCCATTCCCGACACTTTAAACAGACGTCTTACCGCACGGTCAGACCAGAACCAGGCAATACCGGTTTCAGCCAGCGCCATCCCAAGCGACGCGAAATTGCCGGCAATCATATGTTCTGTTTTTTCTTCGCTGATGCCCGGAAAGCAGAGTTCGATGTTACGACGGGTAATACGCTCGCGGCGCTGCAGGAAATGGCGAGAGATTTTGCCGGCACCGGCACCGAGACGGATAAGAACAGGATAGGGGAGCTGGACCAGTAGCCAGAGTACGCCAAGGCCAAACCAAGTAAACCAATAACGCGGATGCAGCAGCGAACTGCTAAATTTTCCGGTGTTTTTCATTAACAACCTTCATGGGATAGAGGGATGCATCGCACAAAGAGCACTTCCATGAGTCTTAAGGCGGTACAGCTGTACTGATTTCGACCAACATTTTATCAAAAAGTGCCTTCAAAGAAAGGGAAACTCCGGCATCTACAGGATTGACCTGTTTCATGGAGAGGCGTTAATACCGGCTATAAAAGTACATTAAGCCGATAAAATCATTATTTTTCAAATAATTAATCTAAGCCTGAAAGAAGCTTTAATTGTAAGCGAGGCCGTTTCAGGAACAGTCTGGAAATGATTATTTATTTATCTTTACCTGATTCTGATGCTGGCCGCGCTGAAAAAGCGATCAATTCGCGGAAGGAGCTAACCCTTTAAGTGCTGACAGCGCCTGAAAGGGGAACAAAGCGCTACTGCGAGCGCTTTGTTGAGTGGAAATTACTCGATATTCTGAATATGAATGATGATTTTGAGTAAATATTATAAAAATCAGTATGTTACTTTGATTTCTACGACGGTTTACTATTATGCCCATCAATCCACTATCCGATGAGCACAGCTACAAGCTCATCAGCTTACTGGCTTGATGGTTGTCGTAAATCTTTCACCTTTGACGAGTTCACCAGAAGGTTTTCGATAGTAAGACTCGCCATCAAGACGGTAGTAAGTGTAACCATCCTTTGTCTTAGTGATTTCCATGATCCAGGTTGACTTGTCTATACAATTTTCTTCTGTTTTCATGTCGTCGAAGCATAATAAGTAATCAGTATCATGGTCTGGAAAAACATCTGAGTTCCTGGGAGCGAGCTTTTGATACTTCCCATCAAACTTCCAGATTGAAACATTGTAAGTTTCAGGGGAAGAGATGGTTTTAACTCCATTATTATCCCACCACTCGATTTTATCGCTATCAGTGAAAGGGATATTTTTAACTAATAATTCTTTATTAGCTTCAGAACCATGAATTGCAAGCACCTTTGGAGAACTAAAGAAGCTTACGTAAAACAATAGTAACATTGCCAATGCCACAATAAAAATAATAATCTTTTTAATTCGCATTAGTTTCTCCTGCTATTTATTTCAAACTCAGCTTTCATATTGGTTAAAAAAGGCTTAAAAGCAAAGTATTCCCATCGTTGAAGGATAAACCATATACGAAAGGCTCTGATAAAATGAAATTTAGGATTCTGGATGTCAGTTTTATCGAGACCGAAATGATCTTGCCCTGTAAAAGTTATTTTTGCGATATAACCATTATCAGTTATATCGAGCTGGTTTATCAGTATGTTTGTAGCATGAATATCATGTATCGACATACCTAATCCATTGAAACTGTCAGCCCAACGGTTAAACTTAGGAAGTATAGAATTGCCTATAGCTTGTGTTATTAAATGTTTATCTGTAACTGATAAGATTTTTTGTCCATCAACAATAATTTTATCTAATGAAGATTTGATTACTGTAAGTGGTGAGAGTGGCGATGTTTGACCATCTAATATTAGCGTCTTATATGCACTATCAAGAAAGGGACTGGAATAGCTTTTTCCGTTACCGTGATAAAGATGCTTTACGAGATTGTTGAATATTTGATGTTGCCCAAGGTAATATGCAGGCATAGAAAGGCGAAGAAACTCATTGAAAAGAAGTTCAGCCATTTCCGTTCTGGATTTTCGACGGGTATCCTGAAAGGCGTTAAATATTGATACTTCCTTTCCAGTCCAGGGATCGACGACATTTGAAACATCATCCAGGCCTAAATCAGTTCTTAGCTGTTTTTCAGTAAAATCTCCACACTTCATATCATCAGTGCTGTAATCGTTAAACTTGTGCTTCGTTTGAAAAATGGTGGCAGGAAACTTCAATGCTGGCATGATGACTTCCTTGTGATATTAATGTTTCATCCTGAAAAAATCATGTAATTAATCGAATGCTAAATTATTTTAATATCGACATATCTGTAAAATCGAATGCTTCTTTGTTACAGCCCTGCTCATATAACTACCAGTTGCAGGTATTAAGCAGACTGATGTAATACTAAACGGCATGGTCGGAAAAGTGAAGGAGTGTAAGTCCCACCTTTCATTATGACCAATGACTATCCCTGACCTCACAGGAAAAAATGTTACCCATATAACTGACCTGTTAAACCTGACTCAGGACTACACCATTCTGACTATTCATTTATAGCTGGTTAAGCAGACGAGTTCCCCACTTTACTCCCAAAACCAGTGAACTTTGATAGGGGAATATGGACATCAGGGAAAAGTAAAAAAGCCCATTTAACATGGGCTTGTGGGATGTTCTGTGCAGATATGAAAATTACTCGATATGGAATCTGATTATCGAGTAAGTGGCTCAGTCCCTTTCCCTACCTGAGTTCTTTGAGTAGAGATTTATAAAGGGGTACACGTATGTGTACACGCTAAAAGAGGGTGCCTGCAGGTTTTGACCATAATCTGATCACCGCCCTTTTTACGCAGGAAAAATGCGTACTTTTACTGCGTACCAACACGCGTACTCCTCGCTGCGTACTTTTACACGTCTCTCATGAGATTTACCGGTTTGGTATGCTGCCGCTAGTTTTTTGGCCCGCTTATGCTCCAAATGTGTAAATGCGAATAAAGGTAAATGTGAGTTCAGCACAAATCAAAGGCAACGCTCATTACGGCCCAAATGGACACTAATCGTGGAAACCTCTTTGGAAACCCCTCATCTGGAAACCATGCATTCTGGTGGATACCTCATTGGATACCTCTCGAATGGATACCTTACCGTAATCTAACAGTTCCAGCTTTGGGTCGGTTAAGCTCATTTTGGTGATCACAATCTGTCAGGAGTGGGCTAGTTACTTAACCAGCCATGGTGAAGGCACGTTTTAAGCCATCAAAGTGTGAAAAAGCACTTTGCCTCTAACGGGGATAGTGCAGATTACTCTCGGCTGAATTGGCCCTTATTAAGATGGCGGCTTGCAGTCGTGGTTACCAAACCCGGTTACTGGTTACCACCGATCGTTACCATTCAGCGCTCACGTTATATATAAGCAAAAACATGTCGTTCAGTTGGTTCAGTTGGTTCAATTTGTAAAGATGGTTGTTTTGTAAGGTTTATTTTTGAAAAAGTGAACCAACACAACCCTTAATTGAACCAACAACAATGCCAGTTGAACCAACATAATCAGATGTCTTACGTTGTCTTACGGTGGTAAAATACTCACTTCTTCCCTGATGCTGGTGGTCTATGAGCAAATCCCTTTCTGTGACATTCCGAGTACCTGCTGAGTTAAGCGATGATTTCACCGATGCGGTGATAGCTGCTGGTGGTGATAAAACAGCATGGCTGGTCGATGCTATTCGGCAGAAACTGAACCGGCCAGACAGCAACCCTAATGCGCGTATGATGGCGCTGGCGGAGAGGATGGAGATCGCAGCAGCTGCGCTCATTGTGGGTAAGCAGGGCGTGCCAGCTTTACCTTATGATGAGCAGGCAGTGATTCGCATTGTGGAAGCGACAATACAGCAGGGCTTTGATAATGGTCGCATCATTGCAGAACGCATTAATGAAGCCGGTTATCAAACAAAAGCAGGCAAGGCTTGGGATAAGGATATTTACAGCGCTTGGAAACGACAAGGAAACCACGCTTTAAGAACTAAGCAATGATTTTTCATTGAATTCCGAATGCCTTACGAGGAAACCCATCGTTGTTTGGGAAGCCCATCGCGGTAAGATGGCACCCAGGAACTAATGGTTTACTATCGACTAAATCTGCCACATTATTTAGCCAATTTGAGCCGGGGCCAATTTTTTTCACTAAGAACCACAATACAGCAATCATCCCAAACATACGTTCGTATTGGTCATGTCCAAGCCCTAACGAGTTAAAGTAAGGATCATTTGGGAGCGGCTTTAATTTAGGTTCGTTAAGTTTGTTCCAGATGCGAGAATGGTGCGCACATCTATTTCTCAAAACGTTCATGGCACTTAGCCAATTCTGAAAAATAGCTCCATTGCCTGAAGCTATTCCTAATCGAGCTAAAATTTCGTTTCGGTATTGGTCTTTAAGCATCCCGTAGTATTTTGACATCAAGCCAAAATCCCACACCTCAATAGCTACCCAAAAAGGGATGCCTTCATATCTTGAAGTGTGCCATTTAATAGAATCCTCACGACTTTTTGATATTTCGCAGGAATGCTTGGTTAACCATGCTTGCCGAGGACTGGGCTGATCTGGCTTACTTGGGTGTGGGTTCAAATGCTTAGGATTGATGAAATTATCATCTAAATACGCGAGAGGGTGGTACTTGCCAATCTCGTGAGCTATGACAGAGCGGACAAAAATTTCTATACGTTCTAAAGCATTCATCACATGGAGACGAAGTTTTTTATCAAATAAGTAAAGATCATAAACATCACGGAATGATGTTCCTTTCCTTACCGTATCTATCCTACCAATTATTTTACCCGCTGAAACTTCCGGAAGGCGGCATGGATACCAAAAACCTGAAAGCCGATAATAACCAACTTGGGTGATTTTTTTTATCGCATGATGTTTATCAGAAATATGCATGCCCCGAGATTCAAGCAACTCGATCAAATCCACATATTCCTTATGAACTTTTACAGGAGCAGGCATAGTTTTTATCAGATAGTAGATAGAAGAAGGCCCGACCATAATGATTGTCTTAACAGACTCACACCAGGGGGCCGGGCTCAGTTGCTGCTAAATCTACTCTATTTTTAGAACATGTCAATGTGACATGTCACGCTAAGCTCATATGGTTAATGAAGAGTTGCTGTGAAAAACACCATATATAGTGGTCCTTCAGAAGAGAACCTACGATACATAGAATCAATTGCTTTTACCTATCAATAAAGTAGGCTTGATGCAATAGAATTTCCTTCGTTAATCAGACGACTTCTTAACAATTCCAAAAAAACTAATGAACATTTAGTGATATTGATTTTTAATCTTTTAAAATCAGAAGCTTAAAGTAATGCAGGGCTGGTAGGCCTGAGTGTTCGTCTGTGATTTTATCGGGATTAGAAGAGATGTAACGTGCAGATAATTTCTGAGATGCAATGTTATCGACCCCAACAATGGACTCAATGTAAAGCTTGTCCATATGCTGTTTAAAGCCAAACGTTAGCTCATCAATACTCTTTCCAAGAATATCTTTTGCTAACCCTTGGCCTCTATACTGCTCAGCCACCGCGTAACCTAATGCTACGCATGGGATTCCCTCAATGGGCTCAACTACTACACCAACAACAGTGGCCTTAACTTTTCCATTTTCTATTAAAGCATATGTTAGCCTTGGCGTGCCTTCTGCATCGTCATGGAGTATTGATATATCAGTATGCAATTTACATTTGGCTGGTCTGATCAAAGACTTATCAAGTGCTTCCTGAAAACTGACCAATCCATCATGAGGGTTTGTCATAGCCATTATTTAGTGTCCTTTAATTAATAAGCCATACATATTTATCACGAGTTCCTTAAAGGCACTCGTTTTTTCCATTGGTAGTCTGGCGAGCTCATTCTCTGCTGGTGGCGCTCTTTAGCCTGTAAGGCTTGTGCTACGCCGGTGCGGATCGCATAGAGAGTGTGCCTGTCCAGCAGCTCACCATTCTGGCGTGCAATCTGTAGCAGCGTCATCTCAATCCTCTGTCGGTCAATCATTTCGCACCCGCCTGTTTACAGTGAACGTTAAGTCATTCTTTATGCTAAATGCGGCTGGTGACGTCAAACTACCTAATCTCGTTGCGATCGGCTTCGAGTTAGACAATCATGTCTAGAATGATTAGTTCATTTTTAATAGTGAGCATGTCTTGAATTTGGAGGTTAGGCTTTGAATTTATACAGTTTTTGTCAAAAAACATATGACGACGGACTACGGCCTTTGACCAATGGAGTAGAACCGAGCCAGACCCAAATTATTTTGATGGTCACTATGGTTTACAACGTTTTTGTTAAAGGGCTAAAAGGTGATGTTCGCGGGCTTCCATCTGCGGAGGCTCTTCTGGAAACTCAATTATCAAGCGATGGAGCTTTTAACAAAGGTAACATTGCAGACGTGATTGGATTAGTTTTCGACGTTGTCACTGATAGAAATCGCAATCCTAAATTATGGTTTGATACTGCGTGTATGAGCGGTGAAATCTCGCACACATTTACTGTTTTATATAGTGGATCCTCTGGGCAAATTGATACTTCTCGGGAAGGCGCCATTGGAGGAGGTTCATACATTGACGTCAAAGCTACTCTCTTAAGAGATCTAAGTAAGTCATACAATTTATTTGGCTTTTAGCTTTGATTTCCAACTTCAATTAATCTTCTTGTTATTTGTTTTGCCAATGTCGATAGCCTGCCAACTGGCGGGCTTTACCTTCTGCCGTTCGTGCGCCGGTAATGTGGCCGCCGTGATATTTGCAGCGGCCGTTGGTGCTGATATCGGTACGCTTGCACGGTGTTCCAGCTCTGGTTTTCGCTGCGCAAGGGATGTGGCGTAATTCATCCGGCATTGGCTCATGGATGGGCTTCAAGTCGTGCCGGTACCCTGACGCGCACCAGCGATCAAATCGCTCTCTGCTGCGCTGGTGGTAGGCTTTCAGCTGCTTGAGTAGTACTGCTCTGTTGTCCATCTAACTCACCTCAAAGTTAACTTTTGTCAGGTATCCATGGGGTAGGGCAGACAATGCGAACTACAGCTGCGAACCTCAGTGCGAACTCAGGCACTGTCACGGGCTAGTTTCTCAGCGATGGCCTGACGCACGAACTCTGCCCGGTTCCCATAGCAGGGATGGCTGTAATCGCCGCCACGGCGTTTAATCATGCTATCCAGCTTATCCACCAGCTCACATTCAACAGTTACTATCAGGCGGCTGGTGGCCGCACCGTTAAAATAACGGTTAACGGCATCGCTTATCCCTCTAGTTGATCTTTTTAATTAGCGTCACGTTGTATTGCTCTCCGTGCTCCAGCGCTACCAGCAGGTCGGCCCACTGGCTAAGCGCAGCCTTCCTTTCATCGAAATACTGATGACGGTTATAGATACCCTCGACACCTTTAATACGGTGGTTAAGGCAGCGCTCTGCTACGACCGGATCACATCCCAGCGCAGCAAGATGAGTGCGCGCCGTGCGGCGGAAATCATGAATGGTGAAGTTTGGAACATCTGCCATTTCAGCACGTACTTTTGCCAACGCCACCGGGAGGGTGCTTTCCTGAATGTGGGGGATCATGCGGTTTTGCATCTTTCTGGCGGGCAGTACCCATTTGCTGTTGCAGGAAAAGGTATGAAGCTCTTTCAACCAGGCTAATGCTGGTGGTGACAATGGAATGTCGATCGCATCTCCATTCTTTGTACGCTCGGCCGGCAGATGCCAGATACCCTCATCTAAATCAAATTCTGCCCATTGCGCAGCGCATAGCTCCATCTTCCTGACGCACAGAGCCAGCAACAGCTTAAAAGTGAGTTCATTCTGACGACTGAAGCCCTTAGCCGTTCGCATTGCCTGGAATAACTTTATCAGCTCATCACGGCTTAACCAGCGGTCGCGGCTAACCTCTTTCCCACCAGCATCGGAAATCTCAAAGGCAGAGCAGGGGTTAACTTCCAGAGCGTGGCGTTTGATGCCGTAATCAAATATGCGACGTGTCCAGCGCAGAACGTCAGTGGCAACTGTGGGTGCTCCACGGTCAACAATCGCTTTTAGCATGTCATCTATGTGGCGGGGCTTTACATCCTCTACCTTCATTTTGCCGATACACGGGTTTATGTCTTTATCTATGCGGCGGCGCAGTATGTCGGGATGCTTCCAGCGTGGCAGGATCTGACGCTCGAAGTATTCAGAAGCCAGCTGTGACACACGCATAGCGTTCTTCTCAGCGTCAATTTTTGCCAGCGCATCGACTTTGCGTTGCTGCTTTTCTCCGGCCACGTCATAGCCCAGTGCCACGCGAGCGGATAACTCTTTAACCGTTTCCCTTGCCTTGGACAACGATAGCTCAGCATAGGAGCCAATGAGCATCGCTCGCGCTTTGCCTGAGAACTTATAGCGGAAGCGCCAGACAGGCGTTTGATAGTTCTCGCGGTAAGACAGGTAAAGTCCGTTACCATCTGATTTCCCCTCAAACCTTTCGCCGGCTTTAATCCATGCGCGTATCTGTGCGTCAGTTAGCTTTGGCATCTATGAATCCAGTGTTGATTAGTGGTGTACACCCAAGTCATCCAAGGATGCGATGGGGGGTACACTGAGGTGTACACATTAATCATGCGCTTTCATGCGTCTTTATGCTAGCTCCTGATAACAAAAAAGCCCGGCTATATGCGGGCTTTGCTGGTGGTGTGCTGCTTTTTGATTTTTACTGCGTCGTTACTCGATATTCTGAATCTGCTCGCGCATCTGCTCAATCAGCACCTTCAGTTCAATAGCTGACGTAGTGATTTCGGCGTTGATCGACTTCGAAGCCAGCGTGTTCGACTCACGATTGAACTCCTGCATCATAAAATCGAGACGGCGGCCAACTGCTTCTTTCTTTTTCAGGATGTTGTAAGTCTCTTTAACGTGCGCATCCAGACGATCCAGCTCTTCAGAAACGTCAACACGCTGCGCCATCATCACCAGTTCCTGCTCAAGGCGATTGTTTTCCAGCTGGACTTCAGCATCTTCCAGTTTGGCGACCAGCCGCTCACGCTGCCATTTGATCACCTCAGGCATCTGCGCACGCACTTTGCTGACTTCCTGCGAGACGCCTTCCAGACGCTGCTCAATCATCGCTTTCAGGGCGGTACCTTCGCTTTCACGTGCCGCAATAAAGTCATCAAGCGCACCATCCAGTGCCTGCAACAACTGGGTGTTGATGGCATCCAGATCCTGTTCCTGCGCAGACATCACACCCGGCCAGCGCAGAATATCCAGCGGATTAATCGCGCCTTCGTCGCTCTGCATTTTTACCCAGTTGGCAGCCTGCACCAGCTGTTTCGCCAGCGTTTCGTTGAGCATCAGTTCGCCCTGCGCGCTGGGATCGGCATCATAACGAAGGTTGCACTCAATTTTACCGCGCGTCAGACGCTGGCGAATGCGCTCGCGGATAACCGGCTCCAGCCCACGAAACTGTTCCGGCAGGCGGATGTAGGTTTCCAGATAACGCTGGTTCACGGAACGCAGCTCCCAGGCGGCGCTGCCCCATTCGCCTTTGGCTTCGCTGCGGGCATAAGCGGTCATACTGCGGATCATAAGCGGTACTCATTTGCGGAAAGATGGGTGAAGTATAGCGAGGCGAGCCACGGCATAACAGGCATAAGCGTCGCACAGGAAAATAACGAACCATTTCCGCTTTCAGCGACAGCCACTTATGATGGCCGTTGACCCTTTGTGAGGATGACTGATCTATGTCTCGCGTTATTGCCCTTCCTGTTGTGATGGCTCTGCTGCTGGCAGGTTGCCAGGCACGCCACTCGCCGCCCACTAAACCGCAACCCATCTGTGCGGGTGGCGACATGATGATGCAGACCACGTTGTGGTTTGGACTGAGCAAGCCTGATGGCGGCAGGGTGAGTTCACTCGACTGGATGAACTTCGTGGATAATGAGGTCACGCCACGGTTTAAAGCGGGCCTGTCGGTCTATGATGCCAAAGGGCAATGGCTGGGCGAGAACGGTCAGCTGGCACGGGAGAACAGTAAGGCGTTGATGCTGATCCACGGGATCGACCCCGCCACCAACGTTGATATTGAGGCGTTACGCAGCCTCTATAAAAAACGGTTTGGTCAGGAGTCGGTTATGCGGGTGGATGCACCCGTCTGCGTCGGATTCTAAGGCGAAAGCGGGCGGCAGAACTGCCGCCCGTTGAATAATCAGATAAACAGACCAGCAAAGGCTGCGGAGAGCAGACTGACCAGCGTGGAGCCATAGACCAGCTTCCAGCCAAAACGGGAAACCACATTTCCCTGTTTCTCATTCAGGCCTTTTATTGCGCCTGCCACAATGCCGATAGAGGCAAAGTTAGCGAACGAGACCAGGAACACCGACAGAATACCCAGTCCACGCGCACTCATGCCTGCCGCGACTTTCTGCAGTTCAATCATCGCCACAAACTCATTCGCCACCAGTTTGGTTGCCATGATGCTGGCCGCCTGCAGGGCATCGGCTTTGGGAATGCCAATCAGCCAGGCCAGAGGATAGAACAGGTAGCCGAGCAGTTGCTGGAAGCTGTAGCCGAACACCGCCGCAAACAGCGCGTTGACGGCAGCAATCAGGGCAATAAAGCCAATCAGCATGGCCAGAATAATCATCGCGACTTTGAAGCCTGCCAGGATGTACTCACCCAGCATCTCAAAGAAGCTCTGCTCTTCATGCAGTTTATCCAGCGCGATAGGCTGCTCATCCTGGCTTTTCATCGGGTTGATGATCGACAGGATAATAAAGGTGCTGAACATGTTAAGCAGCAGTGCCGCAACCACATACTTCGGTTCGATCATCGACATATAAGCACCGACAATCGACAGCGAAACGGTAGACATCGCGGTCGCCGCCATGGTGTAGAGCCGACGTGGCGGGATATCACCCAGAATCCCTTTATAAGCGATGAAGTTTTCCGACTGCCCAAGAATCAGCGTGCTGACGGCGTTGAACGACTCCAGCTTGCCCATGCCGTTAATCTTCGACAGCAGCGTCCCGAAAATACGGATCAGCAGCGGCAGGATGCGCCAGTGCTGCAATATGCCGATCAGTGCCGAAATAAAGACAATCGGGCAGAGCACGCCGAGGAAGATAAATGCCAGACCCTGTTTGCTCATTCCGCCAAACACGAACTCCGTGCCCTGTGCGGCAAAACCCAGCAGCGTCTCAAAGAAACCGGCGAACGAGCCGACCAGCGCCAGACCCCCGGCAGAGTGAAGGAAGAACCAACCCAGCGCGGCTTCCACCACAATCAGTTGAACAATAAAGCGCAGGCGAATCTGTTTACGGTCATGACTGACCAGCAGCGCAAGGGCGAAGATCACCACCAGCGCCAGCAGGAAATGAAGAATGGCGGCCATATGTCTTTTTTATCAGAGAGAAAGGAACGCGCATTTAGCCACAGCTGGCGGGGAATTTCATCTGATGCCTGCGTCAGACCAGCGCAAGAGACAGCGGGCAAGGAAGTCCGTATAATGCGCAGCCAATCATTAGCAAGCCGGAGAATACCCATGCGTCCAGCAGGCCGTAGCGCACAACAGGTGCGTCCAGTCACATTGACCCGCAATTACACCAAACACGCAGAGGGTTCCGTTCTGGTGGAATTCGGCGAAACGAAAGTGCTTTGCACTGCCTCCGTAGACGAAGGGGTTCCGCGTTTCCTTAAAGGCCAGGGCCAGGGTTGGGTCACAGCCGAATATGGCATGCTGCCGCGTTCGACCCACAGCCGTATGGCGCGTGAAGCTGCAAAAGGCAAGCAGGGCGGACGTACGCTGGAGATTCAGCGTCTGATCGCCCGTTCACTGCGCGCCGCGGTTGATCTTAAAGCGCTGGGTGAATTTACTATTACGCTCGACTGTGACGTGATCCAGGCCGATGGCGGCACTCGCACCGCATCAATCACCGGAGCCTGCGTGGCGCTGGCTGATGCGCTGAACAAGCTGGTGGCCAGCGGCAAACTGAAAGCGAACCCGATGAAGGGCATGGTCGCGGCGATTTCAGTGGGCATCGTCAAAGGCGAAGCGCTGTGCGATCTGGAGTATGTTGAAGACTCAGCCGCAGAAACCGACATGAACGTCGTGATGCTGGAAGATGGCCGCATGATCGAGGTGCAGGGCACTGCCGAAGGCGAACCGTTCAGCCATGAAGAGTTGCTGACGCTACTGGCGCTGGCTCGGGGCGGAATTGAGGAATTAATTCAGGCGCAGAAAGCAGCGCTGGAAAATTGATGTAACAGGCGACCTCAGAGTCGCCTTTTCTTTATTTGAGGAGTGAGAAATGAAAGCCTGGCAGCGTCAGTTTATTGAATTTGCCCTGAACAAGCAGGTGCTGAAGTTCGGTGAGTTCACTTTGAAGTCCGGGCGTAAAAGCCCCTATTTCTTTAATGCTGGTCTGTTTAACAGCGGACGGGATTTAGCGCTGCTGGGACGCTTCTACGCGCAGGCGCTGGTGGATGGCGCTGTTGATTTTGATCTGCTGTTCGGCCCGGCCTATAAAGGCATTCCGATTGCCACCACCACGGCGGTGGCGCTGGCAGATCATCATGACCGCGATGTGCCTTACTGCTTTAACCGTAAAGAAGCGAAAGATCACGGCGAAGGTGGCCTGCTGGTTGGCAGTCCGCTGCAGGGCAAAGTGATGCTGGTGGACGATGTGATCACCGCAGGCACCGCGATTCGTGAGTCGATGGATATTATCGGTGCGCACAACGCCACTCTGGCAGGCGTGCTGGTCTCGCTTGATCGTCAGGAGCGTGGACGCGGAGAAATGTCGGCGATTCAGGAAGTGGAACGTGATTACGGCTGCAAAGTGACCGCGATTATAACGCTGGCAGACCTGATTGCCTGGCTGGAAGAGAAGCCTGAGATGGCCGATCATCTGGCCCAGGTACGTGCCTATCAGAAAGCGTACGGGATTTAACAGAGGCGGGCGCAATGCCCGCCTTCTTTTACGCTTTACGCCAGCTGGGCGGCAATCAGCGGCCAGCGAGCCTCAAAGTCTGCGGTAGGACTGAAACGAAATTCAGAACGAACATACCGTGACAGTAAACCCTCACAGAAAGCCAGCAACTGACTTGCCAGCAGCGCCTCATCAGCCTGAAAGGCTTCGCCCTCGCGCATTTTCCGTTCCCGCATCACCTGTCGCAGCTGCACTTCAATCCGCTCAAACAGCTGATTGATGCGTCCCTGCAGTCGGTCCTGCTCAAACATCAATGCATGGCCGGTCAGAATGCGCGTCAGTCCCGGATTACGCTCACCAAATCCCAGAATCAGTTGCACGATCAGACGCAGACGCGTCATGGTCTCTTTTTCATCCTTGAGGATCAGATTGATGCGGGTAATCAGACTGTCTTCGATAAACTCAATCAGGCTATCGAACATTCGTGTCTTACTCGGGAAGTGACGATACAGCGCCGCTTCGGAAACGCCCACCGTGGCTGCCAGTTTGGCTGTGGTAATGCGCTGGCTGCCATCACCCGACTCCAGCATCTGCGCCAGCGCCTGCAAAATCTCTTCGCGACGATTCCGCTTCGCGACTTTTTTTTCTGCCATGACCTTAAAGACCCCTGAAATTCACCTAAAAACAGGCAACACCTACGCATCTGCCACAGGAACGCGTCCTGTGGCGATGAGGAAAAAATAACGGGCGTAAGTGAAAGTCGGTAATGCGGGTTACTGGCGACCGGAGTGGCCGAAGCCGCCTTCGCCGCGCAGGCTGGCGTCGAAATCTTCGACCAGGTTAAATTCCGCCTGCACCACCGGTACAAAGACCAGTTGTGCCATGCGATCGCCGGGTTGCAGCGAGAAGCTTTCCTGGCCGCGATTCCAGACCGAGACCATCAGCTGTCCCTGATAGTCGGAGTCAATCAGACCCACCAGGTTGCCCAGCACGATGCCATGTTTATGGCCAAGGCCTGAGCGCGGCAGGATCACAGCGGCCAGATCGGGGTCGGCAATATGAATTGCCAGGCCGGTCGGAACCAGCGTTGTGGTGCCTGGTGCGATGTCGAGAACATCATCAATGCAGGCGCGTAAATCTAACCCAGCGGAACCTGAAGTCGCGTAGGTCGGCAGTGGAAACTCTTTGCCGACGCGCGGATCCAGAATTTTAACGTCTATTTTTTTCATCATAACGGCTGACAATCTCGTCTATTAATTGTTGGCCAAGGAGAGACTTATCGCTGAGCGGTAAGCGTTTTTCTCCATCCTGCCA
>Ga0105246_10000460_pt1 | contig 21843 bp, 20 predicted proteins | sample KBSM64metaG_FD_99694 | JGI IMG/M metagenome (GOLD analysis project Ga0105246, IMG submission 99694) | Miscanthus rhizosphere microbial communities from Kellogg Biological Station, Michigan, USA - KBS M6-4 metaG | ecosystem: Host-associated > Plants > Roots > Rhizosphere > Soil | place... | reverse complement strand
CGCCGCTGTCGGCGCCGCACTCACCGCGCGGGGCGTGGTGTCTCCCTTTGCGGCGGATGTGGCGGCAACGCTGTCCGTCGCTGACGCGGGCGGGCGCTTGGAAGTGAACAGGCGCGGCGTGACGACGATGACGAGCGCCATCAGCGCGAGCGCCAGCAGTGTGCGTTTATCCATGCAGGTGGTCGAGTTGCGGTGTGCTAGGGGACCGGATCGTACCCGCCCGGCCGAAACGGGTGACACCGCGCAATTCTGCGAGCGGCGAGCCATGCACCGCGGATCGCGCCATGCCGTTCGATGGCCTCAATGGCGTACGCGGAGCAACTTGGATAATAGCGGCATGAAGCCGGCAGAAGCGGCGAGATCGCGACTTGATACCCGCGGACCGCGAGAATCAGAATCGTGCGCACGCTAGCGCACCACCGCGCCCTGCGCGTGTCGGACCACCAGCTTGATGTCGTCACGCAAAGCGTCCACGCCGACTTCGTACGCGTTTGGCCGCGAGCGGATTGCCACGTCACACGGTTCCACTGCGCGCAGAGCGGGCAGGAGCTCGAGACGCACGAGCTCGCGAAGCCATCGCTTCACGCGATTGCGTCGAACCGCGCTGTGCTTGTATCGAGGAACCACGATCGCGACCCGTGCATGACGAAGAGGGGAAGCGAGGACTCGGACGTCGAGGTACGTGGTCCGAACCCGCCTCCCCTCTCGAATGACATTTTGAATGTCTGAACCTCGCGCCAATCGTTGCCGGCGCGAGAAGCCGAAGCCGTCCCCCGCGTCAGGCGCCCGCGTACTTGCTGGGCAGTCTAACGGTGAGACGCTTACGTCCCTTCTTGCGACGCCGGCTGAGTGTTTCACGTCCCCACTTGGTTTCCATGCGCGCGCGAAACCCGTGCGTCTTGATGCGGCGCTTGTTCCGGGGACGATACGTCGGCTTACCCATGATCACTCCAAAACGGTGCGGATAGTACGGCCTGAGAACCGGTAAACGTATCTCAGATCAGCGGATAGATCAAGATCGCGGGAAAGTAACCACCTCACGCAATTGCTTTTTCCACATAGCTCACTAGCTTCGCTCCCCCGCCTCGATTTTTCCGCTCGCCCCACATGACGCTGACCGCCCACGAAGCTTGGAGCCGATTGCTCGATCGAGCTCGTCAAGAGCTCCCCGAGCAAACATTCAAAACGTGGCTCGAGCCGACTGAGGCCCTTTCTCTCGCGGAAGATACGATCTATGTCGGCGCGCCCGACCAATTCGCCGCCGATTGGAACGAGTCGAAGCACTCGGACCTGCTCGCCAGCCTCGCTCCGATCGCACTCGGCCATCCCTTGGCCGTCGTTTTCAAGGTCACCGAAGAGCGGCGCACGCGGTCCCAGATGGACCTGTTCATTGCCCAGCCAAAACAACGGCCTCTTCAAGGACAGAATGGCGCCAGTAATTCGCCTCCATTAAGCGACCGATACACCTTTAAGCACTTTATCATCGGAAAGTCGAACGAGCTCGCGGCCGCGGCGGCGCATGCGGTCGCCCAGGCACCGGGTAAGGTCTACAACCCTCTTTTCATTTACGGGGATACCGGGCTCGGCAAGACCCATCTCATGCAGGCTATCGCCCATGAGATCCTCCTCCGGAAGCCCGAGACCCGAATCACGTTCATTGGCACCGAGCAGTTCACCAACGAGCTCGTCGCCGCCATTCAGAACCGAACGACCGCTGACTTCCGGCGCCGATTTCGCGAAACTGACCTCCTCCTCGTCGACGACGTCCATTTCCTCAAGGGTAAGGAGGCAATGCAGGAGGAGTTCTTCCACACCTTCAACGCGCTCTACGAGGGCGGTCGGCAGATCGTCATCACCAGCGATCGGCCTCCGTCCGAGATCCCGGGGTTGGAAGCCCGTCTGGTCTCGCGCTTCCAGTGGGGAATGGTGGCCGATATCGAGCTGCCCGACCTCGAGCACCGAATCGCGATCCTTCGTCAAAAGGCGCAGCTCGACCATCTGGAATTGACGATCCCGGAAGAAGTCATCCGCTTCATCGCCGAGAACGTGCGATCGAGCGTGCGCGAGTTGGAAGGCTCGATCATCAAGCTGCTGGCGTTCGCGTCGCTCAAGCATCGCGAGATCACCGTCGACGTCGCCCGCGACGCGCTCCGCGACAAGCTCAAGCCCGCCGACGGCGACGCTCCTGAAGCGCCCGCCCTCAACACCGCCGCCATTCAGCAGGCCGTGGCCAAAGATTGGGGCGTGACGACGGAAGGCCTCCGCTCCAAGACGCGAACCAAGAATCTTACCGTCCCACGGCAGGTCGCCATGCATCTCATGCGCGAGCTCCTCGCGATGCAGCTCGTCGAGATTGGCGCTGCCTTTGGCGGACGCGATCACTCCACCGTCATCCACAGCCTCGAGCGCGTCGCCGCAATGGTGAAAGAAGATCCGTCGTTCGCGCAGCGCCTGGGAAAGCTCCAATCCGCGTTGGAAAGCTTGCGGAATTGAACAGAAACCCCACCCCTTTCCACACGTCGTCTACGTCACTCTCAACTTTTCGCCCGTTTCATCCGGACAACTCGCGTTCCCCACATGCGATCCACACGAGCGGCTATAGTCGAACTGCTTGGTCCGGTGTAACTTCCAGCGATTTCCACGCGGCCAACAGCGCTCTACTACCTCTACTAGTTTGAAGCTCTTTAGAAAGACTTAGTAAGGCGTCTGAGCTTTTGCACACCATAGGAGCTGTGATGCGGTTTACGATCTCCCGGGAAAAGTTGCAGGAAGGTCTTGCCGCAGTTACTGCGAGCATTCCGGCGAAAACGACCCTGCCGGTGCTCGCGAATATCATGGTCGAGGCGACCGACAAGGGCATCCGCTTGTCCGGTACCGATCTCGACATCGCCGTCACGACCGAAGTCGCCGCCGACGTTGAAACGCCAGGCGCGATCACGATCCCCGCGAAGAAACTGAGCGAGATCGCTCGCGAGCTCCCGCCGGCGCCCGTGCGCATCGCCGCCGCCGGCGAGCAACGCGTCACGCTCGATTGCGGCCGCACGCACTTCAAGATCCTCGGACTTCCGCGCGACGAGTTCCCGGCCTTCCCCAACGTCAAGTTCAGCGAGAGCTGGCGCATCCGCTCGGGCGATCTCCAGAAGCTGATCACGCACACCGCCTTCGCGGTTTCTACCGAAGAAAGCCGGCCCATTCTCAATGGCGTGTTGTGGGAGTTGAAGCCGGAGCTCATGCGCATGGTGGCGACGAACGGCCACCGACTCGCGAAGATGGAGGTTGCCATCAAGTCCGTTGGCGCGCCCGCCACCGACCTGATCGTTCCTCCAAAAGCGCTCGAACAGATCCGTCGCCTGTTTCCGGAAGACGAAGAGCTCGAGATCGCCAAAGGCGAGAATCATCTCGGCTTCCGCTCGCCGTTCACGGCGGTGTTCACGCGCCTGATCGAGGGACCCTACCCGAATTACGATCAAGTCATCCCACGCGACAACAATCGCGTCGCCATCGCCGATCGCCAGGCGCTGACGAGTGCGCTGCGCCGGATGTCTATCATCGCTTCCGATCAGACCCATCGCATTCGATTGTCTTTTAATGCAGGAATGCTCAAGTTCAGCGTGCAGACGCCCGACTTGGGTGAGGCGGCCGACGAGCTGGCAGTTCGCTATTCCGGCGATCCGCTCGATATCGGCTTCAACGCCAATTACCTGCTCGAGATCCTGCGCTTCATCCCCACCGACGAGGTGCGACTTACCTTCAAGGCACCGGAGCGCGCGGCCACCGTCGAACCCGAAGGCTGGGCCGACCCGGCACAGTACCTCTGCCTTGTAATGCCGCTGCGCCTGCTCGACTAGCATCCACGGCCTCCCCCCGGGGGGGCGGGAGTTCGTTGAGGTGATTGGCTTCGTAACGCTCATGCAGGCGCTCGGCCTGGCGTACGCGGCCGGCTTCAATCTGTATGCGACCGTCGCCGTCACCGGGCTGGCCGTGCGCTACGGATGGGTGCAAGGCGTCCCCACGACCGTCGAAGCGTTCGCCAACCTGGGCGTGATCGTCGTTGCCGTCGCGCTCTATGCGATCGAGTTTGCTGCGACGCTCGTTCCCGGGGTTGCCGCAGCCTGGGAAACGCTCCACAGCTTCATCCGCCCTCCAGCCGCGGCCGCGCTCGCGGCGGCCACTGCCTGGCATTCCGATCCCGTGGTCGTTCTCATCGCTGCACTTCTCGGCGGCGGCTTGGCAGTAACGACTCACACCACGAAGCTCGGACTGCGCTATGCGATCGACGCCTCGCCGGAGCCGGTCACGAATGGCGTCGCGAACGTCGCGGAGCTCGTGCTCGTCGCCGGCGTTGCGACGGCCATCTGGCGACACCCATTCATCACACTCGCCGTCGCACTCGTCCTCCTTGCCGGCATGATTGCCGCCGTGCGTCTCATCTGGCGCGCCCTCCGGCAGGTGTTCACGGGTCGGTGGATGCCCTCACGCGGATTGATGCAGGCGCCGCGAACGACCGAGGAGCGACCGTCGAAGCGGCAACCACACGCCCCCGAATTCGACGACGAGTAAAAACAACGCGGCGCGTTGCCGAGACAACGCGCCGCTGTGCCAACCTGTAAGCCGGGTTCTGTGAGGACGACGAGCGTCCCGATGGTCATTCCTCTCGGAGCGCAGTCACCTGCGCCCTCTAGCAGCCTACCCGCAGCGTCTTTGTCGAGGTGGGCACCTCTCGCTGCCTATTTGGCCTTGCTCCCGCTGGGGTTTGCCTTGCCGCGTTCGTTGCCGAACGCGCGGTGAGCTCTTACCTCGCCTTTTCACCCTTGCCTGATCCGAAGATCGTCGGCGGTGTGTTTTCTGTGGCACTGTCCGTCGCGAACGACTTGGATCGTTCGCGCCCAGGCGTTACCTGGCAGCGCGCCCAAAGGAGCCCGGACTTTCCTCGGCCGACTCGACAACATCGGTCGCGACCACCCGGTTGGCACACAAAAAAATCTAATCAAAACGCCGCGCGCGTAAACAGAAACGCCAACGCCGCATGACGCGCGCATGCGCGCGCGGAATATCGTACACGCCCGAAGATCGAAGATGTCGGGCAGTTTGGCGATTTCACTTACCGTATGAGGCGCGTCATGCTTTCTCGTCCTGCGTCATCTCCGTCGCGACAGATTCTGCCGATCGCCACCATGGTCACCCCCAGCGAGCGGCTACGCGTCGACGCCGCGGGCGAAGGTTCCTATCTGGCGCTTCACCGCTCGTCGGTCGCCGAGGTGGTGCAAGACATCAAGGAGAATCGCGTCAGCGCGGTCGTCGTTTCGGTGGCGTGCTGCGACCAACACTCCCGAGCCGGTGTCGCCGCGCTCGTTCGCGAGTTCCCACGCGTGCCGACCGTTGCACTCCTCACCCAGGTGGACCGATCGACGCCTCAGGCGATGCTCAACCTCGGGTCGACTGGCGTGCGACGGCTCGTCGACGTCCGCGACTCGGACGGATGGCGCGAGCTGCGCCACTATTTGCTGGGTGTCGGCGGCGACGACATGCAGCGCCAAGCGCTCGGCCAACTCGCGCTCGACCTTGCCAGCGCGCCGCGGGACTGTTGGCGCTTCTTCGAGATGCTCTTCACTTGCCCGCCGCAGGTGGCCACCGTGCGCGCGCTCGCGCAGCAGCTCGACGTCCTGCCAAGTACGCTCATGAGCCGGTTTTTTCGCGCCCGCGTACCCGCGCCCAAGCAATACCTCGCGCTGGCTCGGCTCATTCGCGCCGCGCGGCTGTTCGAGAACCCCGGCTTCTCCGTGGCTAATGTCGCAAACCACCTCGACTACTCGTCGCCGCAAAGCTTCGGACGTCACGTACGGACGCTGATGAGGCTCACGGCCCTGCAGTTTCGCGAGCAGTACGACGGCGAGGGAATGCTCCAACATTTCCGGCAAACGCTCGTTCTGCCGCATCTCGATCGCCTGCGCGCGCTACGTCCTCTCAGCCCGTCCTGGGGCGCTGCCTATGCGCGAAACCTGATTCACTGAGCCGATCCCGCGCCGGCGTCCATCGCCGCGACGATCTCGCTCGCCGTCGCCAGCGACAGCACTTTCAATCCCTCGGCGGCGAGCGCCTCGCGGCCACCCTCTTCGCGATCGACGAGCGCCAGAACGCCGATCACGTTGCCGCCGGCCGCGCGTACCGCCGTCGCGGCCGTGCGCGCCGAGTTGCCGGTGGTCACCGTGTCCTCGATCACCACGACGCGATCACCCGGCTGGAACGGGCCCTCAATCAACTTGCCCGCGCCGTGCGTCTTCGCTTCCTTGCGCACGGTGAACGCGCGTAGCGGCTGTCCGGTCGCCGCACTCGCGTACGACATGGCGTACGCGATCGGATCCGCGCCGAGCGTGAGACCTCCCACCGAGTCGGGTGCCCACCCGGCGTCGTGCAGCGCCGCCAACCCCGCCGGGCCAATGAGCCTCAAACCCTCCGGACTCATTGTGGTCATACGGGCGTCGATGTATAAAGTGGATTGCCTGCCCGACGCTAACGTGAAGTTGCCCCGTCTCGCCGAGCGCGCGGCGAGTAGCGAAATGAGATCGTCTCGGTTAGACATGGCGGTTCTCGGAGTGGCGGCGGACATTCAACGCCGGTCGGTACCAGAATAAATGGTTCGTTTGCCCCTCGCCCGTACGTCCGTCGGCGACGTTTCGCTGCTGCTGACGGCGGCGCTCCTGCTCATGATCGGGGGACTGATCGCGGGGGACCGCGGCCTCGCGCACGCGGCGTTTCGTCAGGCGTCGATCGATGCCCAACAGTCCAGCTACGCCGTCGCCGCCGTCTTGCGCGACAGCGCGGCCATGGCCGCACCGGCCGCGAGTCCCGCGGTCAAATCGATCATCGGGCGATGGCCGAGTGAGCGAACGGCAGCGGCGCTCGTGATCGGAGCGGATACCGTTCTCGTCTCGGGCCCTCGCGACGCGCTGCGGTCGGGCATCGTCGCCACGTCGCCAATCGAAGTGCGAGACAGTCTTCCGTGGCTGCTGGTTGTCGCGCACGAGCACGACGTCGGCCCGTTCCGCATTCTTCTCGGTGGCCTCAGTCTCGCCGCCGTGGCGCTCCTCGCCTACGGCGTTCTGCGCGAGCGTCGCCAGGCGATCCGCGTCGTCGAGCGGTCCGCGGAGCTCGAGCGGTTGTACAGCGAAGTGGCGCGCGCCAACACCGCGAAGAGTGAGTTCCTCGCCAACATCTCGCATGAGTTGCGGACGCCGCTCAACGCCATCGTCGGTTTCGTCGAGCTGCTCAAGGACGGTGTGTACGGCGACTTGTCGCCACGGCAGGTGCCGCCAGTCGATCGGATCGCCGCGTCGGCGACACATCTACGGCATCTCGTCGATCAGGTGCTCGACATCGCGAAGATCGCGGCTGGTCGCCTCGAAGTGCATCCGGAAACGCTCGTCCTCCGCCCGTTCGTCCTCAACGTCGCCAGTGAGCTCGAATCGCTTGTCAACGAGCGGGGACTCAGCTTCTCGATCGCGGTCGGCGCGTCACTTCCGCGCGTCCGCACTGACCCAACTCACCTTCGACAGATTCTCGTCAACCTGATCGGGAACGCGGTCAAATACACACCGCAGGGTGGCGTCGCGGTCCGCGCGCGGTTGGTTGGCGGACCGTCTCCGCACGCCGCGGTGCCGCACGCGCAGGCGCGCCGTCGCACTCCCGAGGATCCGGTGCTTGCGGCGCAATCGCCTGATCCGCGACGCGCCTGGGTCGCGTTGCAAGTCGTCGATACCGGCGTCGGCATCGCTCCGGCGGATCAGGCGCGCATCTTCGAGGAGTTCGAACAAGTGAACGCGGGACCGCGCAGCGAGTCGATGCAGCGAGGAACCGGCTTGGGGCTCGCCATCTCCAAACGACTCGCGCAGCTGCTGGGAGGCGACATTCGCGTCGACAGCGAATTGGGGAAGGGATCTACCTTCACCCTTTGGCTGCCGGTTCACCCCGACGATCTCGAGCCCGTTGTCGCCAACGGAACGCCGCCGTCGAACGACTGATCAGTCCTTCTTGCGGAAGATCGAGGCGAGCTTCGATGCGAACCCCGGCTTTTCCTTCGCTGCGGGGGCGTTACCGGCTTCGCAGAATTCGGACGCGAACGCGACAACGTCGGCGTAGCGCTTCGTGGGCTCTTTGCTCAGGCCGCGCATCACGACCGCTTCGACCTGCGGAGAAAAGCGGAGGCCCGGCTTCGCCTGATTGAGCACGATCGGCGGCTGCGACAACAACTGTGAGAACATCTCGCGCGGCGTCTTCGCCGGGAAAGGCAAGCAGCCAGTCAGGAGGAAGTACGCGATCGTCGCGAGACTGTACTGATCCGCCAACGGACCGACCAGCTCGCCCGACAGCGCTTCCGGCGCGACGTACATCAACGTGCCGACGAAAAATCCCGCGCGCGTGAGGCGCTGTTCGGGAGACTGGTCTGTATCCGTGGCGATGCCGAAGTCGAGCAGCTTCACGAGGCGCGAGACTGGATCGTACATCACGTTGTCGGGCTTGAGATCCCGATGCACGATGCCGACCGAGTGCGCGGCGTGGACCGCGTCGGCGATCTGCTTCACGATCGAGCACACCTCGTCGACCGGCAGCGGCCCTTGGCGCTTCGCGTACTTCTCGAGGATCTCGCCGATGGCCCACTCGATCGCGAGGAAGTGCATGCCCGGCGCGGCTTCGCCGATCTCGATCGTACGCACCACGTTCGGATGCGTCACGCGCTCGCCATAACGCGCCTCGCGCAAAAAGCGCGCGACTGCCGTGCGGTCCTGCCGCAACTTTTCGCGCAGCACTTTGACCGCGACGGTTCCGTGGTCCGCGTGTGTAGCGCGGAAAACGGCCGAGGTCCCACCTTCACCGACTTCACTCTCGAGAGAGTATCCGGCGATCGTTTGTCCAACGAGGCTTTCGCGTGGCACGCGGCGAACCTAATCCGCCCGACAATCCGAGGCAAGCAAGCGCGCCGGTTCCCGCCGATGCTCCGATCATTCTTAATCACGAGCGTCGCTTATCCGCATCACGGCCGAAGCAACTGCTCGTCGGCGGGCTCGGCTTCCTTGACAAACCGACTCACCCTACCTATATAGGGCCGCGCAAGTCGGATGGCTTGCCCAGCACCGGAAGTGCAGGATCGAATCACCCCGTAGGAGGCAGCTCGAATGGCCAGAGGGAAGGTGAAGTGGTTCAATGATGCGAAGGGCTACGGCTTCATTGAGCAAGACAGCGGAGAGGATGTCTTCGTACACTTCTCCGCCATCAGCATGGAAGGCTTCAAGACGCTCGCCGAAGGACAAGAGGTCGAATTCGAGATCCGCACGGGCGAAAAGGGTCTACACGCCGCCAACGTGGTCCGGGTCTGACGTAGCCGCCTCCAGGGACGAAACGACCTTGCACCGCCCGCCGACCACCAGGCGGGCGGTGCTGCGTTTGGGGGTGATGCACGCGGGGATTGAACGCATCGCGTCGCGCCTCGACCTTTCGACAATGCTTCGCACCGTCATCGCCCGGCACCGACTCATCTCGCCGTGACCGCGCCCCCGTCTCCGCCGCCGTCGCCCCGTCTCTTCCTCGTGGACGGCTATGCGCTCATCTATCGCGCGTTCTTCGCCCTGATTTCGCGTCCGCTCACGACGAGCCGCGGCGAAAACACGTCCGCCGCGTGGGGAATCGTCAACTTCGTGCAGCGCCTCCTCGAGACGCACCGCCCCGACTACCTCGGATGGGTGCATGACTCCGGTCTCTCGCATCGACACGAGCGATATCCCGCGTACAAGGCGACGCGCGAGAAGCTCACCGAAGAGTTGCAATCGGACTTCGATCGCGGCATGGAGCGGATCCGCGACGTTCTCGACGCGCATCGCATTCCAATTATTACATTAGCAGGTTATGAAGCCGACGACGTCATCGGAACGTTGGCACGCCAGGCCGTCCAAGCCGACATCAACGTCGTCGTCGTCTCGGGCGACAAGGATTTCCAGCAACTCGTGCGGCCCGGCGTCTGGCTTCTCAATCCGGGGCGCGGCGGACCGGCGAGTGTCGAGGAGCAATGGGTCGGTGTCGAGAACGGCTCGGAGCGGCTCGGCGTGCCTCCCGCGCTCGTCACCGACTACCTCGCCCTCGTCGGCGATTCGTCCGACAACGTTCCCGGTGTCAAAGGCATCGGCGACAAGACGGCGCAGGAGCTCGTCTCCTCCTACGGCAGCGTCGAGAACATCCTCGCGCACGCCGCCGAGCTGACGAAGAAGCGTCCTCGCGAGGCGCTGCTCGAGCAGGGCGATCTCGCCCTTCTCTCGAAAGAGCTCGTCACCATTCGAGAGGATCTCCCCGTCGCGCTCGACCTCGATGCGATGCGGCTTTCGCCGCCCGACTACTCACGCCTGCGCACGCTGTACGTCGAGCTCGAATTCCACACCCTCGCGAAGAACCTGCCGACCGCCGCCGCCGCGAGTGCGGTGATGCCTGAAAAGACCACGACACCGCCGGCGAACTACACGACGGTCGATACGCTTCCGGCGCTCGAGAAGTTCATCGCCCGGGCGCGGCGCGCCCCCGACATCGCGATCGATACGGAGACCGTCGTCGACCTCGATGCGCCGCAGCCGCTCGATCCCCTCCGCGCGCGACTCGTCGGTCTTGCCGTCGCCGTCGCCGCGGGTGAGGCGTACTACCTGCCACTTGGCCACTCGGCGCGCGTCGAGAGCCAAGGCGATCTTGGACTCGGTGAAGGGTTGTTCGAGGAGCCGGCCGCGACGCGGAAGACCCGCGCAAAAAAGACCGCCGAGCCGACGAGTATTGCCGCGCGCGCCTTGGCTCAGGGGACGCCGCGGATCAGGAATCTGCCTCCGCTCGACGACCCGTCGATGCGACCACTCGTCGAGCTGCTCGAGGACGCGACCGTCACGAAGACCGCGCAGAACTCGAAATTCGATCTGCTCGTCCTTCGCACCGCCGGCGTTACGCTCCGCGGACTCGACTTCGACACGATGATCGCGAGCTACGTACTCGATCCGGGTCGTCGGTCCCACGGTTTGGATCTGCTCGCCCTCGAGTTTCTGAACCAGAAGATGACGTCGTTCGAGGATCTGTGCGGCAAAGGCAAGGACGCGATCCCGTACGACCAGGTTCCGATCGAGTGCGCGCGCGATTTTGCGTGCGAAGACGCCGACCTGACGTGGCGTCTTCGAGAGCTTTTCGAGCCACAGCTCGAGACCCTGCAGCTCGCGCGCTTGTTTCACGAGGTGGAGATCCCGCTCGTCGAGGTGCTCGCCGAAATGGAGTGGGCCGGGATCACCATCGATCTCGAGTGGTTTCAGTCGCTGAAAGAACGCTTCGAGCGCGAACGAAAGCGGGTCGAACAAGAGATCTACGCGGCGGCCGGCGAGGAATTCAACATCAATTCCAACCCGAAACTGCGAGAGATCCTCTTTGACCGCCTCGGCCTGCCGGTCCTCAAGAAAACGCCGACCGGCCCGTCAACCGACGCAAGCGTGCTTCAGCAGCTCGCCGACGAGGGACACCAGCTGCCCGTCCTGTTGATGGAGTATCGCGAGATCGCGAAGCTCGAGAGCACGTACATCGACGCGTTGCCCGCGTACGTTCACCCGCGTACGCGCCGGGTGCACACGTCCTTCAGTCAAACGACCGCTGCCACTGGACGCCTGTCATCGAGCGAGCCAAATCTCCAGAACATTCCGATTCGCCGAGAGCTGGGCCGCGACATCCGACGCGGATTCGTTCCGCGTCGCGGCTGGACGCTCGTCGCCGCGGACTACTCACAGATCGAGCTCCGTTTGCTCGCGCATCTTTCAGATGACCCGGCGTTCGTCCAGGCATTCCGCGCCGGCGGAGACATTCACCGTCAAACCGCGGCGCTCATATTCGACGTTCCGATCGAGCAAGTCACGAAGGAGATGCGCGCGCGCGCCAAGACGATCAACTTCGCGACGATCTACGGGCAGGGCCCTCACGCCCTCTCACGACAACTCAAGATCGCCCACGCCGAAGCGAAGGAATTCATCGATAAATACTTCCAGCGCTTCCATCGCGTCCGCGAATACCTGGATTCGATGGTGGAGTTCGCTCGGGGACACGGTTACGTGCAAACCATCTTCAACCGACGACGGTACATCCCGGAGCTGCGCGATCGAAACTTCAACATCCGGGCGTTCGGAGAGCGCACGGCGGCCAACTCGCCGATCCAGGGTTCCGCGGCGGACCTGATCAAGATTGCGATGATTCGCATCCATCACGCGCTCGCGACGCGCGCGCTGAACGCCAAGATGCTGCTGCAGGTCCACGACGAGCTCGTGTTCGAGGTGCCCGGACCGGAGCTCGAGGACGTGAAAGCCCTCGTCACGTACGAGATGGAGCACGCCGCCACGCTCGCTGTCCCGCTGGTCGTGGACATCGCCGCCGGCGAAAACTGGCTGGCAACGAAGGCCGACTAACGGGCAGTCCGCGGCAGCCGGACCCTCGCAGCTTGCGGCATACGCTGCAAATCGACGGCAAACAACCGTCTTATGCCCGCATATATTGGCCGCCTATGGTCCTGTAAGTGCTGATGCAGCAAAGGTTTATTGCCCAACGACAGAAGCGGGCACTGCCTTTGCCATTAGGGGGCGCCAGATGTCCGCAGGAGGGTCGTTATGAAATGCCACTCCCACCAGCGCACCCGAATCCCAGGTCGTCTTCCGATGCGAACCTCACGACGCGGTTTTACGCTCATCGAGCTACTCATAGTTGTCGTGATCATCGGCATTCTGGCCGCGATCGCGGTACCGAAGTTTCAGTCGACGAAGGGGAAAGCCTATTACGCAGGGATGCGCAGTGACCTGCACAACCTCTTGACGGCTCAAGAGGGGTACTTCTACGACCACACGACGTACACTGCGGCCGTAGATTCCTTGCAATTCAAGCCGACGAGGGGCGACTCCGTCGTGATCGTCGAAGCGACGGCGACGGGGTGGGCCGCCACCTCACAGAACCCGCTTTCGTATCCTCATTTCTGTGCGCTGTTCATGGGGACCGCCACGCCTGTTTCGCCGGCAACCGTTTCTGGAGTTGTCGCCTGCAACTAAGCGGACCGCGACGTGACCGACGTCGCGCCAACGTTTAAAGAATTCACAAAGCTCCGCGATGGGATGATGCACGCCATGGATGGCGGCCTCTGGCTCCATCGACATCTGTGGCAGGGGCGACAAATGGCGCACCTCGTCTCGACGAATCGCGAGCTGTTGCTCGCATATGGACGCGCCGTCGGTCTGCCGGAGCATCGGCTCCAGTTCAAGCCGTTGAAAGATCCCCGCACCGGAATTCGGCGCGACGCCTGGCATTGGGACCTCGGTGGTCCCGTCCTTCCTCCGCCCACGCGGCGTTACTGAGCGTCCGCCTCGACACGCGCCGCGCTGAAAGCATCGTCCAACGACAAGACCTCGGCGCGCAGGAGCGCCAGCTCTGCGGTGAGCCCCTCACGTAAGTCGCGCTTCGAGTAGAGAAGGAAGAAGGCCCGCGCTCGTTGCACGGCTCGTCGCAGCCGATCGCTCAGAATGAAATTGACATCGGCCGCGATCGGCAGGCTCGCCAGGTACAAGATCGCGATCAGCGGCGTCGTGAGCAGTCCAACCACGACGGATTGCGCCAAATAGGCGATCAGCACCAGCGCCGCGCCGGCAACCACCGTTCGCATTGCCGGATCCGCCGCGCTGTCGATAGAGCGCATCGCGATCCAACCCGCGCCGCGAAACGGAATCAGATGGTTCAGCCGACCCCAGAGCGCGACCGGCCCCGCCAAGAGAAGTAGCCAGCCCTCCCGCACGGTGAATCTCAGCGCTGCGTGCACCGTGAGCTGGATTCCGATGTCCTCGAGGCGGATTCCATGCACCGCCGCGACCCGCTCCAGCGCCTCGAGGCGCTCGACGACGGACTCCGCGCGTGAGCGAAGATCCGGGTCGGCTCCGCCGAGCTGTGTCGAGAGCTCTTCGAGCCGTCGAGCGATGGTCGTGTCGACACCAAGTCCGCGGTCGGCTTCGCCGAGTGGACGGCGTTCTTCCATGAGCGCGGCGATCGTCGACGCCAGGCGAATCCGTCGCGCGGCTTCCTCGGCGGACGCGTAATTCAGCGTCACGGCTCGCAGGCGCGCGTCGATCTCGTGCGTCAACTGCTCGACCGGCTGGGGATGCTCGACTGAGCGCCACCGTTGTACAGAGAGGGGCTCCCCGACCTGTACGAGCACGCGCGTGCGCGGGGCGTCCTTGCGTTCGAACGTCAGTCCGATTGGCACTATCGCCAGCGTCGGAGCGGCGCCGCTGCCGAATGCATCCAGCGCCATGCGTGCGGCGCCGGTTCGCAATGGAGCCATCGCCGGCTCGTCGTGCGATTTCCCCTCCGGGAAGATCAGCACAGCTCTCTCCGCCTGTAGCGCCTGCCGCACGGCGAGAAACGTGTCTTCGTTGCGAGACGGATCGATCGTGTCTCGCGGAGTCTTCTCATCGCTGACCCGTCGCAGCGGGACAACTCCGACCGACCGCAGCAGCAGCGCCGCGAGTGGGTTGCGAAAGAGCGTCGCCTTTGCGGTAAGAAGGACGCGCCGCGGAACTACCCATCCCACGAGGAGTGCGTCCACGAGCGCGTTGGGATGATTCACCACGAACAGAATCGGCCCATGTCGCGGAATGCGGTCGCGACCTTCGACCTCGATCGATCGATAGAACCATCGAAGGGCGACGCCGGCCAGCGCGCGCAGGATCGCGTACATGTATGAGGCTAGCACCCCGATGCATGGCGACAGATACGTCGCATGACGTAGCGGATCGATCGGCCGACGTTGACGGACGGTAAGGCGGCCACAAATTACGTGAAATGAATACTTTCCGCGCCTCCGCGGAGATTGCTCTGCTGCTACTGGTTGGTGGATGTCGCCGCGACCGTCCACCGACCCGCGCGGAGACCACCGCGACGCCGGCGCCGACACCGGCCGAGTCCACGGCTACAGCTCCGACGATTTGGAACGTCGGAGCGGGTCCGGTGCTGCTCGTGTCCGGCGACGCTCCCACGCGCGCTTTGGTCATCATGCCGGCCGAGAATGGGCAAGCCGCGCTGGCCGCGCTCCCCCATCCGGCGTCCGCGACGCTCTTCAGTCGATCGGGGGTGATACAGACCGCGGATCTGCCGGCCATCGCCGATTCCGGCGGATGCCCCGTCGCGTCGCTCAGCGCCGCGCCACCGCCGCGCCCGTGGAACGTTGGCTTCATTGGCGGCGTCGTCGCGCCGCTGCCCGTCGATTCTATTGGATCACTGTCGACCGCGGACTCGTCGCGATATGCCACGTGGCTGAATCGCCTCGCGTCCGCACTGCCGAACGATTCGTCCGGACGCTTCTCGGGCCTTCCGTTCGTCGTTCGTTCGATCTCCCGCTTCGCGATTCCCGACGGGCCGCAAGTCGTCGTCGGAACCTTGAGTCGCCAGCTCAATCAGGAAGCAACTCCGCTCCAGGAGCGCACCTTCCTCGTCGCTGAGCAAGCTCGTGGCGACTCGACGCTCGTGTCTGCCTACGGCGAGCGGTCCTACGGTGATGAGGAAACCATCGAGAGCCGAGAGCTCCTCGCCGCGCTTCTCATCAGCGACGCCCGCACGCCGGCCATCGTCGTCTCGCGTGATTTCGGCAACGACGTCGCGTATGCCCTCTTCGAGCGCGTGGCCGACGCGAAATGGCGGAACCAGTGGTCGAGCGCGCGGCGCCATTGTGGGCCGTAGACACGGGCCAGTTAGGCGTCGTCGACTTTGGCTAACGCCGCCGGCGCGCGGGTCCGACCTGCGACGCCGGCGAGCGCGAATAGCGTTAGCACATATGGCAACGCGAGGAAGATCTGGTACGGTAGACCCAAGCCGGCCGCTTGCAGCAGGTACTGAACGGCGCTGGCCGCGCCGAAAACGAGTGCGGCGAGCGCGACCCCGACCGGATGCCAACGGCCCAGCACGACGATGGCGATGGCGATGAATCCGCGCCCCGCAGACATTCCCTCGGCAAACGTCCCTGCTTGCGCCAGAACTAATGTGCCGCCGGCCAGACCGCCCATCGCCCCGCCAAACAAGAGACTCAACGTCCGAACGCGTGCGATCCGGATGCCCGCCGCGCGCGCGGCGCCGGGAGATTCGCCGACGGCTCGCAGGCCGAGGCCGGGGAGCGTGCGATACATCCACCACCACAACAGAAAAATCGAAAGGTAGAAAGCGTAGGTCACCGCGGGTTGGTCGAAGAATCCGACGCCAACCACCGGGATGAGCGAGAGCCCCGGAACGGCGCGCGGCCGAGACGTCGGGATCGAAAGCGCCGCGCCGGCCGCGCCGTAGAGTGCGCGGTACAGTGTGCCGGTGACTCCCGTCGCGAGAATCGTCAGCGCGGTTCCCGTAACGATCTGGTCGGCGCGAAGCCTTACCACGAACCAGGCAAAGAGCGACGCCATCGCGACGCCGCAAACGATGGCGCTGAGAAACCCGCCGATCACGCCGGCATGGGTCGATCCGATGAGTGCGCCGAACGCTCCACAAAGGATCACGCCTTCGAGACTGATGTTGATGACCCCCGCCCGCTCGACGACGACTTCGCCAAGCGCGGCCAGCCCCAAGGGTGTCGCCGTTCGAATTGCTGACGCGAGAAAAGCGGTGAAGAGTGCGCTCACACCGTTTCTCGAAAGCGCTGTCGAACGCCGCGCGACGCCAACAGCGCGAGGATGAGTGCGGCCTCGACGATCGATACGACGACCGAAGGAACGCCGGCGTCGCGTTGCATGGCGGCGGCCCCAGCTTCGAGGGCGCCGAAGACAATTCCCGCCGGCACCACCAACATCGCGTCGAGACGCGCCAACAGCGCAACCGCGATCGCGGTGTAGCCGTATCCCGGCGAAATGTTCTCATAGAGCGCGAACGTCACGCCCTGGACTTCGATTGCTCCGGCGAGCCCGGCCAACGCGCCACTGATCGCGAACGCGGAGAAGACGACACGCTGCACGTTGATGCGCCCGGCGATCTTCGCGGCATTCGGGTTCGCACCCGTCACTCGCAGACGGAAGCCCGCCGCAGTGCTTCGCATCGCCCACCAGGCGATGCCTGCCGCAACCACGGCGACGAGAAAGCCGAGATGCAGCCGCGTCCCCTGGAAAAGTCGCACGAGCTCTGCCGAACGCGGCACTGGCGATGTTTGCGGGTAGACGCGCGTCGGTTCCTGCATCGGTCCGCGGACGAGATACGACACGAGGTACGTCGCGGCGAAATTCAGCATGATCGTGCTGATCACCTCGAGGACGTGAAACCTCGTGCGAAGGATCGCGGCGATCGCGGCCCAAAACGCGCCCGCGCCTGCGCCGGCGAGAAAGCAGAGCGGGACCAAAGCGGCGGAATGGAGCGGCGGGCCGTAGAGCGCAGCAGCGGTTGCCGCTGTCGCGCCAACGAGGAACTGACCCTCGGCGCCGACATTGAACACTCCGCCGCGAAAGGCAATCGCGACGGCCAAGCCTGTCAGCACGAGTGGCGTCGCGCGAACCAGCGTGCCGGATCCGATCGCGTACCAAGATCCGAACGCGCCGTTCAGGAGCGCCGCGGCGGCGCGAGCCGGGTCGTAGCGCAGCACAACGAGAAGAAGTCCCAGTCCCGCGACGCACGCCGCGGCGATCGCGACAACCCGGACGGCAGGCGGCGCCCAGCTCCGCCACGCGGTCACGTCGCGATCCGCGCCGCTCGAAACGCCACCAGACGTCGAATTGACGCGATGCCAAACACCGGCCCCAGCGCCAGGACCGGGAATACCCACCGCCATCCAATAATCGCGACGAGCGGTGGAACGAGCTGAATCGAAACCATGGTGAGCAGAAAGCCGAGCGATGTCTGAACGGTCAACGCCGTGCCGACCGCGTGCGGCGGCACGGCCTCGGTCACCAGCGCGCTGAATTGCGCCGAGTCGGCAATGACGAAAAATCCCCACGCCCACGCCAGCGAGCCGACCATCCAGAGCGATCTTCCAAATGCCAATGGAATCACGAGCGAACAAGCGCCGCTCAGGGCCATGGCGAGCATGACGAGCCGTTCACGCCCGCGCGCGTCCGCGGATAGTCCGCCCCAGACGCAACCCAGTCCACCAACGGCTATCGTCCCGAAAGCCACCGCCGAAACCAGTCCTGCCGTGCCGGCCGAATTGGCGGTGCTTCCGTGCTGTGCGGCCACACTCGCCGCGAGAAACAACGGAATCCACGTCCAAAACGAATAGAGCTCGAACATGTGTCCGAGATATCCGCTCGTGGCCAGCCGCCACTCTCGCCGTTCCACGACAGTGTGGACGAGACTCCAGGCGAACGGGCGAGGCGGAAACGGATACGGACCATCGATGTAGAACGCCGCAATCAGCAGCGATGCCAGGACGGCGCAAATGGACGCCACCAGGATGACGGCACGGGGCCCTGCGGCCGGAAAGGCGTGCACGAGATACGGCGTCGCTTTCCCGACGGTTAGTGCGCCGACGACCGTGCCAATCGCGAGTCCGCGTCGCGCTCGAAACCAGGTCGACGCCATTTTCATCGCGGGCGGGTAGACGCCGGCGAGCATGAAGCCGGTTGCGAATCGCAGCACCAGCGCCATCGCAAAGCGATCAGTTACGACGAGAGCGGCATTGGCCGATGCGCCCGCGAGCGCGGCGACGGCGAAGAACCACTTCGATGGGAACAGGTCTGCCAGATTCAGCAACGCGGCGATTGCCGTGCCGCATACGAATCCGAGTTGAACGATCGTCGTTAGCCAAGCCGTCTGGCTCGGGCCGAGCGACCAGCGGTCGGCGAGTTGCGTCGCGACGGCGCTGGCCGCAAACCACAGCGACATGCCGAGCAACTCGGCCGTCGCGAGCAACGCGAGTATTCGCCACCGGCGCGGATCGCGGTCGGCAACGTCCGTGGCGATCGCACTCATGCGACGCCGAGCATCGCGCGTCCGACGACCGACCGGTCCATCGACACCCTGCGCAACCGTCCGCGATGAATGACGACGACACGCGTCGCGAGCGCGAGCACTTCATCGAGATCCTGCGAATACACGACCACCGCCGTCCCCTGAACCGCCGCGCGGAGGAGCCGAGCGTGCACCACGGCGGCGGCGCGTATGTCGAGACCACGCGTCGGATTCTCCGCCACGAGCATTCCAGGCGACGCATCGAGCTCACGGCCGAGCACGAATTTCTGCTGGTTCCCACCCGATAGCGCCCGCGCCGGGGTCTCTGGTGTCCCGCCACGAACGTCGTGCTCCGCAATCAGATGGCGAGCTCGCTCGCGCTGTCGTCCCCACGGGATTATCCCGCGGCGCTTGCTCGCGCCAGTGAGCGCGGCGTTGATCGTGAGCGACTCGTCGAGGATCAGCGCGTCGCGCTGGCGATCCTCCGGCACGAATCCGACGACGTCTGGAATGACGACGCTTCCACGACTCGGTTGCGCGCGCCCCGACAAGACGCGCAGCAGCTCGCGTTGACCATTTCCATCGAGCGCGGCGATCCCGAGGATTTCGCCGCCCGCCACGGTAAGGGTCGCCCCGATCAACGACGCGACACCGCGCTCGTTCTGGACCGACACATCCTCGAGCCGCGCGACGATCGCGCCGGGTATCCGGTCGGTCCGCAGCGGCGGTGCCGATGCACCAACATCGGATTCGCCGATCATCGCCTCCGATAGGCGAGTCTTGTCGAGCGATGTAGCGGGGGCGGACAAGACGAGCTTGCCCCGCCGAAGCACCGTGATCTGATCCGCGACCCGCAGTGCCTCGTCGAGCCGGTGCGTAATGAGAACGGCGGCGTTCCCCGCGTCGGCAAATCGACGAAGCCACTCCAGAAGCTCGACGGCCTCGGTCGGTGCGAGGACGGCGGTCGGCTCGTCGAGGATCAGCACGCGCGCGCCGTGCGCCAGGGATTTAACGATCTCTAATCGCTGCTGCCCAGCCACCGAAAGCGAACCGGCCCTCGCGCCGGGGTCGAGCTTCAATCCGGTACGCTCGCCGATTTCGGCGACCGCGGCTGACACCGCGGCCTCGTCGAAGCGTCCTGTGCCCCCCAACGCGACGTTTTCGGCGACGGTCATCGCCGGCGCGTTCGTGAAGTGCTGATGCACCATGCCCAGCCCCGCGGCGATGGCGTCGATCGGTGAATGAATCGGGCGAGGCGGCGTTCCCGCCACCGTCTCTCCTCGATCGGCCGCGTGCAGACCGAACGCGATGCGCATCAGTGTCGTTTTGCCGGCGCCATTCTCGCCCAAAAGAGCGTGGATCGTACCTGCCTGCAGGCGAAACGAGACGTCGTCGAGCACCACGGTCCCCCGCAAAAAGGACTTGGTGACGTTCGACATCCGGAGCGCGTCGCTCCCGGATGCACTTCGATCAAAGTCCGGTCGGTGCATCGACGAAGGTGGACGAAACGTCGAACCGAGCGGCTACAGTCTCGCCGAGAGCGCGGACACCCAGCGTTTCTGTCGCGTAGTGCCCCGCGTACAGAACGACAATACCGAGATCCCGCGCCTCGACCGCCGTGTGATGCGGCCCTTCGCCGACGACAAGGGTGTCGAGGCCTCGCTCGGCCGCTTCGCGCAGTGTCGAGGAGTCGGCGCCCGCGCCGGTGCAGAGTCCCCATGCCCGTGTGACATGATCGCGATCGAACGGCGTGGTGACCAACGTACCGCCGAATTGCCTGGAGAACTCCGCGGCACGGTCGGCGAGTGTGCGTGTCGGAATCTCCGAACGCCCACTCAACCCAATGTTCCTCTCCTGGAACGAAGCAAACCCTCCGCTCGGCTCCAACCCGAGTTTCCTCGCCAGGAGGGCGTTGTTCCCCAATTCGGGATGCACGTCGAGCGGCAGGTGGGCCGAATAGACGGCGATGTCGTGCTCGACAAGGGCGCGAATGCGTGAGTATCGGTGTCCGACAATCGGTTGCGGACTTCCCCAAAACATCCCGTGATGAACGAGTAGCAGTCGTGCGCCAGAGTCGATGGCGCCATTGATCGCGGCGCTCGAGAAATCGACCGCTGTTGCGACTCGATCGATCTCTCCGCGATTGGCCAGCTGCACGCCGTTCAGCGCGCCCGGGTAATCGGGAACGCTCGCGATCTGGAGCACGTCATCGAGGAAGGCGGCGATCTCGGCGAGCCGTGTCACTTTTTCACTGTCGATGTATCGACGTGAACCCTGTAACGCCCGGCGAGCATCAGTGACTGGAGCGAGTCGATTCTTGTGCGAGCGTTGCTCGGAATGCGCGCCGTCAGCGCCGGGTTCAAGACGAGCGTCACGACGTGAGATTCCTCTCCCAGCTCTACAACGCGTGGCTGAAACATCTTCGCTTTGACTTCACGTGCGATTTGCAGAAAGGCCCGCGGCAGGTCGATTACGACGCTGCCCAATGTTACGTCCGGCGCCACGCCGTTCTGATTCGAGTTCGACCCGATGACGAGTGCACTCCGCTCTCGCGCGGCTTGAAATACCCCGAGGCCCGCGGCGTCGGCGTTTTGAAAGATGACATCAACTCCTTGAGCGAGCTGTGCCAGCGCTTGCTCCTTTCCCGCGCTGACGTCGTCCCAGTTTCCGATGTAGGAAGTGACGACGCGAACAGAAGAATCCGTGGCGCGCGCTCCTTGCTCGAACGCGCGAAAACTCTCGACCACCGGCGGCAGCGCGGTTCCACCGAGCACGCCGATCTTCTTTGTCTTCGTCGCTGAAGCAGCGAGGATCCCGGCGAGATACGAGGCGTCGGCGAATCCAAACGTCATGCCGGCGAGGTTCGCGCCCGACGTCGAGCCCGATGTCGTGATGTACAAGGTG
>Ga0105246_10000459_pt1 | contig 21876 bp, 23 predicted proteins | sample KBSM64metaG_FD_99694 | JGI IMG/M metagenome (GOLD analysis project Ga0105246, IMG submission 99694) | Miscanthus rhizosphere microbial communities from Kellogg Biological Station, Michigan, USA - KBS M6-4 metaG | ecosystem: Host-associated > Plants > Roots > Rhizosphere > Soil | place... | reverse complement strand
GCTGCCGGCGTCCAGGCTTTGCAGTTCTTTCCAGGTGAATTCGTTGGCCGGCGCGTCTTTGCGCTCGGGGAACTTGGTCGCCACGTCGGTGGTGCGCTGCAGGTTGTTGTCGTGCAGGGCGAACAATACGCCGTCCTTGCTGCGCTGCAGGTCCAGTTCCAGGTAGTCGGCGCCCAGGTCCCGCGCGACCTTGTAAGCAGCGGCGGTGGACTCGGGAGCGTCATAGGACGCGCCACGGTGGGCGATCACCGCAGGGTAGGGGATGCCTTCGTTTGTCGCCAATTCAGCCGGGCTGATCGGGTCGGCAGCCTGTGCGGGAGCAAGGCCGAGCATCAGCGCCAGCAGCACGGCACTCCCTATCGTGGTGCGCACCAGGCCGTTGGTTAACGTGACAGGCATATGGGAAGTCCTTTCGTGGAGGTAACTTTGAGAAGGCGTCCTTTTTAACAATTGATTGCGAAAGGCGCTATCACCAAACCGACATTAACCTGCGCGCGGACCAACTTTTAGGGTTTTTCTGTGATGTATTGCAGTACTCTTGGCCGCAACTGCCCCGTCAGAGGGCGGTATTTTTTGCCACGCGTGTAAACCATCTTTCCAGTCCCTGTGGGACTTTTCAGTGAGGTTTACCATGCGCATCACTTCCGAGCTTATCTGCCAGGCCGCCGACCAACTCCACGGTTTTGTTGGCCTGAATCGCAAGACTGGCCAGTACATCGTGCGTTTCAGCGAAGATGCCTTCGGCATGGACGTGGCCGATGACGGCATCATTCCCACCGCCGAGTTCGTCTGGGTCCCGGCTGCCGACCACAGCATGATCCTGTCGCGCGCGCGCATTCAGTTACTGCTGGAGCAGAATATCGACGACCGGCTCAACATCAGCGAACCGTTGCGGGTGTATATGCGCCGGGTCGAGATCGCGCAGATCAGTGCGTTGCGTAGCCTGGTCAGCTAGGCCTGTGTAATCGCGCTACCCTGGTCGCCATCGGTGTGCAGTGAGCTGAAAATCACTGCGTAGTAAGGCGCTGCCGGTGTCCTGGCGATCATGCCGAGGCCTCCCGGCACGCCTTGAGCAGGGCTATCGCCAGCGGCGGCGTGGTGCCTTTGAGGGCGGCGCGTTCGGGTTGGAACAGGGTGGCGACGAAAAATGGATGGCCCAGCAGCTCTATCGCGCGAAGCTCGCCAGTCGCGTCATGGCCGCCGGGGATCAACGCCCCGTCGAGCAGTGCGTGAGCGAACTGCGGATTGATACCGTAGCTGCAACGATAACCTTCGTGGATATCCAGGCTGCCGTAGGCTTGGGCGATACGCGTATTGGGTAGCAGGCGCACGGTGTCGCTGGCTTCCACCAGCGCACAGCTCAATGGCGTAATGACCGCGCGTTCGGCGTCCGGTACCAACTCGCCGTGTTCGGCATCCGCCCATCCCAGCACGTTGCGGGCATATTCGAGTACCACGTGCTGAAAACCACCGCAGGTGCCGAGGAACGGTCGCCGCTGTTCTCGGGCAAAGCGGATGGCTCGCAGCGCGCCTTCGATGTCGCGGTAAGGGCTGGCAGGCACGCACCAGAAGCCGTCAAACCCGTGCAGCGAGGCCGTGGAGGTGATGGAGTCGGTGCCGAGCCAGTGCAGCTTGATGTCAAGCTTCAGAGCTTGGGCCGCTTGTTGCAGCGCTACCGGGATGGCCTGGTGCGCAATCACGTCGGGGTTGTAATCGCCGATCAGAGCGAGGTGCAGCGGGGTGTCGTTCATCGTGTGCATCCCATGGCTTGTGGTGTCCTGGTGGGCACTATAGATTGGCGCTCACGCAATCGATATTGGCGTTTTCCCACATGGTCAATGCAGCCACGCACTATCAGCTCGACTATAACGACCTGTCGCTGGTCCTCGCTCTGGTGCGTGGCGGCACGCTGGCGCGGGCGGCGGGGTTGCTGCGCGTGGATGTGTCCACGGTGTTCCGCGCGGTACGGCGCCTGGAGGCAGCCCTGGGCCAACCGCTGTTTGAAAAAAGCCGCGCCGGCTATCTGCCCACCAGTTTGGCCAACCACTTGGCGCAACAGGCCGAGCGCGCGGAGCTTGCCCTGGAGGCTGCACGCATCGGTGTGGAGCAGGGCGGTGAAGTGATCAGCGGCACGGTGCGCCTGACCTGTTCCGACTCGGTGCTGCAAGGCCTGCTGCTACCCGCCCTGGCCAGCTTCATGGCGGACTATCCGGCGTTGATCCTGGAGCTGAGTACCTCCAACGATTTCGCCAACCTCAGCCGCCGCGATGCGGATATCGCGCTGCGCCTGACCAGGAACCCGCCGGAGCATCTTGTCGGACGTTGCCTGGGCACGGTGACGTATCAGGTGTGCGCCAGTGCCGACTACGCCCGTCGGCATGCAGGCCATGAACTGGCCGACCTGATCTGGATCGCGCCGGATGACTTTTTGCCCGACCACCCCACCGTGGCCTGGCGCCGCGAGCATCTGCCGGGCGTGCGTCCCGGTTATCGCTGCAACAGCATGCAGTCGGTGACGGCATTGGTACGCGCGGGGCTTGGGGTGGCGGCGTTGCCGGATTTCCTGATCGACGATGGCTTGCAACGGCTGGGCCCCGCTTTGGCAGGACATGACACGGCGCTGTGGCTGTTGACGCGCCCTGATTGCCGGGCGTTGCGTTCGGTGGTGACGCTGTTTGATGAGCTGGGGCGACACGTGCGCTGGCTGCGCCGTTAGGTTTTGCGCACAAAGTGCTCATGCATTTCACTGGTCAGGGTTTCGATACGCTCGGTCAGCTGTTTGGTCATTTGCGTCAACCGTGTGTTCTGCTCCAACAGTTCCAGCAGCTGTTGGGTGGTCTGTTCCGCTTGGGCCTGGCGTGCGGTATTGGCGGTGGCCAGGGCTTCGCGGTGCTGCGCGTCGGCGTCGGACTGGGCTTTGTCGCGTGCTGCCTGGCGCGTCTGGGCCAGCAGGATCAGCGGCGCGGCATAGGCGGACTGCAGGCTGAAGGCCAGGTTGAGCAGGATGAAGGGGTAGACGTCGAAGTGGGTGATGCCGGTCGCGTTCAGCACCACCCATAGCACCACAATGGCGGTTTGCGCGCCAAGGAATGTCGGCGTGCCAAAGAAGCGCGCGAAGGCTTCGGCCTTGAGGGCAAAGGTATCGTTGCCAAAGGTCGGCGCCAGGTGAGCGTGGTGGCGATGGAAGCGCAGGTGGTCGACAGGGATCGGGTCGGGTTTATCTGAGGTCATGGCAGGCTCGAGTCGAGGGCGTAAGGCTTACGCACTATAGACCGAGCCCCCGGCCAGGCACATGAAGAAGCCGTCAGCGATTGCCCCGCTCATTGGCAAACGCGCTCACCGCCTGCACCGCCTCGCTGGTGCCTTCACGAATCTGCAGGATTACCGTACCGGCCTGGTTGGCCAGCTCCACGCCCTGGGCCGCACGGTCGCGGGTGGCGTCCATGCTGTCGATGGCCTGGCGGGTTTCGTTCTGGATCATGGCAATCATGCCGGAAATTTCCGTCGTGGAGCCGCTGGTACGCGCCGCCAATTGGCGGACTTCATCGGCGACCACGGCAAAGCCACGGCCTTGCTCGCCCGCACGGGCGGCCTCGATAGCGGCGTTGAGGGCCAGCAGGTTGGTCTGGTCGGCGATCCCGCGAATGGTGTTGACGATGGTGGTGATCTGTTGCGAGCGCTCGCCCAGCTTGGCGATCAGTTGCGAGGAAGCGTCAATATCCACGGCAATGTCGCGCATGCCGGTGGCGGTTTTCTGAATCACGTCGGCGCCTTTTTCGGCCATGTCCTGAGTATTGAGCGACAGGTGATACGCCTGCGCAGCGCTTTGCGCGTCAGCGGCATGCTGTTGCACACGGGCGGTGACGTCCGACGCAAACTTCACCACCTTGCACAGACGCCCGCTGGCGTCGTACACCGGGTTGTAGTTGGCTTCGAGCCACAGCGTGTTGCCGTGTCTGTCCACGCGCTCGAACTGGCCGTTGAACAGTTCACCCTGGTTCAGACGTTTCCAGAATTCGCTGTAGGCGGCGCTGCCGGCCAGCTCTGGTGTGCAGAACAGGCGGTGATGCTTGCCCTGGATCTGCGCGAGGCTGTAGCCCATGCGCTGCAGGAAGTTCGCATTGGCGGTGATGATGGTGCCATCGAGGTTGAACTCGATCATCGCCATGGCGCGGTCGATGGCTTGCAGCTTGGCGTTGGCTTCACTTTCGGCCTGCAGGCGTGGGGTGACGTCCATCGCGTATTTCACCACTTTGATCACGCGGCCGGTTTCATCCTTTACCGGATTGTAACTGGCTTCCAGCCACACCGATTGGCCATTGGCGCCCACTCGCTCAACGGTGCCCGACTCGAATTGGCCGTTGCGTAGATGCGTCCACAGCTGGTTGTACTCTGCGCTACGGGCGAACGCCGGTGTGCAGAACAGGCGGTGGGGTTGGCCCAGGATCTGTTCGGCGCGATAGCCCATGGTCTTGAGGAAATTGTCATTGGCGCGCAGCACCGTGCCCTGCGTGTCGAATTCGATGACCGCCATGGAGCGCTCGATCGCGTCCAGCAGGCTGGCTTGTTGCGCATTGGTGTGTTGCAAGGCGCTGATGGTTTTTTTGTAAGCATTGAATAGCATGGTCGGAAGCTCGAGCAGGCATGCGGATGAGGATTCCATGTAGATGCGCCTGACCCCGTAGGGCATCTGGGCCTCACGGTTGACTTGCTCATTGCCAGCTTCCTTGTGCTGACAGAGGGGTGGAACAACGGGTTCAGAGTGATCGGCCAGCCGAGAAGTTCGCCGCCTTGGGGGCGTATTCATGATCAGGTGACCAGTGGCGGCATTATGCTATCGCGGCAGGCTGGCGGAAGAAGATTCAGACGAAGCGTTGTAGACGACTCAGGCCGGACGGCTTGCCGTCAGCGGTGAGCATTGACTTCATAACCTGCCAGGAACAGATCGATCGCCGATTCGATCACATGGGCCTGGGACGCTGCATCGAGGGTAGGTTGGCCAAGGGTAATCTGCGGCCAGAATGCGAAGGCCTTGAGCAGGCTTTGTACCTGGTGAGCGGCGAACGCCGGGTCGTTGCCACTCAGCCGGCCATCTTCCTGGGCGGCGCGTACCCACAGGGTAAAGCCTTCTTCACGGGCGCTCAGGCGGTTGACCATGTCCTGGGCACGTGCCGGCGAATGAATGGTGGCCGCAATGGCCACGCGCGCCAGGTCGAGGAAGTTGGTATCCGACATCATCTTCATTTTCGCTTCCAGCAACTGGCGCAATTGATCGCGCAAGGGTTGGTCGCGGCTGTATGCCACATCCAGTTGCGCGGCGCTGCTGGCCCACAATTTGTGCATGATTTCGGCAAACAGCTCTTCTTTACTGGGGAAGTGGTTGTACACCGTACGCTTGGAAACCCCGGCAGTAGCGGCGATCTTGTCCATGCTGGTGACCTCGAAGCCATTCGCGCGAAATTCGGCAATGGCCGCCGTCACGATAGCTTCGCGTTTACGGTCGGTGAGGCGTGGGGAGGCATTCATGGAGGGCGTTCGGCTCGAAGATGAAGTTACACTCGGTAGTTTACTTGTTCAGGATTTTGTTGCAATGTAGAAACTACACTGTGCAGTGTAATTCATCAGCAGACGTAGGAGTCACTGTGTAATGGGCACCCTTTCAACCCGTCTCGATCCCGCACCCACTGCGCGCAAGCCTGCCGAGCGGGAGCAGGGGCATTTTCATAACGATGCGCCGGTGCCGCACGGTGGCTTTGGCAAGACCTTGCGTATCTTTTGGAACATGTTGTTCAACAAACCGCGTACTACACGGCCTGTGGGCAATATCCCGGTACAGCGACTGACCCGCGAGCACCTTGTGGCAGCCCCCGATCACAGTGTGTTCCGCCTGGGCCATTCCACCGTGTTGCTGAAAATGCGCGGTAAGTTCTGGATCACCGACCCGGTATTCGCCGAGCGCGCCTCGCCGTTCAGTTGGGCCGGCCCCAAGCGTTTCCACCAGCCGCCTATCAGCCTTGAAGACTTGCCGCCGTTGGAGGCGGTGATCCTGTCCCACAATCACTACGACCACCTTGACCGCGCGGCGGTCGTGCAACTGGCCGACAAGACGCGCTACTTCCTGGCGCCTTTGGGGGTGGGAGACACGCTGGTCAAATGGGGTGTGGATGCCGACAAAGTGCGGCAACTGGACTGGTGGCAGGGCACCGAGGTCGATGGCATTCGTTTTGTTGCCACGCCGGCGCAGCATTTTTCCGGGCGCGGCCTGTTTGACGGCAACCAGACCCTGTGGTGTTCCTGGGTGATGATCGATGACGCGCGGCGGATTTTTTTCAGCGGCGACACGGGGTATTTCGACGGTTTCAAGCGGATCGGCGAGCAATACGGACCGTTTGACCTGACCCTTATGGAGACCGGGGCCTACAACGTCGACTGGCCTCACGTGCATATGCAGCCGGAGCAGACATTGCAGGCGCATATCGACCTCAAGGGCCGTTGGCTGCTACCGATTCACAACGGTACGTTCGACCTGGCGTTCCACGCTTGGCACGAGCCGTTCGACCGCATCATGGCGCTGGCCTGGGAACGCAATGTGTCGATCACCACGCCGGCCATGGGCCAGGCGTTCAGGCTCAACCAGCCCGAGCGAGGGCACGCGTGGTGGCTGGAAGTAGAGAGTCATGATGCAAAAGAACACGCTGCGGGCTAATTGACGAGCGTGTGGGAAAAGGTATTTTCAGGGTGTTTCAACGCTGCGACAAACGTCGGAAGGGAGTGCGATGATCCCTCGGAAATTCAATTTCGGGGAGACGTTGTCATGAGCGACGACTGCAAGAAACTATGGCGATTGGGCATACCCTGCTTCTCGGCGACGTCGCACGCCGTTGAGCAGGGGAGCGTTGATCCCGGCTCTTCCAGCACCACGGCGGCGCGTACCGATAACGCCAACCCCGGTGCTATCGTCTTCGGTGCCGCACGCGCTGAGGGCGCGGTGCTCATACCCGGCTACAATGCTTTGGCGCCCATGATCAAACCCACGCGGGACCCTGCTTTATCACTGATCGCCATCAGCGGTGTCGACCCCAATGAACCCGTGATGGTTGAAGTCCCCCTGGTGCAAAACAACAGTGCTTCGCGTGCATCCCTGGTACTGGAGGGGTGGCGTATCGGTTATGCCAGCCGCTATGTACGCGGTGGTCATATCGAACCCGCCGACCACAGTGCGACCCTGCGGCGCGCGTTCGTCATCCTGCGCCAGGCGGGCGTGCAGTTAGTGGCAGTGGACGCGCAGTGTACGAGCGACCCGCTTGAGTCCGGCACGGCCATTGATGAGCTTGTGACCCGCCATCGTCTGGATGCCTTGATTTCGGACGAGCAAAGCCAGGCGTTTCATGCCGCGTGTGCAAGCGGCTACCCCAGTGGCTGCCAGGCACTGGAAGACGGCGCCAGGCTCTGGTTTTATGGGGCCCGCTGGGCGGGCGAGCGGGTGAGGGTTGTGCTGCGAACTTATGCTCAACTGATATCACCCAGCGCACCTACAGCGCTGATGGAATGATCATACCGGGCGGTAGGATTAGCGCTGTACAGCGCTGCCGGAACAACCTCTTAGACTGCTGCCGGGTTATCGCAAGATAGCCCTCATTCAGTCACTTACAGGGGTATTTCATGATCGGACCCGTTTCGGCAGGTGGGTGGGCGTCAGGCCTGTTGCAAGAACTTTCAAATCCGCCGCAGGGCTTCAAGGGCGCCTGTCAAATGGCAGGGGAGATGGCCAGCCATGGCGGGGTCACCTCAGAGTCGCTGGTGAAGGACTCATTCAGACAAATCGCTAATATTGACCGTGGCCTGCAGGGTGGTAACGCGTTTGTAGAAACCAACCCGGATGCCCTCAACGATGCCAGGGCTCGCGATCTGGAGCGTAAAAGAGGCCATGTGCGCGGGTATCTGCACGGCGTTCCCATTGCACTCAAGGACGTGTTCGAAACCAGGGACCGTATGCAAACAAGCGGTGGTTCCAGGGCTTTGGTGGGGAAGACCGCCTCAAAGAATGCCAAGGTCGTGGATAACCTGCTAAGGGCGGGGGTGGTAGTTGTAGGTAAAACGAATATGAGCGAACTGTCCAATTTCCGCTCTGAACTGCCGCTGGATGGCTGGAGCTCGCGAGGTGGTCAGACGCTCAATCCCCATCGCCTGGGAGGGCAGGTGGCAGGATCGAGTTCCGGTTCTGCCGTGGCGGTTGCCCAAGGGCATGTGCCGCTGGCACTGGGGGTGGAAACCAGCGGTTCGGTCATTACTCCTGCGGCCTACAACGGCGTTTTTGGCTTGAAAACCTCCGTTGGCTTGCTGAGTACCGAGGGTGTCATGACCAGCTCACACATGGATACGATTGGCACATTCACCCGCAATGTCTGCGATGCGGCAGAAGCACTCAACGCCATGACCGAGACCCGCGCCTACACCGAAGGCCTGCGCTCAGATGCATTGAAGGGCAAGCGCATCGGCTACACGCCGGTGCCCGAATTGTCCGAAGAGGATGCAAAGGACCCCGCGAAACGCGCCGACAGCAAGCATTACTCAGAGGCGCTTGAGGTGTTGCGGTCTCAAGGCGCGATCCTGGTGCCCGTGGGTACGCTTGAGGATGGCGTCGAAGAGGGAACCTACGCCGATTACAACGAAGCATTGTTTTCAGACGTCAAGCATCACTTGGAAGAGTACCTTGCCGGGCGCGAAGGTTTGCCCGTCAAATCGCTTACGGAGCTGATTGCATTCAATCAGCGTAACCAGCAACCCGGTGAGCCTGACCAGAAGGTGTTGGAGCTTATCAATGGCCTGGACACGACTCAGGACCAGCGCGATAAGCTGTGGGAGGCCGTCCTCCCCGTTTTTCAGAAAACCATTGATGATCCGATGAAAGAGCACAAGCTCGACGCCATGGTGTCGAATTTTCTCTCGAACAATTATTTTTTCAGCGCAGCGGCAGGCTACCCCGGAATGTCCGTTCCGTCCGGCATGGATGATGAAGGTATGCCAACTGCACTTTACCTTTACGGGGCGGCCAACAGCGAGGCCACATTACTGTCGGCTGCCTACGTTTATGAGCAAGCCACCCAGGCGATCAAAGAGCCGGCATTCCTCCCGGGCACTCCGTTTACGCCAGCGCCCTTAACGGCAGATAACGCGGCTGAGGTACCTGCAGGCAACGTCTGAATGTGATTCCAACCTCTGCCCAACGGAATGCGGCAGAGGTTGTTCCTGTGCGGCCAATCGACAAATAATGCGTAGGGCTGCGCCACTGCTGGCCCGATGTCGGCGTGGCTTGAACTCAATGTCATGGAGAGAAAACCATGGCCTGTAGAATTCACATCCTTGGCGCTGCAGGCGTTGGGACCTCCACACTGGGCAAGGCGTTGGCCGACCGCCTGAATGTGGCCTTTTTCGACTCGGACTTCTATTACTGGCAGCAAACCCCGGAGCCGTTCTCTGCTGCCCGACCCAAAGGTGAGCGCATCCGCCTGCTGCAGGAACACACCGCACGCCATGAAGGTTGGGTGTTGTCCGGCTCGCTATGCGGATGGGGGGATACCATGATCCCGCTGTTTACCCACGTGGTTTTTCTGCGCCTGGACCCCGACGTCCGCCTGCATCGCCTGCGCGTGCGAGAACAACAGCGCTACGGCGACCAGATACTCGAAGGCGGCAGCCGCCTTGCAAACAGCACCGCATTTCTTGACTGGGCCGCGCGTTACGACGACGGCAACCACAGCCTGCGCAGTTTGCGTCGGCATGAAAGCTGGTTGAAACCACTGAGTTGCCCGGTGATCCGGCTGGACTCTACGCGCCATTCGGTTGAGGCGTTGTTGACTCAATTGATGCAGTGGGTGAGCCCAGCAAGCGGGAGATAATGCCAGGTGTGGCAGGCTCGGCCGATACGACGTCGAACCGGCGTTTGCTCATTCCCCATCCGGGTGCAAACCCCGGGAAAAACACCAGCCCTTGGGCCTCCAGGCAAAACGCCAGGGCCAGCCGAGTTTCATCCTCGACATCGCCGTGGCTCTCCAGTTGTTGAACGGCCTGCACCGCCACGCCAGCCTGGCGGGCCAGTTCTTCGCGGCTCCAGCCCAACATGACACGGGCCTGGGCGCTGTGTTTGGCGGTGAATTGATGAAGGACGATCTGCTGTTCTACGAAAGAGCTCATTGCCAGAGAGGACATGGGGATTTCTCCAGGTTCGACAAGGGAGGCACAACTATACTGTTTTTTTATACAGTTGTTCCTACCGCTCATCAACTCAAGGCAATGGCTGGCGTTCCAGCCTGCGCCTACTCCACGCCGGGCGCCTCGCGAATGATCAGGTGATCCAGGTTTTCAATATTGGCACTGAATACCCCGAACGTCTGCTCGGGGTTCTTCTTGCTCGGCACGAGCTTGAGCTGCGGCGTGACGCCGTAGAAAAAGCAATACAGCGCGTGCTCGCTGGCTGCTGCGGCCTTGATCTGCTCCAGGAATGCCGTGCGCTTGCGATAGTTCTCGATGAGCTTTTTGCTCAGGTAGACGTTCACTGCGTAGGGCTTTTTGTCGAGCCATACCTTCTTTTCGAAGTCGATGCGAAAGCTGCTGGTGTAGTCCTTGATGGCCTTGATCCTGCCCCAGTAGATCAGGCCCTTGTTGTCCTGCAGGTATTCGATTTTTTTGAAGAACGCCCAGTACGTCGCCGTGTGCTCGCCGATTTTCAATGGCATTGATTTGAGCTTGTCCTTGTCATCGATATTCGACACGTAGCACTCCACCGGGTGGGCGAATACGCTGGTTTTGTCGGGGGTGGTGTCGTTGTGGCCGTGGGATGTGGCGACGCGATTTGAAAGGGCTTTCGTTGGTTCTTGCAGGGTGACGTTCTCGGTGCCTGTCAGGTGGCTCTTACGTTCGTATTGGCGCCGTGTCAGCACAAACTCCGACGGGAAGTTTTCCTCGCGATCGTCATCGCTTTCACCGGCCGCGTTCCTGTGCGCGCTGGCGTAGCGGCAACCTTCGATATGCCGGGTGCCGGTCTTGTTCTTGAAGTGCGGTGTGCGCTTGTAGTTGACGTTCTTTGCGTTGAACGTACTCAGTGTATTGCCGGTATCGAACGCCGCGCGGCAGACATCGTTGGGGCACAGAAAGTGGTCTGTGTCGGAATCGAAATCGGCGGTTTCGTCGAAATTCAGGTCTCGTACGTCATAGATCGACAGCTTGTCATCGAGACTCAGGCTGTAGGCCGTGTCGAATTTCATGGGGCTCGGGTCCGTGAGAGGTTTGGCTATTAATAGCGAGAACCTGCGCAAATATCAGCAAGAACTTGCAACCCGTCGCCCACTCAGGAAACACAGGGTTCCGCCGGCTGCGGTCAATGCCGCCAGGGCATAAAACATGCTGGCCGGCGTCGCATTGATCAGCAGGTACCCACACATCACCGGGCTCATCGCTCCGCCAAACGCCGCCAGGTTCTGCGCGCCGTAGTAGCTGCCCCGCAGTGCATCGGGGGCGATGGTGTCGATAAACAGAAATTCTGCGGGGTAGATAATCATCTCGCCCAAGGTGAATACGAACATCGCCAGGCACCAACTGACCAGGCTGTCGGCCAGGCTGAACCCCATCAACCCGAGAATAAACAGCAAGGTGCCCAGCGCAATCCAGTGGCGTAACTGCTCGCGTTTGAGAAAACGGCCAATCTGGTACTGCAGCAAAATCACCGTGATGGCGTTGCAGGCCAGCACGGCGGACAGAATCTTCAAGGCGGCTGCGGGCTTGTAGGCAACCAGTAGAAACTGCGACAGATACAGGGTGTAGCGCCCGTGGACAATGGTGCTCAACAAACTGCCGCTGGTGAAGAGGATCAGCGTGCGGTCGCTGCGCAAGGTCTGCAGGGTGCGCAGAAAGCTTTGCGGTTTATGACGGGTATCTCGTGCGGTCGGGGCAATGCCGACCATCAGGAACAGGCTGCCAAAAGCAATCGCGCTGGCGATCAGGAACGGCGCCCAGGGCAGTTGGCCGGCGATCACCACGCCGACCATGGGGCCGGTGGCATAGCCGACGTTGGTCAGGGTGTAGCGCAGGGAAAACACTTTGGCGCGCTCACCCACCGCGAGGTTTTCGCTGATGATCGCCTTGGAACCGATCAGGAACAGCGCCGACGCGGCTTCAGTGATCACCAGGGTCAGGGTGGTGAGGTAGAGGTTGCTGGCAAACGTCAGCAACAGAAAACCGATGGAGCTGGAGAGCATGGCCAGGATCAGCAGCTTGCGCTTTTCCAGGCGGTCGATGATGTAGCCGCCGTACAGACCGAGCAACGTGGCGATAAACACGGCAACGCCCATCAGCAGGCCGATGTCCTGCTGGTTGAGGCCCAGTCGGGTACTCAGCCAGAGGGCCAGCAGTGGGCTGGTCATGGAACGGCTGACCACGATGGTCACCGAGCAAATCAACAGGCGGCGAATTACCAGGGAGTAGGTGGCCACGGTGGGGGAGAGCATCCTTGTTGTTGCTTAAGATCACACAAATCCAATGTGGGAGGGGGCTTGCCCTCCCACATTTTCAGACCTTTTTCTACTGGCCCGCATTGATGCTGATCTTCTCGACCGCACCTTGCTCCAGATCCCACTTCTTCAAAATCTTGCCGTATGTCCCGTCATCAATCATGCCCTGCAACGCTTCACTGATCGCGGCGACCAACTCCGTATTGCTCTTCTCGATCCCAAGCCCGGTGAACTGCTTGGAAATCGCCAGCCCCACCGGCTTGTACTTGCCCTTGTCCAGCGACATCAGATAAGGAATCGTCTCGCTGCCCTGCATCGCCGCATCCAGGCGGTTCTGCTGCAACTGCGCGCGCGCATCCGCCGAGCCTTCGGTGCCGATCACCACGATCGCCGGCTTACCTGCGGCTTCGCAGTTTTCCTTGCTCCACGCGGCAATTTCCGACGGCCAGGTGGTACGGCGGCTGGTGCCGACTTTTTTACCGCACAGGTCAGTCAATTCCTTGATCTCTTCACGCTTGGCCAGGGTGTACAACTGCGGGCCGCTGGTGAAGTAGTCGATAAAGGTCACCGATTTCTGACGCTCGGCGGTGTCGCTCATGCCCGACAGCACGATGTCGACACGCTTGGTGGTCAGGCCGCTGAGCATCTGCTCGAAGCCGGTTTCCTGCCACTTGATCTTCACACCCAGACGTTCGGCCAGGGCGTTGCCCAGGTCGAAGTCAAAGCCGGTGAGCTTATTGGTGGCCGGGTCCTTGAAATCCATCGGCGGGTAGTTCGGCACGATGGCCGCGCTGATCTCACCCTTGTCCTTGATGGCTGCGGGCAAGGCCGCGAACACCGCGCTGGAAGCCATCAGGCCGGCGAGCAACGAAGGAATAAACATCTTTTTCATGGGGGCGTTCTCGTTAGTTTTTTAGTTAAGTGCGAACGGCAGAAATAAAGCTTTGGGTACGCGGGTTTTGTGGGCTTATTAGAATGTCTTCGGGGCTGCCGGCTTCCACAATCTGGCCGGCATCCATAAACACCATGCGGTTGGACACTTCGCGGGCAAAGCCCAACTCATGGGTGACCACGATCATGGTCATGCCGGTGGTGGCCAGATCGCGCATCACCGACAGCACTTCGCCTACCAGCTCCGGGTCGAGGGCTGACGTGGGTTCGTCAAACAGCATCAGCTTGGGGCGCATCGCCAACGCGCGGGCGATCGCCACACGCTGCTGCTGGCCGCCGGACAACTCCACCGGGTAGGCATTGCGCTTGTCCGCCAGGCCCACGCGGGCCAGCAACTCCAGCGCATCCTCGGTGGCCTCCTTGGGCGAGCGCTTGAGCACCTGGCACGGGCCTTCGATGATGTTTTGCAGCACGGTCATGTGCGGGAACAAATTGAAACGCTGGAACACCATGCCGGTGGCCAGGCGCTGCCTTGCGATCTGCACTTCGTTCATCTCGTGCAGCTTGTTGCCGACCACCCGGTAACCGACCAGTTCGCCGTCGACCCACAGGCCGCCCTTGTCGATTTTTTCCAACTGGTTGACGCAACGCAGCAGGGTGCTTTTACCCGAGCCGGATGGGCCGATGATGCACATCACTTCGCCTTGCTCGACCTCGATATTGATGTCACGCAGCGCGTGATACTGGTCGTAATACTTGTTCAGGTTGACGGCCTTGACGATGCTTCTCATGGGGGCAAATCTCCTCAACCCAGACTTACGAACGCTTGCCGGCGCCGCGGGCAAAACGACGCTCGAGACGGCTTTGACCAAATGAAAGAACCGTCACCACCGCCAGGTACCAGATGCCGGCCACCATCAGCAGCTCCATGACCCGCGCGTTGGCGTAGTAGATGTTTTGCGCGTTGTGCAGCAGCTCCGAGTACTGGATCACGCTGGCCAGGCTGGTCATTTTCACCATGCTGATGAACTCGTTGCCTACCGGCGGAATGATCACGCGCATGGCCTGCGGCAGAATGATCCTGCGCAGCGCCTGCAGGCTCGGCATGCCGATCGACTTGGCCGCTTCGTACTGGCCGGTGTCCACCGACAACAGCCCGGCGCGCACCACCTCGGCGGTGTAGGCGCCCTGGTTGATGCTGAGGCCGAGCAGGGCGGCCACGAACGGCGTCATCAGGTCGACGGTGTCAATGCTGAACAGGCCGGGAATGGCGATCACCGGGAAGATCAGCGCCAGGTTGAACCACAACAGCAGTTGCAGAATCAACGGCGTGCCGCGAAACAACCAGGTGTAAGTGATCGCCACGTAGCGCAGGATCGGGTTGGCCGACATGCGCATGATCGCCGTGATTACCCCGATCACCACGCCCAGCGCCATCGCCAGGATCGACATGATGATGGTATTGGCCAGGCCCCAAAGAATGGCTTCAGACGTCAGGAACTGCCCGATGTAGGACCATTCGATCTGACCATTGGCAAACGCACGCAACAGCGCCGCCAACGCAATCACGATCAACGTGGCAAAAAACATCCGCCCGTAATAACGCCGCGGTACGTGCTCGTACTGGGTGATATCGAACTGATTCTCGGACAACTTGCGCTCTATCTCCAAGCGCTCGGCCGGGGTTTGGTTCATGGTGATTCTCCAAAAATTTTGCTTGATGCTGATGGCGACGCGGAGCGTCACGGGATGCATTCCCACGCAGAGCGTGGGAACGATCGTCAAATCCTGAATCCCTGATAACTCTCGGCCCATACATGCTGAGCCGCCAACGCCACCTTCAACCGCCCAATCTGCTCCTTTACCCGCTCCGGTGCCGTCCCGCCCCACCCGCTGCGCGCCGTAATCGCCGCTTCCAGGGTCAAGCAATCGCGCACCTCAGGTGTGAGTCGCGCATCCACCTGCGCCAACATCGCCGGTGAGGCTTCCCACAACTCAATCTCGTGCTTCTCACAGGCCTGCACCAACGCGCCGGTAATCTCATGCGCTTCTTTAAACGGCACGCCCCGGGTGGCCAGCCAATCCGCCACCTCAGTGGCCAGGGTAAAACCCATCGGCGCCTGCCGCCGCAGTTCGTCGACCTGCACCTTCATGGTCGCGACCATCCCGGCCATCGCCGGCAACACCAGCAGCAAGGTGTCCACGCTGTCCAACACGCTGTGCTTGTCTTCGCTCAAATCACGGTTGTACGACAGCGGCAACGACTTGAGCGTCGACATCAACCCGGTCAGATTGCCAATCAAACGCCCGGCCTTGCCCCGCGCCAGTTCGGCAATGTCCGGGTTCTTTTTCTGCGGCATGATCGAGCTACCGGTAGCGTAGGCATCATCCAATACCACCCAGCGAAACTGGCGCGACGACCACAGGCAAAACTCCTCCGACAGCCGCGAAATATTCACCCCGAGCATGCCCGCCACAAACAGAAACTCTGCGACATGGTCGCGGCTGGCGACAGCGTCGATGGAGTTTTCGCACGGCCCGGTGTAACCCATTTCCTTGGCCGAATACTCCGGCTGGCGTGCAATCGCCGAACCCGCCATCGCCGCCGCGCCGAGGGGCGACAACGCCGTACGCGCATCCCAGTCCACCAGGCGCTGCACATCGCGCAGCATCGACTGCGCATGGGCCAGCAAGTGGTGGGCGAACACAATCGGCTGCGCCTGCTGCAGATGGGTGAAGCCGGGGCAGATGCTCTCGACATGCTGCTCGGCCTGCTCGACCAGTGCCTGCTGCAAACCCAGCACCTCGGTGGCGATGGTGCGCGCATGGTCACGCAGGAACAGGCGCAGGTCGTTGGCCGTCTGGTCATTGCGCGAACGCCCGGCGCGCAGCTTGCCGCCCAGGGCGCCGAGGCGCTCGGTCAATACGCGTTCGATAAAGGTGTGTACGTCTTCGTCATCCAGGGTCGGATGCAGGCGGCCGGCGGCGAAGTCATCGCCGATACGGTCCAGGGCTTCCAGCGTGCGCAGGGTCTCCGACTCATCCAGCAACCTGGCGCGCTGCAACTCACGGGCATGGGCACGGGAGCCGGCCAGGTCGTAGGGCGTGAGGCGAAAATAGCGCTCGGGGCAGCGCGACAACGCGGCCAATGCCGCAGACGGACCGGTCTTGAAACGAGCGCCCCAAAGGCGGTCGGTGGGCTGGGACATGGGTATTCCTCACGCTTGTTTTTAGAAGAGTCGGAGGCAGTAACAAGAAAATTTCAACGCGTTGGAACCGGCGTCTGACGCGCCGTATTCAAGGTTGCCAAGGGCGGATGTTTATGTTCATTATCGCCGCCTGGCTATGTTCAAGGATTGGGTTCAAGCCTGTTGAATATGGCACTCGAGGTCAACGCGCATTATGGAAACCCCACTTTCCACTTCTGGAAACCTGCCCCCCAAACCCGGCACACGACCACCGCTGCAATTGAGCGGGCTGGACTTCAAGTTGCTGCGGGTATTCATGGCCGTGGTCGAGGCCGGCGGTTTCAGTGCCGCGCAAAACGAGCTGAACGTGGGCCTGGCGGCCATCAGCAAACAGATCTCCGACCTTGAGATTCGCATCGGCATGCGCCTGTGCACACGGGGCCGGGAAGGCTTCGGGCTGACCGAAGAAGGCAAGTTGGTGTATCAAGCGTCCATTGAGTTATTTACCTCAGTGGACAGTTTTCGCGACAAGCTTAGTTCAGCGCAAAACGAGCTGATTGGTGACCTTAGTGTGGGCGTTATTGATAACACCGTCTCCGACATTAACTCGCCGCTTATTGCCGCCTTGCGCACCTTGCACAGCGAATCGCCAAAGATCAGATTGCGCCTGCACGCCTCGCAATTGGATGAAGTTGAGCGCGGCGTAGTGGAAGGGCGCCTGGTCGCCGGCATCGTCCCGGTGTACCAGCGTCGCGAAGAATTCGACTACTTCCCACTCTACGAAGAAAAGGCCCACGCCTACTGCGCCGTAGGACATCCGCTGTTCACCGCAAACGACATCCCGCCCGAGGTACTGCGCCAATACGAAGTGGTCAACCACCGCTACGCGATCCACCGCGACAAGCCCAACTTCGTCAACCACGACAGCCAGTCCGCCTCAGCCTCCCAAGTGGAAGCCGTCGCCATCCTGATCCTCACCGGCCGCTTCCTGGGTTTTCTACCGGAACACTACGCCGCGCCGTTGGTAAGGGAAGGGCGCCTGCGCGTACTGTGTCCGCAGGACGTACACCTGAGTACCGCGTTCAACCTGATCCTGCGCCACAACGCGCCAAGAAGCCCGATGGTCAAAGCCTTTGCAACTGCGCTGGGCGTGGACCTGAAGACGCCGCTCTAAGCCCCGCCAAAGATCAAATGTGGTAGGGGTGGAGCTTCAGCGAGGCAGCGATGGGATCACCGCGTTCTAGCTGGCGAGCGCGCTATGTGTAGCGACATATTTTCTGCATAGGCGGCAAGCCTATTGTCTTCAACATCCCGTAGGAGGGTGTCTATGCATCAAACAAAAATCACTTCAAGGAACCTCTCCGTCAGCCGCTTGTGGGTAATCGAAAAAAGACCAAAATAACGACCTGTTTTAAAAGGAGAGATCTCCATGCAACTTGTTTTGGCTGACGTGGCCGTCAGCGTATCCGAACTCAAAAAGAACCCTTCATCCGTCATGAACGGAGCCAACGGCTCGGCGGTGGCTGTCCTCAACCATAATCGCGTGATGGGTTATATGGTCCCGGCTAGCGTATACGAGGCGATGGTTGAGCGCCTTGATGAGCTGGAACTGGTGCAATTGGTCAAGGAGAGGCTGGACGCCAAGGAGGCACCGATTCGGGTGTCCCTTGATGAGCTGATTGCTGAGGCAGAGGCGGATATCGCCAATGGGCATTGAGTTTAGTATTGAGTGGGATCCGAAGGCGTTAAAGGAACTCAAGAAACTGCACGGTACAATTCGTCATCAGTTTTTGCGCAAACTTCAGGAGCGCCAAGATCACCCGCGGGTTCCAGCTGACGCGCTTTATGGAATGAAGGATTGCTACAAAATCAAATTACGTGGTGCCGGCTTTCGGCCGGTCTACCGTGTTGAAGGCGATCGAATAGTCATCCTCGTATTAGCGGTGGGGAAGCGGGAACGTAGCACTGTCTACGATTCGGCCAAGAGCCTATAAGCAACCGACGAGGTCTGTTTCACAGCCCCTCCGTACGCTACGTAACCCGGTGGTAGAGTTCACCTGGCTATTTCAGAAAGTTGAGGGGCCGGAAAGCTTTTCGCTGTTCGTCTAAACGGCGCATCACCGCTGCAACCGAGCCCGCCTTTTCTTCTTCGCATGAAAATGCCGAAAATGCGCATCCTGCGCCGCCGCCAGCAATTCCCGATCCCCACGCGTATCGCCCCAGGCCCTGAGCCGATACTCCCCCAGGTCCCCATACACCGCCTCAAGCCGCAGCACCTTGTTCTCACAGCGGCAATTATTCCCCGTGAGCTTACCGGTCAGCACCCCGTCCACCACCTCAAGCTCAGTCCCGATCAAGCGGATCCCCAGCCGATCGGCAAACGGCTGCAACACCAACGCCGGCGACGCCGAACACAGCGTCACCACCGCGCCCGAGCCCAACTCCTGCTCCACCGACAACACCCCCGCCGGACGCATCAGCCGCGCCCAATTACGCTGGCAATACTCCTCGGCCTTCTGCTGCACCCACGTCTTCTCCACCCCGGTCATAAAGGTGCGAATCAACTGCGCCTTCAACTCATCCCGGCTGATCTGCCGCACCAAAAAACGCAGCCCCGGCACGGCCAGCTTCACCATCCGGCCATAAAACGCGCCAGTGCCAAAGGCAAACTTGAGGAAGGGCACGAAACTGTCGTGGTGGGTGAGGGTGCCGTCGAAGTCAAAGACGGAGAGTACTTTGGCGTCGATGGGGCCGGCTTCGAGCATATCTGGGTTCACGGGTTGGCCTCGGTCCTATCTAATGTTTTTTCGAATGTGCATCAGGTGTGACAGCAGGAGTCTACTCCCGTGCCAATCTTCCGACTTTGGCGTAAAGCCCCTCGGTGAAGGCATCCCGATCGCTCGACCGGTGACAACGCTGATGGCAATTGGGGCACAAGGCTACAGCATTGGAGATGCGATCCGAACCCTTCTGGGCGAGGTGCTTGACGTGATGTACTTCAAGAAATGGCAGACCGTCGACCTCGAACGGCGCGTTTGAACCGCAGCCTTCGCAGATGCCGTTGGCTTCTTTCAGCACCCAGGCGCGTACTTTTGGATCGCGAACGAAGGCTGTGCTGACGGTGGCTACTTTTTGCGGTTGGGCGATGCCGTCCGGTCTTTTTAGGGAGGATTGTTGCTGCAGCTTGGACGCGCGGCGGATAAGCGTTTGCTCGTCTGCTGTTTGGGCAGCGTCCTCGGATTCGAACACACCCTGCGCGGCGAGCGCTTGGCGGATGCGTTGTTCTACGCCCGTGCCCACGTTCTTCGCAGGCTTATAGCCTTCGATGCGCTCCAGGCCCATACGGTCTAGCACGGTGGAGATGTTTTGCATGCGGAACTCGATGGAGCCCTTCGCACGGCCCGCCACCGGGCCTTCGCGCAGAAGTCGGTTTTCGAGGGCTTTGTTGAAAGGCTGACCGCACTGTTCCCAGGCCAGCATCTTTAGGTAAGCCTCAACCGCCGCTGCCAGCTCCGCGTCGCTCCAGTCCGTTTTGTCTTTCGTAATATCCATACAGCCGCCGAGGGTGGAAAACCCTCGGACGATACTGAGTAGCCATTATGGCGTCTACGAAATTTCCTACTTGTCCGTAGGAAACGCCGGGCGAATACGTCAGTAGACTCGCTGGCTGATTCGGAACGATTGTATGAGCTTGCGCCACCACGGCGTGTTCTCGGTCTCTTTCCGGTAGGTTCTATTCACCAGCAAATACGGCATGTCTCGAAGACGAATCCAGCCCTCATCCTGCCAATGCAACAGGTTCAACGACATCTCGGGCCAATCCAGCATGCTCAATAAGGGGCGCTCCATCGTTCGTGCCTGGCGATTGTCTCGCAACGTCGGAACAACTTCGTGAGTCAGCCAGCTACGTAGTAAGCGGTTTCCCGGTATGTAGTGATAGACCAGCAATGCATAGGCGCCGGATTCACTGATCATTAACATTTCTTCCGGCTGACCGTGGAATAGCAGGTTTATGGTTCTTTTTTGATCTTCATCAAGCTTGCGAGTCGTTCGCTCATCCAAGCGCCATCCCATCAAACGACCAAGATCGCGAGCGCAGAACCAAGGTTGGTTTTCCAGCAGAAGAGTATGTAAATGAAGACTGTGACGAGTGAAAACAATGGCGATAAACGGTTCAGCCGCGACTGCTTCTTTAGCGACCGGTAAGTTGGATTGATGTTGTTTGGACATTCCCTATGACCTCTACGTGGTTTCTGAAGGGCCAGAACCCAGCGTAGAGAGTGGGTTTTAAGAAACTCCAACCGACCAAGCCTCATTGCAGCGTGAATTCCGCATGACTGACATCGAGCGGAATTTTTGCTGTGTGAGTTAGGCTTGCTTCTACGTTGGGCGTTTCTTAGGCACCGGCGGATGAGCCTAGGTAGCATCGACATTCGCATCAACCCTTCCATGGATGATCGTCTTGTAGGAGGGGTCCGATTCAAGTCAGCGTGCATAAAAAAGCCCTGAACAAGTCAGGGCTCTTTAGTGTTACTTGGCTTGGAAATCAGTCCCAGCTCAACGCCCCACCCGTCTGATACTCAATCACGCGGGTTTCAAAGAAGTTTTTCTCTTTCTTCAAATCCATAATCTCGCTCATCCACGGGAACGGGTTGGTCGTCCCTGGGTACTCTTCTTTAAGACCGATCTGCGACAAACGACGGTTAGCGATGAACTTGAGGTAGTCCTCCATCATCGCCGCATTCATCCCCAGCACCCCACGCGGCATGGTATCCCGCGCATATTCAATCTCCAGTTGCGTGCCCTGCAGGATCATCTGGGTCGCTTCTTCCTTCATCTCGGCATCCCACAAATGCGGGTTTTCGATTTTGATCTGGTTGATCACATCGATCCCGAAGTTCAGGTGCATCGATTCATCGCGCAGGATGTACTGGAACTGCTCGGCCACGCCGGTCATTTTGTTGCGACGGCCCATCGACAAAATCTGGGTGAAGCCGCAATAGAAGAAGATGCCTTCCAGCACGCAGTAGTAGGCGACCAAGTTGCGCAGCAGCTCTTTGTCGGTGTCGACGGTGCCGGTTTCGAACTTCGGATCGGAGATCGAGCGGGTGTATTTCAGGCCCCAGGCGGCTTTTTTAGCGACCGATGGAATCTCGTGGTACATGTTGAAGATCTCGCCTTCATCCATGGCCAACGATTCGATGCAGTACTGGTAGGCGTGGGTGTGGATCGCTTCTTCGAAGGCCTGGCGCAGGATGTACTGGCGGCACTCGGGGTTGGTGATCAGGCGG
>Ga0105246_10000458_pt1 | contig 21880 bp, 17 predicted proteins | sample KBSM64metaG_FD_99694 | JGI IMG/M metagenome (GOLD analysis project Ga0105246, IMG submission 99694) | Miscanthus rhizosphere microbial communities from Kellogg Biological Station, Michigan, USA - KBS M6-4 metaG | ecosystem: Host-associated > Plants > Roots > Rhizosphere > Soil | place... | reverse complement strand
GTATGTATTCTGGAATGACCCCGGAACGTGAGGCTAGCATTGTAAAGCTGGTTAAAGAAGCCGCATGGAAGCTCTCAGGTCAACTGGGCTACAGCGGTGATCGCTTGTATCCGCAAAAACAAGAGTAAGGCGATGTGGAGAGAGGTTATTTTGTCATCGGAGTGAATTGTGTAAAATCTTTAGTTCAATTTATATAGACATATGAGTTAAGGGGGATACAGATATGTGGCGTAAGCTGGAGAACTTGAACACCATTGCCGAAACTGGCATTGTACTGATTATTCGATCAGAAAGTGAAGAAGAGGCACTATCCGTTGCAGAAGCTGCAATTGCAGGAGGGATCCGGGCACTTGAAATTACGATGAGTGTACCGGGAGCACTCGATGTTATTAAGGTTTTATCACGTAAATATGCTTCCCAAGGTATTTTGATCGGTGCAGGTACAATTCTCGATGGGGAAACGGCACGAGCTGCTATACTGGCTGGAGCAGAGATGCTGGTGAGTCCTCAACTCAACCCTGATATGATCAAGGTGGCTAACCGTTACCAGGCAGTAACCGTTAGCGGGGCGTTCACTGCCAAGGAGATTGTAGAGACGCTTGAAGCGGGAGCGGATATCGTGAAGCTGTTCCCGGCAGAAGCTGTAGGACCGCAGTATGTAAAAGCGATGTCTGCGCCTCTGCCTCAAGCTGCAATTGCGCCTACGGGTGGAGTTACGCCGCAAAATGTGAATGAGTGGCTTGCGGCTGGTTGTGTTGGCGTTGGTGTCGGCAGTTATATCACCAAAGCAGCCAAGGATTCAGGTGATTATGGACGAGTAACGAAGGCAGCTGAAGAGTTTCTGCAGGCGGTAGCTGCTGCGCGTTAATTAACCCAAGCAGATCGGGTAACCCATGCATATGTAAATGGAGTTCACAGCGACCAGGGCTTTGCACTACGCTGGTCGTTGTGAGTATGCAGGGGGACAAAGGTCTGGAGTATGTTGGGACAACCGTAGAGATATAGAGCGTTTTTACCCAGTTATGAAAACGTATACTTCAGTAAAATCTTCTCCTTAATAGGGGAAGAGTAGGGCTTGTTCAAACCTTTAATTTCCATATTTATTCATTATATATAATTTGAGTAATTTAATATTTATGTATGTTGAGGAGAGTGACTTCCATGGCAACATTAAAACCATCACCATCCCCTGCTTCGGTAACTCAAGCGCCGAAAGTAGGTTTGAGATGGGGCATCATTTTATTATTGCTCCTGGGTGCGGTTGTAAACTATTTGGACAGATCCAATCTAAGCATTGCAAATACAACGATAGCAGCGGAATTCGGGCTGTCTTCCACACAGATGGGTTTGCTGTTATCCGCCTTTTTATGGCCTTATGCATTGGCGAATCTGCCAGCTGGCTGGCTCGTGGACAAATTTGGACCTAAAAAGATGTTTACCTGGGCGTCTGGACTGTGGTCTACGGCCACCATATTGAGTGCTTTTACCAATACGTACTCCCTGTTATATGCGATGCGTATGCTGCTTGGTGTATCTGAATCTCCTTTCTTCACCTCCGGTCTGAAGGTAACCGAGCGCTGGTTTGCCAAGAGTGAGCGGGGACTGCCTACCTCGATTATTAACACGGGTTCACAGATTGCGAATGCGATTGCACCGCCGCTTTTGACGGTTCTGATGTTAACGATGACGTGGAGAGGGATGTTTATTTTTGTCGGTGTCATTGGTCTGATTATTATGCTGATCTGGCTGAAAGTGTATCGTGATCCGACATTTGCCGAAAAACAGCTGATCAAAGGACCGGAGGCTGCGGTTGAACAGAGCACAAGTACAGAAAAAGCAAAAACTGCTGATGCTCCCAAAGCAAACTGGGGTTCTTTGTTCAAACATAAAAGCACCTGGTTTATGATCATCGGAAACTTCGGTATTATGTTTACGATCTGGGTATACCTGACATGGCTTCCAAGCTATCTGGAGAAGGAGCAGGGCTTTACGTTGAAGGAGACGGGCTGGATTGCCTCGATTCCGTTTGTAGCCGGAATTATCGGTGTGCTACTGGGCGGATTAATCTCGGACTTTTTCATTCGAAAAGGAGTAAATGTAGTGACCTCACGTAAGGTTCCTATCGTTGGTGGAGCGATTCTGGCCGCAGCGTCGGTAGCGCCTATCCCATTCATCGACAGTACGGTTGTGAGCATCGTTTTATTGTCTGTAGGTTACTTTGCCTCGCAACTGCCATCAGGTGTCATATGGACACTGGCTGCAGATATTGCTCCGGGTGAACAAGTAGCCTCCTTGGGTGCAATACAGAACTTTGGCGGATTCCTTGGTGCTGCGCTTGCTCCTGTTGTAACCGGATACATCTTGGACACGACAGGCAGCTTTAACAATGTATTTTTGCTGGGCGCAGGTTTGCTGCTTCTGGGTGCATTGTCCTACGGTGTATTTTTGAAAAACCCCATCCCTAAACCGACCCATTGAGTCGTTTAATCATAATGGCGTTCTATAATTACCTTCTATAGTATAGTTCGATCGTTTTTTTGATATCTCCACCTTACTTTTATAAATTAAGCATCAGCATCTTCTGGGATCTGTGATATCGCAGACCTGGAGTGCCGGTGTTTTTTTGTGTAGTGGCCCAGAATTGTATCAGATGGAAAGTTATCATGAATACCTCAATTTTTGACATAAGTATAGTAAAATATAGGAAAACATCTTATGACAACCAATGGAGGAAGTCCATGAAAGAATTTAAGGATCGGCTTAGGCAGGTTCAGGAGCAGCAAAAGCAGCTCGCCAAGGACTATCAGGCCCTGCTTCAGGAGTATCAATCCGATGACCTCACGGTTCGTAATGAACAGTTGCTGGAACAGACGCAAGCTCAGCAGCTTAGGCTGCAACAACTGGAGCATCGTGCACGCCAGATGGAAGAGGAAAATGCACGCCTTCGCACGGCCTTGTCCGAACAGATGCTGGACGAGAAGCTGAATCTGATCCGGGTATCCCGGGAGAAGATGGAGACATATTTTCAAGGGAAAACGGCAGTACATAACGACCATGTCAGCAATTTGGAACACCGAACGAAATCCAATCTAAACGCTCTCTTCAATGAGGCTTCCCAGCATCTGCATGAGGATGCAGCGGAGATGAAGGAGCGGATTGCCTACCTGGCAACGGAGGTGAAATCTCGGATTGAATCGCACAAGCAGGCTGTGTGGGAGAGAGCAGAGGCTGTGCGCGGACAGATGCAACATGGCTATGACCATATGGCAGAGGAGGAACTGAGTGAGGAAACCATTCAGCGCCGGATCAAGCAGAATCGGATGGAGATGCGCATTGGTCTCAGTTGGATTAACAAAGTAGCCATCCTGCTTCTCATCCTGGGGGTGGGTGCAGCCTTCAGATACTCCTATTCAACATGGTTTAGCGACGAGATGAAAGGTGCGGGTTTCTTTCTACTCGGTGCGCTGATGTTAGCTGGTGGGGAGTGGCTGTTCCGCCGGAAACAAAAAACATTTGCAATGGGACTGCTGGGGGGAGGAATCTCCGTACTGTTTGGTTCGATTTTCTATAGTTACTTCCTGTTGCATATTATCGGGTTATATACAGGCCTGGGTCTATCCGTTCTAGTGTCGGCTGTATCCGTGTTGTTGTCGTTGCGTTATCAGTCCAAGACAATCTGTTCCTTTGGTCTAGTGGGTGGATATTTACCATTCTTCTCATACCTATTCACGTTTGGGTTCGAGGGCACAGCGGTCTATACCGCGATGATTTACCTGTTGTTGCTAAATGGCATCATTGTATTCATTTCCTTTGGGCAGCGCTGGCCGATAGTGCACTATATTAGCTTCCTTTTCCATGCGCCGTCGATGCTGATTCTACTTTGGTTATCGCCAAGTGAGCAGGTGGGCATGTTGTATTCTGTCGTGACATTTGCCTTGTACCTGGGTATTACACTCGCCTATCCATTTAAACATCGGGTGAAGCTGACCTGGTGGGATTTTGCTTTACTTGCCATGAATACGAGCTTAAGCTGTCTCGTCTTGTATGTACTGCTCGATGCAGCCGGCTGGAATGATGCGCAGGGATTGCTTGCTGTTATTTTTGCACTCGTATATCTTGGACTTGCGCGGTTTGTTCAGCGTTATATGGCACAGGAGAAACAGACGATTCTGCTGTTCTATCTTACGTCGCTCACCTTCACGATTTTGCTCATCCCGTTCCAGTTTGGTTCGAGATGGCTGTCAATGGGCTGGTTGATTGAAGGCGTGTTGCTCGTGACGTTTGGACATTTCAGAAAATTCAAGGCAGTCGAGCGTGCGGGCTGGGGCATCGTGCTTCTATGTATTACAATCTTTGTGCAGTATGATCTGTTGTCGTTGTTCTTTGTGGGGGAACACTCGTACTTCATGTTAAAATACTCCAGCCTTACGCTGGGAACCCTACTCATTACGCTTTATTATGCTTGGGCGCTGCGCGGAAACGCCTCCGAAGGAATGGGAAGAAGACTTAGCTACGCCCCGTGGGAGCGCAGTTTCCTGGAAGGTTTCAGGTATGTGACCCTTGTGAATGTATGGTTATATGTGCTCTATGAATCGAACGAACTGTATGTCAGGGCTGTTGATGAAACGTTCCTGTTATATATGTTCTACAAGCTGCTTATGTTTGCGGCGCTGACGATTGCTCTGGCGTATGGACTGGGCAAAGTGAAGTTGCTTCGTGATCCGTTCCTGCGGGGATATACACTCTTCCTGCATGGCGTTGGGTGCTGTATTGCACTGGCGGTAACCTTGACGATGCCTGCATTGCAGCCAGGTGTGGAGCAGCATACGGCGGCCGAGATTGTCGGACTGGTTGTCCTGATTATTTTCAACGTGGGTGTATTCTTCGCGGGGCGAGACCTGCTAATCGCGGGAATACGTGGTCAGTTCAAAAGTGTCGAGTGGTATCCCGTTATTGCGGCGATCTACTTGCTCGGCGTTATCACCGTGTTCCTGACCATTCAGTTCCAGTGGGGCGACGTGGGGCTGATGTTCAGCTTGATCTATCTGGTGCTGGCGATTCTCTATATCGCGTATGGATTCCGTCGAAAATACGTCATGATTCGGCGTCTCGGTCTGGGTCTGACGTTGTTCGCCACAGGCAAGATGGTGTTCTACGATGTGAGTTTGCTGACCGCAGGCAGCAAAATCTTTGCGTATTTCAGCTTTGGTCTGCTGCTGTTGGGCATCTCTTACCTATATCAGAAGGTATCCAGCCGGATGGAGGAGATTCAGGCGAGGGAAAGTGCAGCGAAGGCCGAGGGTGAGTCGGACGAGGAGAAGCACTGATGTAAGCATATAGCTACTGTCGTAATAACTTATGTTAGAAGAAGGCTGTGCTTAGTAAACTATATACTTCGTTAAATGTTGTAGGAGACTCTGGAATTGAGGCAATTTCAGAGTCTTTCTTATGGAAGTCGTTTTACATATGCTAAAAGTTATTTCAGTGTTTTGTACAGTTCAGTCATCAGGTTCGCCAGTTCGCTATGTGGCTCGATTGGATGATGATTTATATTAGTAGGTACCATATAAAATAGAACCTCCTCTTGTTTAAACAACGTCACATGAAACAGAACCCCTGTTGTATCTTCCTGAAGTGGATTCAGGACGATTTTTAAATGCCGTATCTTTTCAATCCAGTCCTGAATTAGTTGGGGATCGGTAGTCATTTTTCTAGAACCATCACTACCACTCATGATTTCGATTGAATCCGCTTCATTGATGTTGCCTGGAAAGAAGGACTCGAGTTCTCTTGGTGTTTTATTGATTTCCGCTTGATTGGTCTGATCAGAGTTTTGACAGCTGCTGAGAATCAAAGCGGTAAAAAGAGCGCATGTGATAGCATGAATGATATTTCTTTTCACCGTAATTCCTCCCCTTAATCTGAAATGAAGGACGTACTTGGAAATGTTTCGTATAGATGACATTCGTGAAACGTTTTGCACGTGAGTCACGTTTATAATAGAGTAGCGGCCGCTTTAGGGCTGATTTTTCATTCGTAACCAAGAGATCTCGGAGGCCGATGTCCCCTCTGGTGATACACCGCTATCGTCACTCACACGAGATAGTACGGTTAGAGTGATGGATAAAGCGAAGGCAAGCAGTACGTATATCAAAATGGTTTTTTTCTTCATAAGAAATACCTCTCTTGTTAAATAAGCTAAAGCCGTCCGTCAGGCCGTTATGAGAAAAAAAGCACAACGTCTGGTATAGTAATAGAATGAGTAATGTGTATTTAAGTCTGTTGAAGTCTATGGTGTTCCTGTATATCACTATATGAAATGGCAGACATGCAAACAATGGAGCAAATCTGATGAATTTATCAGTACTCGAATACAAAGATAGAGATTGAGTGACATTAAAGGTGGGGAATAACATGCGGGAGACGGCAAAAATCGTCATTCGTACGCCGGGGCAGGAGAGTGACGGTTCATTCGCCTATGTGAGCCAGGGCCGCTCAATTACGGTGGGGCGTTACACAGGTGTCAGTGAACTGGACTTGTCCATCTATAATCAGATGATTTCGAAGCGGCATTGCCGCATTCATTATGACACGAAAGAACAGCTCTGGATCGAGGATTTGGATAGCAAAAATGGAACCGAACTCAACGGGCAACGCCTCGTTCCATATGAGAAATATCCGTTTGGCGAAGGGGACAGCCTGACACTGGTCAACGGCTTGATCCACCTCCGCGTGGAAGGTGACCTCGGAGAAACGAGAGAGTATCGTCTATCTGATCTACTCGGTGAGGGTGTGCGTTTACAAGATCATTTGCAGACGGTGCAGGTGAACGAGGATGAGATTCCATTATCCAAAAAGGAGTATCAACTGTTCAAGCTGCTGTACAGTGAACTGGATCATTTTGTAACCAGAGAGCAGATCATAGCTCAGGTATGGCCAGAACGAAGTATGCTGGAGAGTGATCCGGTGGGTATCGACGAGATTAACTCGTTGATTTACCGCACGAATCGCAAGCTGGGCATTCATTTTACGATTAAATCCGTGTACAAAAAAGGGGTATACATGAAGTCTCATGTCGGGGAAACTGGTGAATAGTTGCATTACAACCTCTAAACAGTACTGCCAAGTAATAATGATAAGGCCTTCTAAAAGAATATAGACATAACAAGGGGAAGTTTCTGCGCGATCATAGACCGCCGAAGCTTCCCTTTGTTATGATGAGGTCATGATGATTATTCAATTGATGCCATGGCTCATCACTGTGTTAACGCTGATCGCTGTTGTATGGATCGTGATCGTAAGCTGGAAAAATGGAATCTCACCCATGCCCACGTCCCGCCGGGTCAGGCAGATGGTGATTCAGGAGGTCAATCGCATATCGGGTTATGGTGACATCATGGAAGCTGGCTCCGGTTGGGGAACACTTGGTATGGATGTAGTAAAGCATTGTCCTGGCAAAAGATTGACGGGCATTGAAAATTCACCCATCCCACTATGGACTTCTCAATGGCTGACATGGCTCAGTATATGGCTCCGCCGAGCGGGAGGGCAGCAGCATTCGTTGAGGGGGCGTCTGCGCTTCATTCGCGGTAATATTTACACTTGTTCCTATGCGCATGCTGACTGTGTAATTTGTTACCTGTTTCCAGGTGCAATGACTCGGCTCGTGGACAAGTTCCAACGGGAACTGCCGCCGGGGGCGAAGGTCATTAGCGTCTGCTTTGCATTGCCAGGCAAAGAACCGTTACGTACCATCACCTGTCGCGATGCGTTGCGAACCAAGGTGTATGTGTATGCTTTTTGAGAGAACGGACAGGTTGGAATTTTCAAAAATCGACCACGGGACGTTGTGCTATCGCAACAGCTTAATGAGTATGTACAGCTAGTTTGGACGATTGACCCAATTCGGGATATGATGGGCAAAGTATTGTCCTACCTTGGTTAGCTCTTTCATCACGGGAGCAATTTTCATATCATCAAGATACCAGTTATCTTTGGTAATCCCACTTTTATCGGTTACAGGTTTCACATAGAAAGTCGTCTCATTAAAAACAGTCTGATACGTCAGTAAGGCACGGCGAGCATGAACCGATTTACAAACTAATATTGCCTTAGCCGGATCGATCCCCTTTTGGTGAAGGACATGCTTCGATAATTTTGAGTTTTCAAAGGTGTTTGTGGCCTGATCCTCACGCAAAATGGCTGTTTCGGGTATACCTAGTTCTATTCCAATGTTATGAAGGAATTCCCATTCTGTCGTTTCTACATTCGGTGTTGAGCCGCCTGAGGGAAGGATATACGGTGCAAGTCCCAGATGATATAGCTCAGCGGCACTTTCCATTAATTGCGGATGGCTTCCTCCTGGAATCAAGATCACATCAGCGGTTTCTATTTTTGTTTCAAAAAACATAAACTCTGTAATACAGTCGAATGGATATGACATAGATATATTCCCCCTGTATCTTGATTTCACGTTAACTAACTTCTAACGATCACCAGAGACGTTATTTGGCTGGATTTAACCATACTAAAATTCTAACGATCACCAGTAACGCTATTTCAATAGAAAAGCTGTCTTTTGGCCATTTTGTGGTATGTTTCTTGGAAATAAGCTTCGTAGTGATCGTTAGAATTTGAAAAAGGAGTTTTACTGCCAAATAAGCTCCATGGTGATCGTTACAAATTAAATCAGACGTCAACCTGAGCTTTCGCTGCTATTGATATCCTGATTTCATCCTTGAGTCGTAGATCTGCATCCCGATCTGCCCGTTTCTCTCTGGGGCAGTATTTTTCTTCCCGTTGTAGTAACCTGCCTGCGAAAGTTCGGCAATTTTACACAGCCAAACCACAGTTGCCCACTTGCTTATTTCTCGAACGGATTAGCACCGGGCTTCGAAATCCAACTTTCCTATCCGTGCGAATTTGGAATGAGCTTTTTTAGATATTCTACCTGTGCTTTCAAATAAGCATTTTCTTCTTCTGCACTACTGAAATGCTTCTTCGTCCAACGTCCATGGTAATCCTCAAAACTCTCTCCATTCTGGCTTTTACGAACCCATGTGATAATCTAGCTCTCGCTTTTAATCCCAAATTTCTTCTTGATCCGACTGTACGCCCGCCTTTTTCCACTCGCAGGCGAACAACTTCTTTCTTCGTTTCTCCGCTGTGCCGATTAAAGGTGTGGCCTCTCTTCGCTGACATAACAAAAATCCCCTCCGGGATCTAGTGTTTGAGTTCATTGTAACATGTCCTCTTTTTTCACTGTCTACCATGAGGGGATAATACTAACTCGTCGCTTCTTTCTTTTAGTTCTTAGGGTTGCTTCGCTACTTGAATATAATCAAAGTCTGGTATCAACGCACCAGCTTTATCCGTTATTTGCGCGTGATTGTCTTGATACATTTTCACATATTTTATCTGGATATTATCCCCTTTGTCTACAGCTTGTTTGAATTTCCAAGAGTATTTATCCGTGAGATTAATAGTGACTTGATTCTCTGAATTCGTTAGGATATAACCACGAAGTTTAAATTCTTCGCCGTCCACATTCATTGTCAAACCAGCAGCTGCAGAGGCTGAATAGTCCAATTGGAAACCATTTGCAAAGGATAAAAGAAGTTTACCGCTCGATTGAGAATAACTTGCTGTTGGAGTTCCTGAATCAGGAAGCTGAGCGATTGATCCGTATAACAACTCTGCTGGATAGACGTCCTTTGCCCAATCTGTTATTCCATTCGTATCAAACTTAAGTTCACTGTCCCCCTCGGCGAGTGGAGTGTTAAATTTAAGGGTATACGTCATCTCAGTTGAACCGTAGCTGTATCTAACCATGTCCGGGTTGTAATTCTCATTTGCAATTTGAACCGTAAAACGAGACTTTAACGTATCGAAGTTAATACTAGGATTCTCGTAGGGATCCCAGCCCGGTTCAAGTTTCGCCAATAGTGTGCGGCGATCTGAACTCAATGTGACCGAAGTGAATTTTGGACTACGTGATACAATAGAGTTACTATTGTACTCTGAAGCTTTATTTCTGGCATCGCTCATATCCTTTATGGCTGAGCCGTTATAACTTACCTTTAGGCTAGCCAAGTCACCTTCGGTAATACCACTGACACTAAGTTTCACGTAAGATGGCTGCATTCCCGATGCTTTAGTAGAGTTAACTATGCTTACGGAATGTACTTGACCTTTACTTAATGAAAAATCTTCTGCAGCAGGAACACTGTCAGTATCAAGTTTCTCATCGTAATAGATATAGATGGAATCCAGCGCATCATTAATGTACTTGCTAGAAACTAGAGGTGGGTGAGTATCCAAACTGTCCAGAACAGCTTTATCAAATTGAATTCTGGTTACAGCCTTAGAGGTATAATTTTTAGTTGAATCCACAATTGCGAATTCTACCTTTGCCTCTGATTTGTTGGTATTAGCAATGTTGACCCCGGTATCAAAATCCTGTACTTCATTGACTTGATCCGCATCCAATTGGAAGTATGGCCATGAATTCACATAAACAATATTATTTTCGCCAGAATGTCCCTCGATAACCGATTTTACATCAGATTTCCATGATCCGTTGACCACATTGACAACCATATAAACTTCGGCAGGTGATTTAAGAGCGTATTTAATATGAATTTTTCCATCTTTAATGTAAGCTTGTGGATATCCATCTACGAAATATGGATCAATGAATCCGTCAATGCTCACCTGATCTGTTCCGATTGCTCTGACTGTTAAATCGTATTCATGTGTGCCTACAGCATTACCGCTAAGTACTGCCTTCAATTTCACAAATTTATCTTCATTTTCGTTTCTTTTAACTTCGCCACTGTTTGTAATTATGGTTTCATCATTTGTTGACCAGTTAATGGAAACCCCGGGATAGGCATCAAGAGCAGAGGGTAATGACAAGTTCCCTACAATATTGTTCTTGTTCAAATTCGATCCTAGTAAGATCTTTTCCAGTTCGGCAAAGACTTCTTCTGCGCTTACCAGTTTCTGAACAGGTCCGAAAGCTGCACTGAGTGCAGAACCGTTCACTTGAATTTCATCCGCGGAAACGTAAACCCGAATATATTTACCGCTGTTGGCTTCCGTTAGAGTATAGGTAGCCGATGTCGCCTCGTTAATTGCATTATACGGTCCGTTTTCATGATCAGACTGATACCATTGATAAGAAATTTCTTCATTATCAGGTGAGCCTGCATATTCAACTGTTCCTGTAGTCAGCTCAGATCCAATGGTAATATCTCCTGTTATGTTTCCAATAGAGTTCACGGTAACTGTCCCGTTAGGTCGATATGTCACTGTCATTGACGTATCCGAATAGCCCTCTTGCGAGATAATTAAATTATGTTTTTCAATACGTTCAGGTTGACTCACGTTCAGCTTCAACAGAAAGCTGTTTTCGTTCGCTTGCTTAAGCCCGACTCCAAACTCAGGAATGTACATCTGACCATCCAGTTTTACTTGTACATCGGAAACATTAGTTAGTGGGTGGCCACTTTCATCAACTAATGAAACTACAGTATACACAGGAGAGGTCGAAGTTCCTTGCAAAGCTTGCGAAGCAGTTATGGCAAAGTCATAGTGATGAGTTTTAATCATCGATCTGCCTGCATTTACAATGGAGATATTTCCGCTATTTTCCTTTGTTTCATTATCCATTTCAGTGTCATCATCAGCCGTTAGTTGATCGTATTTAGACAGTTGGATGCCTAGAGTTGGTTTTGTAACGGTGACGGTAGTAGCGGAAGTGAATCCTCCGTCAACTGTAGTGGCGATAATGGTTGCTTCCCCCGCTCGCAGAGCGGTAACTAAACCGGAATCAGATACACTGACAACATCAGAACGATCCCCTGCAATTTTCCAAATAACTTTGGAGTTGGTAGCATTCTGTGGTGTTACTGTTGCAGAAAGCTGCTGAGTTTGACCAGTTACTAAAGAAACATCAGCCGGGGAAACGCTGACACCTGTCACAGCAATAGTATGGTTGCCACTGCCTGGTGTAGATCCCCCTGAATTTCCTCCACCTGCATTGCCCGAATTGCCTGAATTATCACTAGAGGGTGGATTTCCACTGCCTGTTGATCCTGAACTTGTACCTGTACTGGGTTTCGTTGTACCGACAGGTGCTGTAGGTGATGTACCGTTAACTAATACACTGGATTGACCGGAGGCTTTATCAATGCTGACATTACCCGTGATCTTTGTGTCTGCTTCAGCAGCAAATTCTTTGATTGATCCAGTTGCTGTAATTTGAACATTTGGAGCATGATTTACGACTTTTTTAAAATTTCCATCCAGTTTAATTTCTTGGCCTGCCAAAAGACTAGCCGGGATTTCGATAGTTTCAAAGCCTCCGCCTGTAAGATCTTTTGTAACAACTAATGCACCACTTTCCAGGAAAGTTAAAGCAACGGATGTGCTGCCTGTTGCCAATATACGTACTCGTCCATTGTATTTATTAACAACAAGTGCTCCTTGTACGTCTACATTATTAAAGATAATGGAATGTTCGCCACCACCTTGGACATGGACGTTTCCTTTAATTTTCACATTATCCAAAGTGACTTCACCTTCCCCGACACCTTGGGTCACATATAAGTCGCCGGAGATCGTCATATCTTTCAGTGTTACATCAGGCGTATTAACCACAACGTTACCTTGCACATCTTCTGTATAAGTTCCCTTTGCAGTAATAAGGGTTTGGATCAGGCGATCAAACAAAGTAACTGCTTCCGCGCGAGTAAGACTCGCTTGTGGATTGAATGAACCGTCAGGTCTTCCACTAATGACGGATACGGATACTAATTTTTGTACTGAATCTTTTGCCCAATCAGCAATCTTGTCACTATCGTTAAACGTGGCAGGGTTTTGACTATCTTTCGTTTGGAAAGCACCTACTATGAGTACCGCGGCTTCTTGGCGTGTAATCGTTTGATTAGGTAATGCCTTTCCATCAATCCCTTTCAATACGCCTGCTTTATTCAGCTTAAGCATCGCATCGTAATACCATTGTTCTGCATTTAAATCCGAGAAATTATTGCTACCTGGTTCTATGTATTTCATAATACTGTCGATCATCTTGGAGAACTCGGCTCTTGTCACTGGTGCGTTGGGTCTGAAATTACTGTTGTATCCTTGGATAATGCCATAATCGCTCCACTCTTCAATAGCCTGTTGACCCCAGTGCCCTGAAATGTCTTTCAATGTAGTTGTTGTTTCTCCAGGCAAATTACTGTTTGTAGCACCAAAAGCAGGTACTGCGCTTGTCAAAAGCATAGCGATAACCAGGCCTGTGCTAACCATTTTTTTTGAAAATGTTTTCCTCATTACATGTACTCCTTCTTCAATAAATTAATTGGATAAATCTAAGAGTTTCTTTCTGAAATCTAAATGTATAGTTCATATGTCTTGGGTCTATATCCCTTTAATTTACTATATTTTAGTAAAAAAGACATAGTTGTTTTCATATTATCCCTTTACTTAACTAAAAACAATAGAGATCTGATAATATTTTTCAAGCTTTGTACTTTGTTCCCAAGATATACACTTTATATTGAACTCGTTTTCTGAATTGTGAAAATTGAATAGGGATTATATTCTGGACTTTTCTTTCACGGAAACATAGACTAGATCTTACATATGAAGTAGGACAAGTTGATCATATGAGATGGGGGATTTTAAGATAATGAGTGAGAAATTTTGGGGATTTTGGATCATTGCTATCGTGGTTTTATTCGGATGGCAGGCAGTTGCAAGTGATTATAAAGATGTGTATAACATGAAGGTTGTGCTGGCAGCCTATGAGGTTGAGGGTTTAAACATCAAGTCAGACACTCTGTTAGATCTACAAGAAAATGATATAACAAATAGTGGCGCAAACGTTGTTGCACTAGTCGAAACTGTACAGCCTTCATTAAAAAAGTCAGAAGCTAAAGAAAAAAGAATACTATCAACAGCATTTGGAGAAAATGATCTGCGTTACCATCTGAAGTTCGCATCGGGTAATTTTGTTCCAACCACACTTGATTTCTCGACGAATATTTTGTACAACTACTCTTATATGATTAATACACCTTCGAAATTAATACATAATATAAAGCTAAACTTTACTTTAGATAAAGTGTTTATGAGTGGAAGCAAATTAAACCAACTGCATGGAAAGCTCGTGACGTGGGTCTTCATTGTTTGGGATATTTTACATACTGTTGTAGGGTTAGGTATGGCTTTCATTATGTTGTTTGTTGGGTGTATATTTGGCCTTCTCTTTCATCCAATACATAGTGTTCTTAATTTCTTTCCGGGAATGTGGCAATCCGTTGTCACAACCTGGCATGCGCTGTCCAATCTATTTAACTTATTCAGTTAATACTTAATTTGACGTGATGCTTCGATAGAGTCAAGGAGATTGCAATTTCTGAAATAGAATACCTTCATAGCTAACAAACCAGCCCCAATTGACTTATAAAGTCATTGGGTAATTTTTTTAAGCTGAGTGTTTCATGGCAAGATATGCCTTGAACACTCAGCTTATTCATTTCAGTTACAAATCCGTCGTTCCTGTTGTTCCAGTTGTGCTTGTCGTACCCGTTGTATCTGTAGATGTACTGGATTGTGAACGATTTCTCCCACCGCCGAATCCGCCGCCTCCAAAACCACCCATGCCGGAGCGTGCTTTCGTTACGCCTGAGTCATTCACCCAGGTCACATTGCTTGTGGATTGGAAGGCAACGATTTGGGTTCCGCCGCTATAGGTACCGCCAGTGTAGAGTCCGTCCACCGCTTTGCCTGTCGATGTCCCGCCAGAGAAGATGACGTAAGATCCATCTTTTGCGAGATCAGGTGAGCTAACAACTACATTTTGGTAATCTTTTGCTGGTGCAAACGTCAGCATATTGTTGCCTTTGTTATCCTGAACATGAACCAGTGTTCCGGCTTTTTGTGTCTCAGGGAAGGTCATCACGATTGTATTTTGCGTTGAAGCATCGGAAGTACCTTGCGCCATGCCAGAGCTTCCCGCTGCCACCAAATATCCGCCGCTGATTACAAATGTGCCGTCATAATCCAATGCACCGTTACCGTTATTCGTTGGGCCATTTACGATAACCGTTCCGCCCGTCATCATAATGGAACCATTGGAATCCAGACCATCACCACCGGCATTTACAGTAAGGGTTCCGCCGTTGATGTGAAGCTCGTTATTGCCTGATGATTTACTTGGCATACCGCCAGGACCACGGTTCTGCTGACTTGTATCTGTATCTTGTGCCGAGTGATCTGACGTGGATGTGGTACCCGTCGTTCCAGTGGAGTTAGCAGAGTTTGTGTCTGTATCTGCTGATTTGTTTGTGTCGATAGCAGAACTGCTATTATTTGTAGCTTTTCCCGTTGTAGTTGCTGTTGTGCTAATCGTTGTTGCCTCATCGCCAGCTGCGTTCACCCCATCATCTGACGCCGTTACGTCCACATCTCCGTCATTCAGGGTGATAATCGCTCCTTCAAGTCCTTCATAACTCTTCGTGATCTTAATCGTTCCACCGTTAATGGTCAGCGCCTGATCAGCATGAATGCCATCATCTCCGGACTGTATGTTGAAGGTTCCGTCGTTCACCGTCACATTGCTGTTGCTATGGAGGGAATCATCCATAGAATCAATGGTGTATGTTCCGCCATTCACCGTGAGATCGGTTCCTGCTTTAAGCGCTTTGGCGCTCGTAGACTCTCCCTCTGTTGTTGTCGATGCATTGTCTGCATCGGCGTTGGAATCAGACGATTTGCCATTGTTATTTGGCATCGCTGGCATGTCGGCAGGCGGTTCACCATCCGGTGGTGTGCCCATATCGGTTGGAGGTGTGCCGCCATTCATTGCACCATCACCACCGAAGCCACCGCGGCCTCCGCCAAAGCCGCCACCGCCGGGGCCTTCTTCGACCTTGGCAGGTGCATTTGCACTGCCTCCAGCCGTCACGATGTCATACGTACCGCCATCTGTGACAAGTGCGGTTTCCGCCTGAATGCCGTCACTGCCGCTCTGAATGTTAAAGGTACCGTCTGCAATCGCGACAAACCCTTTGCTGGTATCGGTGTCATTGGTCGATTTAATTCCGTCACCTGTTGCATCAACAGTAATGGTGCCTGCCTGAATAGCAACCATGTCTTTGCCTTTGATGCCATCGTCGGCTGCCTTGACGTTAATGGAACCGCTGATGATTTTCAGATCATCTTTGCTTGTAATCCCTTCATTATAGTTGCCTGTGACGGTCAACGGACCTGCACCGTTAAACGTAAGATCGGCTTTGCTAAAGATGGCCGCATCCGGCTCATCGGTGCTGCTGTCTGCATATACGTATGTTTTACCATCGGAAACGGCGTTTTTGGTTCCTTTTTCAAGCGTGATCACCGCTTTGCCTGCCTTTTGAATGTAGATTCCTGCACTGTCATTGTCATGAATGGTTGCGCCGTTCAACACGAGGTGTACCACGCCTTTATCGGCAACATTGACCACGATTTGCCCATTGGTTAGCTCACCGCTCAGCACATAAGTGCCTGCTTCCGAGATCGTAACTGAACCGCTTGCTGCCTTCGCACCGGCCCCGGTTACGGTTGCTGTCGAACCGCTCAGCTTGACCATGGTCGAATCCGCTTCAGTCCAGCTGACGTTGGTATCATCTGCATCCAGTGAGACCAGATCGGCATACTTCACGGACGTGGACTCGCTGACGGATACGATTTTGGTTGTTCCAGTTGTGGAGACGGCTGCATTTGCTGTGCTACTTGTCGTTGCCGGAGCACTGCATGCTGCGAGTAAGCTGGTAATCATGGCGATGGACCACAGTTTGCTGCCTGTAATCATGTTTTTACGTTTCTGAGAATTTTTCTTCATCATATATATCGTTCCTCTCCACATCATAATTGGTTCAATCGAACAATCGAACAGGTCGATTTTCCATGTTAATATTCTGTCGTTGGACTCATCGTTAACGAGATATCCAGGTTGCCGTTCCGTGTGCGGATCGCATCCAGAAATTGCTTCTGATTCACGCTCTCGTGAATCGTGACGTTATAGACCAGTTCGTATAGACTGCCGAGTTCGGTCGTTCTGATTTTTTTCAGATCAAATGGGACTTTAAAATGATGGAATACTTCGTTCAGCGCTTCTTCGTAACTCAAATTCTCGGGAATGGTAATCTTGAGAGTTTTCTGCTGACTCTTTTTCCCGCCATAGTTAAACCGGTTCAGTACAAACATCAGCACACACAGGATAACGGTGAACAGAACGGCGTAACCAAAGGCGCCTACACCACAAGCTAGACCGGATGCCATCGTGAACAAAACGTAAGCAATGTCTTTCGGATCACCAGGTGCACTGCGGAAACGAATGATGGAGAAGGCTCCCGCCAAGCTGAACGCCCGGGCAATATTGCTGCCGATCAGCAGAATGATGATGGCAACGATCACGGGCAGTACAACCATAGTCAACGTAAAACTTTGTGAGTAAGTGGCTTGATTGGTTTTCATATAGGTAAGGCTGATGATCAGTCCCAGAAGGATGGCAAGTCCGATCGTGATGACGGCACTGCTGAAACTCAAGGTTGAATCGTCTAGGGCGGAGCTGAAAAGGGTATCAAGCATATAATACACGCTCTCTTTCTCGAATTAATTTTTCTTGTGAAGCAGCCGTGACCGCATCATTAGGATTGAAATCGGTACCCGGGATCAGCTCGCGTTCGGTCTGATAATTCAGATTGGTGGTTCGCACCAGATGTCTGTATTCATTGCCGTATTTGGAAAAACCGGTTCGGTACAATCCGTGCTCCGACAGCAATTGGGAGAGCCACATCGGAACGGTTTTCTCGGCTTTAACTTCCATCAGCCACCGCCCGTCCTTCACCAGCGGTTCACCATAATCTCCCTGTTCCAACTTCAGATCATATCTACGGCTGCGGATGTTGGTGTCAAACGTGATGCGAAGATCGCGGCTGTTCTTGTCAAACAACGCCTTGCGTTCGTAGGCCAGATACACTTTAGGTTCGAGATCGTAGAGCCGGAGAAAATATTTGATCTCTTCCAGCACTTGTGCGTTCATGTAGTCTGCCAGCTCTGGCGCTTGTCCCGAGCGGACAAAATCATAAGCCTCATCCAGCTTCAGCGCTGTTCTACGTTTGTTGACGAGACCGAACACTTTCTTCTTGATCTCCAGATATACTTTCGCATTCTCTTCAGGTATACCGTAGGCTCGTAAGCGTAGTTTTTCCTTGTATTTCGGTTTGGATAGGCTCGCTCGAATCAGTGAATCCTGCGGTGTATCGAAGTACAGATTGCTAATGGAGTAAAACTCATGTTTTTTGTTGTAGGCGTCTAGTTCCATATAGTGGAGAAGATCGTTGTAAAAATGCTGATATTGCTCATCGGTCAGCAGGTACTTGCTCTCATATCGGTTGAATACTTCAATCGCCATGATGGTTCAGTCCTTTCGGGTATGGATAAGTTGTTGTATGTTTTGATTATGTTTGGTTTGTTGTGTGTTGCTGTCATGTCTGTATCTTAGCGAAGCAACCTTGAATGAATCTTAAATGGTTTTACATTGCGTTAACATTTCTTTGCCTTCCTCTAATTGCGACAGAGTTCCAATTCTTAAGGTTGATTCAAGGTTTACTTGATAGAATAAGAACATCCCAGTCCAACGTTACAGCGTGCAAAGAACAAACGTAACAATGCAGAAGGAAAACGACTGCAAGATATGGGAAAGAGAAGTTTCACCACGGAGAATAACCTGAGCAGAGGATGAATAGATCATGAGAATTTTGATAGCGGAAGATGAGGTTCATTTGGCGGAGGCCGTATCGCAGATTTTGAAAAAAAACAACTACTCCGTGGACATGGTCCACGACGGTAGATCAGGACTGGACTATGCGCAGAGCGGCATCTACGATCTATTACTGCTGGACATCATGATGCCAGAAATGGACGGCATCAAAGTGCTTCAAACGCTGCGCAGCGAGGGGAATCATACGCCCGTTATATTGCTGACAGCAAAAGGAGAACTGTCGGACAAAGTATCCGGCCTCGATTACGGTGCAGATGATTATATTGCGAAGCCTTTTGCCACGGAAGAACTGCTTGCTCGGATTCGGGCAGCCTTGAGACGCAAAGGGGAAGTGATCCCCGAGGATGGGGTGAAGTTTGGCGATATCGAACTGAATACCACACAGTTGAAGCTGAGTGCACAGGGCAAGGAGATCAAATTAAATCTAAAGGAGAACGAGCTGCTGGAACTGCTGATTACTCGTAAACAAGCAATCACTTCCAAAGAGCAGATCATCGAGAAATTATGGGGATTCGATTCGGATGTGGAGTATAACAACGTGGAGGTTTACATCTCTTTTTTACGCAAAAAATTAACCTTCCTGAATTCGGCTGTTCGCATTAATACGATTCGGGGCGTGGGGTATGTACTTGAGGTGACAAGCTGATGTTCAAGAAACTCCGTAATCGGTTCCTGATTGTCAATCTGGTGTCGATCTCGATTATGATGCTGGTGGCTTTTGTAACGATTTACACGATTACGTACCAGAATGTGCAACGCGAGACGAATATGGAGCTGTATAAGGTATCTGATTTCTACCATAGCCCGTTTGGTTTGGGTGCTCAGCAGTCACGAGGTGAAGGGCAAAACGGGGGAGCAGGAGTAGGGACAGGGACAGGATCGGGGTCGGGAATAAATTCTGAATCGAATTCCGGATCGGCAACTGTACCCTCTTCTCCTAGTAGGGGCGGGGGCAACAACAGTAACGGCATGAGCGGTGGGAACTTCGGTGGGTATCGAGGACCGGGTGGAGATTTCGGCGCACCTCCTGCCCGGTCGGTTTCTTTTATGATTCAGACCGATAAGCAGTGGAAGATTACCGATACCCATTCGCGGTTTGATATGGAGGACTCGTTTTACACACAGGCTCTGCAAAAAGTAGATCAGGAGAAAACCGGTCAAGGTGACAGTAGTCGGTGGACTGGACAATTTGCACTGGATGGCACGGACTGGGCCTATGTGGTTGATCCAAGCGGGGACGGGCACATGATCGTATTCATGGATGTGACTGCGCAACAGGGTATCCTGACCAATCTGATCTACACTTTTACCGTGGTTGGACTGATGATGTTGATCGTCATCTACTTCCTAAGCCGTTATTTTGCCAACCGTTCCATTGCGCCTGTTCGTGAAGCGTTTGAGAAACAGAAACAGTTTATCGCCGATGCCTCCCATGAATTGAAAACACCTCTGGCAATCATCAATACGAACACGGATGTCTTGCTGGCGAATCAGGAGGAGACCATCGAAAGTCAGGCCAAATGGCTTCACTATATCAAATCGGAAACCGAGCGGATGTCTGGACTAACGAATGATCTGCTGTATCTGACTCAGATGGAGGACTCACGTTCCAACCTCATCCATACCGGGTTTAATATGAGTGAAGCGGTGGAAAGTATTATTTTACCGATGGAAGCTGTGATTTTTGAAAAAAATATCTCCCTTGATTACAGCATTGATCCTGATCTGATGGTTCATGGAAACCCGGAGCAGATCAAACAGGTGGTTCTGATCTTGCTCGATAACGCCGTGAAATATTCCGGGCCAACAGGGGCCGTGAACATTACACTTCAGAAGCAAAACCATGATGTGATGCTGACCATCTCCAATACGGGTGAGGGGATCGCGCCAGAGCATCTGGATCGAATCTTTGACCGCTTCTATCGCACGGATGCATCAAGAGCGCGTAAACACGGAGGACATGGCCTCGGTCTGGCGATTGCCAAGTCTATTGTAGAGCAACATAAGGGAGAGATTTACGCCAAAAGTGTGGTGGGGGAGGGAGCAACGTTTTACGTGAGGTTATCGTAGGTGCGGATGCTAAGGTGACGACTGGCGAAAATGAGCACATTGTCATAAAGGCCGCCACAAAAGGCCGGGCATAAGTTCTGCCCGTAATGGGATAACCTATGCTACAATGACAGCAAGAAGGATAACCAAGGAGATGAACTATCGTGGCAGACAACAACGCAATTAATGAGCAGGAAATGATGCAATATATCGCGGACAAAACAAAGGCCAGTAAAGCAAATATCGAACTTGTATTGAAGCATGAGCAAGCTTACATCAACAAGGCACATGAGAATGCCAAAGGTAAAGACGTCGATATTGACGGCGACGATCTGTCTGACTACATTCTAAGCCGCAAAGATGTGAAGCTTGACGAGCTGACTGTCGAAAGTATTTTGGATGCGGAAATGGATTATTTGATGGACAAAGGTCACGCGGGATACGTGGATTAGGTAAAGCTTCGGGGTTAGGGCACGAACGTTTTGGATTAAGGAACGAACGATGGAGTAAACTAGAAATAATAGGTTTTATATCGTGCACAAAATTCTAACGATCACCAGCGACGCTATTTCGGTGTTTTTCGGATCTTTTTAAAGCTAACGATCAGGAGAGACGTTATTTTCGGAGTAGAGGGTCATTTTTGATGAAAATAGGTCGTTTTTACTGAAATAAGGTTCCTGGTGATCGTTAGATTAGGAAATGTGCTGAAATGGCCGAAATAAGGCTCGTGGTGATCGTTAGCGTATTGAATCAGCTCCGGATGAGAGCGCAGCTCTTGCATATAAGAAAAAGACCTCAACTTCACAAAAAGGGAGTTCCCTTAATGGTGGTGTCGAGGTCTTTTAGCATCAAACAAGCGGTGTGGAAGTAAAAAAAACTCTTGCAGCTTGGCCTGATGTCAGTAAAATTTCGCTACACGCTACACGCTACACGCTACACGCTACACGCTACACGCTACACGCTACACGCTACACGCTACACGCTACACGCTAC
>Ga0105246_10000457_pt1 | contig 21903 bp, 21 predicted proteins | sample KBSM64metaG_FD_99694 | JGI IMG/M metagenome (GOLD analysis project Ga0105246, IMG submission 99694) | Miscanthus rhizosphere microbial communities from Kellogg Biological Station, Michigan, USA - KBS M6-4 metaG | ecosystem: Host-associated > Plants > Roots > Rhizosphere > Soil | place... | reverse complement strand
CCCTGCTCATCCGCACCCTCGGCGTAGCGCGCCCAAGCCGCGACCACCAGGGCGGAACGGCGCACCTCCCCGCCGTGGGCAAGCCGGTGGTGGACCACCGGCAGCAGGAATTTGGGGATCCGGTCCGAACTCTCGGCGTCGCCTCCTCCGCCTTCATCGATGAACACCGTTTCCGCGCCGCGAAGGAACGGGGCCGCCGCGGCCGCGATCCGCCGCTTTTCCCCGAGGTTGCTGGCGGCCCGCTGGCTGACGTTGCTTTCGACGCCGGCGCTTCCCACCGGGACGGCTCCGCCGTGGACCCGGCGCAGCACACAAGACCGAATGGGCGTCCGGTGAACGTCCGTAGGGTCCTAGGAGGCGCGGGCGAGCTGCCGGATCGGGATCCAGCGCGACGCGAGCCGCCGGTATGCCGCGGCCGCCCCGGTCATGTCGCCCTCGGCCAGGCACTCGATGCCCAGCCGCACATCCAGCGGCGATTCGTCCGGGTAGACCTTGTCCGCCACGGCGCCGTAGTCCAGCTCCACCATGGAATCCACGTGGAACATCTCGAGCCATTCGGTGAGCTGCGTGAGGTCGTCCAGCATGTCCAGGTCCGGCGCCGCAAGAGCCAGGTTGGCCACCGCGAAGCGTGCACGCTCAAGGGCCTCGGTCAGCGGAACCCACACCCGGACGGTCAGGATGCGTCCGTTGCCCTCAACCACCTCTTTGCGGTCAGCCTCCTGGAACAGGGAGAACCAGCTGAAGGGGATGCCCCACGTAGAGGCCCGCGTGTGCACGCGCTTGGAGTCATGGCCGGCATTGATCCGATCGATCCGGAGCTGGTGCTTCTCCCTCTGGTCCACCGGTATGAGCAGCTCCGCAAGGGAACCGTGGATGCCTTCCATCAAGGCGTTCGCCGCCAGTCCAGCGCGGATCACCAGCTGGCTGGGGCAGTAAAGGAGGCGGCCGGCGTCGTGCTTTCCGCCTTCCGCAGGGGCACGCGTCACCCGGACGAGGTCCGTGCGGCCGGTGGGGAAGGGATCGCCGCCGGGGCGGGTGACCCTGCCCAGCGAAGCGAGGAGTTCGGCATGCTCGACGGCGGCCCGGGAACCTGCGCGGGTGCCGCCGGCTTCGAGCTGCTCGCGCTGGCGCTCGGGGAACGCCTCAAGCGGTTCGTAGATGCGCAGCGCAGAGGAAAACGGGAGCCCTGCCTGGCCGCGATAGAAGTCTTCGCTCATTGCAGCCCCGTCTCCTTCACCTGTTTGCCTGCCCTGCCTTCGTGAATCCGCCCGGTCCGCGTTTCCGGCTAGTCCGCGAGCTCCACGATCACCGGTGCGTGGTCCGAGGCGCCCTTGCCCTTGCGCTCTTCACGGTCGATGTGCGCGCCGGTGACGCGGGCCGCCAGCGCGGGGGAGGCCAGGACGAAGTCGATCCGCATGCCTTCCTTCTTGGGGAAGCGCAGCTGGGTGTAGTCCCAGTACGTGTAGACGCCGGGGCCCGGGGTGTACGGGCGGACGACGTCGGTGAAGCCCGCGGCCTCGAAGGCGTGGAACGCGGCACGCTCCGGTTCGCTGACGTGGGTCATGGCGTTGGCGCGGAAGAAGTCGATGTCCCAGACGTCCTCGTCCGTTGGGGCGATGTTCCAGTCGCCCATCAGCGCGATCTGGCTTTCCGGGTTCCCGGTGACCCAGCCGGCGGCGTGGCCCTTCAGCGTGTCCAGCCACTTGAGCTTGTAGGGCATGTGCTCGTCATCCAGGGAGCGGCCGTTGGGTACGTAGAGGCTCCAGACCCGGATGCCGTTGCAGCTCGCGGCGATGGCACGTGCTTCCTGGACCGGGTCCTTGCCGGCCTTGCCGAAGGCGGGCTGGTCGAGGAAGGTGCGTTCGACGTCGTCGAGCCCCACGCGGGAGGCGATCGCGACGCCGTTCCACTGGCTCAGCCCGAAGTGCGCCACCTCGTAGCCCATGCGTTCGAACAGCTCCCAGGGAAAGTTGTCGTCCTTGCACTTCGTTTCCTGGATGGCCAGGACGTCGCAATCGCTGCGCTGAAGCCAGGCCTCCACCCGGTCGGCGCGGGCGCGGAGGGAGTTCACGTTCCAGGTTGCAATCCTCACAGGCACTAACTTACCGAACTTGGGTGGCGGGTTGTTCGTTGTCCCGGAATACCTTTTGGCCCCTCCCGGTTGCCCACTGACGTGAGCACACTTTTCTCCGAAGCCGTCCTTTCCGCCCCATCCGGCCAGCTCGCGCTGCGCAACCGGACCTTCCTCGCCCCGATGTGCATGTACTCCGTCGACGCGCGCGACGGCGTCCCGACCCCCTGGCATCTCGTCCATCTCGGGGCGCGGGCAGCGGGCGGGTTCGGCATGGTGATCGCGGAAGCGACCGCCGTGGTGCCGGAAGGCCGCATCTCGCCCGAGGACCTGGGACTCTGGAACGACGAGCAGGCGGCGGCCTTCAGGCCGATCACCGACTTCATCAGGAGCCAGGGCGCCGCCGCCGGCGTGCAGCTGGCACACGCCGGCGCCAAGGCCTCCACCTACGGCAACGTGCCGCGCTTCGTCTCGCAGGGACTCACCGGTTCCGTTCCGGCCGGCGACGGCGGCTGGGTCACCGTGGCGCCGTCGGGCACCTCTGCGCATGGCCTGGCCGAGCCGCGGCCGCTTTCCGCGGAGGAGATCGCCGAATCCGTCCAGGCTTGGGCGGCTGCCGCCCGGCGCGCCGACGAGGCGGGCTTCGACTTCATCCAGATCCACGCGGCCCACGGCTACCTGATCCACCAATTCCTGTCCCCGCTGACGAACAGGCGCGGTGATGGGTACGGGGGCTCCTATGAGGGCCGCACCCGGTACTTGCGCGAAGTGGTTGCCGCGGTCCGCGCCGTGTGGCCGGCGGAGAAGCCGCTGGGCGTGCGCTTCTCCGGCTCGGACTGGGTGGACGGCGGCTGGACCATCGAGGAGACCGCGCGGCTGGCCGTGGAACTCCGCTCGCTTGGCGTGACAGTGTTCGATCTCTCCAGCGGCGGGATCGGCGCCTACCGCGGGCCGGTGGGACCGGGCTACCAGATCGCGCTGGCGGACGAGGTGAAGAAGGCACTGGCCGCCGATGCGCAAGAACGGAGCGTGGAGAACGACGCCTTCGTGACCGCCGTCGGGATGATCACCACAGCGCAGCAGGCGGAACAGGTGCTGGTTAACGGCCAGGCGGACGGGGTGTCGATCGCCCGCGCGGCCCTGCGTGAGCCGAACTGGGCCGCCTTGGCCGCCCGCGAACTCGGCGAGGCCGTGGAGAAGACCCCGTTTGCGCCGCAGTACTGGCGCGCGCACTGGTAAGCCCCAAGTAACTCGCAGTTGTTGTCGTTTTGGGCGTTCAAAACGACAACAACTGCGAGTCAGTTGGCCCTCGAACCCCTACCGCATGCCCTCCCGACGCAGGGCCTTGGCGATGGCCGCCGCGCGGGAATCCACCCCGAGCTTGGCGTAGATGTGGGCCAGGTGCGATTTCACCGTGGCCTCGGAAATGAACAACTTGCGCCCCAGTTCCTTGTTGGAGTGGCCTTCGGTGAGCAGGATCAGCAGTTCGGCCTCGCGCGGCGTGAGGGCTTCGTCCGGATTGCGCATTTGCTGGAACAGCCGGCTGGCCACGGGCGCGCTCATGTGGCTTTGCCCGCGTGAGGCCCCGCGGACGGCGGTGAAGATTTCGTCCGGGGCGGCGTCCTTGAGCAGGTAGCCCATGGCCCCGGCGTCGACGGCGCGCACGATGTCGGCATCCGAGTCATAGGTGGTGAACACCAGCACTGCTTGTTTGGGCCGGGCCGCGCGGATCTGGCGGATGGCCTCGATGCCGTCGATTCCGGGTCCCATCGACAAGTCCATGAGCACCACGTCGGGCTCGTGTTCCAGAACCGCGGCCACCCCGTCCTCGCCCGTGGACGCCTCGGCCACCACATCGACGTCGGGCTGCGTGCTGAGCAGGGCCCGCAGCCCGCTGCGCACCACCAGGTGGTCGTCCACCAGAAGCACGGTGATCATAGCTGGCCTCCTTCGGCGCCTGGCGCGGACTGCCCGGGCGCGGACTGCCCGGGTTCCCCGGGATCGGCGGGGTAGATCGGGATCTCCACCCCGATCACCGTACCCTCACCGGGCGCGGACTCCACGGCGAAGGTGCCGCCCAGCTGCTCCACCCGCTGCCGCATCGCCCGGAGGCCGTAGCCGCCTTCCCGGGTGTGCCCGGCGGTGGCGTCCGGCACGAAGCCCAGGCCGTCGTCGTAGATGTCCAGCGTCACGGAGTCCGGCAGGAATCCCAGGGTGACGCTCGCCGTCTGCGCCCGCGCGTGCTGCTGCACGTTCGCGGCGGCGCTTTGCGCGATCCGTAGCAGGGCATGCCGCACCTCCGCGGGAAGGTCCCGGGGCTGCCCGACGACGGCGACCCGCATCCCGGCGACATGCTTGCGTACCGCCCTGGCCAGGGCAGTGTCGAGCGGCTCTTCGGGGGCATCGGCGGTGGCGAGCTCATGGACGAGGCCACGGGTTTCGGCGAGGTTGAGGCGCAGTTGCTCGGCGGCCTGGCGGACTTCGGGGCTCAGGCCTTCCCTGCGGTCAGCGGCCTCCAGGAGAAGCACGGTGCTGGCCAGGCCCTGGGTGACGGTGTCATGGATTTCGCGGGCCACGCGCTCGCGCTCGGCCATGGTTCCGGCGGCGCGTTCGGCGGCCACGGCCTGGGCCTGGGCTTCGCGGAGCTCGTCATTCAGGGCGGCCTGGCGGGCAAGTGCCCCTTCCAGGCGCTCGTACACCAAGGTGAGCACGAGGGCCGCGGCAAGCGGACCGAGCAGCGCCGCAACGTCCGTGAAATCGCTCAGTTTGAACAGCCCGGCAGCGGTGCCCAGGGCCGTGACCGCCGTCGCGGCAGCCGCCTGCCGGGCAGGCACCCCGGAGCGGCACACGAAGAACACCGCGAAGGCACACCACGCGAAGCTCGGCGCGAGGACCACCAGCACCGTCCATACAGCGACAAGGACCCAGGTGGCCACGGTGCGGGCGGGTCCGTGTGATCGCACTGCCGCCACATAGAGGCCGCACAGGAGCCCGGCCAGCACCAGCACCAGGGTGTTTTCGTCAGGACCGTGCCGGAACACATAACGGATGAGCGAGGCCGTGATCAGCACGGCGAAACCGCAATGAACGGCGAAATTCAACTGCCGTTCCCGTTCCGGCCGGGCTTCTGCTGTGGTCATGGCGCAAGTATTGCACTGCGCCGGACTGCGGACCGGCCGGATTCCGCGCAGTTCAAGGGCTCTCATACTTTTGGCTGAGACGGCTAGCCAAAAGCAGGAGGCAGCACGCGCTGAAGTGCCGATGTGCTGCGGATCCTTCCCGGGGAGCATGGATACCAAGAGCCCGGCAGGAACGCCGGCGAAGCCCCCAGAAAGGTGTCACCATGGCGCTCAGCAAGACCAACATCAAGACCCTCTCCGCAGCAGCCGCAGCGCTCATCCTCACCGGCGGCATCACGGTCGCCGCCAACGCCGGTCAGATCGCTCCTGCCGCGGCACCGGCTGCCGCCCAGGCTCCCGCGGCTGTTCCCGCCGTCGACGTCCCCGCCGGCGAAGGCAGCACGGTGGCCCAGAACCGCATCTCCGCCACCGCCTCCGCCAAGGCGGTCCAGGCCGCCCTCGCCAAGTGCGCCGCAGACAAGCTCCCCTTCGTCACCGTCTCCGTGGTTGACCGCTTCGGCACCGTCCAAGCCGTGCTGCGCGGCGACAACGCCGCCGAGCACACCATCGAGGCCTCCAAGCAGAAGGCCTACACCGCCGCCGCGTTCGGCGCCCCCACCAGCGAACTCAACGGCCGCATCAGCGGCAACGGCAAGCCCTCCATCGCCGACCTCCCCGGCACCCTCTTCCTCGCCGGCGGCGTCCCGCTGAAGGTCAACGGCGTGTCCGTGGCCGGCATCGGCGTCGGCGGCGCCCCGGACGGCGCCCTCGACGAGGCCTGCGCAACGGCCGGCGCAGAAGCCATCCTGGCCCAGTAGGCCATGCCTGTTTTCAACGGCGGCCGGAGCTTCTTCAAGGGAGCTCCGGCCGCGTGCTTGATACTTTTCCTGGCCGCGTGCGCGGGCGGCCAGCCGTCCGTTCCGGAAAGCGCCGCGAGCCCGACGGCGGCAAGCACGACGGCGGCAAGCGTCCCGGTGCCGTCGGCATCCGAGGGGGCACCGCCGTCGTTGGCTGCTCCAGCTACCAAGCCGACCCTCGGCAAGGAGGCCCAGATGGAGACCGACCGGCAGCTTATCCGCGCAGCCAAAGCCAACGATCCAGTCCAGGTCAGGAAGCTGATCGCGGCCGGCGGGGACGTCAACGCCAAGGACGACATCCAGGATTCGGCCTTCCTGTACGCCGGGGCGGAAGGCTTCAACGAAGTCCTGAAGCTGACCATCGAGGCCGGCGCGGACGTGAAGGCCACCAACCGCTACGGCGGCACGGCGCTGATTCCGGCCAGCGAGCACGGGCATGTGGAGACAATCAAGATCCTCATCGCCGCCGGTGTTCCCGTGGACCACGTGAACAAGCTTGGCTGGACCGCCATGCAGGAAGCCATCCTGCTGAACAACGGCGGGCCGCGCCAGCAGGAAGCGGTGCGGCTGCTGCTGGAGGCCGGCGCCAGCCCGGACATCCGCGACCCCCAGGGCCGCACCGCCCTGCAGAACGCGGAGCGCCTGGGTTTCGCGGAGATCGCGGCGCTGATCCGGAACCGCTAGACGGCTTCCAGCACGCTGACGTAATTGGCGATGCCCACGCCGCCCATGTTCTGGACGGCGCCGCGCCGGGCGTTTGGCAGCTGCATGGCGCCCGCGGTGCCGCTGAGCTGCATCGCCGCAATGACATGCTGCGACACCCCGGTGGCGCCGACGGGGTGGCCTTTCGCCTTGAGGCCGCCGGACACGTTGATGGGCAGCCTGCCGTCCTTGTACACCCAGCCTTCCTGGATGGCACGTGAACCGTCGCCGCGCGGAGTCAGGCCCATGGCCTCGTACATGATGAGCTCGGCGATGGTGAAGCAGTCGTGCACTTCGGCGAAGTCCAGCCCGTCGATGCTGACGCCCGCCATGCCCAGCGCACGCTCCCACGAGGCGCGGGTGGCCGCGAATTCGGTGGGGTCGCGCTTCTCGGCCGGGAAGAAGTCGTTCGCGTGGCCGAATCCGGCCAGGCGAACCGGCGCCGTCGCGCCGCCAGTTGCCGACGTTGAGATCACGACGGCTGCAGCCCCATCCGAGACCGGTGAACAGTCCGTGCGGCGCAGGGGTTCGGCCACCATGGGGTTCTTCTCGGAGATGGTGCGGCAGAACTCCTCGCCGAAGTCCCGGTGCATCTGGGCGTAGGGGTTGTCCATGCCGTTGCTGTGGTTCTTGGCGGCGATGGAACCGAGGACGTCGCCGAGGCCCGCGGTGAAGCCGGGGCCTGCGATGCCTGCGCCGTAGCGCTTCTCGTAATGCCGGGCCACCTCGGCGAACAGGCCGGTGAAACCGGTGGTGGACGACTTTCCGGCCATCTCGTACGACGCGCCCAGGAGCGCCGCCCCCACCACGTCCGCTCCGGCGTCGGTCATCTTCTCTGCACCGATCACCAGGACGTTCCGGGCCGTGCCGGCCAGCACCGCCTTGACGCCCTGCTGGAAGGCAGCCGAACCGGAAGCGCAGGCGTTTTCCGTGCGTGTCGCCGGCACGTTGGCCAGGTCTTCGGACAACTGCAGCGCCAGCGACGACGTGAAGCCCAGGGGCTGCATGCCGGAGTTGAACTGGCCGAGGTAGATCTCGTCGATGTCCCGCGCATCCAGCCCCGAGCTGTGGATGGCTTCGCCGGCCACCTGGACGATCAGCGATTCGAGGGTGTCGTCGATCAGCTTGCCGAACTTGCTGTGGCCCCACCCGGTGAGCAGGATGTCCTTGCCGAACTGCTCTTTCAAACTCATGCGCCTGCCACCTCCAACACGGTTCCTTCGAGGTGTTCCGTGGATTCGAGTGCCACGACGAAGTCGGCCTCCGTCCTACCACGGATCTCTGCCACGGTGACGCCCGGGGCGAGGCGGACCAGCAGCAGCCGCGCGCCGCCGTCGTCCGCTTTTTCGAGGTCGAACACGGCGAGGTCGGTGATAATCCGGTCAACGCAGCTGGGCCCCGTCAGCGGCAGGGTGCATTCGGTGACGATCTTGGCCGAGCCGTCCTTGGCGTTGTGCTCGGTGAGGACCACCACGCGCGGCGTTCCGGCCACCAGGTCCATGGCGCCGCCCATGCCCTTGACCATCTTTCCGGGGATGGTCCAGTTGGCGAGGTCGCCGTTGCCGGAGACCTGCATGGCTCCCAGGATGGCCACTTTGACGTGGCCCCCGCGGATCATGCCGAAGGAGGTGGCGGAGTCGAAGATGCTGCCGCCGGCGTTGATGGTGACGGTCTGCTTGCCGGCGTTGATGAGGTCGGCATCTTCCTCGCCCTCGAAGGGGAACGGGCCCATGCCGAGCAGGCCGTTCTCGCTTTGGAGGACCACCCGCACGCCGTCGGGCAGGTTGTTGGCCACCAGCGTGGGGATGCCGATGCCGAGGTTGACGTAGTCGCCGTCGTTCAGTTCACTGGCCGCGATGGCGGCCATTTCGTCCCGTGTCCATGCCATGGTTGTGCTCCTCGGTTCTCTTTAGATGGCCAGTGCTTCGATGCGCTGTTCTTCGCGCCGGGGCCGGACCGTGCGCTGTTCGATGTCCTTGACCCGCTCCCTCGCCTGCACCAGCCGTTGCACGTACACGCCGGGAGTGACGATGTGGTTTGGATCCAGCTCGCCCGGCTGGACGATCGCTTCGGCCTCGGCGATGGTCACGGCGCCCGCCGTCGCCACCACCGGGTTGAAATTGCGGGCGGTGTAGCGGTAGATCAGGTTGCCGTCCGTGTCCGCGGTGTGGGCGTGGACGAGCGCGACGTCGGCCCGGATGGCGCGCTCGCGGACGTACGTGACGCCGTCGAACTCTTCCAGCGGCTTGCCTTCGGCAACCAGGGTTCCCACACCCGTCCGCGTGTAGAACGCGGGGATGCCGGCGCCGCCGGCCCGTAGGCGCTCGGCGAGCGTCCCCTGCGGGGTGAACTCGACCTCGAGCTGGCCCGCCAGGTACTGCTGGGCGAAGAGCTTGTTCTCGCCCACGTAGGACGCAATGACTTTCCGGACCTGGCCCGCTTCGATCAGCACGCCCAGGCCCTTGCCGTCCACGCCCATGTTGTTCGAGACGATAGTGAGGTCCTTGGCGCCCGACTCCCGGACGGCGTCGATCAGGTCTGCGGGGATGCCGCTGAGGCCAAAGCCCCCGACGGCGATCGTCAGGCCGTCTGCCATCAGGTCCTGTAACGCTTGGGCTGCGGTCGCGTGGATTTTCGACATCGGGCACTCCTCTTCGAGCTATTGAATCCTGGACCTATCCACTTTGTGGACTCGCGGTACTGATATGCGAGCCTAGGTTTTGTCATAGGGAGGGTCAATGCGATGAAGGCTTGGCGGCTCATGGTGTGGACGGTAGGCTGACGGCTGTCCATATTGTGGATTATTTTCAACGGGAGGCATCATGGCGGCGCACGGAACTCCGGTGCAGGGAGCGCAGGTGGTGGGCCGTGTGGCCGCGCTGTTGCGGCTTGTGGGCCGCAAGCCCGGGGGCACCTCGCTGCCGGGCCTGGTGCGCGAGTCCGGGCTGACCCGGCCCACCGTCCACCGGCTGCTGAGCTCCCTTGCCGCGGAAGGCCTGCTGGAACACGACGCCGGGACCGGAAAATGGGTCCTGGGTCCCGAGATCTTCCTGCTGGGTTCCGTGGCGGCTGCGCGGTTTCCCATGGAAGACATCGCACGCCCCTCCTTGCGCCGGCTCGCCGCCGAAACGGGGGAGAGCGCGTTCTTCTCGATCCGGCGGGGCGATGAAACGGTCTGCGTGCTCCGCGAAGAAGGCTCGTTTCCTGTGCGGTCCTTCGTGCTGCACGAAGGTGTGCGCTTTCCCTTGGGCGTTGCGTCGGCCGGGACGGCGATCATGGCGTTCCTGCCGGAGGAGGAACAGGAGGCCCTGCTCGGTGACTGGGCGGCGCACGCCGGCGGGTTCGCCGTCGGGCATCCTGCAGAACTGGTGCGGGACAACCTGGAGCGGACCCGCCTGGCGGGCTATTCGGTGAACCCCGGCCTGGTCCTCGAAGGAAGCTGGGGGATGGGTGCCGCGGTCTTTGACCGGCAGGGGCGGCCGGCCTGGGCGCTCTCCTTGACGGGCATCGAGCCGCGGTTCAGGCCCGACCGCCAGGAGTTCCTCGGGAAGCTGCTGCTCGAGGAGGCGCACCGCATGACCGCGAAGCTGCAGGGCACCTGATTTGGATGGGTAGGTTCAGTCCAGGCGCATCCAAGCTAGACTGGCGGGCGTGATGACCGGATCGGGCTTCGGCCCTGCACGGATCGGCTACCCGGCCGACCTCTGACGCGTGCATGCGCTGTGTGCGCTTGCGCCCCGCGCGCACCTCCTGTGGATCGATGAATTTCTGCCCATCGAAATGAACCACATCCAAGGAGTTATGCATGCCCGCACTTTTCAACCACACCATCATCGCCTCTCTCGATCGCAAGGTTTCCGCTGAGTTCTATCGCGCAATCCTCGAAGCCGAGGAGGCCCCAAGCTGGGGGCCGTTCATCAACGTCTCGCTGGCCGGAGGGGTGATGCTTCAATTCGCCGAGCCTCCGGTGGATATCCAAATGCAGCACTACGCGTTCCTGGTGGACGAGGCCCACTTTGGCCGCGCCTATGAGCGGCTGGTGAGTACCGGCGTCGAGCACTGGGCCGATCCCCAAATGACCCGGCCGGGCGAAACGAACAGCGAACACGGGGGCCGAGGGGTCTACTTCAAGGACCCCTCGGGCCACGCCCTGGAGCTGATCACGAAGCCGTATTTCTAAGACCACGTGAACAAGCTCGGCTTGGAGGCCTCGTTCCTGACCTTCTTTGCCCATGAAACCGGGGCGGCACACCTATAGCTACGGTGTGCTGCCCCAATTGTGTCTTCAAAGGAGGTCAGGAAGGGCGCCGGAAACTCAGGCCCGGCGCTTCTGCACCAGCAGCACGCAGGCGAAGGACGCGAGCACCCCGGCCAGGGACAGGGCCAGCATCCCGGTGAACGAACCGCCGCTGGACTGGATGAGGGTGCCGCTGAGCACCGGGCCGACCGCGAAGCCGCCACCGATCATGAGGTTGGTGGTGTTCATGACGTGGCCGCCGCCGGACAGATCGGACAGGGTGGACAGCAGGTACGGCAGGATGAACGTCCACGCGAACTTGAAGATCACCGCCGCAACCGCGAACTGGATGAGTCCGGGAGCGCCGAACAGCAGGGCGACGCTGAGGGCCATGGCCAGGTAGCCGGCGATGAGGTAGAGGCGGCGGCGCGGGGTGTCCCCCAGGAGCGTGGCCACGAGCGCGGAGGCGATTCCGGCGACGGTGGCGACGGACAGCACCAGGCTCGTCGCGGAAAGTTCGGTCCCGGCGGCCGCGGAAATCTGGGCCATGAAGGACCACACGCCGCTGAGTGCCACGTAGAAGAGGAAGACGGCGGCGAGGCCGGCCGCGAACCTGCCGAGCGGAACCTTGGTGCGTGCTGCGGCCGCCGCGGGCACTTCGCGGCGCAGCACCTCGCCGTCGATCCGGTTCACCACCAGGAGGCAGGCGACGCCGAGCCCGGCCAGCGTCCAGTAGATCGCCGAAACCCCGGCCCCGGCGAACAGGGCCGGGAAGATCGCCAGGATCAGGGCACCCATGGCCAGCTGGAAGACCACGAAGATCCCGAAGGCCCGGCTCGGATTGGAGGTCTTGCCGCTGAGGGTCAGCAGGATCACCGTGATCGAGCCGGCGGCCAGCGAGGTGACGAAGCGGACGGCCACCAGGAGCGGGAAGCTGTCCACGAATCCGGAGAGCACGTTGCCGGCGATCACGACGGCGGTGAACAGGTAGGACGCGGTGCGCAGGTTCATGCGCCGCAGCCACAGGTACGCCGGCACGGTGGCCAGGCTGAAAGCGCCGAGTTCGAGCGAGAACAGGCCGCCCAGCTGGACCGGGGTGAGCCCGAACTGCTGGATCAGCTTGCCGGCGACCACAGGGGCGATCAGCAGGACCGTGTACAGGACCGCGCTGTAGACGGCCACGTAGGTGTAGGTTCCGCGGTCGGATGCCCTGGTGGGCACAGCGGTATTGAGGAGGCTTGTCATGGCTGCCCTTCCGTTGGCAGGGAATCAGTTGGGGGATGTTGCCGCTCAGGATTCGGCGTCGTAAACCTTCAGGCCGGCGAACCAGGTCTGGCGGGCGTGGATGGACGGGATCTTTTCGATGCCGGTTTCGTGCGGGTTTTCGCTCAGGACGATGAAGTCCGCGGATTTGCCGGGGACCAGCGAGCCGGCGACGTCGTCGATCCCCATCGCCTCGGCGCAGGCCGTGGTGTAGACGGCGATCGCCTCGTCGAGCGTGATGGCCTGCTCCGGCCACAGGCTTCCCGGGAAGGTGCCGCTGGGATCCTTCCGGGTCACCAGGCCGTAGATCCCTTCCCAGGCGTTGGGTGAGACGCTGACCGGCCAGTCGGATCCGCCGGCCAGCCGTGCGCCGGCGTCGAGCAGGATCCGGTTGGGCTGCATCTTGGAGGCGCGTTCGGGCGGCAGCACGGTGGCGATGGCCTCGGAGATGACTCCCGGGAACCAGAGCGAGGGCGAGATGTCCGCGGTGACGTCCAGCTCGGCGAAGCGCCCGTAATCGTCCGGGTGCACGAACTGGCCGTGGGCGATGTGGTACTTCGTGTCCGTGTGCCCGGCGGCCCGGACCGTAGCGATGGTGTCCAGGGCGAGCCGCACGGAGGCGTCGCCCGTGCAGTGGATTTTCGCGGAAATGCCCCGCTCGGCCGTGCGGAGCAGCCAGCCTTCGAGTTCTTCCGGACCCATCGTCGCGCTCCCGCAGTGGCATTCCGGGAACCCCGCTTCGGGCAGGTACGGCTCCAGGAAGGCGCCCGTGCCCGCCGGCGGCACGCCGTCCAGGAAGATCTTGATGAAGTCCGGCCGGTGGTGTTCGCTGCGCAGCGCGTCCCGTTCGGAGATGATCCCTTCGCCCAGGGGAGTGGTGCCGAAGATGAAGTCGTTGGCCTGCATGGAGGTGACCACCCAGGCGTGGAGGCGGCCGTCGTCGTCGAGTTGCTTGAGGGCTTCCAGCAGCTGCAGGGAGGCCGCGGCGTCCTGGAAACCGGTGACGCCGTAGGAGTGCAGGAGCTCGATGCCGCGTTCCGCCGCGCGGGCCAGCCTTTCCGGGGCCATCGGCTGCAGCCGGGCGAGGGTCTGTTCAAGCAGCACCCCGCCGGCCTCGATCAGCACCCCGGTGGCGCGGCCGGCGGCGTCGCGGAGGATCTGGCCGCCGTCGGGATCCGGCGTGGAGTCGGTGATCCCGGCGAGTTCCAGCGCGCGGGAGTTGGCCCAGCGGTTGTGCTTGCTGTCGTCCTTGAGCAGGGCCGGGCGCCCGCCTGCCGCCTCGTCGAGGCGCCGCAGCGCGTCGGGGGTGTTGAGTTCGGCCAGCAGCCCGGAGCCCCAGCTGCCGCCGGTGATCCATTCCTCGGGGCCGAGCGTGCCGGCGTGGTCGCCGATGGAGGCGAGGAACTGCTCCAGGGACTGCGACGGCGGGGCGTCCAGTTCGAACAGATCCATCTGTCCGGCGAGCATGTGATGGTTGTGGACGTCCAACAGCCCCGGCATCACATAGGCGCCCTGGAGGTCGACGACGGCGGTGTCCGGTCCGCGGCTCGCGTCGGCTTCCGCGCCAATCGCCAGGACCTTGCCCGCCTTGACGGCCAGGGCGGACGTCCGGGTGCCGGCGGGGTCCAGGGTGTCGATGACGCCATTCACCAAAAGGAGATCGGCCAGCAGGAGATCGGCGTGGTGTTCGGACATGCGTGCCAGTCCTTTCGCTCGGGATGCGATTCAGACTAGGGGCGCCGCCTTCCGCGGGCTTTGTCCAGCAGCGCAGGGGACTTGTCCGGCAGAGCTCGTCCGTGAGCTGCACCACTCTGGAAAATAGTAGGAAGTCCGAGTATATTCGGGACCAGATGGCCAGCCGCGCCGAAATCCACGGCCGAAATCCGTGGTTCAGCGCGGCCGCGGCACGGTCTTCCGGCAGTCCTTTCCGGCAATGCGAAGGAGCATTCTGATGGTCCGCGAACTTTCCCACTACATCGACGGCCAGAGGGTGGACGGCACATCCGGCCGCTTCAGCGACGTCTACGATCCCAGCACCGGCGAGGTCCAAGCCAGGCTTCCGCTGGCCAGCAAGGCCGAAGTCCAGGAGGCGGTGGCCAACGCCGAGAAGGCCCAGCTCGAATGGGCCGCCATGAACCCGCAGCGCCGGGGTCGGATCCTGCTGAAGTTCGTGGATCTGGTCAACGAACACATGGACGAGCTGGCAGCCCTGCTCTCTTCCGAACACGGCAAGACCTTCCTCGACGCGAAGGGCGACATCCAGCGCGGCATCGAAGTGGTGGAGTTCGCAGCCGGCGCCCCGCACCTGCTTAAGGGCGAGTTCTCGGACAGCGCCGGGCAGGGGATAGACGTGCACTCGCTGCGCCAGCCCCTCGGCGTCGTCGCGGGGATCACCCCGTTCAACTTCCCGGCCATGATCCCGCTGTGGAAGTCCGGGCCCGCGCTCGCCGCCGGCAACGCCTTCATCCTGAAGCCCTCCGAGCGTGACCCCTCCGTGCCGCTGCGCCTGGCCGAGCTCTACAACGAGGCCGGCGTGCCCAACGGCGTCTTCAACGTGGTCAACGGGGACAAGGAAGCCGTGGACGCCCTGCTTGAAGACCCGCGGGTCAAGGCCATCGGCTTCGTCGGGTCCACCCCGATCGCCCAGTACATCTACGCCACCGCCGCGGCCCATGGAAAGCGGGCACAGTGCTTCGGCGGCGCCAAGAACCACATGGTGATCATGCCGGACGCGGACCTGGACATGGCCGCGGATGCCTTGATCGGCTCCGGGTACGGATCTGCCGGCGAGCGGTGCATGGCCATTTCCGTGGCGGTCCCGGTGGGTGAGGAGACGGCCAACGCCCTCGTGAGCAAACTGCAGGAACGCATCAAGGACCTCAAAGTCGGCCCCGGGATGGCGGACGGCGTGGACTTCGGCCCCGTGGTGGCGGCCTCGGCCAAGGAACGGATCGAAGGCTACATCCAGGCGGGCGTCGACGCCGGTGCCACCCTCCTCGCGGACGGCCGCGGCCTCACAGTGGACGGCTACCCCGGCGGCTTCTGGGTGGGTCCCACGCTCTTCGACAACGTCACAAAGGACATGTCCATCTACCGGGAGGAAATCTTCGGCCCGGTGCTGAGCGTGCTGCGCGCGGCGGACTACGACGAAGCGCTCCGGCTCTGCTCCGAGCACGAGTACGGCAATGGCGTCGCGATCTTCACCCGCGACGGCGACGCCGCCCGCGACTTCGCGAGCCGCGTGGAAGTCGGCATGGTGGGCGTCAACGTCCCCATCCCCGTGCCGATCGCGTACTACACCTTCGGAGGCTGGAAGGCGTCCGGCTTCGGCGACCTCAACCAGCACGGCGCGGATGCCTTCCGCTTCTACACCAAGACCAAGACCGTCACCACGCGCTGGCCCTCCGGGGTCCGCCAAGGCGCCAGCTTCGTGATGCCGGCGGGCAGCTGATGGGGGCCGAACCGGAGGTCCTTTTCGAGCAGCGCGGCCGGCTCGGCGTCGTTACCCTGAACCGGCCCAAGGCCGTCAACGCGCTGAACCACGGCATGGTGCTGGCCATGCTGGAGCAGCTCACGGCCTGGGCCGCTGACGATTCCGTGGCAGCAGTCCTGGTGCAGGGCGCGGGGGAGCGGGGCCTGTGCGCCGGCGGCGACATCGTGGCGATCTACCAGGACATGCTCGACGGCGGCCACGCCACCGCCGACTTCTGGCGGGACGAGTACCGGCTCAATGAGCTGATCTCCCGGTATCCGAAGCCCTACGTCGCTTTCATGGACGGGCTGGTCCTGGGCGGCGGCGTCGGGGTGTCCGCGCACGGCTCGCACCGCATCGTCACCGAGCGGACCCGCACCGGCATGCCGGAAACCACCATCGGTTTTGTGCCCGACGTCGGAGGGACGCTCCTGCTTTCAAGGTCGCCCGGCGAGGCCGGAACCCATGCTGCGCTCACCGGCGCTCACCTGACCGGGGCCGACGCCCTGTACCTGGGGCTGGCCGACTCGTTCGTACCGTCCGGCGAGCTCGCCGCGCTCGCAACAGCACTGGAAAAGGCAGCACTGGAAAGCTCGACGCCGGATGACGCCGTCGCGCGTTTCGCACAGGTGCCGCCGCCGGCATCGGCGCTGGCGGGGCAGCGGGAGTGGATCGACCCCGCGTACTCTTCGGACAACGCGGAGGAGATCGTGCGCCGCCTGCGGGCAGCGGGAGGCGAAGCCGCAGCGGCTGCGGACACCATCGAAGAGAAGTCACCCACGTCCGTGAAGGTCACCCTGGAATCGTTGCGCCGCGTACGCGGGCGTTCCCTGGAGGAGGCACTCGCCCAGGAGTTCCGGGTAGGCGTGCATTGCCTGGCCGGTGCCGATTTCCGGGAGGGAATCCGGGCGCAGGTGGTGGACAAAGACCGCAATCCGCGGTGGAATCCGGCCACGCTGGCGGAAGTGGAACGGGCCGCCGTCGAACGCTATTTCGAACCGCTTGACGCTTCGAACAGGTCAACGGTGCAGGAACTGACACTCGATCCGAAGGAGTCCGACCATGTCTGAGAACGCAAGCACCGGAACCATCGCCTTCCTGGGCCTGGGCCACATGGGCGGGCCGATGGCGGTGAACCTCATCAAGGCGGGCCATACGGTGGTGGGCTTCGATCCCGTGCCCGCCGCGGTGGAAGCGGCGAAGGCGCACGGCGTGCCGATGGTGGATTCCGCCGCCGAAGCTGCTGCCGGCGCGGCCGTGGTGCTGACCATGCTGCCCAGCGGCAAGCATGTGCTGGACGCGTACCGGGGCGTGGATGGCGGGCCCGGGCTGCTGGCCGTCGCCGCCCCGGACACCCTGTTCCTGGACTGCTCCACCATCAACGTGGACGAAGCCAGGGAAGCGGCGGCCATCGCGGTCGAGGCCGGGCACCGCTCCGTGGACGCCCCGGTATCCGGCGGCGTGGTGGGTGCCGAGGCCGGAACTTTGACGTTCATGGTGGGGGCGCTCCCGGCGGACTTCGACACGGTGAAACCGATCCTGGAACACATGGGCAAGAGGATCGTGCACTGCGGCGATCACGGGGCGGGGCAGGCCGCCAAGGTCTGCAACAACATGATCCTCGGGGTTTCGATGATCGCGGTGAGCGAGGCCTTCGTGCTCGGCGAGAAGCTGGGGCTGACGCACCAGGCCCTGTTCGACGTCGCCTCCAACGCCTCCGGCCAATGCTGGGCCCTGACCACCAACTGTCCCGTTCCCGGGCCGGTGCCCACCAGCCCCGCCAACCGGGACTACCAGCCCGGGTTCGCCGGGGCGCTCATGGCCAAGGACCTCAGGCTCGCGGTAAACGCCTTGGAGAGCACCGGCGTCGACGGGCAGATGGGGCACCTGGCCTCGAAGATCTACGACGCCTTTGCCACGGAAGGCGGCGCTGCGCGGGACTTCTCCGGGATCATCACGGACATCAGGGACAAGTCCGGCAAGTAGCCTTGGTGGCAACTGAACCGGTATTGAAAGCAAAGGGGAACGGCTTGGCGCAGCAAAACGGGAACATCCTGGTGGAAATCCGAGGGCGGGTGGGGCTGGTGACCCTGAACCGGCCACAGGCGTTGAACGCACTGAACAAGGCCACCATGGAGGAACTCGTTGCCGCGGTGACCGCCATGGACTCGGACCCGGCCGTAGGGGCAGTGGTGATCACGGGCTCCGAGAAGGCCTTCGCCGCGGGTGCCGACATCAAGGAGATGGCTTCCAAGGGCTACCTCGAGATGTACGCCGAGGACTGGTTCCGCGGCTGGGAAAACCTCACCCGCCTGCGGATTCCGATCATCGCCGCCGTCTCCGGCTTCGCCCTGGGCGGCGGCTGCGAACTGGCCATGATGTGCGACTTCATCATCGCCGGGGACAACGCCAAGTTCGGCCAGCCCGAAATCAACCTCGGGGTCATCCCGGGCATGGGCGGCTCGCAGCGGCTCACCCGTGCCGTCGGGAAAGCCAAGGCCATGGACATGGTACTGACCGGTCGGTTCATCGACGCCGAAGAAGCCGAGCGTTCCGGGTTGGTGGCGCGCGTGGTGCCGGCCGCCGTCGTGGTCGACGAGGCGCTGAAGGCCGCCGAACTGATCGCGTCCAAGTCAAAGCCGGCCGCCATGCTGGCCAAGGAGGCAGTGAACGCCGCCTTCGAGATGGGGCTGGCGCAGGGAGTGGTGTTCGAACGCCGCGTGTTCCACTCCCTGTTCGCCAGCGAGGACCAGAAGGAAGGCATGGCCGCGTTCACGGAAAAGAGGGCTCCGGAGTTCAAGGGGCGGTAATTGACTTGACTCGGGCCGCCGGGGTTCCGAAGACTGCGGTGCTGTAAGCAATTCATAAGTCAACGGAGTTCTTGGGGGAACTATGCCTGAGTGGATTTCTGCGTTTACGTCACTTCTTGCGCTGATTGCCGCAGGCTGGGCGGGATACACCGCGAGCAGGCTTTATGGGATTGAAAGCGGTCGGGACAAAAGGACGGAAGACGCCCGACGCCGGGAACAGGCCGCCAGGGTCGCTGCCTGGTGCGCGGTGCATTTCGACGGAGGCATTCGCAGCAACGGCCTTGTCATCCGCAATGCTTCAGAAGCGCCTATCTACGATCTGAAGGTGGAGAGCAACGACTCTGCCGGGAAGGCCCGGCCGCGGCTTCAGCTCCATGTCCTTCCGCCCGGCGACTATTTTGCGGCGGAGACCGGGGACAGCTACAGATGGGCATTTCCGGAGCACGTCCAGGGACTCAACGGACTGGTCAGGCCGATCACCAAGAAACCCGAATGGCGGGTGACAGGCTTCAGTTTCAAAGACGCCCAAGACATTTGCTGGGAGCGGACCGACAACTGTGGCCTCCGCGAGATGGAACCGTCGGCAGGCCTCATGGCGGTGGGAAATTGAAGCTCACCCGGACGGTTGCATATTGGTGCGGCCTTGGAGGCTTTCTTGCGGCTGCCGTGTTCCTTGCCGGTTTGGCCACCGGGCCCGCGTTGTGGGGTGGCGGAGCCGCGCTGCTGATTGTCGTTTTCCTGCTGGACCGCTGGGGACGAAAGCACGACGGTGCCGGCCGCCTGGGTACCAAGACCGAATCGTCCTTCCTCGGGGTGGCATCCGTGGTATTGCTTGGTTTGGCTTTTCTGTCCCGGGGAACGCCCTTCACACCGTGGCTGATTCCGTTGCTGGCCGCGGCCGCGTTTGCCTTTGTGCTCGGCTGGTACGTTCTGCTGGCCCGGCGCCGTGAAGCCGCCGATTGATCCCGCAGATCACGTGACTTGGCGGGTCTAAGATCCGCCTGATCTGCAGGATCATCGGCAGTCACTGCACCGGAACAGGCTCCTCGTCGAAGATCATGTGCTCGCCGAGTTTCATTTGCACATGCTGCGCGGCCTCCTTGCCTTTTGCATACCATGCCGGGCGGATCGGCAGCTGGTAACCATCGGCCGCGATGACAAGCAGCATCCCGTCCGGGAACCGCTGCACGCCGACGACATCCTCCCACCGGATCGTGCACGTGTTTCCCTCGTTGAGGCTGATCCCTTCATCCCCGACGACAAGCTGGGCGCTGCTGGGAAGCCCGGCGATCGTGCCGCGGATGCTCCGCCGGTACACCTGCCCCCGGAGCGGCGCATGTTGCCTTTCCTGTTCGGTGTTGAGGCCTTCGTCTTGGAGCCAGACACCCTCGGGAACACCGACCAACAGGGACTGATCAAGCTTGTCCAATGCTTCCTGGCACTGTGACGGCGTCAGGCTCCTGACCAGGCTGAGTCTTCCGGCCGGGTCGAGGGCCGGTTCATCGATCAGGTGGTAGCGGGCCGCACCGATCACGGCGTCGAACCTTCCCTCAGGATCCGTTTCGTAGCCGTCCCAGCTTTCGGCAACGGCGTCCAGCTCCGCCTGGGTCGGTCCATGGCTCCGCAGTTCCCGGAGAATCCTGAGCAGGCCCAAACGGGTTTCCTCGAGGTGTTCCGGCGGCGGATCCGCTTCGAAGCACATGATGCCGGTGCCGTCTTTGTGGAACACAGGAGTGAAGTCGATGTCGTAGATCCATCCGTGCTTCTGCCGCAGCTCGTCGTGGGCACGTTCGCAGACAATTTGTGCCATCGCGCAGGCCGCTTCCCGTTCATCATCCGTCGCCGCGGAAATCTCGAACGACACCCCGAGCAGCGGAGCGGGTTGTTCGAACCACATGGGCAGTGGCAGGTCCATGCGGTCCTGGGTGGCAAGCGGGCGCCGAGGACCCTGGGGAAGCGGGAGACGGAGTCCTTCGGGTGGCGGTCCGCTGAGGACGAGCGCAGCGTTGCCTGCCGTGAAATAGCTCCTGAGGTGCTCCTGCACTTGGTTCTCCGTGATGGCGTTGAGCGCCGGGGGGACAACTCCGACGAGACCTACGGACTTGAGTCCATACCGGTAGCGCACATGTGCGGCCTCAACGGGTCCGGCGGACATGCCGCCCTCGGCGTTGAGGATCTTCTTTTCGACCGGCAGCCGGTCCAGTTCAGGAGAGCCAAGCTTCGTGCAGACATCGGCGATAAACGCTGTTACGACATGCGGTTTGCCGGTGACCATGAAGGAGGTGAAACTCGGCTCCACACTGGCATTCCTGCCGTGCCGCGGACCCTGGATTGCGGACATGGTCAGGTGCTCCACCAAATGCGTGATGCCCGTGGTCATGAACGTTTCGTCCCGGACTCCGACGCGGAAAACAAGGTGGGCGGTCAGCGGTTCAGGCCCCGCGACCCAAAAGACGGGGACACCATCGATCTCCGTGCGCTCAAATGTCATGCGAGAGATTGTATGGGTCCCGCATCGCTTGCCCGCTACACCGCCGGAACGTGTCTCCCGCCCACCCTTGTCCGCCCGCGATGCCGAGCGTAGAGTCCCACCTGCCCGTAGCCGGACGCTGCGTGCGGGAGGGAAAACCATGGGGCAGTTGGTAGTCCAGCAGTTTGTCACCGCGGATGGCTTCGCCGCGGACCGGAACAACGAGTTCAAAGCCTACGAGTTGCTCGACGGCGGCACTGCGGAATTTGAGCAAAGCCAGCTGGAATGGCTCAGTTCGGTCGAGACCATGGTGCTGGGAGCGAACACCTACTGGATGTTTGTCGAATACTGGCCGACGGAGGCATCCGCCCAGGATGCGATCGCGCCGGCGTTGAATGGACTGCGCCGGCACGTGTTTTCGAAGACCCTCACCGAAGCGCCATGGGGCGACTACCCGGCAGCGACGATCGAGTCCGGCGACGCGGTCGAAGCGATCCGCCGGATCAAGGCCGAAAGCCAGGGAGACGTGGTCCTGTGGGGGAGCCTGAGCCTCAGCGAGGCATTCTTCAAGGCCGGGGAAGTGGATGCCGTGAGGCTGGTGGTGATGCCTGTGGCGCAGGGCTCCGGCCGTGGCGTCTTCCCCACGGACATGGATGCCAGGGCCATGCGCTTCCTGGGTGCGGCCCCTTACGACCAAGGCCTGGTGGAACTGCGTTACGCCCTAGATCGCTGAACCCGCCTTCTGCGCCCTTGAAAAAGCTGCCGCAGGAGTACAAAGGGCGGTACTTTGGGAGGGTCCTGTCCTGTCGCGCTGGGCGGCAGGGCAGGACCCCTCATTTTGGATGTCGGTTTCAGGGGATCTGCACACCGAAGCCGGCATTGTGGCTGTCGTTGGCGAAGAT
>Ga0105246_10000454_pt1 | contig 21950 bp, 15 predicted proteins | sample KBSM64metaG_FD_99694 | JGI IMG/M metagenome (GOLD analysis project Ga0105246, IMG submission 99694) | Miscanthus rhizosphere microbial communities from Kellogg Biological Station, Michigan, USA - KBS M6-4 metaG | ecosystem: Host-associated > Plants > Roots > Rhizosphere > Soil | place... | reverse complement strand
GAAACCGATGTCTTCCTCTGCACCGAGGCGAATCAGCGCCTGCCCGAGGGCATTCCCGCCGCCCAGTAACATAAGGCGCATTCGCATAGATTGAGCAGGCCCGGTCTGTTTGGAACGATGGTTGTTGTCGGCAGGCGCGTGAGCCTTGCCGTAGGTTTATTCCAGAATCGTTGCATTTTGCGGGTTTGTAGCGCAACCGTCACGGACAAAGTAGGTGTTTGCAACTTGTTGGAGCGGCGGGTATCAATCACTACATGAACCTTCCCGACTCAACAGACAGGGCACTGGACGGCTTCCACCCCGCCGTCAGTACCTGGTTTCGCAGCACCTTCCCCTCGGTGACCGACGCGCAGGCCCGGGCGTGGCCGCTGATCCGTCAGCGCCGCTCGACGCTGATCGCCGCGCCGACCGGTTCGGGCAAGACCCTGACCGCCTTTCTCGCGGTGCTGGACGACCTGATCCACCAGGGTCTGGCCAACAGCGGCCAACTGCCCGATGAAACCCTGGTGGTCTACATTTCGCCGCTCAAGGCGCTGTCCAACGACATTCAACTCAACCTGCAAAACCCGCTGGCCGGCATCACCGAGCATCTTGAAAAATCCGGTCTGCCGCCGTTGGTGATCCGCACCGCAGTGCGCACCGGCGACACTCCGCAAAAAGACCGCGCGCAGATGCGCAAGCGTGCGCCGCATATCCTGGTCACCACCCCGGAATCGCTGTATGTGCTGCTGGGCTCGGACTCGGGCAGGCAGATGCTCGCCAGCACGCGCACGGTGATCGTCGATGAGATCCACGCGATTGCCGCCGGCAAGCGCGGCAGCCACCTGGCGTTAAGCCTGGAGCGCCTGCAAGCCTTGTGCGCCGAGGCGCTGACGCGCATCGGCCTGTCGGCCACGCAAAAGCCTATCGATGCGGTATCGCGGTTTTTGGTCGGTAGCGGCCGCGAGTGCGCCATTGTCGACATCGGCCACGCCCGCCCGCGCGACCTGGCTATCGAAGTGCCGCCGGTGCCGCTCTCGGCGGTGATGGCCAATGATGTGTGGGAGCTGGTCTACGACCGCCTCGCCGAGCTGGCACGCGAACACCGCACCACGCTGATATTCGTGAACACCCGGCGCCTGGCCGAACGCTTGGCGCGGCATCTGAGCGAGCGTTTGGGCAAGACGGCGGTGGCCGCCCACCACGGCAGCCTGGCCAAGGAAATGCGCCTGGACGCCGAGCAACGCCTCAAGGCCGGTGCGCTGCAAGTGCTGATCGCCACCGCGTCGCTGGAGCTGGGCATTGATATCGGCGATGTGGACCTGGTCTGCCAGATCGGCTCGCCCGGCTCGATCAACGGGTTTCTGCAACGGGTCGGCCGCTCCGGGCACCAGGTCGGCGGCACGCCCAAGGGCCGCCTGTTTGCCACCACCCGCGACGACCTGATCGAATGCGCCGCCCTCCTCGACTGCGTGCGCCGGGGCGAGCTCGACACCTTGCACATCCCCGTGGCGCCGCTGGACGTGCTGGCCCAGCAGATCATCGCCGAGGTCAGCGCGCGCGAATGGTCGGAAGCGGCCCTGCTGACGCTTGTCCGCCGCGCCGCGCCCTATGCCACGCTGGACGAGCGCCATTACCAGGCGCTGTTGCACATGCTCGCCGACGGCTACAACGGCCGCCAGGGCATGCGCAGCGCTTATCTGCATCGGGACGCCGTGACTCACACCCTGCGCGGCCGCCGTGGCGCCCGGCTTACGGCCGTGACCAGCGGCGGCACCATCCCCGACAACGCCGACTACAGCGTGCTGCTCGAGCCCCAGAGCCTGAACATCGGCAGCGTCAACGAAGACTTTGCAGTGGAAAGCATCGCCGGCGATATTTTCCAGCTCGGTAATACGTCCTACCGCATCCTGCGGGTGGACGCCGGCAAGGTGCGCGTCGAGGACGCCCACGGTCAGCCGCCGACCATTCCGTTCTGGATAGGCGAAGCGCCGGGGCGCAGCAACGAGTTGTCGGCGGCGGTGGCCCGTTTGCAGGGGCAGTTGGACCACCTGCTCGGCGCCAGCCCCGGTGACCTGCAACCGGCGCAGGCGTGGCTCACCGACACCCTCGGCCTGGACCGCGCCAGCGCCGAACAACTGCTGGATTACCTGGCCCGCACGCGCCTGGCCCTCAGCGCCTTGCCGTCGCAGGACACCTTGATCATGGAGCGGTTTTTCGACGCGTCCGGCGGCACCCAGTTGATCATCCACACGCCCTTTGGCAGCCGCATCAACCGCGCCTGGGGCCTGGCCCTGCGCAAACGCTTTTGCCGCACCTTCAACTTCGAGCTGCAAGCGGCGGCCAGCGAAAATGCGATTGTGCTGTCGCTGTCCACCAGCCACAGCTTTGCGCTGGATGACGTGTGGCGCTACCTCAACAGCAACAGCGCCGAACACCTGCTGATCCAGGCCGTGCTGGATGCGCCGCTGTTCGGCGTGCGCTGGCGCTGGAACGCCGGCGTGGCCCTGGCATTGCCGCGCTACACCGGCGGGCGCAAGGTGGCGCCGCAGATCCAGCGCATGAAAAGCGAAGACCTGATCGCCAGTGTGTTTCCCGACCAGATTGCCTGCCTGGAAAACCTCGCCGGCGAGCGCGAAGTGCCCGACCACCCGCTGGTGGAACAAACCCTCGATGACTGCCTGCACGAAGCCATGGACAGCGAAGGCTGGCTAGCCCTGTTGCGACGCATGGAGGCAGGCGACGTGCGCATGGTCAGCCGCGACCTGCCCGCGCCCTCGCCGATGGCCGCCGAAATTCTCAGCGCGCGCCCCTACACCTTTCTCGATGACGCGCCACTGGAAGAACGCCGCACCCAGGCGGTGCTCAACCGCCGCTGGAGCGACCCGCAGAGTACCGACGATCTCGGCGCACTGGATGCCGAGGCGATCGCCGGGGTACGCGAGGAGGCCTGGCCCGCGCCCCAGGGGCCGGATGAAATGCACGAAGCGCTGATGAGCCTGGCCTGTATTGCAGAGCAGGAGGTCACGCCAGAATGGGCCAAGTGGTTGCGGGCTTTGCACAAGGCCGGACGCGCTTATCCGTTGCCCAACGGCTTGTGGGTGGCCGTGGAACGCTTGAGCTGTTTACAGGCAATCTACCCGCACAACCTGCCGCTGCTGCCGGGTTTCGATGAGCCGTGGACATCCGATGAGGCCTTGGTGGAAGTGCTGCGCGCGCGCCTGGGCGGTTTCGGCCCATTGACGCTGCCCGAGATTGCCGCGCCCCTGGCGCTGCTCCCCGCTACCGTGGCCCAGGGGTTGGCGCGGCTGGAGCAGGAAGGCTACGTGCTGCGCGGGCACTTCAGCCCAGGCTGCAGCGCTGAGCAATGGTGCGAACGGCACCTGCTGGCGCGTATTCATCGCTACACGGTCAAGCGCCTGCGCCGGGAAATCGAACCGGTGGCGCTGCAGGATTTCATGCGATTTCTGTTCGACTGGCAGCACTTGTCCGACAGCACGCGCGGCCAGGGCAGCGCGGTGTTGCCGCAGATAGTCGCCCAGTTCGAAGGCTACGCCGCCGCCACGTCGGCCTGGGACAGTGACCTGCTCAGTGCGCGTATCAAGGATTACGCCTCGACCTGGCTCGACGACCTGTGCCGCAGTGGCAAGCTGGTGTGGACGCGCCTGAGCCACAAAGCCGGCGCCATTGCCTTGCGCAGCACGCCAATCGTGCTGTTACCGCGCAGCCAGGTGCCGTTGTGGAGCGGGCTGACCGAACAGACCGACAGCACGACGCTGTCGCCCAAGGCGCAGAAAGTCCATTTGGCCCTGCGCGAACAAGGCGCGTTGTTTTTCGATGAACTGGTACATGAAGCCCATCTGCTGCGCAGCGAATTGGAAACCGCGTTGCAGGAGCTGGTCGGCGCGGGGTTGGTGAATGCCGACAGCTTCGCCGGGCTGCGCGCCCTGACCACGCCCGCCAGCAAACGCCAGGCGCGCAGCAGCCGGCGTGGACGCGGCGCCTTTATTGGTGGCATGGACGATGCCGGGCGCTGGGCCTTGATTCGCCGCGCGCCAGGCGAGCCCGGTGCGCATTCGGCCGAGACGCTGGAGCATGTCGCGATGACCCTGCTGCGCCGCTATGGCGTGGTGTTCTGGCGCCTGCTGGAGCGCGAAGCGGACTGGTTGCCGAGCTGGCGCGAATTGCTGCGCACCTACCACCGCCTCGAAGCGCGGGGCGAGATTCGCGGCGGGCGGTTTGTCAGTGGCCTGGCGGGGGAACAGTTCGCACTGCCGGAGGCAATCCCGTTGCTGCGTGAAGTACGGCGCCGGCCCCATGACGGCAGCTTGATCGCAGTGTGCGGGGCCGACCCGCTGAACCTTGTCGGCACACTGCTGCCGGGAAGCAAAGTGCCGGCGGTGAGTGGCAATCGGATTGTGTACAAGGATGGCGTGCCGGCGGGGGTGATGGTGGGGGGTAAGCAACAGGTGTTGCTGGAGGTGGATCAGCAGGCGATTCAGGAGAAGTTGCTCAGGCGGTGAATTTGAGGGCCTCATCGGGGGCAAGCCCCCTCCCACATTTGAACTGTGTTCACAAATCAAAGGTGGGAGGGGGCTTGCCCCCGATGGCGCCAGCTCAGGCACCCCAATCATTCATTCGGCACGCGGCTGCTCGGTCATCTCCACCTCATGCTCCTGCCCCACCCGCTTGGGCAACACAACCTGCTGTGGATAAGTCTGCGCGAAATGCACTTCGTCGCAGTTATCCACAAGCTTCTTCAAGCGCTGGTTAAACGCGCGGCTCACCGCATATTGCCCACCCGACACGGTACGGAACTGCGCCGTCAGCACCACGCCATTGAGGTCCATCTTGTCGACGCCGAACACCTCCAGTGGCCCTTGCAGGTTGTACTTGAGGAACACGTCGTCGCGGATCGACTGGCCGGCCTCGCGGATCAGTTCCACGGCTTTGTCCACATCGGTGTCATAGGTGAACTGCACCGAGAAGAACGCATACGCAAACTGGCGCGACTGGTTGGTAACCGCCTTGATCTGCCCGAACGGCACCGAATGCACAAAGCCCTTGCCGTCGCGCAGGCGCAGGGTGCGAATAGTCAGGCCCTCGACCGTGCCGGCGTGGCCGGAGTCGAGTACCACCCAGTCGCCGATCGACAGGGTGTCTTCGATAATGATGAACAGGCCGGTAATCACGTCCTGCACCAGTTGCTGCGAGCCGAAACCGATGGCCAGGCCGACCACACCCGCACCCGCCAGCAGCGGCGCGACGTTGATGCCCAGGTTGGCCATGGTGGTGATCGCACAAATCACCACCAGGATGATTTTCACGGCGTTGCGCAACAGCGGCAGGATGGTTTTCACACGGGTACTGGGCTGGCGGCTGGAGCGCTTGTTCACCGGCGGTTTGAGCGCTTCCTGAATCGCCGTATCGAGCACCACCCAGAACAGCCAGGTCATCAGCAGGATCAGGCCGATGCTGCTGAGGGAATCGCTGATCGCCCGGCCCACCGAGTTGCGCTGGGCAAACTCGAACAACGACACGCCCCAGATACGCCCGAGGATTTCGATAAAGGCCACCGCCATGACGATGCGCAATATCGCGTGCAACAGGCTGAGGAAGCGCTCCTTGTAGGCGCTGCTGCGCTGGATCGTCACTTGGCTGCGAGACTTGAACAGGTGTTGCAGCACGGTGCTGAGAAACACCGTGCCGATCAGCAGGATGGTGGTGAACAAGGCACAGCGCAGGGCCTTTTGGTTGTCGTCGCCGGCACCGATCAGGTTGATTGCCGAGACCAGCACCATCAGCAGAATCGGCCAGTACCAGAGCCCGGAAAATACCCGCAACGACTGCTGCAACGCCGGATGCTTGAGACGCTGGGCCAGCGGCCGATTGCGGATCAGGTGCGCCACCGGACGGCGCAGACGCACCACCAGCACGCCAAAGATCACCGTCGCGAACAGGCCGGTAAACACCGCGATACTGCTGGTGATATTGCCGCCGAGCTGACGGGCGATCTGCGGGCTGGTCAACGCGTCGCTGAGGGCGGCAAGGAAGCCGATCAGGAACAGCGGCTTGGGGCAATAGTCGCGGATCAACCGCACCGCCGGGCGTTTGTGGCCGAGGTTGAACATGACGATGACGCACAGCAGCATCGAGGTGGAGAAGATGCCGCTGCTGGTGGCGTAGGCAAAACACAGCGCCAGCGCCCGGCCCACGGAGGTGGCTAAAAAATGGCTGACATACAGCGTCAACGGCAGGCAGATAATGGCCGGGAGGGTGTAGGGCACCACATACCCCAGCACCGCCAGCAGGCGCGCCCGGCGCTGGAAAAAACCTCGCAGGCCCAAGCGCCGCACGATAACGCGGCCCACCAGCGTCAGCACTGCAAAGGCACCGATCCATACGGCCGACAGCAGCAGGAAATCTCCGGCCACGCTCCATGGCGAGCGCGCCGCCGTCTGGTCGACCAGACGCCCGACTTCATTCGCGGCCCGGTCGGCACGCAGGCGCCACTCGTCGATGAAATTCTGATTGAGGTCCAGCTTCTGTTGCACATCATCGATGCTGGAGCTGATGGCCCCGAGCAGGCCGCCCTCCACCAGCAATTCCGGCTTGGCCGGGGCTTCGGGTTCAGGCGCGGTGGCCGCGGCTTGCAGTGCGCCGTTGCCGCATAGCAGCAGCGCGACGAGCAGTAATGCAGTCTTTAAATTCAGCAAAACACCGGGCTCCTTCTGGGGGTCTGTAAGGAACTGACGGGTTTGAGCCGTGATCGTTCCCCTGATTCGCCCGGCCCTGCCCCACCTCCTGCCCCTCTACCGCCTGTAGGAATGTGGAAACTTTCGGCCAAAGATCGTAGTCATCCCAAAACGCGGGGCAATCGACCCTGGATCAACGGGAGTAAGCATGGCGGCGATTCACATCGGCATTTCCGGCTGGCGCTATACGCCCTGGCGGGGCGATTTCTACCCCGAAGGCTTGACCCAGAAACGCGAGTTGCAGTTTGCCTCACGCGCCGTCAATGCGATCGAAATCAACGGTTCGTTCTACGCGCTGCAAACCCCCAAGCGCTACGCCCAGTGGTATGCCGACACGCCCGAAGGGTTCATGTTCAGCGTCAAGGCTCCGCGCTATATCACCCACATCCTGCGCCTGCGCGATGTACACAAGCCCATGGCGAATTTCTTCGCCTCCGGGGTATTGGAGCTCAAGGACAAGCTTGGGCCGATCCTCTGGCAGTTCCCGCCCAGCTTCAAGTTCGACCCGCCCCTGTTCGAAGCCTTCCTCGCCGAACTGCCCACCACCACCTTGCAGGCCGCCGCCCTCGCCCATCAGCATGAGCCACGTCTGAATGGCAAGGCGAGCATGAAGGCCTACGGCAAGCAGCCGTTGCGCCATGCGGTGGAAATTCGCCACAAGAGCTTTGCGGTGCCCGAGTTTGTGCAGTTGCTGGACAAGTACGGCGTCGCCCTGGTGGTGGCGGACACGGCTGGCAAGTGGCCGTATGCCGAAGACGTCACCGCCAACTTCCTGTACCTGCGCCTGCATGGCGACAAGCAGTTGTACGCCAGTGGCTACACCGACGACGCCCTCGCGCGCTGGGGCGAGCGCATCGAGCGTTGGCGGCACGGCAAACAGCCTGCGGATGCGCACTTGATCGACCCACAACACAAGCCACGCGCGCGCAAACAGCGCGACGTGTTCTGCTTTTTCGATAACGACATCAAGGTGCGTGCGCCTTTCGATGCCCGTCAATTGTTGCAGCGTTTCGGTCTGGACAAGCACTTGGCGACAGCGCCGGGGCAACTGCCGGAACCTGGAGTGCTGCCATGACACAGCCGGAGTTGATTCCCATCACACCCACTGCCCCCATTACTCGCTTTACCGTGCTGACGGTCAATATCCACAAGGGTTTCACCGCCTTGAATCGGCGTTTCATCCTGCCCGAATTGCGCGAAGCCGTGCGCAGCGTGGGCGCCGACATGGTGTTCCTGCAGGAAATCCATGGCACCCACGAGCAGCATCCGCAGCGCTACAGCGACTGGCCGAAGATGCCGCAGTACGAGTTCCTCGCCGACAGCATCTGGCCGCAGTTCGCCTACGGGCGCAACGCGGTCTACCCCCATGGCGACCACGGCAACGCGTTGCTGTCGAAATTCCAGATCATCCGCCACGACAACCTCGACATCTCCCAGAGCGGCCACGAAAACCGCGGCCTGCTGCATTGCGTCCTGCGCCTGCCGGGCAGCGGGCAGGAAGTGCATGCAATCTGCATCCACCTGGGCCTGCGTGAAGTGCATCGCCAGCAGCAATTGCGCTTGCTGGAGCAACGCATCAGCGAGATTCCGGCCGACGCACCGGTGGTGGTCGCCGGCGATTTCAACGACTGGCGCCAGCGCGCCGACCTCAGCCAAAGCGGCCTGGAAGAAGTCTTCGTGCAGACCCAGGGCAAACCGGCACGCACCTTTCCCGCGCGCCTGCCATTGTTGCCGCTGGACCGCATCTACGTGCGCAATCTGAAGGTGCATAACCCCCGGGTGCTGACCACGCGGCCCTGGTCCCATTTGTCTGACCATGTGCCGCTGTCGGTGGAGATTGAGCTATGAACGTTGCTGTAGAACATATCGCCACCGACCAGCCGCCGGATGATGCCAAGGCGCGCGACCTCGACTACGGCTGGCAGAGCGGCAACCGCATCGAGTTGCTGGAAAATGGCGAGGCCTACTTTCCCAAGGTGTTCGAGGCCATGCGCGCGGCGCAGCGCGAGATTCTGCTTGAGACGTTTATCCTCTTCGAAGACAAGGTCGGCTTTGAGCTCAAAGCCATCCTGATCGACGCCGCGCAGCGCGGAGTGAAGGTGGTGGCCAGCCTGGATGGCTTTGGTTGCGGCGAACTGAGCACGGCATTTTTGCGCGAGCTGGCCGAGGCCGGGGTGGTGGTGCAGATGTTCGATCCGGCCTCGAAGACGCTGGGTATCCGCACCAACTGGTTCCGTCGCCTGCACCGCAAAATCGTGGTGGTGGATGCCAGCGTGGCGTTCATCGGCGGTATCAACTTTTCCGCCGACCATCTGGGTGACTTCGGCCCTGAAGCCAAGCAGGACTATGCGGTGCAAATCGTTGGCCCGGCGGTGGCCGACCTGCACCACTTCGCCCTGGCGCAAAGTGGTCGCCAGGTGCGCACGCGGCGTGGATGGCGGCGGCGCCAGCAACGTCCTACGCCATGGGCAACGTCTGACGAAGACGGTCTGGTACGCCTGATTTATCGCGACAACGTGCAGCATCGCGATGACATCGAAGAAGCCTATATTCACGCCTTGAGCAAAGCGCGTACGCGCGCCGTGATTGCCAACGCGTATTTCTTCCCTGGCTACCGCCTGCTGCGTGAAATCCGCAACGCCGCGCGCCGTGGCGTGCACGTGCAATTGATCATGCAGGGCCAACCGGATGTGCTGCTCGCCAAGCTGGCGGCGCGCATGCTGTATGACTATCTGCTCAAGGACGGCGTGGTCATTCACGAGTACTGCCAGCGCCCGCTGCACGGCAAGGTGGCTTTGATAGACGATGACTGGAGTACCGTAGGCTCAAGCAACCTGGACCCGTTGAGCCTGGCATTGAACCTTGAAGCCAATGTGCTGATTCGCGACCGGGCGTTCAATCAGCAGTTGTACGAGAGCCTGGAAGCGCTCGCCAGGGACCATTGCCAGACCATGCCGGCAAAACGCAAACCGCGCCTGTGGTTGTGGCGCCTGACCGTGGGCTTCCTGGTCTTTCATGTGATGCGTCACTTCCCCGCCCTGACCGGCTGGCTGCCGGCACACAAGCCGCGTTTGAAACCCATCGAGAGTCCGGCCCATGACGTCTGAAAAAAACGGCTCGCGGTTCCAGCGCTGGAAGAAGCCCCTGACCCTTGCGTTCTTTGTGCTGCTGATCGTGCTGTTCACCTTGCTTGCGCGACGCATCGACTGGAGCGAAGTGCTGCAGACGTTGAGCGAATTCAAGGTTCGCACCCTGCTGATCGCCGGCGCGCTGACGGTGTGCAGCTTTATTGTGTATGCCTGCTTCGACCTGATCGGCCGCACCTACATTCGCCAGCCCTTGCGCTGGAAGCAGATCCTGCCGGTGGGCATCATCAGCTACGCGTTCAACCTCAACCTTAGCGCGTGGGTGGGCGGCATCGCCATGCGTTATCGGCTGTATTCGCGATTGGGGGTGAGCACCGGCAATATCGCCAAGATCCTGGGGCTGAGCCTGGCCACCAACTGGTTCGGCTATATGGCGATCTCGGGCGTGATCTTCAGCAGCGGCCTGGTCACCATGCCGCCGGGCTGGAAGGTCAGCACTACGGCATTGCAAGGCATCGGTGCGCTGTTGGTGCTGGCGAGCCTCGGTTATCTGGTGGCCTGCCAGTTTTCGAAAAAACGTGCGTGGACGATTCGCGGCATGGAAATCAACCTGCCGTCGCTGCGCATGGCTTGCCTGCAATTGCTGTTGGGCGCATTGAACTGGTCGCTGATGGCGGCGGTGATTTTCACGCTGTTGCCGGCGAAACTGGATTATCCGCTGGTACTGGGGGTGCTGCTGATCAGCGCGATTGCCGGGGTGCTCACGCATATTCCAGCGGGCCTTGGGGTGCTGGAAGCGGTGTTTATCGGGCTGCTGCAGCATGAGGCGTCGCGCGGCAGTCTGCTGGCCGGATTGATTGCCTATCGGGCGATCTATTTCATTTGCCCGTTGTTGATCGCGCTGGTGATGTATTTGGGGGTGGAAGCGAAGGCCAAGGCGTTGCGGGTGAAGAAAACACCCGCTTAGCGCACTAGCGGGATTGAATGATGCTCAGCCGTTCACCCACTACCATCTCGGTGATCCAGTCCACCAGGATCGAGGTGTAGGCCTGTTGCGACACCGGGTCGCTCAACGAATGGTCGGCGCCATCGATGATGCGGTGGGTCAGGGAATGGGTGTTCTGGCAGGCCGCGCGGTAACTCATGATGGTGGCGTGGGGCACGTGGTCGTCGGTCTCCGATTCGACGATCAGCACATCACCGCTGAATTTTGCGCAGGCATGCAGGGCCCGGTTGGTTTCGGCCTGCACCAGCGTACTGCGGTAATCCATCAGGTCGGCTTTATCCAGGTCACGCTTGGGCTTGAGCCATTCCTGGTCGCGGTACAGCGCAGGCACCCGCAACGCCAGCCAGCGCACCGGGCGCAATGAGGTGAGGATCGCCGCCAGGTAGCCCCCATAGCTGGTGCCCACGACCGCCACCGCCGAGGTGTCGATGGCCGGGTGAGACAACAGGCGGTCGTAGGCGGCCAACAGGTCGCGCAGGTTGTCTTCACGGGTCACTCGCGAAAGCGGGATACCCGTGCCGGCATGGCCGCGCAGGTCGAAAGTCAAACACACGCAACCGAGCCCCGCGATGCCTTTGGCGCGTTCCAGGTCGCGCTCCTGGCTGCCGCCCCAGCCGTGCACGAACAACACGCCCGGCACTTTGGATTTGGGGCTGAGGAAGGTCCCGCTCATCTGTTCGTCGTCAATGTCGATTGCAATGCTCTCGCTTCTAGCCGTCATAAGCCTTAACCGTCACATATTTGAGGAGAAAGTCGCTGTTTTCAGCCGGGCCGCGGTACACCTCGATGGCGTCTGCCGGTAACGTCCGATCCACATAGGTTTCCACCGAGGCCACGCGGATCGCGCGCAAGCCGGGGTGGTTGACGAAGCTTTGCAGCGCCGCGACTTCCGCGCTGCTGGCCCCGCCCATGCGCCAGGACTGTTCGAGCACGCCACTGCGGCGTTGGCCGTCGCTGTCCAGCCCCTGGGCGATGTCGTAGTTGCGGCGCGAGGCGTAGAAGCCGGGGTAGGCTTCATCGGCAGCCTTGTCGAAAACCTGCGCTTGCCTGACGGCTTCGCGTACATCGTCCGGCAGAGCCAGCGTGAGCAAGTCGTCGTAGCCGCCGGGCACCACCAGCAGTTTGGAGCCGCCGTAGACCTCTTCGCCCTGCCCGTCCCGGGTCAGGTATTGCTCGCCGCAGTAACTGATGACGTGATCGCCGATAAAGCTTTGGCCCACACTGTGAGTGACTACGTCCTTCAGGTCTTGTTCCAGCACCACCCCATCATTAAACATTGCGGCGGCTTCGGGACGCGCCAGCAGGGCATCGAATTCGTCGAGGCTGCGGATCACCTCTTGCCCGCGTCCCGCGCAGGCGTTTACGGGCTTCAAGCGAATCGGCCCGCTGTAGAGCAAACGGGTCGCGGCTGGCCGTGCATCTTCCAGCGCGAAGACACTCAAGCCATCAAGGACTACGTCGCGCACGCGCTCACAAAACAGCGGCGACCAGCCCTCGGGCGCCTGGGCTCGCGGGCTCAGCAGACCATGAGTGATGGCTTTGGTACAGATGAACGCATGATCGACATAACCGCCCCACAGGTCTTGCGGGCCCTTGATATTGAGCGCTTGTGCCTGGGCGGCCCCCACCAGCGTTTGTGTGGGAAGCAGGTACAGATCGTGGCCGGCATGCTTGACCGGATCGTAGCTGCCGCCGAATTTTAGCCCCAGTATCTGTGCGAGCCAGCGCGCCAGGGCGCGATTGGTCTCCACTTCATGCTGGGGTGCGCCGCTGCGCGTTGAATGAGAGAGCACCAGCTTTTTACGTGAAATCGGGGTCATGCATCCCCCTTGGCATCCGGCCATGTGTGTAAAAGAAGCGTAGCAGGGATCAGGCCAAGGTCGCGCTGAGGAGGAGCGCTTGAAAATCAATCAGTTGCCGCACACGCAATAGCAGTTAGCCTGCGCCATTCTGCACGATGCGGCCTCGGGCACGCGGCGTTCTGCACGATTCACGTGTACGGCAGCCGATATCCGACGGCGGCGCCAGCTAAGATACTGGACCTATCAACCCATCACGAGGCAACCCACATGGCCAAGCAAGCACTCATCCTGATCGATATCCAGAACGACTACTTCCCCCAGGGCAAGTGGCCGCTTGACGGTGTGGAGGCCGCTGCGGACAACGCCGCGCAAGTGCTGAAGGCCTTTCGTCAGACCGGCGATGCGGTGATCCACGTGCGTCACGAGTTCGCGAACGATGACGCGCCGTTCTTCACGCCGGGCTCCGAAGGCGCGCAGTTGCATGCCAACGTGCTGAACCAGGGTAACGAGCCGGTGGTGCTCAAGCACTTTGTGAATGCCTTTCGCCAGACCAACCTGCGCGAGTTGCTGGAACGGCGCAGCATTACCGACGTGGTCGTGGTCGGCAGCATGAGCCATATGTGCATCGACGCTGTGGTGCGGGCGGCGGCAGACTTGGGCTACAAGGTCACGGTCATTCATGACGCCTGCGCTACCTGTGACCAGAATTTCAATGGGCAGGTGATTCCCGCCGCGCAGGTGCATGGCGCCTACATGGCCGCGCTGGCCTTCGGCTATGCGAGTGTGGTGTCGACGGAAGACTATTTGAAAGCCCAAGCGGCGGTGGCTTGACCGCCGCTCGGCGCAGTCAGCGTGTGGCGATGATAAACAGGCGCGGGAATGGCAGCAGTACCGTGCCGTCCGCCAGGGCTGGATAAGCCTGGCTAATCCGTGCCTGGTACGCCTGCAGGAAAGCGGCTTTTTCGTCATCGTTCAGTGGCGCCAGGAAAGGCCGCAGCGCTGAACCCTTGAACCACTCCACCACTGCCCCGTGGTCTGCCAACGGATGGTGGTAGGTGGTACGCCAGACATCGACGGTGCTGCAATGCCGGTTCAGCAGTTCGAAGTAATAGCTCGCCGAATGCCGCTCGTTATGCTTGACCGCGCCGATCTTCGCGGCCCACGGGCCCTCGGCCGCGACTTCACGGGCGAGCCGGTGGGCAGGCTCGTCGAGGTTGTCCGGCGTCTGCACCGCCAGCGTGCCGCCGGGGGTCAATTGGTTGACCAGGTGCGGATAGAGCGTGGCGTGGTCAGGCAGCCATTGCAGGGACGCATTGGCGAGAATCACGTCGAAGGGCTGCGCCGGACGCCAGGCGCCGATATCCGCCAGTTCGAAGCTCAAGGCCGGCAGGCGCTTGCGGGCGTCGCGCAGCATGTCATCGGAGCTGTCCATGCCGGTAATGTGGGCGTGTGGAAAGCGTTCGGCCAACACCTGGGTGGAATTGCCGGGACCACAGCCCAGATCAACGGCCGTGCCCACATCGGTATTGGGAATAGCGGCCACCAGGTCGCGGACGGGGCGAGTGCGCTGCTGCTCGAACATCGTGTACTGCTTGGCGGACCAGGTCATCGGGTTCTCCTCTCTTGGTGGTTAAGCATCGCCCATAAAAAACCCCCGACGCCAGGGCTATCGGGGGTTTTGTTGTGTCTGGAGGTTTAGGCCTCAGAACGGGATATCGTCATCAAAGCTGTCGAAATCCGGAGCCGGCTGCGGAGCGGCCTGTTGTGGCGCCGGGCGCGACTCGCGCTGAGGCTGCTGGCTTGGCTGCGGACGCGATTGCTGTGGACGCGGTGCCGAGTTGGACATGCCGCCCTGGCCCTGTTGGTCGCCCTGTGGACGGCCGCCCAGCAATTGCATGGTGCCTTGCATGTCGACCACGATTTCAGTGGTGTAACGCTTGATGCCGTCTTTTTCCCACTCGCGGGTTTGCAGTTTGCCTTCGATGTACACCTGCGAACCTTTGCGCAGGTACTCACCGGCGATTTCGGCCACTTTGCCGAACATCGACACGCGGTGCCATTCGGTTTTCTCGACCTTCTGGCCGGTCTGCTTGTCGGTCCACTGTTCGCTGGTCGCCAGACTCAGGTTTGTCACGGCGTTACCGTTAGGCAGGTAGCGAACTTCGGGATCCTGGCCGCATGTACCGACCAATATGACTTTGTTAACCCCACGGGCCATAACGTTCTCCTAGGCTGGGCGCGCTGTCGGCACTGGGTTGACCAGGTGCTCGAGCGTCGCGCGATCCAATAATTCGGTGTCCAATTTGATGTAAATCGCAGTTTCTTCTGCGACCACTACTGCGTCCGTTACTCCAACGACGGCCTTCAGGCGCTCGGCCAAGCCAGCTTCGCGCATCGCTTCAGGCGATAACGGCAGGCGTAGGCTCGTCACATACGGAGGCTCGCGCATGGTAACAGCAAAGACCAGCCAAAGTGCAGCCAGCCCGGCGCATCCGAGGAACACAACCGACAAACCGCCATGCTGGAACATCCAGCCGCCCATGATCCCGCCCAGCGCCGAACCGAGGAACTGGCTGGTGGAATACACGCCCATCGCCGTGCCCTTGCCGCCGGCCGGTGAAACCTTGCTGATCAGCGACGGCAATGACGCTTCCAGCAGGTTGAACGCGGTGAAGAACACCACCGTGCCGATCACCAGCGCCCGCAGGCTGTCGCCGAACTGCCAGAAGAATAGTTCAGTGAGCATCAATGTCGCGACGGCGCCGAGCAAAACTCGTTTCATTTTGCGTTTCTTCTCGCCGTAGATGATGAACGGGATCATGGCGAAGAACGACACCAACAGGGCGGTCAGGTAGACCCACCAGTGCTGCTCCTTGGGCAAACCGGCTTTCTGCACCAGCGCCAGGGGCAAGGCGACGAAGCTGCACATCAGCATTGCGTGCAACACGAAGATACCTAAATCCAGGCGCAGCAGGTCCGGGTGCTTGAGCGTCGGCAACAGCGCCTTGCGCGCGACGCCGGACTCACGGTGCTGCAGCGTGCCGGTCGAGCGCGGCACCATGAAGGCCACGATCACGATACCGACCAACGCCATGCCGCCGGTGGCCAGGAACAACCCGTGCAGGCCGAAAGCGCGAGTCAGCAGCGGGCCGACCACCATCGCCACGGCAAACGATAAACCGATGGTCATGCCGATCATGGCCATGGCCTTGGTGCGATGTTGTTCGCGGGTCAGGTCCGACAGCAACGCCATCACCGCAGCGGAAATCGCCCCGGCGCCTTGCAGGATACGTCCGGCGATCACGCCCCAGATCGAATCGGACTGCGCCGCGAGCACACTGCCGAGGGCGAACACGATCAGCCCCAGGTAAATCACCGGGCGACGGCCTATACGGTCGGAAATGATGCCGAACGGTATCTGGAAGATGGCCTGGGTCAGGCCATAGGCGCCAATCGCCAGGCCGATCAATGCGGGGGTCGCGCCTGCGAGATCCATTCCATAGGTCGCCAGCACCGGCAACACCATAAACATGCCCAGCATACGGAAGGCGAACACCAGGGCCAGCCCGCTTGCCGCTCGGGTCTCGCCGCTACTCATGCGCTCGCTGTGGGGATCGTGCATGGAAAAACCTCGTGTGAACCGGCGGCGATTCTACCAGTCCCATCGATTGAGAGGGTATATGCGGCGCTTTGCCGCGCAGCTTTCATGTAAGGCTGCAAGCGGCCTTTGGACAGTGTATATTCATCCAGTCTTTAGCCGTATACTCCGGCATTATTTACGCCCGCCGTGCGAGGCCATCTTGGACAAGATCCTGATTCGTGGGGCTAGAACCCACAACCTGAAAAACATCGACCTGACCCTGCCCCGGGACAAACTGATCGTCATCACCGGCTTGTCCGGGTCCGGCAAATCGTCGCTGGCGTTTGACACGCTGTATGCCGAAGGCCAGCGCCGCTATGTGGAATCGCTGTCGGCCTATGCCCGGCAGTTCCTGTCCATGATGGAAAAGCCCGACGTCGACACCATCGAAGGTTTGTCGCCGGCCATTTCCATCGAGCAGAAATCGACGTCCCATAACCCGCGCTCCACCGTGGGCACCATTACCGAAATCTACGATTACCTGCGTCTGCTGTATGCACGCGTGGGTATTCCGCGCTGCCCGGACCACGATATTCCCCTGGAAGCCCAGACCGTCAGCCAGATGGTTGACCTGGTGCTGGCCCAGCCGGAGGGCGCCAAGCTGATGCTGCTGGCGCCCGTCATCCGCGAGCGCAAGGGCGAGCATCTCTCGGTCTTTGAAGAGCTGCGGGCGCAAGGTTTCGTGCGCGCCCGCATCAACGGCAAGCTTTATGAGCTGGATGAAGCGCCCAAGCTAGACAAGCAGAAGAAGCACTCCATCGACGTGGTGGTCGACCGTTTCAAGGTGCGTGCCGATCTGCAGCAGCGCCTGGCGGAATCCTTCGAGACCGCGTTGAAGCTGGCCGACGGTATTGCCCTGGTCGCGCCCATGGACGACGAGCCGGGCGAAGAGATCATCTTCTCCGCGCGCTTTGCCTGCCCGATCTGCGGCCATGCCATCAGCGAGCTGGAACCCAAGCTGTTTTCCTTCAACAACCCGGCCGGCGCCTGCCCGACCTGTGACGGCCTGGGCGTCAAGCAATTCTTCGACATCAAGCGCCTGGTCAACGGCGACCTGACGCTGGCGGAGGGGGCGATTCGTGGCTGGGACAGGCGCAACGTCTACTACTTCCAGATGCTGGGGTCGTTGGCGTCGCACTACAAGTTCAGCCTCGAAGTGCCGTTCAACCAACTGCCGGCGGACCAGCAGAAGGTCATCCTCAATGGCAGCGGCTCGCAGAACGTCGACTTCAAGTATCTGAACGACCGTGGTGACATCGTCAAGCGCTCCCACCCGTTCGAAGGCATCGTGCCGAACCTGGAGCGCCGTTACCGCGAGACCGAATCGGCCAGCGTGCGCGAAGAACTGGCGAAATTCCTCAGCACCCAACCTTGCCCTGATTGCCGTGGCACTCGCCTGCGCCGCGAAGCGCGGCATGTGTGGGTTGGCGAGAAGACGTTGCCGGCGGTGACCAACCTGCCAATCGGCGATGCCTGTGAGTACTTTGGTGTGCTCAAGCTGACCGGCCGCCGTGGGGAGATTGCCGACAAGATCCTCAAGGAAATCCGCGAGCGTCTGCAGTTCCTGGTCAACGTTGGCCTGGACTATCTGTCGCTGGACCGCAGTGCCGATACCCTGTCGGGCGGCGAGGCCCAGCGGATTCGCCTGGCCAGCCAGATCGGCGCGGGACTGGTGGGCGTGTTGTACATCCTCGATGAACCGTCGATCGGCTTGCATCAACGGGACAACGATCGCTTGCTGGGTACGTTGAAACACCTGCGGGATATCGGCAACACGGTGATTGTGGTCGAGCACGACGAGGACGCGATTCGCCTGGCGGATTACGTGGTCGATATCGGCCCTGGCGCGGGTGTGCATGGCGGACATATTGTCGCCGAGGGCACGCCTGCCGAAGTCATGGCGCATCCGGATTCACTGACCGGCAAATACCTGTCGGGCCGCGTGAAAATTGCGGTGCCGGCCAAGCGCACGCCGCGCAACAAGAAGATGGCGTTGCACCTCAAGGGTGCTCGTGGCAACAACTTGCGCAATGTGGATCTGGAAATCCCCCTGGGCCTGCTGACCTGTGTGACCGGGGTTTCCGGCTCGGGCAAGTCGACGCTGATCAACAACACGTTGTTCCCACTCAGTGCCACCGCCCTGAACGGCGCTACCACCCTGGAAGCGGCGGCCCACGACAGCATCAAGGGCCTGGAGCATCTGGACAAGGTGGTCGACATCGACCAGAGCCCGATTGGCCGTACGCCGCGGTCCAACCCGGCGACTTACACCGGGCTGTTCACGCCGATTCGCGAGTTGTTCGCCGGTGTTCCGGAATCCCGCTCTCGCGGCTACGGGCCGGGCCGGTTCTCGTTCAACGTCAAGGGCGGTCGCTGTGAAGCCTGCCAGGGCGATGGCTTGATCAAGGTCGAGATGCACTTCCTGCCGGATATCTATGTGCCGTGCGATGTGTGCAAGAGCAAGCGCTATAACCGTGAAACCCTGGAAATCAAATACAAGGGCAAGAACATTCACGAAACCCTGGAGATGACCATCGAGGAAGCGCGGGTGTTCTTCGACGCAGTTCCGGCGTTGGCGCGCAAGCTGCAGACATTGATGGATGTCGGCCTGTCTTATATCAAGCTGGGGCAGTCGGCGACCACGCTATCGGGTGGTGAAGCGCAGCGGGTGAAGTTGTCGCGTGAGTTGTCCAAACGGGATACAGGCAAAACCTTGTATATCCTTGATGAGCCAACCACTGGCCTGCACTTTGCCGATATTCAGCAACTGCTGGACGTGCTGCATCGGTTGCGTGATCACGGTAATACGGTGGTGGTGATTGAACACAACCTGGATGTGATCAAGACTGCCGACTGGCTGGTGGACCTGGGGCCGGAAGGCGGTTCCAAGGGCGGGCAGATCATTGCTGTGGGTACACCGGAGCAAGTTGCCGAGATGTCGCAATCCCATACTGGCTACTATCTGAAGCCGTTGCTGGAGCGCGACCGGGCCTGATTTACCGGGCCCGATAAAAAGCCCCTGTCACCTCATCGGTGGCAGGGGCTTTTTCGTAGCCGGAATCAGAACTGCGATTGCAGGTAGTTTTCCAGGCCAATCAGCTTGATCAGCCCCAACTGCTTTTCCAGCCAGTAGGTATGATCTTCTTCGGTGTCATTCAACTGCACGCGCAGGATCTCGCGAGTCACATAGTCGTTGTGCTGCTCGCACAGCTCAATGCCCTTACAGAGCGCGGCACGGACCTTGTATTCGAGACGAAGGTCGGCAGCGAGCATGTCAGGCACTGTGGTGCCCACATCCAGGTCGTCGGGACGCATGCGCGGCGTGCCTTCGAGCATGAGGATACGACGCATCAGTGCGTCAGCGTGCTGCGCCTCTTCTTCCATCTCATGGTTAATACGTTCATAGAGCTCGGTAAAGCCCCAGTCTTCGTACATACGCGAATGGATGAAATATTGGTCACGAGCTGCCAGTTCGCCCGTCAGCAACGTGTTGAGGTAATCGATTACGTCGGGGTGACCTTGCATCGCCCTACATCTCCCTGCTTGAAAGTCTGTAGTTTGAACCATGCTGACCTGAAGGTCACGGGATCAACGGCAGAAAAGCGAAGATTTCCGGAGAAAAGTAGCTGAAATAACGCAAAAACCGCCCAAATGAGGGCGGTTCTGCTTATCGTTTAGAGTCAGTTAAGCGATACACCCAGTGCATTTGCGATTGCTTCTCCATAAGCAGGATCCGCTTTGTAGAAATGCTGCAACTGACGCTGGACCACATCACTGGAAACACCGCCCATCGCACCGGCGATGTTGCTGGTCAGCAGCGCTTTCTGCTCGTCATTCATCAAGCGGAACAGTGCACCGGCGTGGCTGTAGTAATCAGTGTCTTCGCGATGATCGTAACGATCAGCTGCGCCGCTCAAGGCCAGTGCAGGCTCCGCGTACTGTGGCGCCTGCTTTGGCGCATCGGCGTAGCTGTTTGGCTCGTAGTTAGGCGCAGCGCCACCATTACTGCCAAAGGCCATCGAACCGTCACGCTGGTAGCTGTTGACCGGGTTACGTGGAGCATTCACCGGCAGTTGCTGGTGATTGGTGCCAACACGGTACCGGTGAGCATCTGCGTAGGCAAAGACGCGACCTTGCAGCATACGGTCCGGCGACAAGCCAACGCCTGGAACCATATTGCTTGGGCCGAACGCGGCCTGTTCCACTTCGGCGAAGTAGTTCTGCGGGTTGCGGTTGAGTTCCAGCTCGCCCACCTCGATCAGTGGGAATTCTTTTTGCGACCAGGTCTTGGTGACGTCAAACGGGTTTTCGTAGTGAGCGTTCGCTTGAGCCTCGGTCATGATCTGGATGCAAACGCGCCATTTTGGGAAATCACCACGCTCAATGGCGCCAAACAGATCGCGCTGGGCATAGTCAGGATCGGTACCCGCCAGGCGCGCAGCTTCAGCCGGCGCCAGGTTCTTGATGCCTTGCTTGGTCTTGTAGTGCCATTTCACCCAGTGACGCTCGCCGTTGGCGTTGATCAGGCTGTAGGTGTGACTGCCGAAGCCGTGCATGTGGCGGTAGCCATCCGGGATGCCACGGTCCGAGAACAGGATGGTGACCTGGTGCAGCGCCTCTGGGGAGTGCGACCAGAAGTCCCACATCATCTGTGCGCTTTTCAGGTTGCTCTGCGGCAGACGCTTTTGGGTGTGGATGAAATCCGGGAATTTCAGCGGGTCACGGATGAAGAACACAGGCGTATTGTTGCCGACGATGTCCCAGTTGCCTTCCTCGGTATAGAACTTCAAGGCGAAGCCACGTGGGTCGCGCTCAGTGTCAGCCGAACCGCGCTCACCACCTACAGTGGAGAACCGTAGGAACGTCGGGGTTTGCTTACCCACTGACTCAAACAGCTTGGCGCTGGTGTATTGAGTGATGTCTCGGGTGACGGTGAACGTACCGTAGGCGCCCGAACCTTTGGCGTGTACGCGGCGCTCCGGAATATTTTCACGGTTGAAGTGAGCGAGCTTCTCGATCAGGTGGAAGTCGTCGAGCAACAGCGGGCCACGGGGGCCGGCAGAACGGGAATTCTGATTATCCGCAACGGGTGCACCGCTGGCGGTGGTAAGGACTTTATTCTGGCTCATGCGCAATTTCCTCAGGTCTGGCTTGGAACTGCCGGCTAATCGGCTTGGAGGGAGTATCAATCAACAACATGACACCTACAAATTTATTAAATTGTAGGCTTCAATAGAAAATTACTACCAACCGAGCCAACGTCGATCTCGCCCAGCGTCCCCGGGAAACCTGGACCTAATGCGCTTTTATTACGCGCACAAAAAACCGGGCGCCAGGCCCGGTTCTTCGTTGCAGACTGTCGTGTTACTCGGCGCTTACAGCTTCGCCGGCAGTAGCACGATCAACCAACTCGACGTACGCCATAGGCGCGTTGTCGCCAGTGCGGAAGCCGCACTTGAGGATGCGCAGGTAGCCACCCTCACGGGTAGCATAACGCTTGCCCAGGTCGTTGAAGAGCTTACCAACGATAGCTTTCGAACGAGTACGGTCGAAAGCCAAACGGCGGTTAGCCAGGCTGTCTGTCTTGGCCAAAGTGATCAGCGGCTCAGCAACGCGACGCAGTTCTTTAGCTTTCGGCAGTGTAGTTTTGATCAGCTCGTGCTCGAACAGCGACACTGCCAT